>Ga0209367_1010462_pt1 | contig 12434 bp, 2 predicted proteins | sample WorMetLIZISLAND2_FD_187412 | JGI IMG/M metagenome (GOLD analysis project Ga0209367, IMG submission 187412) | Marine gutless worms symbiont microbial communities from Max Planck institute for Marine Microbiology, Germany - Olavius geniculatus... ... | reverse complement strand
TCGTCAGCTCTGAGTCTGTTACGTCGACGTGTCTTCCAGACGTCAGCCGGCGATCGGTCGTCTGCTGGTAACGTGGCTGTGCTGGTCGCTAACGGGGAATCGACGCTTGACAGTGAGCGTGTGTCGACGGAGGCGGCCGCCTGTCGTGACGCAGGCATTGTGCTCGTCGTTGTTGCCGCTGACCGTACGGTCGCTGACTCACACGAATTACGGTCCATCGTCAGTTCACCCGCTGATCGCAATTATTTCACCACGCCCTCGCTCAGTCGACTGCCAAGCACCGCCACTGACGTCGTGGCCGCTACCTGCAACGGTAATCAGCTGTTTCGGTTATGTCCTATGACCAATTCACACCTACGAACGCCGACACGACTTAAATCAAATGATGTGTTGAGTCGCATCGCTCTTAATAGATGAGTAATACCCTGTTTACACGATCGAGCGCACATCGAGCTGGCTCGTCTAGCTAACTAAAGCCAGCTTGTCGAGCCAACTTGATCGTGTAAACGGGGTATAAATTTGACAGAGACGTGGTACCACTCTGCGATGACGGCGTTTCTGAAGTCGAGCAATGCCGTTTTGCTTTACGCAATCTTCATAGCCAAGCAGTTGTAGATGCACAGCTGAACTTTGTACCAAACAGAGTCCTTGGAACTACTCCGCCTGTATTATCATCATTCGAATGCTACCTTTTTAGATCCGTCCGCACTACTCTTGCTCAGTTACGTTCGGGTCACTGCCGGCTTCTCAACTCTTCCCGCATTACATGTTTTTTTGATAAGTCTAAGTCAAAGTCAAAATTAAATCATTTCAGCCAGAATTGTCACGCCCTCAATACTCGGAGCTAACGCGCGTCCTCCGCCGACCACTTCAATAAAACCCACCTAATGATGAGACACAATCTCCGACGCGACGCGACTAGTCGCCGACATTTGATTCGCGTGAGCGCTATAGGTGTAAATTGGCCATTATTTTTCTCATATGCCCAGAAAGTTTTTTTTTAAACCAGATCTTTTCGTGACTGTTTTTTTTTGTTTTTTTTTATCATGAGCAGTTTAATTTTTATTCGTATTACTTACTGTTTGTCGCGTTAAGCACGTAGCCTATACCTCACCGTACACCTCAGTTCAACCCGCATTCTGGCGGATGCATTGGGCCGCGTATAGTATAGACCTATGAGAAAAAAGCAAAAATATAGTACAGGCCTAACGGTCGAAAACTTTTAGAAATCGGTGAATAATTGTAGTCGTGAACAGGTAGGCTAACAGCGTGCTGTATAATGCAGAATACTGATATAAATTCGTAAACCCTGAGAACTGACTTAAACGCACTTTTATGACGTCATCGTTCGTGTTCGTTTCAGACGTGGACGAATGCGAGTCAAGTCCTTGTGTCAACGGTGGAACCTGTCGTGATGGCTTCGGTCGCTATTTCTGCAGCTGTGCAGCCGGATACGGCGGATACAACTGCGACCGACGTACGTCTTACGACTACTGCCTTCTATTTTATCATTTGTCAGCGCAGTCGTGCACATAAAAACACAAAATGGACATTACTTGACGCATGCCTGCTTTCAGTAGAACGTACGCCGCAGATTATTTCACTGGTTGCTTTTTGCTGCAACTTCCGTCGTGTCGTCGTACCTTAGCTGTAATTAGAAATGGTGGTGTTATAGCTCTTAATGGAAGCCCATTTCATAGCTACGGAACGTCACCTGCAATATGGGATCACACAGTGTTAGTTGCCACCCGACACAGGTGAAGGCGCCCCTCTTAACTCCAGCCAGATAAACTGGTACTCGATTTACCTACCCCGGAGGAATGGAAGGCTGAGTTGACCTAGGCGGCTGGTTACATACCGAGATGGTTTACCACTTTACCTGCCCGCAGGCAGTCACCCATCGAAGTACGTACTCGGCTTGGCGTAGAGTAACTTCGTTGATCGGATGAAACCCGTTACCGCTACGCCAAGCCACCAACCAAATGTGTCCATACGTCGTAGGCCTATTTCTAGCGTCATGTTTCTTTTTTTATACAAAATACAAGCATGAAAATGTTCTAAAAACAACGCATTATTGGACTACGATGTTTATTTTCACCAAGGACCATTGCAATGAATATTCTTAAATTTGTGGCACCATGACTATAAAAGCTGTTCGTACATGCGAGCGTAAACGTGAATAAAACAAAAACAAAACAGATTCAGAAAAATTTTGTTTTTCTTTTGTTTTAAAATGTGCAGTTAACAGAGCGAAGTCACGCACTGGCTGTGGGGCTATTTTTTAGCCGGATTCATATACATCGTGTCTCAAAGATAACTGTGCTACTTTAATTTTTTGAATGACTCCGTGAAACATTAGCCAATTTTGATAATTTTTGTCATGCAAAATTACAAAACAACTCGACGTAAACGACTGTAGGTTTGGCCGTTTTACTTTAATAATGTCGCTACACTACCTTGTGAAATGCAGACTTCACAGATTGGCCGCTTGCAACAAGGAATCCACACTGGCTAGCGCATGCATCGGCTCAGAAAATCGCTGAGACCACAAAATTATTAACAACTTATTTGAAATTTATTTAACACTGATCGTATTTATATTAAGATCGTACGCCGACAAAGTGAAATGACAGATATTAACAGATATTGAACGTTTAGTTGGCGAGCGTCGTCAACGTCCACCTCTTGCGTTTGTGCTAAAGAAGGACAATCTGAGCACCAGCACATGCTGTAATAAAGACGATGCGATGTGATGTGACACATGTGACTTTTTGAGAGATAATAACTGTTACTCGTGTTTGTCGCTATTCGTGTAATTATTTCTAAGCCAATGCATGCGCTACCCAGTATGAATTTATTGTTGTAAACGGCCAAACTACGAGTTTTAAATTTTACCAGGTAATGCAGCAGCATTATTAAAATAAGCTAAACAATTTTTACGTCAAGTCGTTTCGTGATTTTGCATCCCAAACATTATCATAATCAGTTAATATTTAACAAAGTTATTCAAAAAATAAAAGTGGCACAGTTTTATAGACACGGTGTAAATCGTATACATGTTCACTGGCAGAATGTTCGGTGACGGTGGACGTAGTGTTGGTACTGGACGTGTCCGGCAGTACCCGGGACACGCACCTGACGTCACGTGATCTCGCCGCTGACGTCATCTACGGACTGGACGTGCGCTCCGAGGCGGCACGCGTCGGCACCGTGGCCTACTCGTCGACCGTGGTCGGTCAGACGTACCTGGCGGACCGGCTGGGAGACCGCGAGGCTATGGTTGATGCACTGAGACTGTACTCACCGGACCGCGGGACGACTGACACGGGCGCGGCACTGGATGCCGTCAGAACTGAACATTTGACCGCCAATCGGGGCGCCAGAACCAACGTGCACAAGGCAAGTCATAGACACGCAGTGACAGCGTGTTGTGCAGCGGCGTCGAGGCAAGGGTATTGGCAGACATTGTTGGCTATTAAAAAGTTGTCTGAAAATCATTTTGCCAAAAAAATTTGTTTAAATACAAAATTTTAGGCTGAAAACTTTCCTTTTGCAATAAATTTGGGTAAAATTGAAATTTGGTGCACTCGTATTCTCTCCTAAGACGAAAATTTTTTAAAATTTTTTAAATTGCAAATTCTTGTTCCATTTGCTTTTCTTGACCCATAACACCGCCGGTGGTATTGTGCGTTGTCTTTCCTCCAATGCATTACAGATAGGTAATTACGTATCAGAAAAGTATATAAGAAATAATATGGAATATACGCTAAAGAACAGAACGTGCAGTACATTCGCATACAGTAATGCAGTAAGTCAAATGAGCAAAGACGTCGCCATGCCCTGTGCCGATATGTATGCGGCCTTTCGTCTGGTTGGCGAACGTCTTAGGCGTTGACAGTAAATGGGCCTAACAACGGTTACTGTACAGCTTGCGTAATCCGATTCCCGAAAGTAAATATGTACGCCAGATTAGCGTCATTTTCCGGACGTTTTTGAAGTTCGGTGACTTTTATCTTTCACTTTCTGAGCTGAAAATTGGCACCGATAACGTTTACGAGAAGTTTTTTTTTCTACGGTATTTTGTTATTTACATAGTTAAAGACAGGCGGACGAAGGGTCAGACGGCATACAGACAGACGGGCAAGACACGGTATGCGACCCACACGACGGCCGCATATTAAAGCCTTATCAGTATATTGCATATTGTTTTTTTTTCATGTGCAATCGCAAGAGGACGCCACTCATCTGTAGGAAATAACGCGTTCCGTTTAGCAGTTGCGCAAATGTTCACTGTGTTATGTTAAAACGATGCATCTCAAACCACTGTCGGGGGCGTGTAAGTTTGTTAAACATTCACATATTCCACTCCAGACAAACTTGACCTGTATATTTCACGATCGTCGACAGTCGCTAGGCCTATAATAGTCTAAGCCAGCATTGTGGTCGTTCGTTTGGTCACGCATCACTGTAGCCGTGGAATTGTCGACCCGTTAAGCTCATACCACTTCAGACCTTGTGATGGTGGATGAGTGTAGGCTTAAGTGAACAAATATGTGAACGAGATTGCACTCTATGACTACTGAGTTTACGACAAATATAATGGTTTGCGCAGGTAAATAAAGGCATACGGGGCCGCTTCACTCTCTCTGAGCGCTTTGTGTAGTTAAATGCGTCGTTGGCGAGAAGGTTAGGCGAAAGGCTTTAGAAGTTTCTTTTAACGAAATAAATAACGTTGAAATGTCACGTCCCACCCGGAGCGTAGGTGCGGTGCTGGCCTTTCTTTCTAGGTCAGTCTAGGCCTGTGAAAGTGGTGTATATATGATCTTAATAGAAAACCCATCACAGAGCTAGGAAGCGTCACCTGTTATGTGAGATAACGCAGTGTTACGTGCTAGCAGACACAGATGAACGCGTCTTGTTTCAACCCCAGCCAGACAAGCCGATACTCGATTTAACTACTCCTGAGGGATGGAAGGCTGAGTTGATTTTGCTAGGCGGTTTACCAGTCTGCAGACAGTCACCCTTCCAAGTAGGTTAGGCCTACTAATCATTTGAGAGTGGACCCGACCGCGAGTCGAACCAACTACCTGTTCATCGTAAGTGCAACGTTTTAATCGTTGTACTACCGTGCCACCAAATCACAGCAAGTCAAATTCATTAAAGTTTCTACTCTAGTGTTTAAAGCGGCGTGTCTGTTTGTGACCTGTGACTGCAGGTGGTAATCTTAGTATCGGACGGACATTCCAACTCACGTCCCGGTGAAACGGTAGGAGCTGCCGACTCACTCAAATCATCCGATCCTCTACTTTCCCTTTACGCCGTCGCCGTGGGAACCAACCCCAACATGGCGGCGCTGGCGCTGGTCGCCACTGCCCCACGAGCGCCCTATCTACTGCGTGTGCGCGCGCACCTGCCCGATGACGTCACGGCCGTTGCTAGGCAACTGCTCGACAGCGTTTGCAGCCTGGAGGAGAACCGGTGATTCGATCAAAGCACAATTGGTGTATAGTCCGTCAAATTCCGTTATGCGCGGCCGCTGTAACTTATTAGAGCTATGTCGGAACTTAACAAGAATGACTTCGATGAAACGTTAACGGTTATCTTCTTAAAGTTTTTATTTTTTGACGCGCTACAACATAAAATGCTGTAGGCGTTTATGGCGAGAGTTGTCGTGTGTCTGTTCGTCTGTCTGTTACGGATGTATTGCTAATCTTTAGATTTTACTGGGAAAAACTTTTTACACGAATAATTTAACCATGTCCTAGTCACGCAAAATTTTAGCGATTTAGTGCACAGCAAACATTTTCAAATTTGGGGTCGAATGGAGAGGTAGGAAAATGTGTTTTTAACGGAAAACTGGCCATATCTCGGAAACGGTTAGAGATGGGGACTGGGTTACTATTAATCACCAATGGGGAATGGCATACGCCCTTTCAGATGAAACAAAATCATCGACCTTGGATGATCTTGAAGGTCCGTACTGCAAGAGGAACTGTATAGGCTGTAGCGCGTTTTCCCTTGCGACAGCTGGGTTTTCTTGTTGATGGTTAGGCGGCGAAATTTTCGTTGGATAAATACAGCATGCATCAAACATAACGCCACTGTTCTTCCTGCAATCACTTTGTCTACCGTCGGCCGACTGCCACATTTTTTTGCGGACTTTCGCTAAATTAATAATAAATAAGGGAAAAGTTTAACTACTCGCAGTGCAGTTTAATCGCCAGAAAATGTGCTGACATTTTTACAACATGTTTTATAGTTCGAAAATGATTTTACGTTCTTTTACGTACGCGTATGCAGTATATCCAAAAGGAATAATGCTCTAGAGAATGCCGACTAATAGAATAACATTTTGGGTGGGTTTTTACGCACAACGAATTAGCTATCGTAACTCTGTTTGCCTGTCTGTCTGTCTGTCTTAGTGTCTGTCATAACCCGGTACTGATTTAAGCCCAGGTGAGATAAGGTTTTCACCGTAAAATACCTTAAAGGTCTATTTCCACTACGGCTGCGCGTTGAGTTGCGTTTGAACGCGTTTAAACGCGCCGCTACGCGCGTTGCAGCGCGTTGAAAGGAGCGGAGACATTTTGGGAAAATATTAATGAGTTACTATGGCCGACAAATGTACGAAGATTTGTTGCTGTTGGGAGCAGCAGCTTATTGCACATACGTGTTGCGTAAAAAGAAAAGAAGGCGTAACGCAACGCCGTAGTGGAAATGCTCTTTAATGCCTGTAGTTTTTTGTGAGCAAAATTTGTGCCGCTAATACCCCGTTTACGCTAACAAGCAAACATCGAGCAATCATCGAGCAAACATCTAGCAAATGCATTCAAAATACGCGTGCACGACGTGTGCTCTAATTGCTCGATGCTTGCTCGATGTTTGCTTGATGATTGCTTGATCGTGTAAACGGAGTATTAGTGACGGGGTTTTCCTCGAACGGGGCTGTCAAATAGGGGGTATCTTCTTACTTTACCGTCAATGACTCATCTAACATGAAAACGGTCAGATAGCCACAGACTTACTGCTTGTCATAACAAGCACCTCAAATACCCTATTCGCAAATACTAACATCGATGACCTCAAACCCGACCTCAAATTCTAAAAGTATGGGGTTATAGTGATTTTTGCGACCTTATGCTGCGATGCACATTTACAGAGTGAATTTTGATCGAAATTACTGGAGATAGACCTAGACCTGTGTGGTTGCATCTTATGAGCATTAGCTCAGATTTCTTGTTTCAATTACCAAGCTTCTGCAGAATAAAACTGATCGTGCATGTGATGTCTATTTTGCTTTTTCGTTTTTGCTTCATTTTTGTTGATTTATTTATAAACCGTTAGCTGTGGGTGCGTGCATAAAGTTAAGATATTTTAACGTAATTTTCTAGTTTCGTTAATCAATAATCAGTTCTCAAAATTATTTTATTGACATACCGTGCTTTAGAAGTAATTAAATCGGTCACCGAAGATCATACTACACAACAAGCGTTTGGTTATGCTATTTTTGCGGATATTAGTATTACAAGTATTAATGTTTAAGTAACGTTTTACAAGTTAGTGTAGCGACAAATCTGAGATAACTTAGCAGATCACTTTACTGCATATTATGTTCGCGTGCTATATATGCCGGTGAAAGAATTTTGAAAATGTTAGTCGGTTATCTTTTGTAGATTTGTAATTTGCGTTCCGGTGAACCGTTGACAAAGATGTTATTATTGATAGAAGTTTTTTTGTAGCAACGTTCGTGTTATGCAAGCTTACATATACTGAGCTCGAACAAGAAAAAAACAGCTATATTAGTTTACTGCTTAGCAGTTGAGTTTACAGAAAGAAGTATGTTACCTTTTTGTTTTGACTGAATGCTCACATAATGTATGTTTTTTGTATATTCGATGCAATCGTGTTGTTATTTGTCAGTGTGATAAAATGATAAATTACATGCGAACAGTCTTGTTTATATGGGGTTATGTGATCACATATTTTTTGTTTTTTTTCTGTATAAACATCGACTTTTTGTTGTACATATTTTGTGTTTGTAACTTTGTATTAAAAATAAACTTATTTTGACACGTTTTGTGACATTTCTTGCACCATTTTTTTATGTGTCTGTTTATGTGTGTGCGTGTCTGCCTATGTTTTGAATTCTGTACCTTTGTGGTGAATAAATAAATTATAAACGCTATATATTGCGACTCGGTGCTGTTCACCCGTCCGTCTGTCTGCCCGTTTGTCGAATACGATCATTGAAGTTTTCACTTTTGAAAGTAATTAAATAAGTAAATATGTGAGTAAAGTGTAAATTTATATAGTGCATAACGTTAAAATTAAGCTCTGGTGCGCTAATGTCAAAGGTTAAAAGCTAAAAGTCATTAGATGTTGAAAAACCTCGGGAAAATGTCGCATATCGGGCGTATTACGGCAAAAGCGGAGACCTAGTTTACCGTCAACGCCTGGGGTGCTTGGAAACTGAGTGGAGTCATTTCGGTAATCGGTGCGGATATCTTTTCTCGTCTGGTAATGATATCTCGTGTTGGCCAACAATGAGACTCGTCAGCTAAACGGAAAATCTGTATTTAGCGTCTGCTGCTGGAGGTTGGTTAATACAGAATTATTGCTAATCGCCCGCGGAGCATTTTATCACCTAACCTGTTTTCTTCACGACATGTCATTATCGTTACGAGTAGGCTACGGCCCAAGGCTAGATGTCTACATCCATTTTGTCCCCCATTATATATTTTCCTCTGCGCCGAGACATGCATACACGGTTAGATGATCATGGGATTGAAATAAAAAAAAAGTTTTACACTGTAGGCCTAGGTGAGCTATCTAGGCCCATCGACAGTCACAGCGATGCCCGGGGAAATATTGTCGCGGGGCTCTCAAACATTTTCACTGGGCCCTCTCGGGAGAAAATTTTAAATTTTGGTTTCCTTTCAAAATGGCGCATTCTAATGTACTTTAACTTTTTCAGCGACGGCGCCCCCCCCCAAACATCTCGGGGTTCGGGATAACTTACCTCCGTCCCCGGCCCCACTCTCGACGGGCCTGGAGCCATCTGATAGTTGCAGTGTTTTGCGTTGCCTTCTGACACTGCGCTTTGAATTTTCGCCCTCAAAATGTTGCAGCAAAAAAAAATATGGGCTTACTTCCCGTGTGAAATATTTTCCACCAGACTTCTGAGCTTTATGCGATTTTTCTCAGGCAACGCGTAGTAACACAGATGCAGTCTATTTCCAATTGATGTCTTTTAGATGCTTTTAAAGCTTATGACGTTTGACAGCATCCGTGGCCATTTTCGGGGCAATTTCCGTTTTTCGCTAGATGTCGCCAAATTGGCATATTTTTCGTTGGGCTCTGCACTTTAAAACGTTTCATCCGGTGGTAGATTATTTTCTGGACTCAGACGTACGGAGAGACAGACCTCGTGGTGCATAGCGTAGGCCTAATGGATCTCAGCAAGGGCATGCCGCCTAATAAATAAATACGATATTCATACAGTATGACAGTCGTAGGCTATCTGAGTCGATACTGCGCATGCGTCAAGTCGACAAGATGGCGATTGCGATCGAGACGAGAAAGACTGCTCGAGGTTATAGAGAGATGATGATTGTGACATCCCGTTAATCCCCTCACATCACTCTTCAGCCGTTCCCGTCATGCACCGCGGCATAGGCTACACGACAAAATATCCCCACCCGGCCGGTATTCATTTGCAGCACTAATGTACGTGCACAAAAATATTTACAATAAGTCCAGCTTTCGCTAGGATAGCCGACTGTACTGGTTGACAGTGACGTAAAAGGTCATCCAAGGTGGATGATTTTAATCTCATCTCAAAAGGTGTATGCGATTTCCGATTAGTGATTAATACCAACCTTGGCTTTATCTCTCACCGTTTCCGTCACTTATAGCTTGAAACGTTCCATTAAAAATTGCCGTCAAACCGCTGCAGATGGAGACATAGTTACTATTGACAGCCTATCGGAAGTCGCCAGCTTCCTATCAGATAGTACCATCGCCAACCCTCTACGATTTACCGTTTAGCCACAATACATTTGTAACGGACAACGACAGACCGACGACAACGCCTACCATACGCTCAACAATTACTTTAGTACGGTGGGCTAAAAACGACAGAAAATTACCATACTTGGTACATGCATTCTGTGATGACTGTAGATTGTTTTTCATGTTCAGTTAGTTGAAATCATGTTAATCCCTAACGTATGACTGACTTAAAAGAGTTCGCAACTATAAATCCATTTGAAATGTTTAGCCGACTGTACTTACTTAAAGGTCGAAATTATGCTTCGAGTTTTCGTCTCTCTGACTGTTTGTTACGGATGTATTGTGGATAAGCGGTAAGTCGTAGCGGATCGACGATGATACCATTAGATAAGGCGCTGGCGATTTCTTATAGGCTGTCATTAGTGACCATGTTTCCATCTGCAGCGGTTTGGCCGCAATTTTCAATGGAAGGTTTTAAGCTATAAGTGTCCGTATCTCGGAAACGGTGAGAGATAAGGCCAATGTTGCTATTGATTACTAATAAAAGATCGCATACGCCCTTTCAGATAAGATGAAAATCATTGACCTTGGATGACCTTGGAGGTCACTGACAATCAGTACGATCTGCTATCCTAGCGACAGCTGGGTTTTTTGTACCTACATATTCGGAGATCTGTTGGTCAAGCTGATCGGCTTGGTCCAATGTCCGGCGCTCATGCTACATTCATCAAATGAACTGGGTGAACTCTGGCAATGACAGTGCGTGCATGATGACGGAAGCGTAAACACCATCATCTACATTACTAAAATTATTATTATTATTTTCATTAGGCGTACGTGCGATGCAGCTGATGATTTGTCCCACGAGAAAGACTATGCGTGGAGGAAAACTACATCAAGAGGGTGTTTGTCAGGGGGTTCAGACTAATTCCCTGCTAGAAAACCCCTTACCACGACAAACAGCATTCTATTTTTGTTACTACACGTTGAATTCTTGTGAACAATTTTTGCTGTATTTGGTCCGTTTGGTTTCATACTGAGTTTCAGCATTACATTAAGTTTGCAACCACTAAAATTGCTTAAGCCTATATATAGTAGCTTTAGTTTCTGGAAAGGGGACTCTCGTAATGGCGAAATTAGTACTGATCTAAACTGTTTTCCGCGTAGAATGGGTTTTGTGCCAAAGGGTTTTGTCATGGGGGGGTTGTCGAGCACCTGTTTGTCCGTGTGGCATCACCCGGTCCGCCGGTCGGTCGGTGTATCAGAAATGACCATCGTGCGGTTCGGTGACGTGACGTGCTCACGGCAGGCACCCCCCTGGGACTCGTCGCTGCCCGTGGCATCATCGTGGCATGGCGTCGCGGCGATTGTGTGACGGTTTCTGTCGCTGATTACGGGGCCTTAGATACCGTGGTCAACGATTTATAATGTACATGTCGGGGAAGTGAGCAGCCGCTGCTGCATAAGACGGAACAGTAAATTGCGCGATTAGACGAGTAAGCGTCGTGGTAAAATACTGCTGGTTTTGATTGATCCTGTCGTATAACGCTAAATAACAAAAAAAAGTCCAGCTATCGCTAGGGAAGACGCGCTACAGCCTATACAATTCTTGTTGCAGTACTGATGTTCAAGGTTGCTTAAGATCGATGCTTTTCATGTCATTTGAAAGGCAATATGCCACTTTCTATTAGTGGTTAATAGTAACTTTGACCCTAACTCTCACCGTTTTCGAGATATGTTCAATTTTCCGTTTAAAACGCATATGTTTCCTACCCCTCCATTCAACCCTGAATTTAAAATTGTGCATGTTTAGGTTTAAGACACAGGGCTAATTACTCGTGTGCAAAATTTTCCCTAAGATCTATCGTTTAGCCACAATACATCCATTACAGACAGACGGACAGACAGACACATCGTGACATAGATGCCCCACAGCATAGCTGTAGCGCGTCAGAAAGCCAGTACGAAATTTTTTAAGTTTGACACTGTGGTTGATACGACGTTACTAAGGACTGCACTAAATACCTTTCCAAAACAACCCCATGTACACAGAACGTAACACACAACAGACATGAAAGAAGTGTATGGATCGTCAGAATACCGCGTGGTGTGGCACTGGTGTAGCTGGTTGGCTGGTGTTCTAATGCGTCGATCTCTCTCGAGCGATGACCGCTCGATTTGTTACCCCCGCACACCGAGCGTCGACGCCGACGACGACGACGATTGCGATCGGCCCGCAGGACAGAGACGAACAGACGACCGGCCGACGACCACCGACACCCGCAGGCGCGAGACTGTGTGGCTGACGACTGGTGCAGTGGCGTCATTTCACAAAATCCTTGGGGGGTCCACTCTCTTCCTTTTCCCTTTCCTCCTCCTTCCCTTTTCCCTTCTCTTCTCCGCTTTTCCCCTCCCCTCCTTTA
>Ga0209367_1010461_pt1 | contig 12434 bp, 10 predicted proteins | sample WorMetLIZISLAND2_FD_187412 | JGI IMG/M metagenome (GOLD analysis project Ga0209367, IMG submission 187412) | Marine gutless worms symbiont microbial communities from Max Planck institute for Marine Microbiology, Germany - Olavius geniculatus... ... | reverse complement strand
GATCCCCACTATCGATATGATGATTATCCTCATTATGAGGCTTTCCGGAATCCGGCTACGCAGAACCAAATCATGGGGACTCGAAGACATCGCCTTAAATTAATCCTTTAAATGGTAGATAGACCCGATTTTATTCCATCCCTTAACTGCATGAATTTGATAAGAACTTCTGAATATCATCTATAGCAGTATTTTTCAGAGTAATAAAAAAAAGACTCGACAGGGTCAATTGATTTGAAAGAATACAATCGAAGCCTCTTACCTTTAAAAGATTCCAATTTTGCGATATTGTTTCCAGATTGTATTGAAACTAAAGGACGTTCGGAACCGGATCGACAAAAACTTTCAGCCAGCTTGATTAATGCTTCGGTAACAAAAATTGCACCGCGTAAATTCTGTTGGCATGATTCATTATTCCGAACAAGATGTTCAGTGTATTGAGCAAAAAGGAATAGACACTTATAAACTTATGTACGTCCCATATTCTGCCTTGTCGGATAAAGCAGCATCTCAAAGGCTTCATTACTGTTGGCTACACCAAAAATAATTGCATCGGGTTTTAGACGAGGTTTTTCACGGTCAACGGTGGCGTCAAATTCCAGAGTAAGGTTGAATGATTCTTCAGGATCAAAAGGTTCGGAGCTTGTTACTTCCCCCCACTGCCCTTTTCCTTTGGTGGAATCCTTTATGCCCTTAGAAGACTTCAATTTTCGAGAGATTGTTTCCAGATTGTACTGAAATCAGGATGACATTCGGAACAGGACGGATAAAAACATCAGACAGTTTTATTAATTCGCCTTTAACTAATATTGAACTGTGCTTTAATCCGGTTGCCATGATTGATCTTTCCTAAATTTATTTTCAGAATGTTGGCCAAAGTTAAATTCAAGAAACTGATAAGCTTTTTTTGTAAATTTCATAAATATTATATTTTATTTGGGCGTCCCAAGTGTTCACATTCATCCAGGCAATCCTGGGCGTCTTGCGTAACCGTCTATTTTCTTGCAGTGCCGAATCTGTATTTTTTGCCTATAGGCCACCTTCGAACCCCTTGACATCCATGCTTTAATAGTCTTGCTTTCCTATTGTCGGTGTCAAATACCCACCATTCCAATACGCTAGGTTACTAATTTGAGTAAACACCCACATTTCTACCTCCCTCCTCGGATAACCAGTTCTAATAAGGACCCTAATGCAATATTCATAATCTGTTCTAAGTGGTCTCCCTATCGCCTTTGCTTTCTCAGGGTCGATAGGCGTTTTGAGAATGTAACTCCTAATTATTTCAGTCCGCCTCTCCTTAGCTTTAAGATGTGGCGGCACCTTTTTTTCTTTTCTGGGCCCCACAAGCAGCACTTTTTCCTTCGGTGGTACCTTAACCCTTACTCCGGAGGGAAAATCAAAGATTTTTCCCGGCAACTCGCCAACGACCCCAGTGTGAACCTTTACACCCGGACTCCTCTCTGCCACACCCGATTCCACAAGTGCCTTGTAGAATATTTTTTGAATTTCCTCCAACAGCCTTGCGAATTCATACCGTGGCCGCTTCCGCCACGTCCCAACAATAATATCTCTCATATAGAACTTTCGGAAACTTTGCCAAATAGCGGCCAAATCTTTTCTAGTATTCTCTTCGATTGATCCTGCCATTTTCCAAGGTGGTGCGACTTTTTCGTCAAATAAAAGTCTCCATATAACTTCACGCCTTTCTTCTATTTTCTTAGCCTTATCAAGCCATCCTGCCCCTGGATTTGATAAATTTAGATCAGAAAATTCACTATAAGCCTTTTCACTCACCTCTTGCAGTTGATCCTTTAACTGATCTACATATAAAGAAACTTCCGTCTTAAGTTTAATTTTAATATCAGGTATTGAAATCTTTTCCTTAGAGACATCCTCCATCGCTTTAAGGCCGAGTTTTCCAATCAGTTTTCCACCTCGATAGATAAGCCCGCTTAGAGGAACAATGAGACTACTTCCAACCCATACCATATCCCAGCCTAATGATATCCAGAACCACAAATCACTCTCCGTTTCCGATTCATCTGGCACCTGCCAATTATCTACTCCTGAACGTACGTGGTCTCGGTATTCGTTAAGATGCTCGGCAACTCGTCCCCCAATATTCTCTAACGATAGATCTGTACGTGTGCTACCCTCAGACGTCCGCTGTAATTTGCTTAAAGTCGATGACTTCTGCTGGATGACATGTGTTAACTCATGAGCCAGCATACGGCGGCCCTCCGTCCCGCTTGGATTATATTGGTTCGCCCCAAAAACTATATTTGTTCCCACTGTATAAGCGCGTGCATCAAGCTCTTTCGTGGAATTTGCGGCTGTGTCATCAGTGTGAATGGAAACGTGACCAAAATCGTAGCCAAACCGTGCTTCCATATATTCGCGAGCTGGATCACCTATCGGTCGGCCACGCCCTTTCCTGAGAACTCTTCTGACGCTCTCTGGTAAACCTGCCGACTGAACAACGGAGGGGGTCGCCGTCTGTCTTTGCATCAATGTCTCATTTTGGTCAGGAAATTGCTGCAAGCAATTGAGATTCGGCATCCCGACCACCATATCGGCCACTTTATTCGCTTCCTGTTCATATCTATCATTTGCGGGACTAACTTTTAATTTTGGCTGAATAATGTCAGCACCGATACGACGCAAAGTACCATGGTTACCAATAAGGTTTTGTTCCAGTAATTCGGGGGTCTTTCTCACCTTAGTAGACTCATTGGAACTACTGGAGGATTGGAGTGTTCTATGATCAACATCCTTCTTATTCTGAGGTTTTTTCTGCCGCATCAAACCAATCCCTTCAAAATTGCCTCGGAAACAAGCGAGGCCATTTGAACCCTTGAGGTTCTCGCAGGAACACTAACATTTAGATTGAGCGCCCCTAAATGCCTATCCCTTTGCTGAGAGGGGAGACGAGCGGTGACAACTCGTGCTATTTCCCGACCTATTCCAGGTGCCTCCTGCTCGCCGAGCCCTGGCACAAGCAGAATAAGCTCATCAATTGTTGTTTTCTCATTTGCCATGGTCAAGTAGAACTTCCCGTTCCCGGCCGGTCAAGGCTCTGCCTTCTTTCATAAGTTCCCGATCCACACCCTGTATGAGGTGCTCTATTGAAAGCGATTTTCGATCATGCTTGGCAATAAATATTGCTGTCAGGACCGAAAATTTAATTTGCGAGCCTGTTAGTTCCAAAGCCGCTGCAAGCGTAATTAAATCTTTTTTCAGAGCATTCAGCCGTTTTCCTCCTGCCAGCTCACCGACAATTTTGTTCCAGATCTTTTCGCGCTGCTTCACGTCCGGTTTCGGAAATTCCAGGACATAGCGTATTCGCCGGATAAAGGCGGGATCGATGTTGCCTTTCCGGTTCGTTGAAAGCAGTGCGACTCCCCGGTAGTTCTCAATCGCCTGGAGCAGATAGCCGGTTTCGGTGTTGGCAAAACGGTCATGTGCATCCCTGATTTCGGTCCGCTTTCCAAATAGGGCGTCCGCCTCATCGAACAGCAGTACGATGTCCATGCCGGCCGCACGGGACAGAATGCGCTCTAAATTCTTGCTGGTCTCGCCCACATATTTGCTGACAACCGAGGAGAGATCTATGCGAAAAAGGTCCAGTTCAAGGTCGGCGGCAATCACCTGGGCTGCCATGGTCTTGCCGGTGCCAGGTGGGCCGCTGAAGAGCGCCAGCAGACCTCTTCCCTGGGGGAACAGGCGTATGGCTTCCTCCCGTTCCCAGAATACGACTCTTTCCCTGGCCTCAAAGTCCAGATCATTGAGCGCCTCTTTCAGGTTTTTTGAAACGACCAGATCGTCCCACTTAAAAGGGCATTCAAGCAGTTGGGCAAGGTCCCCGAGATGGTGCCGCGCCCTTTCCCGCACCACTTCCATGGTCTCTTCCGCACCTTTTGCGCCCGCCTTTGAAGCAGAAACGATATCCCCAATAGTGACCTGATGATGCGTGACCAGCTTTTTGAACATCTCATTGGACCAGTTGGCGGATTCGGGCACGAACCGTTCCCACAACTCGGTGCGCTCTTTGAGTGAAAGGGGCGGCACCTCAATCCGCCGTTCTATGATCCATGGAGATTGCAAAGGCGCCTGCCCTGGTTCACAAATCAGAAATTGCAATTTGTAAAATTGCTCCGCTTGCGGCCATCTCTTGTTCAAGGCTTTTTGGCCGTACCACGCCATAGCGCAATTGTTCAAATGACCATACCGCTGGGCCCGCTTGAAGATGCGATCCCAGTCATGGTCATCTATCGCATCGGTCTCGACCGCCAGTAGCGAATGCCCGAGATGCGAACTGATAATGGCGGCAAGTGTCCGCCTGCCGCTGCCGGGAGGTCCGACGATACGCATCCGCACTTTACAGCCATTGCTGCCATTGAATCGGTCGGCAAGAAATCTGACGTTTTCCTCCACAGGCCAGTTCCTGAGCGGTTTCAACGGGGTATAGGCGGTGGCAATATCCACCAGTGAGCTATCGAGCATGTTCTGCCCCTGCAGCCAGTGGCTGATAGCATTGTCGCAAATCAATTGGGTGGGCTCGCCCGGGCCTGTTTCTTTTTCGATTATCAAATCCCACCGACTGAGTGACGATTCAGAATTCCAGAGGCTGCAGCGGTCGTGACCAAACAGCCGTGCGGCCAGGTGTTCGGTCGCGTAGCCGCGCCCCGCATGGTCATGCAGGTATGCGTAAATGCGGGCCAGAGAAGGATCCAATGAAACCGCCAGGCAGGTCTGGAAAAGATCTGACTCCGTTTCAAAGAGCCCAAAGGCCTTTCTAAGACGCCCGAGGCGGGACCCACTATCAGACGCCAGTTCCTCCTCAATTTTGATGATGTCCCGGTTCAAACCTGCCACATTTTTGTTTGATTCGTACCAGCCGGCTTCGGCTTCCGGCGAATCGTGATCTTCAATGTGGGAATCGATTTCAGCGTGGGTAACTGCCAAATGCCCACCTGTCTCGCCCTCCTCCTGCCACAGTTTTCTGAGCCAGGCGATGCGCCGCTTGGCGCGGGTGCGCACGCGTTTCAGCACCAGTTCGAGAGTCGGATCAAGACCGGTACTTGCAAATTTCTCATTCGGAATGCCAGGTTTGGTCCGGTCGTTCATACTTATGGCGTTTTTATCCAATTTGGCGGGGATTCAGCGCCGTTTACAAATATTCTGACAGGATAGACTTTTCCGGGATCTAAATCCGCCGGCAGCTTTAACTCTATAGTCGAAGCATTTTTAACCTTGAATCTACCGGGACTCAAAGCGCCTGTCGATTTAGGTTCGAGCTTGTTATGGCTTACATAAACCTGAACCGCTTCTGCCGGGATATCGGTATGTTTGAATATATAACCCCGAACCGTCCATACATCGGCTACCGGGCCATTGATGCTGTCGATGCGAGGGGTAACGGCAAAGGGGGATTCATTGGATTCATGTTCAAAATTCCGCATGCTTCCGTCGGGCAGGGTGCGCCGAGTGGTGACTTTGGCGATCACTGCATAAATTCCGGGAAGGACTTTCTCGTCAGATCCCGGCATCTTTATCTTCTCCTGCACCGCGATGGATATTTTGTCGTCCGAAACCACGATTCCCCATGCAGGGTCGATTTCCAGCGGCTTTTCCCAGCGGGAGCTTCTCAAGAGCAATGATGTGGTGCCGGCCGCAAGTCCGGTCCCCTTGAAGATAACTCGACTTTCGGCTTGTGGTTCAGCCGGCGGCGATATAGCCGGTAGGGCTTGAGCCGGTGGGGCCTGGGCCGGTCTCAGTTCGACATCGCGTGCCGCCGGTTCCCCGGGTATGTTAAAGGACAGTATGTTATGACAACTGTTGATGCGAGGGGCCCCGCTGACAAACGTATGAACGCCGTATGCCAGGACTCTGCCCGCTCGTAAGGCTGTCTCCTCGGGTTCGAGCAGAACTACAGAGACCTGGTAATAGGCCGCCAAACGAAGAGGGGTATTTCCGGCGGTCCAGTAGCTGACTGCTTCATTGTGGCCAACGGGCTGAAGTTCAATCCTCAGACGATTACCATTTCCTTTCAAATTGGCGTGGAGGATCGTGTTGCCATTTATCCTGGTGGAATCATCGATGATCGGGTAGTCATGTAATGCCTTGACGGCAATGCCCATCATTTGCTGTTCCAATAGAGCATCATCGTGTCCAGAATGGGCGCTGACCTGATAGTAGAGGCTTAATCCCATGGGTACAAAGCGCACCGGTGGAGTGTCGTTTCCAGGTGCGGGCAGATTCTTATAATGCGGATCTTCAGTGAAATGATAGAGGTATATCCCCACCGCGTTGCCGCTCAGGGTGGCAGGGCCTCGCGGAGAAATGGTCGGATACGTGCCCGGAGACCATGCGTCTGATACTTTAAAGTACTCCTCTAATAATTTTGTGAGGGTTTCCGTGACCGATGAAAGCTTCAGAAGCGCCATAGCTACATTTGCCCCAATCCGATATGCCTGGAGGTATTCCTGATTGGACGCTGCCTAACCGGTTGTTTTGCCTTTATGTAGGTTGGTGGTTCCGACGTGACCGTTTTGGTTTCTGACTCCTGGGTGACTTCTACCCGGATGCTGCCGATATGCAATTCTCTTGGTTTCTCCCTGCGAGCGTTCCTGCGAGGATGCTTCTCTATTTGAGGCGGCCGGAGAAGGACGCTTTTACCAATTGTTTCCCTATTTCTTTTTATTTTAGTTGCCGGGAGAACAGGCTCTGCTGCAGGAAGTGCGATTCCCTTTTTTAGACGTTTTCCAACCACATGGTTATGGTTCTGTTTTCTGACTGAATCCAGCTCCTCCTCTTCCAAGGGCTGATAATAACTCCATGTGGATTCTATCGGCGTTTTGCTGAATTTCACATCACCTTCAGACGATTTTTTGCAAAAATCATCGGATTTTTCTTTTATGCCTTCGTGGGAGTCAGGCCTATCCGAAAGCAATATTCGGGGATTTTTTCTCGTTGGCTTTGATACCGTATCCCTTTCCCGCAAATCGGCTTCTGGCGGATTTTTATGGGCATCGTCGGGTCTTCCTTCGATGCCGTCCCGGTAGTCTTCATTAATCTTAGAAGAAAATCGATATGGAGTCTCCGGTTTTAAAGTCTCAGGTTGTCCTTGCTGATTAACTACCCTCGAGCCAGCTATGGGTATGTCTTCCAAGGTGCCAACAGGTTGTTTTTGATCTGAAGGTGCTAAATCATTGTTTTCCGGGACATGATGAGGTGTAACGCTTTGCTCTATATCAAGCGGCGATTCCGGTTCAACGGAATACAGATATGACGTTTCCGGCACTGAGGATGATTTGACCTCGCCAAGATCGGCATCAGGACCATCGGCTGAGACAAAAGGATCGATCCGTCTATCCGCGTGAAAAAGCATATGCGTTTTATCATCCGGAGTGATCATGAAGGCACTCAACCTTGCTTCTGTCCGGTCAACCAGTCTTTGAATATAGCCCGTCATATTAATCGCAATAGTCGGATTCAATCAGCGAGGCATAGGCTTTGCGCTGACTGCGTTTCAATGAAAAAATTTCACTCAGACTCCAGCCGTATGTCCTTGCGATCAGGTGAACTTCATAGTTGATCAGTTTTTTCTCTTGCAAAAGGGATGACAACAGGTAGGTCTGAATGTCGAAGCGAATCAATTGATTTTTACTGCAATCGGGGCATTTGGCATCAAGATCCAAATTCAGCTGGGGCGCTGACGCTTCCATTACGGCTTCAATTTCTCCCATATCCACGGAGGGATCTCCATTAACAACACACCTTTTCAGCAGTTCGACGGCTGCATCTGATTTATTCATTCCCTGGATTGCAAGCTCATCCGCCCCGGTCGGAAGACGAAAACAATGACCATTGGCTGTCTTGAAGCTTCCATCAGACTCTATGGTGATACCACAGCTGTCTGCAAGCATGCTTGCCAGCAAGTCGTCAAGAGAAAATGACAATTCAAACTTCTCATTGCAGAATCGACAGCTGACAGTGCTTCTAATGATCGGCCCGTAAGTTTTGCTGTATACATGCGCCAGAACACGGTCGCGATCGGATGCGGTTAGGTCTGCTCCCTTTATCGAATTGCCATTGCAGCCAGGATCGGACTGGATCAGGTCGTCGATCAGGCGAATAGCGTTCATGGTGTCGGTAGAGTTTACAGCACATTCAACACGACCGGAAAGCTCTTCGATTTGCACACCCCGCGTATTCCCTGAAAAATTTAATTGCACCTGTGCCATAATTTAATCACATTCATTTGATCAGGTTTCCTGGGGTTCAGTTACGGCCGGATCTCTTTCCCAGCCCTCGTTCTGAAGAACCATAGATTCGATCGCGATTGCATTGCCGGCAGCATCGAGATCAGGCAGTGTAGTATATTCGGACACCCAGCAGTTAGAAACATTATAGCTTTTAACAACATTACCTTGCTCATTAAGCAGTTCTATAATGATATCTTTGCGAAAATCCTTGAGGGACATCGCACCATCACCTTGCGGGCTGTGTATTGAATTCGCCCAATTTTCAAACTCCGGATCATGGGTAAGGCCCCTTTCGAGAGTGATAGGCTCATATTTCCATGCTGAGGGTGATAGACGCGATGTGCTCGGGTCACCACCTTCACGATGGGTTACAGGCTCGGTGGACCTTTTAAGGGCGGTTATTTTACTGACCCCGGCCACATATTTACCATCCCACATGATACGAAACTTGAAATTCTTATACGGGTCAAAACGGTGTACGTTTACACTGAATTGTGGTTGTGGCATGCGTACCTCCTTAAAGTGCTAATTAAACTTCAATTTGGCCGGCCATCTGCTGCAGGTACAGTATTACGAATTCTGCAGGTTTCAATGGCGCAAATCCCACCCAAATATTTACGTTGCCAAGATTAATATCATTCTGCGTGGTGGTTTCCTTGTCGCATTTCACAAAATACGCATCAACGGGTTTCTGTCCCTGAAAAGCCCCCTGCCTGAAAAGGTTATGCATAAATGCACCAACATTAAGTCGGATCTGAGCCCAAAGCGGCTCATCATTGGGTTCAAAAACGACCCATTTCATTCCCCGATAGAGGCTTTCCTCAATAAAAAGAGCCAAACGACGCACGGGGATGTACTTATATTCGCTGGCAAAATCATCGTCTCCATCCATAGTGCGCGATCCCCAGCTCACAATACCATTGGGAAAAACACGCAGGACATTAACGGCACGCTTGTTGAGCACACCGTTTTCATCATCGGAAAGCTTATATTCCAGGCCGACAAGGCCTCTCATATCAGCTTCAATGCCCGCCGGAGCCTTCCAGACCCCCCGGCTGCCATCAACCCGTGCCATCAGACCTGCAATCGCGCCGCTTGCTCCGATATTTTTCCTTAGCCCGTTCTCCGTGATAGTAATACGGGGATAGAATATGGCACTATGGTCCTTAATCAGACCCACCCTGAGACTGTTCACGCCGGTCGCATTATGTGCAGCCTTCTGAACGGTCGTCCACGATGATGGCGGATCCATTAGTAAAAAAGCTCTCCGCTTCTGGCAAAATATACTGGCTGGCCCCCATAAGCTCGCCGTGAGGCCGGCGCTGTGATCTTTATCGGTGGGAAGAATCATTAGATTAAAAAGATCAACCTCCTTATCCACCTTTTGGAAAGCGTCTCGGTAATTACTCAAAGTGGGTGCGTTGCCATCCGAGGCAGGTGCTCCGGCAGGTGTCTGAAAACTTCCCTGCCCTGAGGATCCAAGACTGTAATAACGAACGTTTTGGGTGAAAAAATCGAGATTTCCGGGCCCGATATCAACACCATCGCCACCACTGGTGGCAATATTTCCCTGGCTGTTGTCTCCGCCTTCGCCCGGTATGAGCGCCAAACGGGAGCCCCATACCTCAGCGGACCACTTGAAATTTATATTTGAAGCTTTTTCTGCGTTGATGGCATCGGCAATAATGGCCAATTTCTCCCTTACTCCATCTCTATTTCCGACGACGCTTAAAGAATAATTATCCTGGTACATCCTGTCGGTAGCACCACTGGTTTCAAGGGTGTTGGCCAAATCGATATCCGTCGTATCGATTCGAAATACTCTGAATGCCGTCTGCACCTGTTCAGCAAAATCAACCAAGTTGGTCAAATTCGCTCCGAAATTGAAAACAAGACCGGTAGGAGCCGGACGATATTGTGCATATTGCGAAACCTCGATTCCCCCCTGTGCTGTTCCGAGCATGAGCGGTCCCGCAAGATCATCCAGCGCAGAAGGCTCGGTTCTCACATCACCTTTTGCAGATGCAATTCTTAGCATGACAGTATCTTCGTTATCCTCTCCCGTTGGGCCATCTGGTCCTTGTTCAAAACTGACTATAGTCTGCGATCCCGTCGGTAATGCGTCATTTATTGCGGTTTGAATTGTCCCGGCAAGATTAGTACGTGCGCCTGCAGCGGTGTTCAAGGGAGCAACATCGAGATCAATGCCAGAAAAGTCTACCTCAACAAATCTGCCGCCATCTACACTGATCCGCAAACGATTTGTGGGTGGGTGGACTGCGACAGTAAAAATTTCGGCTCCGACCAAATCTCCGGCGCCGAAAGCAAGTTTGATACCCTCAGCAACCTCAATCAAGCCCCCAGCAACGTAGGTATTTGGAATGTTTACTGTATCGCTTTTGCCTGTATTGTCCTCCCAATCAATTGCTACATCATCGGTGCTGATAGTTTTAGCGTCAGCTCCGGATACAGTGAAAGTATAGGTTTTATATGCACTACCTGTATACGGACCGGCTGCCGTGATCGACGAGGTTCCAGTCCATCCAGCGCCTGTTTTTGCCAACCCCACCGTATGAAAAATGCTTCTCCATTCAGCGCGGAAAATACCCTGTGTTCTGCTTGCAACAGGTCGGCCGGATTGGGAATACCCTTGCCCTGGTGCACCTCCGGCAGCATCCAGATCTTCGACTTCCACGAGCTCTGAATTCTGATTGACAAAATCCTTCACATAAAGCGGATTTTCTGGATCCAAACTCAGATTCTGCCAATTCTCAGTATCTGCTTTAACGTGAACACCTCCGGCATTTTTGTCCACCCGAAAAACTTCCAAATTAAACGTGCCTTCAGGATGTTGACCATTATATGTAACAGCAGCTCGAATATTATCTCCCAATGAACCCGGTGATTTGGCCTTTAATTTTAATACCTCTGTTTCACTTTCACTTTTTAAGGTTACTTCTGAATTGGTAGCCCCGTCCGCAATGCGCATGGCGTAACACTGGGTACCGCCGTTTTGGAAAAACATACGTACCGAGCGAGCCATATCACTGCCTGCGTAGTTCGAGGAGAATACCCGTTCAAAGTCACTGAAATTCAAACATAGCACGGGGTCGTTCAAAGGGCCCTGCTTGGCCCGACCGATAAAGACAGCTATGGAGGTACTGACACCCACAATGGTTCTAACCCCACTGGGCACCTCCTGAACATAAACACCGGGGTAGCTTACTTGTGGTCTGACTGGCATTAGATTACCCTCCTTTAATTAGGTTAGCTTTTCGATATGGTCATCAACTTCAGCAGGTAAAGTCCTGAGATCAGATATCTTTACCTGAAGCCAAAATGTTCGGAATACGGGCGCCCTGGGGTGGCGTTGTACGGTCCGACCGGCTTTGGCCTCCGTACATTGCCTTTTTGGTTGGCAGCGGGTATAGGTATCTGCAGCTGCAGCACATTAACATTGTAGAAGCTTTTTGCAAAAGCTGTGGTTTTTCAAAGTTTCACAGGCCGAACAGATAAAGGGGTCAATTTCAGCATTACGGGGGGGGGGAGCGACTTTGGCAAAGATACATATTTGGGTGTCAGCAGATTTTTGAGAGGTCCCTTTTCCCTTGGCGCATTTGGGCAGCAGCCTTTTAAATCTTGGCATCGCCGAGGATTGTGGTGATACCTTGATATAGCTCCGCCTTCTCGCTTCCGTGATAGTACTATCCGAATCCGAATACAGTTTACTATCTTAAAGTCCCGGCTCGAGATAATTTAATTGGCTTAATACCGAGTAAAATTCAGTGCCTACGGCTGCCGGGCAATTCCCCTCTGCATATGTCAAACGGAAATCGACCCAGGGAAATTTATACCAATACGATACAACTTCAATATATCCCCTGCTGGGTGATAGGAAATGACTTTTACCGGCTTTCTCTATGCACCGTCTGGGTCATGTGAGCGAAAACGCTAATCCAGGTTCACCTCTTTTTATAGACACATTGGCCGTTAGCTTTTTCTGTTTTGACGACTCGACCGCTGGCAATTAAATAATTGCGGGTCTATCTACCATTTAAAGGATTAATTTAAGGCGATGTCTTCGAGTCCCCATGATTTGGTTCTGCGTAGCCGGATTCCGGAAAGCCTCATAATGAGGATAATCATCATATCGATAGTGGGGAT
>Ga0209367_1010460_pt1 | contig 12436 bp, 7 predicted proteins | sample WorMetLIZISLAND2_FD_187412 | JGI IMG/M metagenome (GOLD analysis project Ga0209367, IMG submission 187412) | Marine gutless worms symbiont microbial communities from Max Planck institute for Marine Microbiology, Germany - Olavius geniculatus... ... | reverse complement strand
CACGGCGACTAATTGCGTTGTTGGCGAAAAATCCCCATAACTTCGCCGCCTGTTGACCGATCAACTTGATATTTGGCAGGAGGCGTAAGGATCCCTTGCCGCCTTGCACAGACGTAGAAAGCCCCGAAACAGCACACACGTACTCAACTGCAAGGACGGCCCCATAGCGGGCAGCCCCTCAACGGCCGCACCCTCTTGTTTGAAATGTGGGCAAATTTGTGGCTTCCATTGAACGTCCAAAAGTCAAAAGTTTTAGCTTTAAGCCCCTTGACCCTCTGACCAAGGGCTCTGTCCCTGTACCTCGCTGGGGGCTCTGCCCCCAGACCTTCCGTTATAGGGGCCTCACAGTTGTATTTGCGGGGGTCTCCAACTCTCTGGCGCCGGCACTGATTATGATGGTCGGTGATCCATGCACTTAGAGCGCTCTTGCGAACTATTTTAAATACGGGACACTTACTTAGACGCTATCTCAACATTTTAATTCACGTTCTACTGGCACACTTAGCGCGTTTAAGATTATTTACAGTCAACGTGCCATATAAATTACTTACTTACTGGCTTGCTAATTAATTAACTTACATACTGGTAGTTGTGCGAATTGAAATAAAATTCTAAAACTAGGCTATCACACAACAGGTTTTTGATCACACCTGTTCGTCGTCGATCGTCGCCAGTTGCTTCCTCGTTGCTGCGGGCGGAGTCCTTGCTGGTCTGACGGTATTCGGAGACGAGCTGGGAGACTTTGATCCAGAAGGACCGACAGGCGTGGTGAGGTCGACCTTAGCTGTCTGCTTTTTAGTCTGACGACCGGGGCTACGCATCGTCGGTGGAGAACTAACTACTGAAAGTTTCTTGGCTGCTAGTGCCGCCGCGGACCTCCGCAGTATTGGGCTTCCGACCTCCGCTGACCCTGTGGGTGCCGTGCGGGTACGTGGGGCACGCGGCGAGTAACTGCGTTGAAAAACTGCCACTGCCGACGACGGAGGGGGATTGGAACGACGAGTTCGTGGACTGGACGACGGCGACGACTCGACGACCTGATCGTGTCTGGAAAGGTTTCCTGCGGCAGCAGCAGCGACGGCGGTGCGCCGGCGATCTACGGCGACGGATCTTCGGCCCGGCACAGTCTGCTGCTGCACTGGCAGCTTTGAGTCGGCCGACGGCGACGTGTCTTGCTGCTGCAAAGTTCGTGATTTCAGCTCGGATATGAACTGCTGGACTGATGCTGCTTCGTCCTTATGACCGCAAGACTGTTCCACGACATCCGACAACGTGACCCGGGTGTCCCCGGGTGGCAAAGTCGCTTGTGATGGAATTTTGGGTGGACTAGGGTTGTCGATGGATGGCTCAGGTTGCGTGACAGGTTTCGACTCGTTGACTGACTGACGAAGAAATGTGTGGGATGAGTCAGGCGAAATTTTTGGTGGGCAGGACTCGCCACTGATTGGTTGAGAAACGGTGATAGGGGCAGAATCGGCTGAAATTCTGGATGGACTCTGCTCGCTGATTGGCTGCGGTGGGGTGTCGGGCGTGGAATCGGGTGGACTGGAGTTCCGTGGTGGAGTAAGTGGCTGCTGTTGTTCCAGACGCTGGCGGACCGTGCGCAGTTTGCTGATGCATTCCGCCATTTTTCCGTCGACCAGAGCGCTAGACATTCCGTCTGTGCTGGTCGACTTGTCGTGCAGCTCAACAGATGACGTGTTGGTACCTGTCTCTATAAATTTACTTACACGACAACTGGCGACCTCTTTTGCCGTTTTGTGAAGTTGTGGAAAGACATGCGACGCTTTCTGCTTCTGTGCAGGCGGGAAGCTCATTCTTGCGTTCATTTTCGCTCGCTGTCTGTTCTCTGCCGCGTTGGATCGCGTTGGCGCCAGTTTCCTCGATGCACTTAATGACCCGGAAGTTGATGCCGTTGTCTCGCCCTCGGAAGACGACGTCGAACCCTCCTCAGAACCCTCGCAGATGCTGTCCATGCGCGGACAACTTCCGGAGAGTCGGCGATGCGCGGCAACGGTCCGTGACGTCATCGCACCGGCCGGCGACGCCATCTTGTTTCCGGTTTGTCCGACAGGTGTTGAGCGTACAAACACTTCGATGGGCTCAGTAAGAGCTGCACGATTGACCAGCACCGACTTGTCTACACCAACGATCTGTCAGACAGAGCAAGACATCAAAACGACTTAATGTATCACATTGTTAACTGTAAAGCATAACTTTATGACATTTAGTATTGGAAAATTAGCTAGCTTTACTAAGTTGTCACGCCAGCGCGTCAATTATAATAGCGGATGCATGCGGTAATTATTGCGATCGATTAAAGTACTAATATTGTAATCCCGAAAGTAATGCCTATAAATACTGCGCAGTGTGAAGCATGAGAGTTGGTATTTATTAACAAAAACAACATGCAGGTTATAAAGTCTAAATAGGCAGTTATTTACAAAGCGACTTAACAGCAGACTTTTAAAGCCTTTAAAATAATTCAATGAATGCGTTTACTTATGTTTTCAATTTTAAATACCCTGGTATATAAACTTATTACTCGTATTATTACGTATCTCCACTTGTTCTTGCGATAGCCATTAAAATGCCGTAACATTCTACTAAGTTTAGATGTTTCTGTATTTTTTCAGTGCTTAAAAATCTTTTATCCCCTTCTCCGCAGGCAATAGTTACAATAACTTCTTTTTTATCCGACGCTTGCATGTAACGCTTAGCTAATTTTGTATTGTACTTGGTATTTCTCCGTTGTTGATTGTCGCAATCTAGCCATTTAAAACTACATATACTACAGCAATAAACAATTGAACATTCATTGAAGCAAGCAGAAACTGAACCTTGACGGGAGACGAGGCGCGGTCTACCATGATACAGTCTGTGATGGTGTCTTTGTCCTCACAGCTGGTCCCCGGCACAGGTGCGGTAAGAGTGCCTCGACTAATCGTCAGTCTGGTGCTGGCAGCGACCCTGGCGTCCAACAGGCCGCGGTACGCTGCCGCCACGTCCACCGCGGGTGAGGTGGCACTGTCCACCAGTCGTCTGTGCTCGGTCGTCGTCTGTTGATCCACGGTGACGGGTGCGGGCGGGGTGGCCGTGCCGCGGTTGACGGTCATGGCTCGAGGCTGGGCGGCTGCCAGCAGTCCTCGGTACGTGCTCGTGATGTCCTCGGCCGGAGAGGTCGCGACACTGACTGTCTGCTGACTGTCCGTCGCCTCGTTCTTATGAACCAGACGCACCGACCTCGTGCCGACGCCACGCTCCAACACCGACACAGCCGGCGTCCACGTCTCAGCGTCAGCAGTCCAGACACTTCGGCATCCAGTGCCGCGAGTGTCTGTCCAAGCCGTTCCACTTCCCACGCCACGCTCTACAACCGCAAGCGCATCGTCCTTCCCTACCGTCTGATCTTGATATGTTATCCTCCTAGTGTCGCTTTGTCCATGGGCTGTAGACTCTTGGTAGAAATCTTGTATCTGCTCCTTGTCGTAGTTGGTGTAATATGTACGATTTTCCACAACTGGAAACGGATCCTCGTTTCCAACAGCCCGATCCTGATACGTTGTCGCACGCGAATCCGGGACAGCTTCGGTATTTTCAAAGACTGGGAATTCTTGGAATTTCTGTCCTCGCCCTTCATCGGTCTGTTCCAGTTTTCCATCATCGCTGACGGAGTCTATATTGTTTACCAGAGAATCGCTACCATCGAGCGCGCTCGTTTCTCCGACCATCGGCCTACGGCAACTCTGACACAACTGCCCATCACCGACGGGCACATGTTTCCGGTTGATCACGTGACTACCATCGTCATGGATACGGTCGACTTGTTCCTCAGGCTGATACGTTTCTACATTCGTACTGTCTGGAATGTTTGCCACTGGCGGCAAAACAGGGAATAATTCTACAAAGGCACCCGGCGGTCCCTGATTGGTCCTAGTAAGTTCCGGACGTGGTGGCAAACTATTGGCTCGACGACAAATCAAAGAAATCGCCTCGGTATTGGTCTCAACATGGGTGGTCGTATTGTTCCCAGCCGTCTCGTTCCGCCAGTCTACAGTATTGCACGCTATGTCCGTCACAATAGCGGTATTCGTACCATCGTTCGCGAAGCTGCGCTGCGAAGTGTCAGTTCCCACATTTAGGTACTCCAGCGACGGGTATTGGGTACCGACACAGATACTTGTAGTACATACCACCGGAGAAACAGAAGCTGTCACAGTTGGTGCAGTACTGTTGTTCAAAAAGAATTTCCTACACGAAGCTGATTCGGAAACTTCACTACGAAAAACTGTTATCGGAGAAAAATTTCCGTCGTCGGAGTCCCGACAAACTACATCCGGTTTCATTCCAGTTTCGGTTGTCGGTGAAACGAACATCGAGTTGGTGACGTCATCAGCGACCTGTGTGCCACGTGACTGTGACGTCACGGCGGAGCTGGAAAGGCTGGGTGGTGTGTCGGTGACGGTCGAGACGTCAGCGGTGACGATGACCTTGGTGGAACAGGCGACGTCGTGGCCTGGAAAGCGCGGAGTGTCGAGACCGATGTCCAGTCGGAAAACGTGCGGGGTGTTGGTCTCACGGCAGCATTGCAGTATCTTCAGCGTTGACACTTTCTGCATGCAACACGTACAATAAAGAAAAAGTAAAGTCACAAAGCTGATAGGTCGGCGCGGCCTATCGCTGTTTCTTTAGCCCTCAGCCGGACACCAGTTTACATAGCCGGACCATGGATACAGGACTAGTGCATCGCGCGATCTGCCTATTTACGTCTCCGCTTTCGCTAGTACTTAATGCACCCACCCACGGACGGATGGCCAGGCTGAGTTGGCCTGTGTGGTTGGTTAGACACTGAGATGGTTTAGCCGTCTGCAGAGTGCAAACAGTCACGCATCCAAGCACTAATCGAAAGCTATTAATTAGCTAAGCCAGATTCAGAACACCGCCTTTTCTACAGCACGAGACGAACTATTGTTAGTTAGATTTGAAGGGGTAAAAAATTTTGTGAACGTGTTACAAACATGTGAAATTAGTTGCCAATCGACTTTGACTTCTCTACACTTGACTCGGTGGTTAAGCTGCTTTTTCCCAGCACTTAGACGGTTTTAGCTGTTTTTATGTTTTTGCGTCTTTTCCCCTTCACTGTAAACACAACAGCAACTAGTGCTTTTTCTGTCCATGCAGTTTTATCACGGTTACTCTAATTGTGCATGAAACGATAAATGATTGATCGATTAGCTGATTTGACTGACTCGAGCGCCAAGCCCGTGGTTACACTGTATATTAAGCATGATGATGATGATGTGTATAGAGATGATGAACCTTGTCGAGGTGGAACGGTCGTTCAGTCTCGGTCCAGCTGTTAACGAGTGGCGGGGGATCAGTCTCAACGTACTTAGACCTCAGCTGAAAGATAGACGAGACCGTCTGTGACCGCTGCGACACACCGCGCTTTGTATCCTGCTTCATATTTACAATATTTCTTCAATAAAATGCGCTCTTAGAATGCAAAAAGTTCAATACAATCAAACCATAAAATACATTGAAGTGTAACAGATATTTACAACATGCAGTAGTGTAAAAAATGCGAATGGTCAAGCGGCGTTTCAAACTACAATGCATACGGATAATAGTATAGGTTTGCGCAGAACGTTCCTGGACTATTTAAACAATTAGGCTACGCTTGTAAAGACGCAGACAGAGTTCGCAAGTAACTTGTTTGTTGTGCACACGCGGTCGTTACTTGTAACACTGTAATGTTGCATTTTGGCGCTGTCAACTGTTTTTTTTCTTAAACAAACGCACGACTTGATTTAACGACGTTTTAGCTTGTCATACAGTAATGTTTTTTCAGCTGTTGTCGATGGTCTGAAGCCACGAAGTTATGGCCAATTTACACCTATACGACGCCGACGAGACTCGCTCGACTCAACTGCTGAATTGAGTCGTGGTCGTAGGTGTAAACTCGAATTAAACTCAGATCAGCTTAGGTCCGTGCATAGCAGCGTGACGTCACAATGCTAATGACGTCATTGCATTGTCGCCCCCACAGTCACAACAGTTGAGACGAGTTGAGTTGAGTTGCGTCGGAGGTGTGAACTGGCCATTAGTTACCTGTTGCTGTGGATCGGTCTCAGTGGAGCGATGACAGGATTCAGGCGGGCGGCGGGTCAGAGTACTGCGGTCGACGGTCAGCTGTGATGACGTCATGGTCAGTTTGTTCTCCACGTGCACGCAGCGCTCCATCGTTGTCGACGTCGATCTCACGCTCACACTGCTGCTGCTGCTAACGCTGGTAGCGATGGTCTCTGTCGTCATCGTTTCACGGTCAGACATCGATCGCTTCGACATCATCCCACCAGCTGAAGTTACTTCGTCGTCTGAAACGCAAATAAAATGTAAAGACGTAAAGTCATTCCCGCTGATCTCAGTTTCCTTAGCTATCAGCCAGACACCAGTTTTCACTGCGAGACCACGGATACGGGGCTAGTGCATAGCGCGGTGTGCCTGTTTGCGTTTTAGCTTTCGCTGGTACTCATTGCGCTTACCCACGGACGGATGGCCAGGCTGTGTTGACCTGATATTACGAGATGGTTTACTCGCTTGCCGACAGTCACCGATCTAAGTATTAACCAAACTTCAAAATGTTTAAAACATATTTCCATTAAAAAATTAAACAGCGTTTATAAACGTTAAACATAAAACGTGACTCTCTTATTATTTTACTTCTTTGTTTTAATTATCATCACCTTCACTTTAACGTATACTAAAAAAGTTTTAAAATGGTAAAATAACGAAAGACGTTTAAAATCGTGTTTTACAGTAATAAGAAAGTCGTTTACAAACGTTTATTACATCTGTGGTCGGTAACTTCCTCGACCTCCACGCCGCTGTCCATTTTCCGCCGTTTGATTTCCACTTCCGGTTTTACTTCCATTTCCGGTGCGACGCCGCCATCTTTGATGTCGTCGTCGTCGTCTGGAACGGCGTCATGGCCGTCGCCTTGAGGCCGAAGTTCTCCGTCAGTCGACGTCGACATGTGTTGATCGTCGATGAAATCTAGTCGACCGACCGGAAGCACTGCGCCACGTGGTGTCGGCACGAACCGGACGTAGCTAGTGCGCATGTGCGCCGGCGGCTCCACCAATGACGTGTCCAAAAGGGACGTCATCCTAAGACAAAATAGATAGGCGTGTATTAAACCACTGTCTGGAGTGAGACGAATGAGTGTTAAACAACACTCTAGATACACTTATACCACGGTCGTCAACGGTCGGTTATGTAGCCTACACTGTCGTTCGTTTGGTCACGCTTGAGTGCACCCCGTGAAGTTATCTACTCTTCATACCACTGCAGACATAGTGCTAGAAATAGTCAACACGAGCACGGCCATAGAATACGACACAGATGTAAACAACGTTGCAGGAAAAAAATCACATTAAAAACGTAAAAATATGTGACAGGAAGTTTTATAACATTACAGATATTACATTACATGTACGGAATAAGATATCTATCAGAATGCAAGGCTGAGCTTAAAACACACTATTTTCATGTTGCTTTAAACTCGTAGTTTTTATCCAAGCCAACACAGACATTGTAATGCATCACTGTCCCAAGTTATTGTAAACGGCGGTTAGTTTCTTTGTTTTTCTTTTTTCCTTTTCTTTATGCGTATGCTATGTGTGTATGCCATGGGCCGAGCTGCTTGAGACATATAGATGAATAAACTAGAAAGCGCTCGTAAGAGTGCATATCTCCGCCAAGCGAAGTGTACACAGACAGACGGACACACAGACACACACAGGGACAGAACAATCAATCTCATAATCTCATAATCTCCACCAATTCACTTGGCTTCATTGGCAGAGATAATTATTGATGATGACGATGACGACGATGAACGGTTATACCTGGTCGCAATGTCGTCCTTAAGCAGCAGTAGCTCCACACTACGTTCACGGACGATGATGTCAGTCAACTGACAAGTGTTCTCGAGACCTCGAAGCGTTGCCTCAATGGACGGTCGGTCAGCGATGAACGCTTGTACGGCTGGATCACCGGCAAACGCTGCACGTAGTTGCGTCAGTAACTCGCTTTCGCGTCGACGTACTTCAGCCACGCAGTCAATCACCGCGTCACGCACCTAACACGAAATTAATCAATCAATCAACGAATCAAATCGATCATTATCAAGTTTATTTCAAACTAGCAAAGATGTCCCCACGCCTTGTGCCAACATTTACGCGAACGTCTGCCTAGTTACCGAGGCTCACAGTAAAATACCAATCGCAAACGAACTCACAGAAAATAAGCGTTTTTTGGAAGTTTTGGACGTCTAATGATCCAAACTTTTGGCTTTTTGAAGCGTACATCGGCATATTGGGGTTACTCCTGCCATAGAAAAGTTCACACCAGCTTTGGTTTTTATGTCTTTTATTCGCGAGTTAGAAGCCCGCACGGAACAGACGGACAAAGAGACGGACAGGCAATACCCGTACAGCGGCCTATTAAGACGACCGCATAGCATGCCCACAAAAAAATCAGACCTACAACAAATCCACAACAAATCAAAGTAACACATAGTACAGTTTAAGCTTATAAGGCTTGCACATAACCAATAGAATAAAATTTTGTTTCAGGAGTTTCGTGTACAATATACTGCATTTTAGCAAAATCGGTTTTTTTTTGTTCTTGCTGTATCTCATATAATCACAAATGAGCGAAGCCCATTAGTCTCCGGTTTTTGAAACGAGAGGTCACACAAGGACAACCCGCGAATCTCGGAGTTACCGCTGGGTTAAGCAAAAACAGCATTTATAGCAACCTCTAAAAACCCAGACGTATATAACTATCTCCATACCTGTTGTTCTGCGGTGCGTATGCTGACCGCCCATCGTGCAGTGAGTTCAAGCTGCGTTCTCAACAGTTCAGCACGGTCCCTGCACCTGGCCAGCAGTCCGTCCAGCGCATGACGGTGTCTACTGATGGCCTCACTGAACGTCGAGACGTCGTGGTCGTGGTGTGGCTGCTGGAACGCGCAGACGACGCAGATGCAGGCTCCGCACGGCTCGCAATAGAAGCGAATCAGTTCACCGGCGTGAGTACGACAAGCTACGTCCTTTTCTTCCACTTCAATATCCACCAGACTGTGACTCTCTGTGACCTGCAGAGAGACTACACGGCTACACGTCCGAGTTTTTGATAGGCATCTTTTGGTTGACAGACAAAGGAACCTCGTCCGAGAAAATCGGAAAGAATGAACATGCACATTTCGTCTGCTTTCCTCGAACGAAATTTTTAAACCTCGGAAGGTTCAGCGACGTCGGACAACACCTCGGACGAGGAAATCGGTCTGTATAGCCACGGTATGTGACTTACATCCAACGCAACGGACGCAACGCAAGAATAGACATCGCTTCTGTCCTTGCGTTTTGGTTGTTACGTCCTTTGCGTCAGCTGCGTCCGTTGCCTTTGCTGCGTAGTGCTCTTGTGTTCGTTGCGTTGGATGGACATTAGACTCACGAGAACCCATCTTAGAGCTATGGAGCGTCACTTGCCACCCGAAACAGGTGAAAACACCCCGCCTTAAACACATATAGGCCAGTACTCAATTTACATATCCCGTAGGGATGAAAGAATGTGTGGTTGGGTGTATAAGCTACCGAGATGATTTACCCGACAACCGACAATAACCGATCCAAATACTGCTTGGAACCGACATATGTAGTAACTTCATTAATCAAGATCAGCGCATTGCAATAAGCAACATCTCCCACAATCTCACGCAGGTTACAAAAAATTTTAAAATGATTCCAGTCGTTACAATTTTTACGTTTAAAACTTAACGTGCGACTTCACGTTGGCCTATTATAGCCCATATACCGTAAGCAGTTCTTGATAAGTATGGTCAAAAACTCGAATCTAATCGAATCGATTTACTAACAAACGCATATAGACTCTAAAGTAATCGATCAGGTCGATCGGTTTTGCACAGCGTTAAGACCGCCGTGAGCGAGAGACAGTGACGCTTATCAGACGTAGCTACCTTCGTGTTGCGGTGAAGCTCCGTGCATGAGGAGCAAAGCATCTTGCAGCAGTCAAGACATTTGCTGACAGCCTCTGAGCTGGCTGCAGCAGCAGTAGAGGCAGTCGAGCGCGAAGAGCCAGTGCTTGACCGTGAAGACGACTTGCTATTGGACGACTTATTGCAGATTTCACACGTCAGCGTCATCTGCTGCAGTTCAGCATACAACTATAATAAAATTATTATATTTAATAATCAATCTGCCAATCAATAAATCTGTAACTTTCTAAAGCGCCCGTTAAACAGAGTTCTCAAAAGCGCCTATTGCGAGGAAGCACGATAAAAAAAACAAGTCTTGAGACCTAATTTGAAGCAGTGTTTGTTGACGTCACTGTTATAATAACGAGCGGTCATATTTCTCGAGGCTTCGGCGAGAATGGTGCACGACATAGGTTCAGTTTACGATCTAATGGTAAATGATTCTATACACGACCCAGAATGCACAAAAAAATCCAAATCGCCACCGAAATCACTGAACAATTTTTTCTCGGCCAACAAATGTATCAAAATCCGTTCGTAACTTTTTGAAACATCTTCCATCCAAAAGCACGGGTGACACAAAACAACTATCACTGGAAACTGCAATAACGGTTCTACTTTGTCCTTTCAGACTTCGGTGTTGGGACTCTTTAAGAAGAAGCACATTCGGCCTCTAAAAAATGTTGCTCCAAGAATTCCCGACAGTGTGCTATCGTGTTTTAACTGAGATTGGAAAAAAAATTAAGCCGGTTTGAAGGTTTAAACCGAAGCCAGTGTAAGTTTCTTACACGGCAACTTGCCAACCACTGACTGCACGTACTGACAAGTAATTTGAGCAAAGCTCACGTGACGCGCGATAGCAGCGGTCCTGCCACTTTGACAATCAGTGTAGGCCTACAGCAATAAGATATTAATGCATCTTGAAAGAGTACTTAAATGCGAGGCCTCCATACGGAAAACTCCTTCAATATAAGATATCGAAACTTAGATTTTTAAAAATGTACGTTCTATGCTAAAAAATGTCATACGCAGGTTGTCCAGGTCCATCTCCAGCCACTTTGGCACAATTTGCTCTTAAAATGTGTGTCGCAGTCAAAAATCGCAAGAAAATTTACTAAAACCCCTATTTTGGGAGTTCAAAGTCATTCAAGGTCATCGACGTTGACACCAATAAAAAGCTTATCACTATTGCAGCATGTATGTGCCTATCTGCAACCGTTTTCATGCTACACGAGATACATGTAACTGCGGTAAAATAACCACCTTTTAGGGGGGAGGGGGCTAGCCGTCTTTGACGCCCGCCTGCGCCGGCCTCCTTAAACCTAAAGGGTCCGGACTTAAACTGCTAAAATCTACGTTTAATGTTGAAAATTTCATATGCAGGTTGTCTTGGTCTATTTCCAGCCATTTTGTCGCAATTCAGTGTTAAAATGTGCGCTGCATCCAAAAACTGCGAAAAATTCACTAAAACCCCTTTTTTGGAAAGTTGAAAATCGTTCAAGGTCATCAATGTTAATAAATCTAATAATCCCATCACTAGTGCTTGTTATGATACGAAGCATATCTGTACCTATCTGCAACTGTTTTCACACTATACAAGCCAATAACGGCAAAATAACGTCTTTTCAGGGGTACCCCTGTTAGACGCTTTCGTTCGAGGGGAATCCCTGCACACAAGAGCACGAAATTTTGTCACGAAAAACTAGAGACCTTGAAGCAGCCCAGAGTAAATATCTTGTATTTCTAGCTTGCACCGTTTTGACACAGTACAGCAGTGTGGTGGACGGACAGACGAACGGACAGATAAACAGACGCCCAGGCCATAGCTAAGACGGGCGAAGCACTCTGCTATCGCGCGTAAAAATCGTAACTATCCAAGTTTTATCACCTTTTAACTTACTTACCTAGGCAATAACAATGACACCAACAATAAAACGCGTGTAATTCTGCGGTATACCACGACAAGTTATGCCGCCTTGCAGTTCTGTAATAATGACGTTTACGCGACCTGCTTCCAAGCAACGGCGTTTCCACCTGGTGAATGACTGGAGCACCTGACCGACCTAGCTGTGAGTAAAACTAACAAGAAATTTGAGCAAAGCTCACGAAACGCGCGAAAGCCTATAGCAGTTCCTGTTCGCAGGTAATCGTAGTCTATCTCCATCCATTTCGTCGCAATTCACTCTTTTGCAGCCAAAAATCGCCAAAAAATCGCTTAAAATCAATATTTTTAGGGTTCAAGGTCGTTCAAGGTCATCGATGTTGATAAATCCAAAAAGCCTGTCACCAGTGCTTGTTATGATAAGCAGCATGTATGTACCTATCTGCCACCATTTTTACGCTACGCGAGAAAATTGCGGTAAAATAACCACT
>Ga0209367_1010459_pt1 | contig 12437 bp, 6 predicted proteins | sample WorMetLIZISLAND2_FD_187412 | JGI IMG/M metagenome (GOLD analysis project Ga0209367, IMG submission 187412) | Marine gutless worms symbiont microbial communities from Max Planck institute for Marine Microbiology, Germany - Olavius geniculatus... ... | reverse complement strand
TTCACAAGGAGGCGCCACCGTCGCCAACGCCACACGCGCCTATGGCCGATGTGTATTATGGTCCCGATGGGCCGAGTCCAAGTGATATGCGATTTTCGAAACTATAACTACTGAACTGGAAATGCTGTAGGCTTTCGCGCGTCTAGTGAGCTTTGCTCAAATTTCTTGTAGATAATATTATTTAGCATTTTTATTTCACTCGTAACCAAAAACACTTTACGAGGCGGTGCCAACGGCCCAAAATCATTGGATCTTTTACATTTTTACGCCCACGGACAACTCAGGGAGTCTGGACCCCAGAACCAGTTGCGCTAATGAGCGAAGCTTTTATATTTTTCAAGCAGAATGTTTCAGGAAATGAAGATCTTTCAATAAATGGACGCACGATTCCTTAACACTGACATTAATAAGTTAGTGTTCGGTATTCAATGCAAATATTCTAGCATTGTTTATTAGAAAAATATTCAACACTGTATGCAAAAGTAGACGGCTAGAAGCGCTAATTTGGAATTATAATCATTCGGTGCGTAGTACTTCTATTGCTTGTTCTGACGTAATTTCGCACGCTAGGTTAGACCTATTTTTATTTTTTTCTGACGAGCCGCGGAACCATTGGCAGATGCTCGCGGAACCCTTGGGTTCCTCGGAACCCTGGCTGAAAATCACTGATCTACGGAGATCTCGATGTGTAGGCCTAATTATACCCACCCAAATCGACTTTTTGGGAAACTATATTTTGGCCCCTAGAGGGTGCTGAACCCTCAAATTTTTACACGCGATAGAGAATGACCAAGTTTTGCTAGCGTACACAGCACCGGGGACGGGGGTCCTTCTTATTATTTTGTTTTGAAGGGGGTCAAAAAATTTGTTAAAATTTAGTAAATGCGCGCCTATAACTGCCGGTAGTCGGAGTAGCCTTACGAAACTTTGCCACGTGACATTCCCCTAAATGGGGATAATAACCCGCCTACAACTTGTGGTCTCTCAAACCGCCCCCTCAAAATGTGGGAGAACAAAAAACGTCCAAATTTCGGTGTGATTTGGGACAACTTTCGAGTTTGACTGCAAATATCTCTAGAAAGCATGGAAATATCTACAAGCGGTCAACAACATTATTAAGCAAAATTTCTTTGAAGTTAAACAAAAAAATATTTGTTAAACTTTGGTTTACGAACAAAAAAAATTATAAGCGTGCATGTTGATCCACCCTAAGTCGACATTGCGCGTTCTATGTATGCCAATGCATTTGAGTTCGGGCCACGTGACTTTGCTACCGGGGAAATTTCACCCCCTTTCTTTTCCTGAAATTTTCCCTCAATTGAACTTACGGCGCCGGGCGAACTCACGCTGGGTTTTGCCCCAAATTTCTAGTTTGTATTGTTTCTGCGTTTTTTTTCATTCTGTGTTGTTTATTGTCTGAGATTATCGGGGAATTAATGATCACTATTGATTACACAAATAAATTATACCCCTTCGCAGCTGATATTGGCCGGTGACGTCATCTGCAGCCAATGGCAGCCGACTCTCGCGAATACGTCATCAATCATTTTCTGCAATTTTTTTTGGCTGATGGACGAAGATCCGAGATACTCGAGCGCTGGTTGGTGGGCGTCTGTGACGTCATCAATGACGCACCACGACGACGCGTTACAACTTGCGACGATGAAAAGATGGAGGACGAATAACGTCTTCAGAAAACCCATGCTTCGCTCTGTGTTTATACAAGTAAGCCCCCAACTTTCATACATTCATACTTCATCACTTCGTCAAATACTTACCGATTTTCAAAACGTTTTCACTAGCAGCATCAGGGATAAACGTGCAAAACCACCACACCCCGAAAACGATTTAAATATTGTCAGTTTTAAAATATGTTAAATGTTACAAGGCAATATACAATAATTTGTTCTAAAGATGACTAGATTACCAGTAATATTTGACTTTGAGAAATCATTTAACTTTGACTTTGACTTTTGTAACTAAAAGTTATAGTTTTATTTTTGTGTTAATTGAAATGCAATAGGCCTAGTTTTATTTTTCTGTAACTGTTAATAATTATGTTTTTCTTACGTGATACACTTTAAGTTTGTTAAGTCATTTACTTTTAAACACAAGTAAATTACATAAAATGTTGCACGTAACATTCCACGCTACTGTTCATCATCGTTAAACAAGTTAATTTAGACATAAGTCAAGTAGAGCAACACCCACCGACTAATAGGCCTACGTCATTGACTAACTAAACCATGCTCGTAGAGAGACTGTTATCGATCAGTTTTATGCGATTCACTTATATACAATTTTAAACGTTATGCAATTTTGACACTGTAAAAAAATCAAAAAGTCAACCAACACAGCAAGTGATGCTGTGTAAATGCAGAACTGATTGTATTTTTTGAATAGATCTATTGGCTCAGGCTTAAACTGCGTTTCAGTTGCTTTAAAGTCTGACATGCTAAAAAAGTCAAAGTCAAAGTCAAATTGGCTAAAATTCATTTGACTTTCACTTTTTCACATCAAAATCCTTTGACTTTGACTCTGACTTAAGTCAAATATCAGTGTACATTACATACGTACATAGTAATTACATAGTAATGTAGCAACGCGTTAGGGGTGTGGTGAAATCTTAAACTAATTGCAATTGAAAAACAAAGTAATTTTAATTAACTGTACAGTATATTGATGACCGAATTCTGAAATCTGCTCAAAGTACGAAACAGTTGTGACCAAAATTTAAGGGCTTACTTTACGTAGACCAGACTACTCTATATAGTCTACCGAAGTAATGTGCGCTGCGCCTCGTTACGGTAACTGATTGACCGCGCATCTTACCTGGCTATTTAATGTGTCGGGTGCACCGTTCGTGTCATCTAGCACTCTGTATACGCCTGGTGCTATGTAGCCTATGCTACGAGTAGTTTGCGCCTGCTGCTGATATTATAGCTCTGCACGCATTTCGCGCCACGCACAGGTGTGGGGTGGTCTAACGGCGAAAGCTTTCGCTCAAGAAGTGTCTACTGGTTAGACCATATGTAACTGTCACCAACAAAGCATCCGCCGTTGCTGTTATAAAATTTAAAACACAACCAGCGTACCAACCGTTTTGCAACTTTCGGCTGCAGTCGTGCATCGCAGAGCAATTGCGCCGCAACCGCAGTGTAGTCTATGTTATTTGAGCGTGGTTTCAGTACGATACCACCCTGTCTGGAGTGGTATAAACTCGTACTGCGTACTTGTCCACTTCAGCTTGTCCGCCACAATAGCTGCAGCTAATGAAGCTTAATTGTAGCTGGCGTCGATTTGACACAATACCAGCACATTAGAGACAGACGGACAGAAGTAAGGGACGGACAGACATGCGGACGATGACTAGTACAACGCCTAGATAACTTCCCCCAATAACGCAGCCGAGAACGTCCGTTAACTGAAAAGTCGACTTTCGATCAATCAATCGATCACTCGATTGGTCGATCAGAAAGAGTTGCTATAAGAGTCACTTCAAGGTTGCGCACGTTTTAGAGCACAGATTCACGTATAGCCCGTGTGACTTATCACGTAGGCCTAAGTGGCGTCACGGTTTGACTTCATGTGACCGAAAAGAAAAACTCAGTCACAGCGGCATACAGACCCAAACCTGCATCGTTCGACAAAATACATCATGTACCGTACGCTGTCAGATCTGCATGCGGCGTTGAATGTAGTGAATGCTGGACCGTGGCCAACAACAATTCATTTATGTGCAAGGCAACGCCTAACCCGGCTAGGTAGGACCTACGAGACGTTTCACAAGTGGCTCCTCACGGCACATAGGCCCGCCCCACACGTCTTGCCGTCACTCATGGCCGTCATGTGCTTGTAAATAGCGTGCTACGTGAAACACAATAGGGGGGGGGCTACAGTATAGACGGTTGTATGCTTCACGGTACACGTACGGCAGGCAGCAATTATTATTCTTCACGTCGCGAGCTGTGACACGCTCTACGGCTTAAGAAGTAAGGACACCGACAGCATGACTCACTTTATCGTGTGACCACCCCAACAGTAAGTAGGTAAATAAGTAAGAATTTGGTGTGAATTTATACAGCGCATACTTAAAAAAATTCTAATGCGTTCAGCGCATTTTGTCGCCAATATTTCGCACAAAAGTAAGCTTATGTTTTAGCCGACATTTGCAAGTGTTGAGACCAATGCCGCAGATAAGATCTGAATGTAACGGGGGCACCCAAAGGGTGGGGTGTGAGCAGGGGTGTCCCCTTTTACCAGGGAAAGGGTCTGGAGAGATTTTTTGGTGTGAAAACGAAGTGTTTTGGTGCATTTTGGCACTATTTTATGTAACTGAGTAAGTTCCTGAAACACGTGTTCCCAGTGCCCCCTATGGCTACGCCAGTAGGCCTAATTGAGACTCAGTTTTGGGTCACGAAGACTGTCAGGCAGCAAATTACAAGTCGACGGGCCCGCGACAACAAAGCACCGATAACTGTTCAATCGAAAGCGCGGTGCGACTTCCACTGACTTCCACAATGTGGACGACCTGTAAGCTTATAGCCCGTTTACACAATCAAGCAAACATCGAGCAAATGTATTCAAAATACACGTGCTAATTGCTTGACGTCTGCTCAACGTTTGCTCGATGTTTGCTTGATGATTGCTTGATGTTTGCTTGATCACGTAAACGGGGGAGTAACGTCTGCAGTTTGCGTACAACTGACCATCAAGAGGCAGAAAAACGGCTTTTGAACGTATACAAACACGTAGACTAAGAGCAGTATTGCAAAACTCTCTCGCTGCCGTAATATGTTAATACGTACGATGTATACAATGACTTAAACGTACAAGTAATTTGAGTCAAGCTCACATGACGCGCGATAGCAGCGGTCCTGCCACCTTGGTCATCGTGTACAGCATGCAATAGAATAATAGTGCATTTTAAAGGAGGCTTACTCGAATTTGAAGCCTCCATACGGGAAACCCCTTGAGTTTAAGAGGTCGAAATTTAAAGAGTTAAAAATGGACGTACTATGCTAAAAATTTCATAGGCCTACGCAGGTTGTTCAGGTGTATCTCCAGCCATTTCGGCGCAGTTCACTTTTGAAATGTGCGCCTTAGCCGAAAATTGAAAAAAACACTAAAATCCCCTATTGTTCGAAGTTCAAGATCATTTAAGGTTATTCAAGGTCATCGATGTTCACACCATTCAAGAGCTCGTCACTAGTGCTTGTTATGATAAGCAGCATATCTGTGCCCATCTGCACTGTTTTCACGCTAGACGAGCTAATAGCGGTAAAATAACCACTTTTTAAGCGAGCACCCCTCTTTGATGCCCGCTGCGCAGGTCTTCTTGAACCTAGAGGTCGAGACTTGAATTGCTAAAATCTGCGTTTAATGGAAATAACTATACGCAAGTTGTCTTGGTCTATCTCCAGCCATTTTGTCACAATTCACTCTTAAAATGTGCGCTGCAGCCAAAAATTGCCAAAAAATTTACCATAGATATAAAAAAAACGTTTTTAAAAATGTTTTTAAAATGTTTTTAAATGTTTTTTAATGTTTTAATGTTTTATGTTTTTTAATTTAAAAAATGTTTTTGTGCTTTTTAATGTCGTGTTTTTTTGTTCTTGTTAAAATATAAAAGTGCAAAATTACAAATATGTTTTCTTTCTTATGGGCAAATTGCGTTCAGCTGTTTTTGATCTGTAAATTCAGTACATTTCGGCTTTTAGTCTTTAAAAATGTTAGGTTTTTGTTTTTACTTTTTAATAATCTGAGTTAGATATTCTTTGCGTGTATAATGGGGAAAAAAGTAGCCATTGGAAACATCTGCAGTTTAATGTTTTTTATCCATGTTTTAATAATGTTTTTTTATCAAAGTTTAAAAAACATGTTTTCAAATGTTTTTTATTTGCAAATCAGTGTTTTAACATGTATGAAATTTGCTAAAAACCCGTTTTTTGGGAGGAGGGGAAAAAATTCAAGGTCGCTCAAGGTCATCGATGTTGATAAATTTAAAAAGTACGTTGCTAGTGCTTGTTATGATAAGCAGCATGTACAATTGTACATGTATGCACCTACGTGCAACCGTTTTCACGCTACACGAGCCACTAGCAGTAAAACAACCACTTTTTAGCGGGGGGTACCCATATTTGACGCTCGCGTGCGCAGGCCTTCGAGAACTTAAAGGATCAGAATTTGAACTGCTAAAATTTACGTTCAATGCTAAAAATTTCATACGCAAGCTGTTTGGGTCTATCTCTAGCCGTTTCGGTGCAACCCACTCCCTAATGTGTGTCGCAGCCCGAAATCACGAAAAATTTACGAAAACCCCTAATTTTCGGGGTTCAAAGTTGTTCAATGTCACCGATGTTAATAAAACTAAAAAGCCTGTGACTAGTGCTTGTTATGACAAGCAACATGTCTGTATCTATCTGCAATCCTTTTCACACTAGACGAGCCAATAACGGCAAAATAATAAATTTTAGGGGCAGTACTCCTCTTTAACACCCTCGTTCAAGGGGAACCCCTGAACACAATGGCACAAAATTTTGTCACAAAAAAACTAGAGACCTTGGGGCAGCCCACAGTAAAAATTTCGTGATCCTAGTTTGCACCGTTTTGATACAATCGCAGAGTGTGACAGAGGGACGGACGGACGGACAGACGGACGCACGCCCAGGCCATGGCTAAGACGCGCGAAGCATTCTGCTGTCGCGCGTAAAAACGAATATTGTCGATATTCAATTGCTGTCTACACAAAATTTTTAGAAGACGTCACAAATATAAACCGATGTCTCGGTACAATGCATGATAAATTACAGAAAATGTAACTTGTAATAAAGGCAGCCGTCGATTGCCGAATTCATAATACGAGTATGATTACAGCAGCGCGCTATCTTCGCTGATAAGCTTTGCAACACGCGAATCACGCAAACGCGGTGCTGGAAAAAGGTTTTTAAAAAACTAGTTTTAAAGTTTTTTTAATATTAAACCTCCAATAGTCCATTTGTTTATAATTTAAAATACAAATTTAATTTCATACAAAATTGTAATTTTTGAGTTCTGGCGTCACGTTATTAACCCAGCAATAGACAATGGTGGCACATAAAGGATGGTAATTAAGATGTTTTTCCTAGGTAATAAAAATTGCGTTTCGTTTTTTGCACACTAAAACTTAACAAGTAATTTTAGAAAAGCTTACGTGACGCGCGATAGCAGCGTTACTGCAATTTCAGCAATCGTGTACAACATGCAATTAAATAACAATGCATCTTGAATGAGTACATAAATTTGAGGCTTACGTACGGAAGGCTCCTTGATGTTAGGAGGTCGAAACTTAAACTTACATTGTTAAAATGTACGTTCTATGCTAAAAATTTTATAGCCAGGTTGTCCAGGTCTATCTCCAGCCATTTAGGCGCAATTCACTCTTGAAATGTGCGCCGCAACCGAAAGTTGAAAAGAACACTAAAACCACTTATTTTAGTGGTTCAAGGTCATTCAATGTCATCAATGTCGACACCATTTAAAAATTTGTTGACGCCCACTTGTACAGGCGTCCTTAAACCTAGGTGGTTGGCACTTGGACTGCTAATATCTGCGTTTAATGCTGAAAATTTCATACGCAAACAGTCCAGGTCTATCTTCGTCGGAATTCACTCTTGAAATGTGCGCTGCAGCCAAAAATTGTGAAAAATTCACTAAAAATCCTTATTTTGAAAGCTTAAGATCGTTTAAGATTATCGACGTTAATAAATCTAAAAAGCGCGTCACTAGTGCTTGTTATAATAAGCGGCATGTATGTACCTATCTGCAACCGTTTTCACGCTGTACGAGCCAATAGCAACAAAATAACGTTTTTAAGGGGTGCCCCTATTTGACGCCCTCATTCGACAAAAAAATCCTCTTACCCAGGAACACAAAATTTGTCGCGATAAACTAGAGTCCTTGGGGCATCCTATGGTGAAGATTTCGTGATTCTAGCTTGCACCGTTTTGATACAATCGCAGTGTGACAGATGGACAGACAGACAAACGCCCAGGCCATGGCTAAGACGCACGAAGCATTCTGCTATCGCGCGTAAAAACCTATAAACACGCTTTCAAATATTTAAAAAAACTTAAAATTAAAACTTTTTGCAAAACCTAGGTTTTACCAGCCCTGAGTTTGAGTCATTTCGCCTATACGGAGTGGATTCTTCGATGACGACTGACGCAGTTCGCCACAGTCGGATGCATTCCATGCAATATATTATGACCGCGATGTTGACGGTCAGTAAAACATGTTTTTTTTCTAGCTGTGCAGCAATTCTGTGACCTGGCCGTATTACGAGTTTTGCATGTCCGTCTGTCCGTCCGTCGGTTCCTCGCGAGCTCCTAAAAATCATGGCGCATCATAGCGATAGTAAAACACAATATTTTCTAGCTTATTCAATGTGAAGCGTTTCCACTACAGCTGCGCTGTGCTTCGCGTTGCGTCTGATACAGAAACGCCGAGAGTGACTGTGTTTCTATATCTAGTCCCAACACAGTGTTGGGCATGAGTTAACCTAAATGATTTTTAACTCAAGAGTTAACTCGTTTATTGTGAGTTGCGAGTTTAAGTTAACTAATCTCAAAGAGTGTGAGTTATGAGTTTGATTTAATTCAATATTTGTGTGAGTTGTGAGTTTATTAGGTTTCTAAACTCAACTCACAATAAAAGAGTTGGCAGCTTATGATTAAAGTTTCTGATGCAGTCATGCAAAGCAATTAGATAAATTTGTGCAGAAACGTGTGCCCAACTACGGCCGAACAAGGTAAGTAACCAGACTGAACCGGCTATATCCGGCTGCTGTTAAAGGCGAACATGAAGTATTGTTAACAAACAGTGATTACAAGAGTATCGGCTGAACAATTCTTTGAGTGAACCTGCTTGACTGATTGAGTGACTGGTTATTAGAATTTTTTGCAGTTAACAGCGAATTTTGATTTGCTGGTTGACAAGTGTTTAGCAATTTTGGACAGAATTTTTATTGGCTTTACTGAGTGACTGAGTAATTGATTGATCAAATGTGCTTGACATAAGGTATAAAAGTAACTATGTTTCGATTAATTAACTGTCTGGCTGATTGATAATAAAAACAAACTTGTATTTTTTAAGTTTAAGATTTTTGAGTAAATTTGGTTGAGTGACTACGTGATTAATTAACTAGGTAAGGAATGATTTTGTGGAACACCTAACAGTGAGTGTTTGCTGATCGACTGTTTTTTTAGCAATTTAGGACACTCTTAATGACTAGTTTATCGACTGAGATTGATTGGTAACCAAAAAAACAAAATTAATTTATGAGTTAATTCACTTTCTTGGTGAGTTTGATTTAACTCACTACAAAGTAGTTGAGTTGAGTTTGAGTTTAAAGTCATTTGGTCTGAATGAGTTTGAGAGTTTGATTCATTTTTTGATTCATTTTCAATCCGAGTTTTCCCAACACTGTCGCAACGCGCAGCGAGCGCGTTCTGGCGCGTTGAAGCGCTAAAACGCGCTAACTATTTGTCACTATCGCTCGCGATGCATGCAACGCAACGCGCAGTCGCAGTGGAAATAAGCCTTTATTCAGTGACATCATCATCATCATCATCATCATCATCATCATCATCATCAGTTTGCTCTGGCTGCTGCTGCTGCCAACACGAGTCGTGTAGGAAAGCCGTGACGCTGGCGTACAGATGACTGCGCACTGACTGCAGACGACTGCGTGCGTCACGGTCTGAAGATGGCGACTCGCCGGCGTAGACCACAGACTCGTAGATGACTCCCGCCCGTGTCAGAGACTTCATCAGCTGAGCACTGTGCTGGAACTGTATCCGCTCTGCAAAGGTAAAGGTAAAGGTCGTCAATTTGTATAGCGCATCGTCGCCAGCAAGCGCACGCCTCTAATGCGCTTTCGTCACTAACCAGAGCCGCCTACCGCACGGCCACCGCGTGAGGCCTGCAGACACAGGCTGGCGCAGCGGCCGGCTAGGCAACCCCAGTCAGCTGTACCAAGGTCCCCACCTTCCGTAACCCATGTAAATGAGTTACTACTCATTTTACCGTCCCACGTAGGGTAGAAGGCTAAGTCGACCTAGCTGGCAGGCTTCGCATCGAGATGGTTTACCTGCCCGCAGGCAGTCACCCATCGCAGTACTAACCGGGCCCGGCGTAGAGTAACTTCGTTTCAACCGAAACGCATTACCAGCTACGCCACGCCACCAGCCACCCGTCCGCAGCATATTAAAGCGCGTACAGAGCGACGTAACTAAACTGAACTGAATTGACACGGTTTAGTTTTTGACGAATTGACCAATGGGCGAGGAGGTTGACGCGTACGTGCGTTTAGTCATGTAGTCAGCGACGCCATTAGACAGTGCCTACTGTAATGCATCAGAGTTTGCTCATTGGTCAGTTCGTCAAAAACTAAAAATTGTCAGTTAAGTTAAGTTAACTTCAGTTCAGTTCAATGAAATTAAGTTTCGTCGCTCTGTACACGCCTTTAGACACTACAATCACTAAGTACCCAATTCACATCTGCTACGCCGGGATGATACAATTTGAAGCAAAAAAGCTCCCATGTAGCCTTCGGGAAATTTAGGGACATAATATTTGTAACTTTTGGCTTCCAATCCCTTTGTTAAGCAGGACAAATGCTGCTTCGTTATAAAGTTAAAATCTACGCCGTGTCTCAAAAAAACAGTCAAAATTGTTTTTGGCATAACTTTGTCAACTTTGATAATTTTTGGCAAAAAGATGGCCAAGACGATATGTACGTTGCATATGTTGCATATGTACGGTGCACTCATTTACCACCTCACCTAATTTATGTCAACGCACTACCATGTGAAACACAGATGTTCCAAATTGTTACATTACACGGCGACTATTTGTATCAGATGGCTCACCTCTGCATCATCAATTTGACAGAGGGTGCGACGTAGTCAAATAATTTTGAGGTATTAACTATTTTATGCTAAAAACCAAGACAACAAAATAGCTGGCTGATGAGCTTAAAACATGTCTAATTGATGAGTGAATGCATTTGATCATTCGATCGTTGATTCTGCTATCAGCCATTGGCATTGCATCTAAGCCATTGCGTCTTTGTATGCAGAGCACACTTTGGCATAAATTCTAATTAGCAAGCAAGTTGTTATACAAACTTTTAATTTTGTTAAATAATTCACATTTTAGTGTATTTTGTGCCTAATTAACTCGTTACAGGGTTCACTTGAGACAGCAACTCAGCATTATGCAACAATTTAAAGCATCTATGTTTCACATGGTAGTGCACTGACATAAATTAGGTGAGGTGGAAAGTGAGTGCACCTTACATAATTTTGTCGTAGCCATCAAAGTGCCAAAAATTATTAAAGTCAGTAAAAATATGACAAAGTTATAACAAAAACAATTTTGACTGTTTTTTTCTGAGACACGGTGTACTACACAAAAAAACGTTTGTAAAAATGACAGGAAAAGTGGGAAATTGCTGTCTACAACACTACAATGCTAAAGTTAGTAAAAAATATAAAGTTGGTAGAAAATAGACATCATGATTTATGAACAGACCGTCAGTTAAAGAGTGGACCAAAAGAAACTTTTTCTTCCTAAACCACGCCGCTCTGCTCGATACGTTCGCCTCCTACAGACAACAACATCCCGATCTTGCAATGATTTAATAATTTCTATTTACACAAAAATGTCCAGAAATAAGACAAACAGAGACAGACAAACGGAACAATACACTTTACGGCGCGGTAAAAATAAATGTTGTTATGACTGGTACTGATTAATAAAGTTAATCCATTTATGTCAAAAAATTAACTTTCCTTAAGCGAGTAATTTTGAACAATTTTTGTAACCAATCACAAAAATCACACAGAAAGGCAGGTCTTAACTACTAAAGGATGTTATATTACTTTACAAACTAAAGCATAATAGGAAAAAAGTGACAATGCTGTGTAGTCTAATCGCGAGGGCTTACAAAGTGCAAATTGCAAACCTAACGCTATACAGACAGTACGAAACTACAAATTCTGACGACATGTCCTGTGTGAAATGCAAACAAAAACTTTGATGCTACAAAGTGCAAAATTTTGTTCGAATTTTAATTAATCAAAAAGGGTGCACTGAGTAGAAGTAAAAGGCAGGTGAGTAAATAAGAACATCGCGCGATGCATTAGCCACGTCTACAGGGTGCAGCAGAAAAAAGTGGCCCCCTAAAGTTTTTTGCTGTTTTCTCAGCAACCGTTCAGCATTTTAATCTGAAAATTTACGAGTTTATTTACTAAATTGTTTGACGGCTAAATGCCAAATAAAATTTAATTCCATTAAAAAATGACGAAGTTATAGATTTTTTAACATGACCGCTTACCGATTTTTCAGCGTGAAAAAAATGTTCAAGCTACAACACCAGTTCAATAACATCGTTG
>Ga0209367_1010456_pt1 | contig 12440 bp, 7 predicted proteins | sample WorMetLIZISLAND2_FD_187412 | JGI IMG/M metagenome (GOLD analysis project Ga0209367, IMG submission 187412) | Marine gutless worms symbiont microbial communities from Max Planck institute for Marine Microbiology, Germany - Olavius geniculatus... ... | reverse complement strand
GCTGTAGTTTGCGAAAATTTGAGGGCTACATGTACGCAAGATAGGCGTCTGTGGATATGGATATGGATGGGAAATTTCATATCCACGGCAAGCCTGGTGCTAGGGCCTGTTCGATACAAATGTGGGGACCCCTTGCACATAATTTTTTTTCACAACTGATCGCAGACCATCAAAGGGTCGATCGAAAATCTTTTAGTGTGGCCAGAGATGCTGAACATGCCTGAATCAGTCTGTGGTTGTTTTGTACTGTGCAGGCATTGCCTCGTGTCAGGAAGAAGGGCATTGCTGACGGTCGCAAGTCTGTGAGGCCTGACGCAGCAGCAGCGCAGGCACCATTAAGTCCATCAGACCTAGCGACCACCATGGAGCAGCAGCAAGCACCGGCGACTGAGGACGAACAGGCTGCTTATGTGGCCGCCTGGCGCCGAGACAAGACACTCCAACTGGCCGCTGACATCTCCAACGTCTGTACGTAGCTATCTCTGGCTTGCTGGTGTAACATCTAGGATGATAGATTTGTGACTGCGAGGTCGTTGTTTCAACTCCCGGTCTGGTCCCTACTTGGATGGGTGACTGTCTGCGGGCAGTTAAATCATTTCGGTATATAACCAATGCCCTGGTCAACTCAGCCTACCATCCCTCCGTTTGGCTGAGGTTATGGCGGGGCGTGTTTACTTGTGTCGAGCGGCAAGTAACACTGTGTGAAAACTGTGATTCCATATGGCAGGTGACGCTTCGTCCCTCTGAAACGCTATACTTTTAAGCGTCATACAATTCAACCTGTTAACCAATCTCAAGACGTGTATAAACCGATAGAAACGAACTGAATTGAAATAATTTTAGCTTCTTTGCACCAACTGCACTATGGGAGTTCAGTTCAGTTCAGTTCATTTTGTCGCTTTGCACACACTCTTATGGTGATTCAGTGATTTTCAGTGATGTAAGCAAGACCTTTTTAAAGACAAAGATTAAAGCCGTGGCAAGTCCTTGACCTGTCACTGCTGTGAATCGTTGACAGCAGTGTGACTGATGGTATAAAAAACTGTTTTATGGACGTCATTAAATATGATGCTGATGATGCTGGTCACTGTTCAAAGTAAGATTAAAGATGTGGGGACTTTTACTTACTTTTTCCTTTCCTTCCGCCCTTTTTCTCCTTCCTGTTTTTAGAAGTTAGCTTCCTTAAATACAGTTAACAGGTCTGGGGAGTGGCGTAAGCTCCCCCAGCAGGGTTTGGGCTGGAGCCCTCATGGAAACCGAATTTGGTGCATTTTAGCTTTAAAATTGGACATTCGGTGGCAACAATTTTACTTATTTTTGCCTAACCAGTGAATTTATTTGAGGCAATCATATACAGACTGAAAATATGAGGTAGGAGAAAACAGTAGGCTATATTGATCAATGATGCTGGTGATGGATGCTGTTGCTGTGAAGATGTGGATGACCTTCTATCTGAAGCTGAACTGGACGTGGTCGGTATTGATGAAGCAACCTACGGCAGCATTGCCGCACCGCAGTTCAAAGTCGTTCACAGACGTCCGTATCAAATCTTTTCACCTGGTTTTCTTTATTCGTTCTCAGTCAGTCAGGCATGCAGAGTATTGTTATCTCTTGCTTGTAACACGAAGACAGCATCACGTAAATGACGATCAAAGTGCCTTCAGTTACTTTTTTGACTTTATCAAGAGTGATCTTAGTTATTCGAGTGTGTATTATTTCCTTTTTTGTATTTAAAATCAATCTTAATTTCCACCACGCATGAGTAGCAATACCTGAATGAGATTTTTTTAACGTGTTTTTTTATTATTTATTTTTTATGATATGTGTCGAAATAGTTATTCTCATAACTGCTAGAATTCGTCGTATATTAAAGATTATGGCATTAAATATGTACATTAGGTGGAAGAAAGAGAAAATGGCTAAAAGCGCTTTGAAGGGCATGAGCTTTTACACAACGGACCACCTCAGTCTGTGCGATTGCGCCCGCCCTAAATTTCAGACAATGAAAAATTCTTTTTGTTGAAAAATTGTTTTTCAAATATACATAATTTGAGGATGAAAATCTTTTTTTGATGAATTTAGAGGCAAACGGTAAATTTTGAGCACTTATAAAATCTCCTATGTCGGAAAATTGCAACTTTTTGCTCCAGCGGCATCGTGCATTAAAAAAAGTAGGTGGAGCAGGCAGGAAGTTGCAGTTTTCTGATAGACACTCTAATTTGTCAACTGAATTTCAACAGACAGTTGCAAATTTCTGATAGAGGAGATTATGGGTGCTCACAATTTTAATTTTGCTTCTTAATTTCTCCTAAGCACGGGTTATTCTGCGCCAAATTTTGCATTTTTAACAGACAGTTTTTGCAACAAGAAAAAGATTTTCCAATAATTTTCCAACAGCCAGAAGTTTAGAGTAGGCAGATGCCCCACTTTGCTTCCCTTCCAAGATGCCACCCTCTTGCTGTCTTCTACTCCTCTCCTTTTCTTACTTCTTACTTTTTTCTTATTTCTTAAAGTTGCCATCTGGTGGCGCCAATTTTACTAGTTTTCACTTAACCTGTAAATTTTCCTTCTTACTCTGGACGCCACCACTGTGTGCCGGGTTTGCAGTGGACCTGGTGCTGGACCAGCTGCAGCGAGAGCGTCACGTGGCTGAGTTACGTGACAGACAGGAGCGAGACAAACAAGCGGCCGAGTCGAAGCGCCAGCAGCAGCAGCAGCAGCAGCAGCAGGCTGACAGACAGCAGGGTGATGACGAGACTATGGATGACTTGACGGCGTCATCAGTTGCTATCAAACCAATCATCGACAAACACGGGAAACCCATCCCACGTCCACTGCGACCGATGTAAAGTTTTAACAGGATATATTTAGATTGTGATTAATCTAATGTACTCCTCGCGCGCATCATTTTCTTTTGTATTCTTTTAAGAGCTTTTTCGTTCTTTTTGGCTTGTATTAAAGACCCGGCGTCTAATTGAGACTCGTTTAATATTATACTAATAGTGACTGGCGTCGAGATCGTTATTGAAAATTGTCCATCTGAAATTCATAAAATATTGCCCGATTTTGGGAAGTGAGAGGAAAAAAATTACAATAATGGTCGATGACGCTAGTTGCCACTTGTCTTTAACACATGCATGTATCTGGTATCGTTACGTAGATATGGCGCCTCAAAGATAATGGGGTCACGACCTTGACCTTTTGGGGTCACGTGACGTCATCGGTCACGTGACCATTCGACTCCCGGGGGTCGACTTTCTATGGGCGGTCCATTGTGACTATGCGTCTATCTGGCACCATTATGGAGATATATGTAAAAAAACTTACCAGTTTCAACCTGTGTGTAAGGACGATGTGATGATATTAATCTTCTAAAACAGCAAAAATCATTTGGATAACCTTAGATGGGGCTATGCATATGGCGTCCTTACAAAGTGACTTTAGTTGGTAATCACTAACATAGTCTAAAGCCTTCTTCATTTGATGTTATTTGTCATATTAGGCCTACTTGCCTAATGTTTACTGATTAGCGCAGCAGCCAAAAATGTTTCTGTTATGGCTTAGCTAATGGTAACAAGGAAGCGAATATATGACCCTGTGCTGACAATATTCAGCTAACTGTGCACTAACAGGCCTATGCTTATACAAACTGTCCAACTGCACAACACAACTCTAACCTTAACATTAGACATTTTAAAGCTGAAAGATGGTGTAGCAGCTACGACGTACTGTGCCATGGAAAACATTTTCATCAATGTTGGAAATTTTATGCCTTGTTGCTTGAGTTATGAATGCATATAGAATACACAGATGGATGGCCAGATAATAAAGTGATGGGACATTGTTGATGTCTAATAAGAGTGTGAACTTATCTATTTGCTTGCAATTAAAATGTATATCTGCATACATGAATGATCCGGCTGTCGTCTTGGCCCTACATTCGCTGCTAATGCACTCAATTTTAGCCTGAGTAGCCTATTATGGCAATGACTATCCAATGAAGCAGTCCTATAGTATTTTGGTCCAAAGTGAAAGCAGCTATATGAGATCACCATATCGTCATTACGCAGACTTTTACATTAGTTAAGCTAATATTATACACTTATATCTGTTGTTTTACGGTGCCCATTTTGGGCTGTTCGGCCAAATTGCTAAGCATTAGGCAAGTAGACCTAATACAACAAATAACATCAAATGAAGAAGGCTTTAGACTATGTTAGTGATTACCAACTAAAGTCAGCTTGTAAGGATGCCATATGCATAGCCCCATCTAAGGTTACCCAAATGATTTTTGCTGTTTTAGCAGATTAATATCATCACATCGTTTTTACACACAGTTTTTTAACTGGTAAGTTTTTTACATATATATTTGCTGTTTTATTGCCAAAAGTCGGGGAATGAGCCTGACGCACGTAAGAAGCGTTATAACAGGATCCGTATCTTTACTTTTTACCTTTTTAAGGCAGAGCAGTATACTTCCTGTCGGGTACAGAAAGTCAGATGTGTTTACTACTGCTGCTGCTCCTATTACGCTGCTGCTCGTTATAACTGGAAATCAAGGTTGGCGGTGGTAGACTTTGACTGACGTCATCTAATTGCCAAACCCTCAACCGGCACCTCCGTCAGATGCAAGGATCTTGGTGATATTTGTTGTACAAGCGGAGGTATAGCCCATTTTGTTTTAGATTTGGTTGCCATGGCAACAAGGGTCGGTTCGGGTAAAATTCAGTTAGCAGCATTTGACGGCCCATTTCCGAAAACTCCCCTACAGATGCAAAAAATCTCGCATATATTTCTTACACAAGCCGAGTTAGAGCCATTTTTGTCCCAAATTTCGTTGTCAAATTTCGTTGTCATGGCCACGGTGGTCAGTCTGTGAAAAATGCAATTGGCAGCATTGGATAGAATTCGAAGGAATCATTGAAGAATTGGCAACAAAATGCGACATGATACATCACTGAAGGCAGTGTACAAGATAGCTTGTAAAGAAACAAAGAATGTGGTTGCTGAAGCAAAGCAGGAAGCCACAAAGCATATACGTGATGAACTGGATACGAAGGAAGGACAGGTGAAGATATATAAAATTGCAAAAGCGCGACAAAGATCTAGACAAGACAAGATGGCGATAAACATCGTCAAAGACAGAGATGGAACTATATTGACAGATGAAAAGCTGATCCAGGAGCGATGGAAATCCTATTTTGAAGAACTTCTGAATATAGAAAATCCGAGAGACCCACTGGAGTATGTTGAGGCAGTGGAGGGGCCAGAGGAAAAGATCAGTCGTACTGAAATTGAGAAAGCAATCAAGCAAGTGTGTAGCAATAAAGCACCAGAACCATGTGGAATCACTGCAGAAATGATTAAAGCTTTTGATGAGCTTGGAGTGGATTGGCTTCACACAATTCTCAATGAATTTTTGACAGACGAGCGAGTCCCAGGTGACATAAAGGAGAGTGACTATTTATAAGCAAAAAGGAGATGCTCTTGAATGTGCCAATTACAGAGGAATAAAGTTGCTGGAAATTGCACTGAAAGTGTATGAACGAGTGATTGAAAGGCGTATCAGAGAAACAGTACACATTCACTCTATTCAGTTTGGATTCATGCCAGGAAGGGGTACCATAGATCCCATTTTTATTCTCCGTCAGGTGCAGGAAAAGATTCTGGAAGGAAACAGAAAACGATACTGGACATTTGTGGATTTGGAGAAAGCTTTTGATCGAGTGCCTACAGAGGTGTTATACTGGAGTTTACGACGTAAAGGAATTAGTGAAAAGCTTGTGAGAGTTATCAGGTCAATGTATGATGGAGCAATGACAACAGTGCGAAGTGGACAAGGAAAGACATCAGCTTTTGAAATCATTATCATTGTTATGGATACAGTCAGTGAATATGTTCAACATGATGTGCCATGGGACATGCTGTATGCAGATGATCTGATTATTGCAGCTGTTTCGTTGGCCAAACTCCAGGAAAGATTTGGTGAATGGCAGGAGGCTCTGGAAAGAAAAGGCCTTAAAGTAAATGCGGACAAAACGGAGACTATGGTGTGTGCAAGGACAGCAGTCACTCCAGATTACGGATAAAAATGGGAAAGCTCTGAAACAAGTGGAAAATTTCAAGTACCTGGGTTTAGTAATCCATGCCCAAGGAGGAAATGAGGAAGACATCACAGCTAAAATTGCTGCAGCATGGAAAAAATGGAAAGAGCTATCGGAAGTGTTGTGTGATCGAAGGATGCCCGTTGCTGTCAAAGGGAAAGTATACAGAACAATGGTAAGGCCAGTATTGATCTATGGTGCAGAAACATGGACATTGAAAAGGCATGAAGAAGAACGTTTGGAGAGAACCGAAATGAGACTGCTAAGATGGATTCTCGGCCTTACGTTGAGAAACAAGAAAAAGAATGATGATATCTGTCGCATCCTCGGAGTAGCGTGCATCACGGACAAAGTACGGGAGGCCAGGTCGAGATGGTTTGGGCATGTACAACGCCGAGAAGAGGAGGATTATGTCAGGAGAATCTTGGAGGCAGACGTACGTGGACAACGGAGTAGGGGAAGACAGAGAAAAAGGTGGATCGACGTCGTGAAGTACAACATGGAGGACTTGCGGGTCGACCTGATGGACGTGGAGAATAGAGCCGAGTGGAGACGGAGCACCCGTGTGGCTGAACCCTCACCCGAGGGATCTAAACCAGCCTGAAGAAGAGAGAGAAAAAAAACAGTCACCCATCCAAGCCAATCTCATCGTCACAGTGTGTACAAGCGACACGACCGTGAGTTGAACCCACGACCTGGCGATCGCAGTTGTGTCAATGCACTGTGTTGGAGTTATGGCCGTGTAGCCAGGAACGGCGAGATACCGTACCTTTGTGGTAAGCAGATGGTTCGAACCGTGATCCAGCAGCACCGCCACCACGTCTTCGTGACCTTCCTTGCTGGCAATGTGGAGCGCCGTGTAGAGATCTTTCGTGGTAGCGTCAGGTGACGCGCCGTGCTGAAGCAGTAGCACCACGTTGTCGGCGTTACCAAGCCGAGCCGCGATGTGCAGCGGCGTCTGCTGCTCCTGTATACATTACAAGAATCAAAGTAATTTGACAATAAGCGGAATAGCTCGTTTGTTATATCATCATCGTATTCGTTCATTTCAGGTTGTCAAGCGCAACCATGCGTCTGTATATAGTAGCGCAGTTAACATTTTATCGTACACAGGGGTGTTAAGTTATTATTCTGGCTATGCGAGCGATAATTTACCTTTTCTCTTCCCTTTGTCTTTTCTTCCCCGTTTATCTCCGTTTTATGCTTGCCTTTTCTCTCTTTTTCCCCCTGTCTCTTTTTCTCTAACCCTTTCTTCCCTTTGCCATTTTGCTTTCTGTTTCTCTTTACCTTCATTCGGGGGCGCTGAATTTCAGGACCTGAAAATGACTGGCCTCGACTGTTGCAAAAAATGGCTAGTTTTGTTATGCAGAGCAAACGCTGAGTCCGGTCTGTGACGTCAACGCCGGGATGCGTACGCTCAACCAATGACCATTAAGCTCGCCATGCATGCTCCTCCATTGGTCAGTTCGTCAAAATCGAAACTGCGTCAGTTCAGTTCAGTTCAGTCGCGTCGTTCTGTACGCATTTAATGCAGCATTATGACTGACATAATTCGTTCGTTTACAGTGCTTGTCGACCATTTTTGTCGTTTATGTTCGGCACACTGCAATACATATTAAATTGGTTCTTTTCGCCGGGCGGCAACACTGCTATCGGCAGAGCTTCGCGCTCTCTGTAGGCTAGTCATATTACCGTACTGTAATGGGGTGTTTACACGACCCAGCAAACGTCCAGCAAACTTCCAGCAAATGTAATGCTGGACGTTTGCTGGATCGCGTAAACACCCTATAACTGTATCGAGTAGTCAAGTACCGACCCTGGCCCTGGCGTCGACCTGGGCGCCGTTGCGCAGCAGTATACGCATGACGTCGGTCTGATTGGCGCGTGCGGCCAGGTGCAACGCTGTTTCGCCGCGCACGGTGGTCGTATCGATGCCGGCGCCATGTTGGATCAGATAGAGCAGAATGTTCATGTGACCCATGAATGCCGCCACGTGTAACGGCGTCAGTCCGGACTGTACACAGCCCGCAAATAACCAACCACGATACACGTCACAGTGACGTCATTGTCATTAGTGGCTTGGCAGTGCATGTAACGGTTAGGACATCGGATTTATAATCGCGTATAATAATGTTTGACTCGCTATCAAGTGGTTACCAGGCCTACATAGATGGGTGAATGTCTGCGGACAGGTATATAATCGCCATAGGGTTATATAGCCAACATCAAGGTCAACTCAGCCTTCCATCCCTTTGGGGTAGCTAAACCTAGTACCGACCTGTCTGGCTGTGGTTATGGCAGGGCGCGTTCACTTGTGTCAGGTGGCAGGTAACACTGTGTGATCCCATATGGCAGGTGACGCTTCGCAGCTCTAAGACGGGTTGCCTATAAAAAGCTGTATCATTAAACCATTCAACATTAACCATAACCATTTACACGTGATCAATAACTCATAAACAATGACAACAACAAGCAAAAATGTCGGCCCAGCACCGACATGAACAGCGGCCTTCCACCACTACGCTGCGTAACGCAAACCCTAAGGCTAAGCCGTAACGGCGACTAATAGCTGTCACGTTTGACTTGCTGGATTGAAAGTTTACACCCCGATTACTTCTGTCCTAGGAAAAGCTCGGACCAATTCGGGTTTTCTAGACCTTTTTTGTTTTCAAATTCGGAGCCCATACCAACAGTCAGACGGACAGACGGACGGACGAACGAGCAAGAGACGTAATGCCGCCTATCATGACGGATGTATAGCTGTCACATTCATTATCACAAGTATATACGTGGGTGCAGCCTACATTCAGAAAAGTCTCACGAAAAAATCGAGCTCTGATTAAAAACTGATTAAGCCTATAGTGGAAAAAGGTTTGTTTATTCATTTGGCGTCATTTTGAACATGCTGCAAAGGCAGTAGAATGTAACGATGAGCAAAGTAAACTGCCAGCGGTGTGCTGTTGCAAAATAATTGCAAAATCAGAACAAAATGCAGTAAAAAATTACTTACTGCTTGATAAAAAGTGAAGACGCTATTAATCACCTCGGTGGTGGCTTCAATGGCAGCTCCGTATTTTAGCAGAAGTTCGACCACTTTGATGCGATTCTTCTTACACGCGATGTGCAGAGGCGTGAAACCGTTCTGTACGTGCAAACCCGTAAAATTCATCAATCAGCCCATCACCAATGAGTGACGACATTTCAAGTTGGTCATATTGCACGACCGGGACACTACTATAAAAGTTTAGGCCTACACTAAACACAAAGTGTATGTCGCCGATAGGCTACATCCTGTATTTCTTAATTCGTTTTCTCGTTTGCTATACAGTTTTAACATTTTCAACAAATTTTCAGATTATACTTTCAAGGACAAACTGCAAACTGTCGATATAACGGGCTATACAAAATGTTCGTGCGTGCGTGAAAAAATGGCCTGTTAATCACCATAAGTTTAAGTTCTCAACAGAGAATAACGTACAAGCCACAATACAGTGCAACGTAGTCTTGTGTAAAACGTCAAGTGTAAGTTTTTGATCACTTCAAACTTTTAATCGTTCTAAACTATGTTTCGAGCAGATTCTTTTGCGATATGGAGATTCTGCAAAATGATGACGGAAGGTTAATTATACCAGAGCCCGTGCGTTGACTTCGCACTTGCGATCGAGCAGCAGTTTGGCCGTCTTCACATTGCCGCAGTGAGCTGCCACGTGCAACGGCGTCAGATAGTCCTGCCACAAAACGTAAGTTATACCCCGTTTACACGATCAAGAAAACATCAAGCAACCACCAAGCAAATGTATTCAAAATACACGTGCACGACGTGTGCTTTAATTGCTTGTTGTTTGCTTGACGTTTGCTCGATGTTTGCTCGATGCTTGCTCGATGCTTGCTTGATGTTTGCTTCATCGTGTAAACGGGGTATTACACAATCATTCTAACGATTTCTACGCCGTGGAATGGCAGCAGGCGGCAGAAAAGCAACTGCCTGCCGGGTAAATTATAGGTTGTCGAAAAAAAGTCGGAAAATCGCTTTTGTGAGACCAAAAAATTCCTCAAAAAAGCAAAAAATTGGGCTCTGAGAGCTAAACATTTCGGTAAAATTTCGGAAAAAAATTAAAATTTTGAACACATATAATTTCCTTTCTCGGAAATATGCAGCTACCTGTCGGATTAAATCTGTTGGAAATTAACAGTGTCTGTCGGAAAATTGCAATTTCTTTACAGATTTTATCAGTGGTGTCGTGACAAAAAGGTCAGAAGCAGATAACTTGTCTTTCCTGTCGAAATTTTTTAGTGCCCTTGAACTTGACCTCAAAGGCCGCTTGCCTGGTGTTAGCTTTGAAAATGTTGACCTGGAACCTATCGCTCGCCATAACGAGTAAACTAAATCTAAGAAAAAAATAGCAGACAGGAAGGTGAGCAAAGTCGAAGTAAAAAGGAGCACATACAACGGTGACGTCATTGATATCCGCGTGACGTAACAGCAGCAGCCTGGCACAGTCGGAGTGATCGCCTTGTATGGCCATGTGAAGAGGACTCAGACCGTTCTTGGTCTTAGCCATTACAGGAGCCTCCCGGTCCAGTAGCAGATCAACGACTTGGCCATGTCCACTCCTGGCGGCGCAGTGCAACGGCGTCAGACCATCCTGTAGTGCAAACAGATACAACAACCCTTATTTTATGATGATCTACTTGGTCGCTCTATCTTTCACTGCAGTGTTTGGAAAGTGCCGTGATCCCACTCCACTCAAGCGTGAAGACTGGCAGCGTCTCGCGTTTGTATATCAGACGTGCTTCCAGGCAAAACCCGCAGTCGATGACGGTCATGAAATAATTCGTTTCAACAAGGTCGACGGTACATTATGCCTCGTTACACTCGCGTAGTACGCTGTAGACCGCAACCTGTATTGGGCAACCCCGATCTTGACCCTCTGATATTCGACCTTTCGTGCTGAATATTGGCACAGCGGTTACTTTGGACGTGAAAAGTTCGCGTCATTTTATGGGTTTCTGCGTTTTGTTTTCGAGGCAGAAGTCCGCACGACAAACAAACGGACGGAAGAAGGGATAAACGGACATGCAAAACAGTATCACAAACTCTTAGTTCAGCCGCATAATAACTAAGTTGATGTAATGGAACTTAGACAGAGATAGGCTAGGCCTAAAGCTACAAATGCATTTACTAACTAACTGACTTATTTTAATCCTCAATATGTAGCAGTGTTATAGCAAATGTTTCTACGCATGGCATAAGCCTTTTGGGCCTATCATGTTGTAAGCTTACTGCTGCTTACTAACACAGACTCTAACCATGGCAAATTAATCATCGTACATTGCAAATGTTGCACGATATGCAAGATATGCAAATGAGATGAGCTGATGCATATGCATACCCTAGTTTGGCAGTCGATGACGGCCGTATTGTCCAGCAGTAGGCTGACCATGCCACCGCGACCCCACTTGCTGGCCACGTGTAACGGGGTTATTGAATTCTTTCATACGCAACGCAACGCATCAGCATTATAGCTAGGCGTACAGCACGAATGTGATTATACACCGTGATTCAAAAATGACATAAATTAGATGAAGTGAAACATGAATAGATATCACACAATTCTGTCGTCTTGGATATCTTTGTGCAACAAAAAACATTTTAAATTTGGTGGAAATTTGAAAAACTTCTAACGAAAACAATTTTGCTTCGTTTTTTGAGACACATAACCTTTTTTTATTGAAACTTTTTTTGACGTTCTTCTTCTGAATTTCAGAAGCGTACTGATGGTACCTTTGCCCTGGTTTCTTTCAAAAGTAACCAAACAATCACAGAAAAGAGTAAAAGTAAACCTAATAATTATATCAAAAAAGTAGGCTAGGCCTAATGTAAGAATTATTCTCCTACACGTAAACACGGACCCTCGTTTCACACTTCAAAATAAGTCCCACGTCCTGCTATCGTCTGTGTTTTTACACAACGATCTGCTGTTTGCAGCGGATGGTGGACAGATGTCTGGCCTCTGTCTACTGGACCTGACAGTTCCTTTTGACACTGTGGACCACACTTTGCTGTTAGACCGACTTCAGCGTCAGTTCGGTCTGCGTGACAACGTTCTCGATTGGTTCCGGTAATATCTGTCGGAAAGAACATATCAAGTCGTGTATGGCGGCAATGCATCGCGCACAGTTGACATTTCTTGTTCTGTCCCGCAAGGATCGGTGCTCGGTCCGTGGCTGTTCATTTTGTACACTGCCGACCTTTCCGACAAAATCGACGAACATGGAATCAACTTTCATGCGTATGCCGACGATTCACAGCTATATAGCTGTACACTTGTACAC
>Ga0209367_1010455_pt1 | contig 12441 bp, 9 predicted proteins | sample WorMetLIZISLAND2_FD_187412 | JGI IMG/M metagenome (GOLD analysis project Ga0209367, IMG submission 187412) | Marine gutless worms symbiont microbial communities from Max Planck institute for Marine Microbiology, Germany - Olavius geniculatus... ... | reverse complement strand
TGTTCATACTACATTTTGTTTCTTTTATGTGTATTTCTTTTATGTCTGTGTTTTTGTGTTTTTATGTGTTGTTTGCTGTGTGTGTCAATGGTCCCTTGTCGACTGATTTTTAAATAAATGGAATGGATGGATGGATGGAATGGACATAACCCCCAAAAGAAGTTGAGCCTAGATTTTTGTCGATTGTGCGTCTTTCATGGATTTGCAGCACGCTTAAGCAGATTTTGGCAGAGTTTTACAGAGGGGCGAAAAGTGGTAAGTTACTCAAGGACCTACCACTGGAATTTTATTGTTACTAAGATACAGGATCTGTATCTGGATCTGTGAATTTTTTGACGATTTTTCCGATAAAATTTTAGACCAAAAACAACTGTTGTAGATCCATTGTATTGATCAGGTGTTAGCACTGTTCTTGGCGAAAATTTGAAATCTATGTTCGCTTGATATCGGTGGCTTGAGTGTAATTTAGTTGCAAAAGTAAAACATGGCGTATACTCATTGTTCATTCTGCGCTTTTAGACTCAGTGAAGTAGAGACGTTTAGTCTACCTTAGAGTACAGAATGTCGTGTCGCGCCGAATTAGATCACTTTTTGTTCAGTGTTCTTCCAGCACTGTTTTGTTGCTTTAGACCTATGTCTGAGTTGAACTGTGCGACGCTGAAGTAATATAAAATGAAACTGGACACTCATACATGAGCAATACGCCAGGGCCGGCGTGTGGACGTCGCCGGTGGCTGACGGATGATGGTAAATCGCTTGAATTAACGAACATCGCCGGCAATAAGTTCTGTAGGCTCGGGGGTTACGTCGCAGACGACGTCGTTCTTAAATTGCTGCGACACACGGGCAGTGACACGCGGTAGTCGTCAGCTCGTAAACAGTAAGTAACACTGTCGAGTGTCGACTCTGTCGAGGGTTGCTGCCAGCTAAGGTGAACATTACGGCGACACGTTCGTCCGCGGTCCGCGCGCTAGATGCTGCATCTAAAACGAGACTGTCATCGAAACCCGATCGCATCGCCGTCGCTATAGTAAAAACACTGAGTGTTGAGTGTGAGCTGGCGTCTTGCGTGTACCTCGTATACAGGCTATTTAATGCGGGACATCAACGCAGACACAATGTTACACATTGTGTTGACAGTCAAGCTATTGTATACCGACATACTGAGACATCGCCCTGTCTGGATTTTCATTTAGACATCGATCTACATAGCCCGGCATTATTATTTCAAACTCTTTGGCGCCTTTGTCATATCATGATTGATTTAAAATTACTAGCAGACCATCGTAACGTCCACGCTTATGGTAGGTTGTATCCGTCATGTCTGTCTTACCTGTTTGTCGTATGTTACGTACGTATTGTGGCTAAATGGTACGCCTTACCAAAAATTGTTTAAACAAGTAAATAGGGTTGCTCGACTGCTACACTGTTCTCCAAACAGGGTATTGACTCCATCGCAAATTCTTATATTGTGAATTGCTTTAGTTAGCGGCATGGTTAGGCTACTATTAACACCTGTCGGAACTTACCAACGCGCTGTTCAACTGTATCATGGCTAATCCATACGGATACCTGTTCTCCCCAAATAGAGGTCCTTACTCCCCCCCCCCAAAAAAATGCATGGCGCATTACGGCTAAACTTTATCAGCAAGATGTGACAACTAGCTATATAGACATTGTATACCAATGCATTATCTATTGCCTTTATTGTCGACTCTCCCTCTCCTCGGAATTTCCGCAAAACAATGACACTCCTCCTCCAAATACTTGGGTTGCAAATTGCGGCCAAACCGCTGCAAATAGCGACATGGCTATCAATGATTACATTGACCGCTTATAGGAACTTACCAACACACTATCCAACTGCGCAATCGCTGACCTTCTACGAACGCCTGTTCTCCCAAAATAGGGGGCACAACTCCTCCCGCCCAAAAATGCATGTTGCCGAGCAGTACGGTCGGCTATCCTAGCGACAGCAGGGCTATTTGTTTAAAACGCTGTAGATAAAAGCAGTGTTAATTTTGTACGTATTTACTGCATAAAAACAATGGCAAATTAATGAATAACACAAATGTCACCGATATCTTATCTACTATTACACGAAGCCAGATAAACAAACTATAAATACTAGAACAATACAAAATGCAGATGTATTAATTTACTAGCTGTGAAGTGAACCAAAACCATCTTAACGCAAATGAACAGAAACACATAATTAGTTGTACGAGTCCGGCATTCATACGAGGTCAGCTTTGACGTAAGCTAGATTTGCACTCTTTAACAACCGCTTGACATTATTTTATCGTCATTATTGTTATCATCATTATTCTCTCTATCGAAGCAAAAGCGACGAAGGACACTGCTGTTTTGGGTCAGTTTATTGTTGTAGGCTGTTTGGAGATAACACTGTTGTAAGTTATTAGGACTACGCCGTTAAAATCGCCAGGTGGCAGTGATGTGCAGTCCTCGAGAACGGGGTCTTGGTTTCGAGGCGCCTTCAAGACAAAAATAGTCTTGGTCTTGGTCTTGAAAAAGTCTTGTTTACATCACTGTTAGATAGAGCACCATTTCGGTAGAGGTTTGAGATTTCTGATCGCTACCAGTGTCTTCCTATTGTTATATCACACTGCAGCTGTGGATAAATGCAGTGATTTTAAACTATTTTTTGTTTCTTGGGTTCTACTGACTAAATTTGTATTAAGGTCGGTTGTCCCATCCGCCACGCCCGGCCAGTAGGTCGTTGTCGTAGATGACAGTCATAGTTCCAGAGCGTCGCTGACGACGCAGTGCTGACAGAATGCCGGTCTCGATGTGAGCAGCCAGCGACCGCGGAGTGTAACCGTCACGTACAGACCGACAGACGGTCACCAGCAGAGGACGACTCCGTCGTGCTACCCCGCGCGTCCTGGGCTCAGCCTGCCTCAGCAACTCCGCCACGAGCCGGTCAAACAAACGCATCTGGGCAAACAGTTCGCCGACTGACGGCGTGTGGTGGTAGACCAGCGTCGAGTTGGGTTCGTTGGCGCCGTAGCAGACGATGAAGTCGCCGAGGTCGGGCTGGCGACGGAAGTTGTGTGTTCGCGGTGCGGTGTTGAGGCAAAATCCGAGCTCCAGCACGCTGCGCAGGTGCTGTGTCGGCACGCTGGCCAGCAGCCAGGCGACGGACTTCCACGCCGCGTTCACCTCTGACGAGCTGTTGCCGCAGAACATCGACCGACGACCGACGAACGCGGACGTGATGACGCCGTCCAGCTGCGGCGGTTGACATGTGGACCCAGTCGCGTGACGTTGATGACAGACTTGTATGACGATTTGCACTAGACGCCGAGCAAACCGGTCAGCAATCGACTCGTCCTGGGCGCTCACTGGACACAGGAACTTCGACATTGCTTCGTCGATCAACTCCACGTCCTGCCAGCCTCTCGACCCGTTAGCCAACCGATCTGTCGATGTGACGAACGCACACGAAACAAAAGTAACTATTAACTATAGCTCGACTACAGCAGTACGTAGAAAGTGATCAAAAAAAAGGCATATCCAGTGTCGTTACTGACCTGATCTAATTGTTCACTGTAGTCACTGTTCGTTTATTAGTACTAATACAGTTTAAGAAGGAAAGTTTTTGATTACACTGTTCAAGTTCTTAACAAAGGCATTAGAGTTATTTTGAAACGTGAGTTAAATAAAGTCTAGACGCACCTGCCAGCTGGTCTGACGGACTCTCGCAGCCAAAGAAGTCTTCGTCGATGTCAATGATTACAGCACCATCATCATCGTCACCAGACGTCATCCAGCACGGGTTTGACGTCATCTTATCCACGGCGTAATCAGCTCTGACGTACTCTGCCATGTAACTGGTTCTGATGTGGCAGAGCTCCGGTGAGATAGTCGTCTCCTCCTCGGTCGTCTCGTTGTTGTAAGAACACCGTCTGTGCAATGTTCCGTCGCGGTCGATCACAACCCGTTCACACCGACAGAACTCGATTGTCCGCGCGTTCTTGTTCACCCAGAACCAGCCCAACTCAACCGTCTCCGACTCATATCGACGAGACTTCGACGATCTGTCGCTGTCCCACCGCGGCCAGATCCAGATGAATCGAGACACGAGCTTTGCCATCACGGCGCCCTGTGTCAACAATATATCTATAGGCTGAAAGATGTGGGCGCCGAGTGCCGCCATGCGGCCGTTCGTGTTACATTCGGAATTCCCAACAATAAGCATCAAACAAACGAATCTTGACTTTTTGGACCTAGAATTGGCACACTGGTTATTCTATCCTGCTCTGACGAATATTCACATCCAGTTTGTTTTTGAACCTTTAGGCTACGTTTTCCAGTTACGAGCCCGTGCAGAACAGACGGACAGACTCGCGGGCGAAACAAGACACGCAATGCGTTATTACAGATAGTTGTGATGGCATCATTCATAACCAAATTGGCAAGTCAACTATACGTAGGTCCCTACGTAAATGTCAGAGCCGAGAAACTGCGTGTACCATAATTTTTCGCTTCAGAGTAGGCCTAGGCTATGAAGCAAGCAATGTAACGGAGCAACAGTGTTTCAAGAAATGCTTCAGAATTCGGTAGTTATGTGGTAAGCGACGTCCATAAACCGGGATCGAATAATGTGCAAAAATATTACAATTCATACACAGACACAAAAATCGTTTTTTACCAGGTCTGTGTAAATATATACGCCTACTGATTCTCAGAATTAATGTGTACGGACTGTAGGCTTATAGCTACATCTCGCCATTCTGTAGCTATAACGTTTGGCGTGCATTTTTATAATGATGCAAAGCTATATCGCCGTTGAGTAGCCTAAGTCAGCGACAGGTGTTCATTAAGCGTCTACAAAAAGTGTCGCTGCGATCGAGTCGATAGCGTGGCCGAGCATAAAGATTATACACGTTTATGAAGAAAGACCTGAATGAAGACGTCGTTTTTCTGCATGAAATAACTGATTTCAGCGTTCGTTTTGGGACGGCGGAAGAACGGCATTCCGGCAATGTATTCAGGGTTGTCGTCGTCTGAGTGTGCGTCGATGTGTATCTGAAACGAACACAGTCTTCTATATAAGTTCCAGCGGGGTCGTAGATTCAAAAAACTACACATAGGCGGGCAGAAAGTAACAATTTCCTGACAGACATTAGGCCCTTCAAGTTCACGACGGAATTCCGACATGCAGACAGCAGCAAATTTCTGATAAAAAATAACGGGTGCTCAAAATTGCAATTTTAATGTTAAATTCCCTTAAAATGTGGGGTTTTCACACCTAAGATGAAGGCTATACTTATACAACAGTCTTCCGACAGCCAAAAGCTTAGGCCGGACAATTGCCTTCTGCCACGGCGCCACTGATGCCTAGGCTACTACAAATCATTCATTCTTTTGCTCTTAATTGGCTAATTACCTGTTTCATAGATAGTCTGCCATATACAGCACACTATTGTCAATTTCGACTGTGTTTTTTGTCAAGTATTTTTATTGTCACTTGTTAAGCCGCGGACTCGTTCTTTATAAGAGGCTCAACTTTTCTGCCGTGTTTTAAAATAAACTTAATTTAATTCAATTTGATTTGAACTGCGAGAGCTTTCTTATTTATGTCTGACATTAGATCGTAGTCACGTGTAAACGTAAAACACAAAACATGTGCAAAAATTACAAAAGTTTTCTGTTTGATCTTACACGTAAGCACGACTTGTAAGTTCCATGTTCAGAAGACAAACTGCAATCAGGGCCTAATTAATATGTTCAACAGCTGCAATATCAGTAGGCCTATAGGCTTAACCCTCATCTCTTAAATCACTGTGATTATTTGCCGATTTTCTTGTTGCAATAAATACAGCACAATTAAAAACACAATCGAACTCACCAATAGATTGTTTTTCTTAGGAATCACGCCATCTTTAGCTGCGTTGAACCAATATTGCAAAGCTGAAACATTAAAAATAAATCTATTAAAAAACTGTTGACACTAGCCTAACTACACGTGAGTGATAAATAAAAAAAAACAAGTACTGTGTTCTAGTTTGGTTTCTGTTTTTAGGTCCGTATGTAAGCCTATTCATGTAAAATAAGACAGAAACAAAAGTAAAACAAAACTAAAACAATTTCTTCGGATCTATTGGCCCAATTGAATTGTTTATGAAGATATTTTGCATGAAGTTTAACAATCGATGTTGTTTGCGAGTGCTCCGTATTTAATGTTTTGTCTGCATCGCATCTGTCTATTGTTGTCGGTCACATTGTATGGCGAAATACAGGGTGGGCAAAAAAACCGGACCAGTTTGAGCGTTGATAACTCAGCGACAGTTAGTGGTAGAAAGACGTGTAATACGTCAAAAGTTTTAGAATGCTGTAAGGAATAAACGACAAATTTGGATAGTGAAGCATTTAAATATTCTTTGTCTAATTTGCATAAATATTTGTCATTCCCGAAATTCTGCCAAATTTGAAAGTAACACATGGATTCAACATGAATATTTGAGCTTTTATAACTTAGCGATGTTTATTGATGGAAAGGCGTGTAATATGCCAAAAGTTTCGAAATTGTGTACAGAAGAAGTGTACAATTTGCATGTCTCAGCATTTAAATATTTTTGCCTGATTTACACATCTGCCCACCCCTAAAATCATGCTAAATTGGCAGTAACACATGAATTTAAGTTGATTTTCATTCAGCATAGAGTGATATATCAACAATCATCAAAACACACGTTAAGTTTAGATGAAATTCGACATAAGCAGTTGCCCAGCTTTTGCATTCATAACCGTCATCTGTTTTTTAAAAGTCCAAACAGCTGATTGATCGCTGGAGTCAATGTGTTCAGGATTAGCTGAGCCCATCATTCGATTAGCACACGTTTTAGCTAGTCAGTTAGGCCTACTGAAATTTTGTGACCATGCTATTTGTTGCTCTGTTGCAATGCCCCACATTAAATAATTTACAGAATTTAAACCTGGATTTTTTGGCAGTAAGTTTTTGAGTTCAATGAACTCGGGCACAAATGCCTAATTTCGAAGGTAATGAAGATTTATGCAAATTAGGCAAAGAATATTTAAATGATTTGCTATGCAAGTTCGGCCCTTTTTGTCTACAACATTATAAAACTTTTGACTTATCACACACCTTTCTACGGGTAACCGTCGCTGAGTTATCAACGCTCAAACAGGTTCAGTTTTTTGGCCCACCCTGTAGATATAGAACAACAGATAGCCTACGATTCAGAATTATTGAGTTTTACCCTCGTGATGCTCTTCGATAATGATGACCTGTATGTCGACATCTGCAAGCTGCGGTACTGATGTTGATGAAGTCAGCTGATCGATGATGACGAAAAAGATGATGAGAACGATGAAAGCAAAAACAATGAATAGTACAGACAACAAGTTACGAGCACGACGCCGAGTAAACATCCACCTGATTACGGCTACCAACACTGCTCTGCTCTTCATTTTCACCCCGTCTCAATACAGCTCTAAATAAGACCTAGTACTGCACGACTCTGGTCCGGGTTCGATCTTCTATAATTTTTTTTGTAACGCACTGCGGCTTAATCTTATCATGATTTTAGTTACCACGACTATATACGCATATAGACTGACACGGCACGGCAAATTTTAACCTATAATATTAACAAGAAATTTGAGCCAATGCTCACGAGACGCGCGAAAGCCTATAGCAGTTTCGGTTTAGTAGTTTAGCTGAAAATTAGGGTGTTCACGCTAAGTTAATATACAAATATCAAATTCTCTATCTGGATCGCATAACGATAGTAGCGTGACGCCACCTTGTGAATGATATAGGCTTGTGTCGCAGCCCGAAATCGCCAAAAAAATCCATAAAACCCCCTATTTTGACATTCAAAGTCATTCAATGTCATTGAATTCGACGCCAATACGACTTCCTATTAGTGATTAATAGTAACCTAAGCCATATCTCGCACCGTTACTGAGATACAGCGACTTATTGGCCAAAAATCGCAAATTTTGCCCGCCTCCTATCATTTAGCGCCCTCGTTCGGGGTGACCCCCGTCAAATTTATGGAAAGCTTTACAGTTCCTGAAATTAGAGTCTTCTAGGCAGCCGACAGTGAAAATTTGGTGATCCTAGCTTGCACCGTTTTTGACTGATCCACACGTGTGACAGACGGACGGACGGACGGACGGACAGACAGACAGAATTGCGATGGCTAAGAGACGCTGAAAGCAGTTGTGTAGTTGCTTTCGTGCGTAAAACTATATCCTAACACGAGTTATTTTACTAGCCTACAGTAACCGGCACATATAGCTACAGGTTATATTATGGCTATTTTCTCGCGACATTCAAAGTATCATTAAAATATTAACGACGGTGAAGCTGCGTGCAGTGTGCACAATTCATCGTGATTCCGACGCCCTCGGCTACGCGGGATGTACACAGCGTACAAGTGCATCACTACGCATTGCTTCCCTTCCATACGCTTCAAGGCAAATAGCTGTTACACGAGCGCAAAAACAATGAACACCAAAGTCATTTGGCACAAGGCGGAATCGCTGTGGCGTTTTTTGCCCTTGCGTCGATCAGCTGCGTCCGTTGCGTCTGTTGCACAATTGCGTCAAAAAGTAAACTTCGCGTGCATTGCGAAATGCGAAATGCAACTACCGGTACTGTGTGTATCAAAAACCCCCTTTCCTTCCCTGACGTGTTCTGAGCTTCTGACATTTATTTTTTAGAGTATGCAAATTTTTCATTCAGCTATATTTTTTCACCGCCAAACTGCAGTTTCATTCAGTTATCCGTAATTTTGACGAAGATATATGAAGGTACAAAAATCGAAACACGGTGTACGTCGGCCCTACGAAGACGCTATGTGCTACAACAATATTTTAGACGTAGGCCTATTGCAGATAACTGAAGCTGCTTTCCTAGCTACCTGTCGACAGCAACGGCTGGTAGGCCCATTTATAGAAAAACTCTGAGCACCCATGTGCGATAACTAGACGGATTGTCACAAAAGAACACCTGTAAACGCATGCATGATTGATTGTCCATTTCACCGATTCGTTTGCCATCCGGCGAACGGTGCAAAAATCTATCGGCTCGGTCTGGTGTGTCACCAACAGAAATAACTAATAGTCGTAGATTGTCTGTATTGCTGGGCACAATTTTAGTCAGGCGATGTAAGCCTATAGGTCACGACTTGAATTATTTCATATATGTAGCAGGATAAGAAAAAAATCCACTAGGTACTAATTTTTACTTTAAAAAATTTCTTCTTAAAAACCTACATCTTCATCAGAATTCACGCAAATTATATTGTTTTTATGGAACAGAACAATTGAACTAATAGCACTTAAAAGAGGCCATGCACCAAAATATGCAATATAAAAACTTACCAGTTTACACTACTGTGTAAGGGCGACAAGTGACACATCCAAAACAGCAAAAATCATTTTACTAGGACACAGAGAGATAGAACGACGAACTGGCTGCCCTTACATACCCATGTGACGTGACCCCATTTAACCTTTTCCACTTCTGCATTATCTCGTGAGTGAGTGACTAGTTTCTTAACGGCACATCAGCACAAAATAGGCCACTCAGTGCCATACGTGGTTAAAATTAGTTAAAAGCAGTTAATTATGTATTGAAAGCAAAGTTAAAATACTTGTTAAGATCAAGGCTATTGAGCTAATGTAAAAACAACATTATATACGATTGTAAAAGCCGATGTCTTTAACATAAGCGATGATGTTGCGAAATGCAACATTTTCAAAAACGTTCTTGAGTGTGGCCACTCCAAAATATCTCCGACGTGCTGCACTGTAACGGATATAAAGCCTCAAACTTGCATTTGCCCATGTTAAAGACTAAAAGTTCACTGTGCATGCGCCGTGACACGTGACCTGTAAGCAGGGCGTCCAAAATAACCGCATATTTGGAATTCCCGAGGCCATATTGCCCATTCACTATGTCACTTTGGTGGGGCTACGATAACGACTAAGGGTAGTTTGTAGATGAGCATCTCCATTGTTAAGCATTTTCAGTGGTATTTTCCGAAGTCCGAAAGTAGGCCAAAAATTTGTGTTTTTTGAGAAATTAGAAAGGGAAAATATTAAAGATGAACGTTGAGACCCCTTAGGAAATCAATTCCCACCGAAACACGTCATCCAGTTAAAAAATACGGCGATACTTCCAAAAATGTGTTCTCCAGAGCTTAGCAAGAAAAATATAAAAAAGAAAGAAAAATCCATTTTTGAACATTATATTTCACCCCTTTGCCCCGCCGGGTCGATTTGTATCATTTTTGGCAGGTAGGGTCACATGTCTGACGTAATCATCCAAGTCAAATTTTAAGTCGATTGATTCAGGGGTCTGGGCCCCTGGGGCTACAGGTGCCCAAAATCTGGGGTTTCCTATTGACTTTGATAGTTGCCTTTACAACAGTGTTACGCAATACCGTGCTACACTGTGATTATTAAACACACGTTGTCATTCACAGTATGGTGAAGAATCGCAAGTGTGGGCACGTTACGCGTCACTGCGGGAAAGCACGGCTGCACAGAGCCTACTTTTAAATGTGCATTTTGTTATCCAAAAATTAACGAAAATTCTGGGAGTACTTTCCAAACGAAAAACGGGCAGCAGACACCTCCTCCCATCCTTATACTATTTAACTGATGTTACAAGGCCATTTGAAATTCTCATATCTCCAGACCCGCAAGTCTAAAAACGCCCCTAGGTGCATTCAAACTTTGAGCTACATGCACGTGCGCATGTGCGATGGTGATTTTATCTGATTTTGCCTGATGTATTTCTTTTATTATTTCTTGATATATGCACCTTAATGATTTTGCGGCGATTTTGATTTTTAATCTGTTTGGATCAATTCTTTGATTGTGACTTGATCTATGGAATATTTTCATGATTTGTCATCTTGATTAAAATTAAGAATCGATGATCAGTTTTATACGACACTAAGTCTGACATCTGCGGAATCTGATACTTTAATCAACGCAACACAACAGCGTGCTACTGTTGTAGCGAACACCGTGCGATGTATTGAAGCTTACAACTGTGCTTTGAGTAAGTCACACGTTAAGCGGTGATAAATTCACTGTGTCGAAAAAATGTCCCACTTTGTCATTTTCCATATCTTCGCCAAATGTTAACCAATTTTCAAAATTCTTTCACTGGCACATACTCTAAACAATTAGCAATAAAGTAGTATCTCACTAAACTTTAGCTGTGTTGCTACACTCCCATGTGAAACATAAATTTTCAAAAATCACTAAAATCACTAAGCGTATTTTGTTTACCAACACGCTTGCTGTGTATGGTTGTTAGTTTTTCTTGCTTTTTTATTTCACAAGGTAATGTACCAACACAGTTAACGTGTGGCGGGATATTCAATAATCACTTTACTGCTAATTGTCCACAAAATGTACCAGTGAAAAAATTTTGAAAATTGGTTGTACGACGTTTAACACCATTCACACAAATCTCAATAAATGGAGAAGATTTTTCACATAATCAAACTCATATTACACACGAAAAATGTTTTCAAGAAAGTTGCTTTATACTAGGCCCCTCCTATGGTATGCAAAGCTGCAGGTAGCATATAAACATGGAAACATCATGACACTAGTTGTTATGAGACCAGAGCTCATAAAAGTTAGATAGTCCTAATACATCAGGTGGCTTTTATCAGGGATGTGCATGAGACCTTCTGAGCCGAGACTCAGACGAGACCCGAGACTCATGTCTCTGAGACCGAGACGTTCAAAATTTTGTCCAAGGTGAAACCGAGACGAGACGTTGCAGCTTCCAAGACGCTGGCCAAGACCTCAATTGAAGCTCCCGAGACTCTGGAGAGTCTCGGGAGCTTGAACGTCTTGCCGAGACGTTTCCCGTGACGTATCGTGACACACATTGACAATGAAAAAAATTATACGAATTAATTAAGCGCTTTTATTTGTGATATTGTGATATAGTGGGTTTTTGCACTTTATTTTGACAATTATCACTGAATAATTAACGGCTTGCACCATAAAGAATTGCAACTGCAGTGCTGTAGACATGAGCCATTATGTTTATCGCAATTTGCGAGCAACTGAAATTAGTAAACTACAGCTGATAACAGTCTTATATACGTCGTCTACACCGTGTCCCAAAAAAACTAAGCAGATTTGTTTTTGTCAGAACTGCGTCAAATTTCCACCGATTTTGATAATTTTTGGCAGAAAGATGGCAAACGATCCAGATATATGCGAGGTGCATTCATTTCCCACCTCACCTAATTTGCGTCATCACCTTACCGTGTTAAACGCAAATGTTCCAAATTGCTACATAATGCCGAATGTTGTTATCTGCAATAAACTTTTAAAGACTTAATTAGCGCACAATAAACAAAAGGTGCTTTATTTAGCAAAATTATAAGTTCCTATAACACCTGT
>Ga0209367_1010454_pt1 | contig 12441 bp, 9 predicted proteins | sample WorMetLIZISLAND2_FD_187412 | JGI IMG/M metagenome (GOLD analysis project Ga0209367, IMG submission 187412) | Marine gutless worms symbiont microbial communities from Max Planck institute for Marine Microbiology, Germany - Olavius geniculatus... ... | reverse complement strand
GTTAATCTATAGTTATTAGGATAGTAAGCGTTATATGGCTTTTGCCTGTGCTTACTTAGGCCACCAGTAGTTCTGGTGGCTTCGGTGAATTCGAGAAAGAAACCCGTATTGGCAATGTGATTATCTAGCAGCCGTTTCGATGCGACAACAACATCTGATACCTGCGCACACACGTCACTGTACGGAACTTTCTGAAGGCTTTTAAGTATATCTGCAACTTCAGCCAGTGATTCGTCAAATGTCGCTAATCGCCGTTCTAATTCGACTGGAATTTCACAATCGACAAAACTCGATGCCATCTTGTTTTGTTTTCCTGATTATCCCGGATACGATTAATTCTATTACGCTGTAGAGACGTACGTAGTTTAACTTATTAAAAGTTTAACTTTTTAGTGAAAATTTTTGAAAAAAGAGAAAAAGTACACAGCCATCAGCGCCATCAATTACTGATTACTGCTAGCGATATGGTGCATATGGACGGCCCACTGTAGGCTCTACATTGATGTGTGATAATATTTTTAAAATTTTTTTTATATTGATGATTAGCTTTTCTGTCAGTTACTACGGTGCAGGGCCATGTCGAGTATTTGAGTAGTCGATTACTCAAATCCGAAATTTGGCTCGAATGCTTTTAGAAGTCTGGAAAATTTGCTTGAAAAACGAGACACGTGTGATCGATCAATCAAGTGTGCGTGTTTGACTCTCTACAAAACTTTCTGCTGCTGTATGATAGGTGCAATAATTGAGTTTTTAGAAACTGGGAACTTAAAATTTTTTTTACAAAACAGGTAGTTTTTTACTTTCAACAAAAAAATTTTTAGGTAGCTAGACTATGATCAAGTTTAATGATTGCAAAATAATGTGTTTCAGACAGACGGTTTTTGACCGTGCAATCGTATTCGATTTGTCCACTTCTGACTTCAAATACGTGTATCGATTTAGATTTCGCTGTTGCCCATCTCTCGCGACTGTGTTGTTAAATATTTTTTGTCGCGACATTTTTGTTGACATCGAATGTAAACAGTTGCTTTTTATCCGAATAACTGGTCAAATATTTAGCAACAATGCCGTCTAATAACGAGGAGTCTAGCGCTGCGAAAAGCAGCAATACTTGTACCGACGTTGGCGCCGCTCGCAAACCTCTGGCCCGTCTACGTTGCCTGAAAAGTAGCATCGAGAGTCTTACGAAAAATGAGTCTTTACCTTCTGCCCTTTGCTACGTCCCAGCCGAGGTAATCTTCAGCATATTTACTTCTTGAAATATGTACGATGTATAGCAGACAAGTATGATAAATATGAAGGTAGAATTTTTTGTGAATGGAGGAGGTACTGTCCACTGTTGATCCATGATCCCTTTGGTAACAAACCCAGAGACATTCATTTCTATTTTATCAACACTACAGTTCTGTGTCTGAACATTTTTGCACTCTGCACTCAGCATTGTGGCCACTGGTCAGGAGTGTTTAATTTGTTGAAGTTTGATTTAGTGGAAATGGTTAAGATATGTTAAATGTTTTTCAGTGAAGTGGAATGTATCAGTTAGCTGATTAGCCGTTAATTGATATGTTAATTTTTGTCTGTTTGTAATTAATCACAAATCAGGTTACGTACGAGGTGTTGAAAAATGACAAACTCATCATATGCACAACGGCAGCGAAGGATCGCTGTAAACTCAGTGAAATATCGTGCACAACGGCGCATCGAATCATAGTATCGGGAGAAGAACTGTACACATCTGAAGGACAGTGGGCAAGGCTCTTACGGGTTTGTATTTTACCTTTAACATTATTGCATAAAATGTATGGTATTGTGAGCTTATATTTTTGAATTAATGCAGTTAACTAATGCTGGATGAAGGTGGAATGATTCAATGTTTTTACCTGTTAAGAGAAGTGTTCAAATAATTTGACTATTAAGATAGTTGACAAGAATCTTCGTGTTAATAGGTGAGTAGTTATAGAAATGGTATCCATAGCAATTGTTTAGCACATTATTTTGTCTCACTAGTATGGCATGTGCTAATGCACTTAATGTAGAGAGTTGGTCTAAGGTCTCGTTTTTCCATGCACATTTGATGGCCAATCAAATTGATCTCCAATCAACTTTGGGACTTGATCTGAGATCATCTCAGTAACCATTTTTTCATTGCCATTTAGCAACTGATCGTCCATCAAATCTCCATCAAGTTGATGGCCAATTATTGGCTGACCAAGTCAGATAATTAATGATTAAACGTGGCGATCTGCAGTTCGTTGCTTATTCGCACCAGAAACATCGTTTTACTTTGCCGGTCAGATTGGCAATTCACACATTAAAATGAAGTTTCAAGCATAGCGATCAATCTCTACTGATAATTTATACTGTGCATAGTGTTTTGTGAAGAAATAAAATGGATAGATGCTCCCGTATTGATTTGCGATAGAACGTATTTTTGACAGCAGACGATATGGACGATATCGTTGATGTTGTTGCTATGACAACGTTTACTGCTTATGGAATCCACTCGTAGCGCATGCTGGGTAATTTAGCACAACATCGCAAATTGAGGTCTTTGTCAGCCATTCAGATTGGCATAAAGTAGGCTCAGTTGACAGCCGATCAGCTAATCGCCGATCACGTAATTGGAGATCGAAAATGCATGGAAAAACGAAACACAGTTGATCGGCAATCAATTCTGAACATCAGGTTAACCGGAGATCAGTAAATCAGAGATCAAATTTCATTTGATTGGCGATGGAAAAACTGGCTGTTCAAGTGATCTTTTGTTATAACTACAAAAATGGTGATACACAAGTGAGGCTCAGAATGCTTTTGGTGTGCCATTAATAGTAAAACAAGTTGATTTGAGCTGAAGTTTAATGCTTGTAATAGACTGTTATTTATGTGTTTATTTTTTATTTATAAATTTTTTATATGTAATTATTTTTAAAATTTTTTATTTGAAATTATTTTAAAAATTTTTTTGCTTATGCATATTGCACATTTGTTTGTGTAAGGTTATGAAAGGAGATCAGGAAGTTGGTGGTGTCATTAAGAATCAGGATGGATGGTTTATGCTGTTTAGCAGAGACCCAGTTGCAACTGATATGTATAAGTTAGTTCCAAGCACGGGCTTAGGCGATAAAGCCGAAAATAATCTTTTGCTTAACAGGCTAGTTGTGCTCAAATAATGGTTGTTTTTTTGTTTTTTTTGCTTAATCGGTTAGTGAGCTAAGAATAAATTAACTGAAGTTATATCTTTAGACATGATGCTGGACGTCATTGTCGGAAAGTAAATTATTGTTGCTTAGTAATGTCACCTGCCATTGGACGGCACTAATTAAATAAATGCAAACAGATAGTTTCAGGCAGACGTCGTGAATATTAAGGAGTAATTGAGCATGTATGTTTTATGGCAGTATTTCATTTGCATTAGTTCTGCATGTGATATTACCTTTACAGTATACCGTAACATGTTGTGTTTGATCAATGAAATTAACCTACACCGGGCCGGGTTGGTACTTGGATGGGTGACTGCCTGCGGGTAGATAAACCATATTGGTATGTAACCAGCTGCTAAGGTCAACTTAGCCTTCCATTTTTCCGGGGGAAGTGGATAGAGTACCAACCTATCTGGCTGGGGTTAAGGTGGGGTGCGTTTACCTGTGTTGGATTGCAAGTAACACTGGGTTAACTGTAATCTCATATGACAGGTAATGCTTTATAACTCTGGAATGGCTTCCATTAAGAGCTATAACACCACCAGGTCCACCACCTTTTGATTTATAAACAAATATTGTATAGTATTTATGGCATTGAAATTTTAATTTTCATTTTCCTTCAGGTGGGTGGACGTGGTGGAGCACGAGTATGCTTTGAGGCTGAGGAAGCTGTGTGAACCTGCCCTGGCTGACCAGCGGGCAGTAGATCAGATGCGTCTGAGTCCGCCCGGCTGGTCTTTGGGTCACTATGAGCAACTGGCTCAACTGTTGACCACCGTTGCTGCCGACTGTGTTGAGAGCTCAGCAAACGTCAGCGATGTCAAGCAGTACATTGACTCAGTCTCGGTCTCCTCACAGTCGGTCTGTATCTGAACAGTGAATGCATTTTATACTTCCAGTAGCAAAGATTCAAAACAGCTGGAATTAATTGATTCATTCAATATGTTTGGCTGCAGATGCTGATATACACCGTGGTCCATAAAAAAGTGGCACTTTACTTTTGTCCATGTCTTCGCTAATTATTGACCGATTTTCAAAATTCTTTTACTGGCACACTCCACAAACAATTTGCAGTAATGTTATTATTATGTATTCCACCACACCATAAATGTGTCTTTACACTAACTTGTTAAATATAAATGTCAGCAAAAACTAACAATAATGTCAAACAGTTAGGTAAATGAAAAAAACACTTTATACTAACATTGCAATGAATGACCTATATGACATTAAACTGTGTGGGTCTAACACAGTCTAGTGTCATATGAATCATTCATTGCAATGTTGGTCTAAATTGTTTTTTTGTTCATGTACCAAAATGCTTGTTTGCTATTATCGTTATGTATGTATATTTCACTGATATTTTACAAGGTAGTGTAGAGATGCATTTATGGTGTGGTGGGATCTATAATAATCACATTATCACAAATTGACTGCAGAGTGTGTCAGTGAAAGAATTTTGAAAATCGGTCAATAATTGTCAAATATATGGGCAAAAGTAAAGTGCCACATTTTTTGGACTACCTTCTATTTACAATGGTACATAAAAGTTCACAATGAAACACAATAGACAATCATCAAATAACTCTAAAAGTCACTAAAATTATTTATTCGTTCAGACTGTGGATGCAGAATGAATCGTGCAAAAGTCATCGAGTTAGAATGTTGTGGCCATCATCGTAATAGGCTGCATATTTGGTCTTGTATTTCCTCTGTCTGTCACGTATGAACTCAAAAACTCAAAGGTGCAGTTAAAACCAGTTTGTTGCAAACTTTCTGACCAACCCAGTTTAACTGCACCTGGTCATCTCTTCATGGGTTGGCAAAATGAGTGCTGTGAGTTCTGTGTTACAATAGGTGCTAGTACTGCTGGCATACTGACTCTGTTGGTTAAAGGTACTTGCTGTTAATGAATAGCGCTCACAGTTTTCCATGGGCCGTGGAATTTTGAGCTGAGCCGCAGAATTTGCCCTTTATTGTGGAATTTTGATATTGTCGCAGAATTTTACAGACTTGAGAAATGATCGATGATTAGTATGATCGTCAGCTTTAAACTAAATACATCACAGAGAAAAATCAAAATGATCTGCCTAAAACTGCATCCCTACTAATAATTACCATCGTATACGGCACTATCGTAAATTAACACAATGCGACTAATTGACATATTGCACTTTTGAAAAGAAAAAAGATTGATAATTTTTTTTGTATGCTGCTAGCATAACCTAATGTCATGCCAACATCCAAAAACTGAAGTTTTTTTAAACAGAATAAAGCTTAGTTTATGCACAAACAGAAGGCCGTGGTAAGCCATATAATTTGGACAATTTTGCCACAGTGAGCCGTGAAATTTTGTGAACTGGCCCGCGGAATTTGGCACAATTTACCACGGAAAACTGTGGGCCCTGTTAAAAAGGACTGGTCATGACTTGATGGGTTTAACCCTCACCAGCGCAAAGCATTGAAACAATGGATGAGCTGCCATGCAATTGGCTAAGTTGTCTGTATGAAATCTTTCTGACTTAAGTGTTTTTTGTTTTTTAAATTTTCATTTCACAATGGTATTACAATGTGTTTCTTGTTTGTTTTGTTTTTGTCTAATTTTGTACGTTAATAAATCACTAATAAGTCGATAACAGATTGCATAATGCCTGAGTTATGGTTTCCATTTTTCGTTGGCCTGTTGCCTCTACATGCGAGCCATGTTTGCATGTGACAAAGGATGAAGATAATTCGGACCATTTGACTGATGGCAACCCAGACACATACTGGGAAACTGATGGCGGTGTTGGTATGCACTGGATTAAAATCAGCATGAAGCCGACCACCATCATTAGGTTTGTGGTTAACAGCTAAACTGTATGATTTCAGTGAATTGCATTTTACTGTATCGATCCGATTGCATTTTGGCAACTGCATGCTGCTTTTCTCAGAACGATTTCTGTTCACTGAATTGTCAGCAAATCAGTTAATAAAGGTACTAATTTAATGAGTGCTTATAGATTATTGGCACCACTTTCTGCCTATGAGTTTACTGTACATGATTCGTCGGTTAGTTGTTGGTGCTACAGTTTATAAAGGTTTTCTTAGTCTTGTCGCAGATAGGCTAGTTGCAGATTTCTGATGGTGTCATACTTTCAACTGAGGTGGTTTTGTTCCTTCTGTTGAAGAAATAAGCTGCATTTTATTTTTTTGTGTCTGCAGTATTGCTACAAAAATTCTGAACATTTATTGAAATGTTCACTAAATGGCAGTTGCATCCGAACTTTTTGCCTGGTCTTACAGTCATGACTAACAACGTCTCATTGCACTGACTACTATTACATGACTTCACTGTTTAGGCTTATTGTTACGTGTCCTTGTAGTATTAGGACTTAACGCCACGCTAAAGTTAATTCGTCCTTCATCATCATCGTCATCGTCATCATCCAGACATTTAAAAATGATTTTTTATTTGATGCTGATTTTTGTATGCAGCCAATAATAAAACGCGATAATTTTGGCACGATAATTTGTGATCTAGTATGGCTCTGAGGTGGGTTTTTATAAAGAGCTATCTATACACAGCTGCAAGTTGTAATGTTGTGGACAGGAAGCTGATACTGGTGATCAATTCGAGTGATGATAACTATGTGCCTCATCGTATAGTTGTGATGGGTGGTTCGCCTGGCAATCTACGCAAACTCAGCGATGTCACCGTCGACCAGTTAGTTCCCTCTGCTGCTACGTTTCTGTCTTATAATTATCATAATGCACACAGATCAAGGAAACTTTGAGAAAATCATGGAATTTAAAATTTAAGTTTTCCGGGTCTGGAAAGTTGTGGAGTCAGGCCTCAGTGCTTGCAAATCATGTCTGTTTTTAAGTGTGAAAGCAGCTAGACTGCTCTAGCATGTCTTAGACATCGTAATTCTGTTTGTCTGTCTGTCCATCTGTCTGTCTGTCCGTCACACAGGTGGATCAGTCAAAAAAAATGCAAGCTAGGATTACCAAATCTTCACCTTCGGCTGCTTGGAAGACTCTATTTTTAGGAATTGTTAAGTTTTTCGATAAATTCGAAGGGGGTCACCCCAAACGAGGGCACTAAATGAGAGGGGGTAGGAAAAATTTGCAATTTTTAGTCAATAAGTTGCTGTATCTCAATAATAGTGCAAGATAGGGTTTAGGTTACTATTAATCACTAATAGGAAGTTGTACACTGGCTCTCAATTGCCACCGAATTCAATGACTTTGGATGACCTTGAATGCCAAAATAGGGGTTTATATGGATTTTTTTCAATTTCAAGCTGTGAGACACATTTCAAGAGCGAAGTGCGTCAAAATCAATTGAGACAGACATGCAGAGGCTGCATATGAAATTGTCAGCATTCAACTTAGATTTTGATGGTCCAAGTCTCGATTTTCTAGGTTTATGGAAACCGGCGCCCGAGGGTATCAAAGAGCTGTACCCCCGTAAGAGTCGTTATTTTGCTGTTGGCCAGTTTTTTGTGAAAGCAGTTGCAGATAGGCATGGGCATGCTGCCTATCTCAACAAGCACTGGTGACGAGCTTTTCAGTTGTATCAACATCGATGACTTTGAAAGACCCTGAACTTCCAAATTAAGGCATTTTATTGATTTTCACAATTTTCAGCTGCAGCGCACACTTCAAGAATAAACTGCTACGAAATGGCTGGAGATAGACTGACTGTTAGTGAACAGGAACTACTGTAGGCTTTTGCGTGTCTCGTGAGCATTAGCTCTAATTTTTTGTTTTAATTGTCAAAGAGCACACAGATCATGGAAAGTCATGGGCAGTGGTGGGATTTATAATACAAATTATTCACATGCTGTAAAGTCATGGAAAATCATCAAAAGTCATGGAAAATAAACCAAACGGTTGCTGCATTTTTGACCTATGTATACGTTTTCTGCCTATTCATACATTTTCATTGTCTGCTGTCAGATGCTTATCTGCAAGATTAACTGTGCATTCTGTATATTTACAATTGTCAGACTTTGAAATGCATTAGGCTTAAGTTGTGTTCAAATTGACAGAAATCGAATGAACTGACATGAAATATGACATGCGTGCATCATTTGTGTTTGCGTGTCAGTAGTGAGGATGGCATTCAGGATGTTGTTGTCTTGTCCGAGCGCACGGAACACTTTCCGTTGATTGAGATCAGGATCAAAGAGTGCCAAGGTAACACGACGACAGTGCTGTCATTAGCTTTCTGCCACTCATAATATCTTGATGAGCCTGTGCTAAATAAGTCGAGTTCGTGAATGAGAATGATTATTTTATAGTTTGCGATGACTGTGAGAGATGCATGGATGGTTGGTTATTATGCACATTTCGGGAGAAATTTTTCTGATATTTACTGATTTTCGAAATTCTTTTACTGGCATATGCAGCAGTGTGAGTGATCACACCACCCCAAACATATCGTTTAACTGTCAATAGTATTTTACAAAATAGTGTGGCGGTGATTTATTGAAATGAAAGTGTTTTGAAACACTGTGAATATCTGATAATCGTTGGTCAGAAATTTTATGGCTTACCTTTAAATTACTTTCAGTTAATTTTGCTATGTGGTGACATAGACGCTCGTGTCCATGGCATAACGATAGTGTGTTAATTTTGTTTGCAATCAGATGGCGGCATAGACGCTCGTGTCCATGGCATAAAGATAGTATCATTGAAGGAGAAGGAGATGGGACTGAATCGGGATGTGTTGGAAAACAAGGATGCTCTGATGCGCTATCCTAAACTGGAAGAGTTTGCAACTGACATTCTTTACCAGAAGGCGCTGGTTTTACAAAGGTTAGCTGCCAGAAATCATTGTTACTTTTACATTATACAGCATATCGGTTACGCTTAATATTTGCTTATGTTAGATCAAAATGTCATTGGTTGCTAGGGCCTTAGTGTTTCGTGAACTGTAGAATTTTAGTCCAAGCTGTGTACTTTACTCGTTTTTCTCAGAATTTTTGTGTTTTCATAGAATTTCGTGGGATTGGATAGTGGCAGGTGATTGCTTTTATTTTCGAGTTTGAATCCAAGTTTTTCAAGCTTTCTGATGGAACTGCCAATGTTATTAAGTCAACTGACTACTTTATCAATCAGCAAAACTGCACTGCAATACAAAAAAATTCCACCACTGAAAAGGATAGCCTAATCATTATTAATCATTATTGATTGAACATTTGACATACAGAATGATAGACGTTTTCATATTTTATTTGATTCAAAAAGTTCTCAGCATACGTAAGAAATAGGATGCCATGGAATTAGGAGAATTTGTATGAAAAACTGTGGTCCATATTGGTTGGCAATACTGTTATCGACAGTTTATACCATAAAAATAAAACTAGAAATAAGAACTGATCAGAGTTTATAGTTTAGTTTAAATAAGACAATCTGTGGATCATCGAGCAATGCAGAAATATGTGCTAGAATAAATTTTCAGAATAAATAAGTAGCAGAGCTGATGTTCTGTTAGCTAGTTGTTTTTACATATCTTTGAAGTGTATTTGCTGTACTCAGGTTTGTGAAGCTGGTGGACAGTGTGCTTCCATTGCTCACTCCACGTTGGGAATACTCGCAGGCTTCATTCATGTCTCTTGAGGTAAACTTTTGGTCTATATCTTTGCCAAATATTGACCGATTTTTAATGTTCTTTCACTGGCACAATCTTGTGGAACAGTTGCAGTAATGGGATTATTACATTTTTCTACTGCACAAGTGCACCTCAATAAAACAAGGTCAGCTTTTTGATAATGTTGTACGTGTAGTTGTAGCTGTTGCTGCTGTTGTTGTTGTTGTTTTTGTGGTATTGATTGTTGTAGTTATAATGATAGATATGATAGAAATGACATTTGGCTGATTATGTCTCTGTGAAGGTGTTACGTGAACTGTTGCCATTGTCAAGAAAACGAAGTCTACTTCTTGATCACTTTCTGCGTGAGTCAGAGTCATCGTAAGTGCACTGATAGCTTGTTATTACTGCGCATCAAAATGATTCACTGAGGGCCGGTTTCTTTATCTTTTAGTTAACTGATCAGTTAGTAAATCGTCTGTTAATTGTAACTCGCCTAGTTAAGTTTGTGTGCGTTTCTGAACAAAACCTTGACTGGCCGTTAGCTAACTGGATGGTAAACTATAGTTGCTTAGCAACACTGCGCACAGCGCTAATCATTTCCGCCTAGCGCAGGCAGGAGTCATGAATATTAATGAGCGCAATCGCTTGTCAGCCAGCCCACGAGCCAGCGAAGCAATTGCGGACAGCCATTTTGTCCATTCATGAATGGATTTTGTAGTAAAATTTGTAGCAGCAAATGTCTCCTCGTGCATTTTGGAGACATTGCTATACGGTAAAAATCGTTTTATAGTATCACATTCTTCAATTAACTGCTTGCAAAATGGTACAAAAGTTGCATTAAATGTGATAACTGCGATTGACGGTCAGCTAACTGGCCGATTTCAGCCAGTTAAATTTTTGGCCATTTTGACTGTTGGTTAGTGCAATGGGAAATGCGTGATATGCAAATCTGCCATTTAACGCTAACTTGACTGGCTAGTTAAGATCCAGAAACCCGCCCTGAAGAGATAAAAGGATATTTCTATAGTTAAGTAACTTTGTAGAAATGTGTTAGCTATTGTCGCTACCAGAGTGTTTCTGATACTACTTGCAAAAAGTAGCCAGTTATTTTTCAAATGCAACAATAAGAGACTAATTAATTTGAAAAATATACGCACTCAAAACCATGATTGGTTTCTGAAATGCATTGAGACATTGCGTGAAGTGAATTTGTTTTCTATGTCCTTCATGTTGTACATACAGCACCTGCATTTGAGTCTGTTGTGTTTGCTAGGTTTCAGAACTATTTCTTACCGAGGTTGAGATTCGTAGTTGTTTGTTCCTAATTATAATAATAACAAACGAACGAATGATTGTATAAATCAGTGTTTTTCAACCTCTTTGCTGCAGCAGAACCCTAAGTAAGTGTCAATATTACCGGTACTCACGGAACCCCACGCAATGATCCGTGAGTCCAGTGGCGTAGACGAGGTTGAAGTTTCAGGGTGTCTGGAGGCTGATGTCCTCAGCAGAGTCGAAACAGAGAACCAGTGAGGATCTGGGCGGCAAAGCCCTCTTAAACTTACGATTAAGCAGAAAACAAAGACTTGTTTGATTTAACCGTGCAAGAAAGTATTATTTAGCAATTTTATTTTACACGTCGACAACAAATCGTTGTTGTATTTAATTAAAAACACCCTACGTGACGGTTGCCAATGGCAGTTAACCCCCCTTCCACTAACCCAACAAGTAATTTGAGCAAAGCTCATGCAACGCGCGACAGCCTTAGCAGTTTTTATTCGCAGGTTGTCTTAATTTAACTCTATCCATTTTGACGCAATTCACTCTTGAAATCTACGCCGCATCCATAAATTGCAAAAAACATTAAAACCCCTATTTTTGAAATTCAAGGTCATTGATGTTTACACCAATAAAAAGCTTGTCACTATATTGCTTGTTATGATAAGCAGCATGTCTCTGCCGATCTGCAACCGTTTTCAAGCTACACGAGCCAATAGCGGTAAAATAACTACTTGTAAATTCTTAAAAATGTACGTTCTATGCTAAAAAATGTCATACACAAAATGTCCAGGTCTATCTCCAGCCATTTCGGCACAATTCACTCTTAAAATGTGTGTCGCAACCAAAAATCGCAAAAAAAAATTGCTAAAAACCTCTATTTTGAGGATTCAAGGTCATCGACGTTGACAGCAATAAAAAGCCTGTCACAAGTGCTTGTTATGATAAGCAGGATGTCTGTGCCTATCTGCAACCGTGTTCACGCTACACGTGATAATTGCGGTAAAATAACCACTTTTTAGAGGGGTAGCTGTCTTTGACGCCCGCATGCGCCGGCCTCCTTGAACCTAGGGGGTCGGGACTTGAACTGCTAAAATCTACGTTGAATGCTGAAAATTTCATATGCAGGTTGTCTTGGTCTATCTCCAGCCATCTAGTCGCAATTCAGTGTTGAAATGTGCGCTGCATCCAAAAATTGCGAAAAATTCACTAAAAACCTGTTCTTGAGGGGTTCAAGGTCGTTCAAGGTCATCGATGTTCATGAATCCAAAAAGCCTGTCACCAGTGCTTGTTATGATAAGCAGCATGTATGTACCTATCTGCAACCGTTTTAACATTATTCTAGCCAATGATGTCTTTTTAGGGGGGTACCCCTCTTCG
>Ga0209367_1010451_pt1 | contig 12444 bp, 4 predicted proteins | sample WorMetLIZISLAND2_FD_187412 | JGI IMG/M metagenome (GOLD analysis project Ga0209367, IMG submission 187412) | Marine gutless worms symbiont microbial communities from Max Planck institute for Marine Microbiology, Germany - Olavius geniculatus... ... | reverse complement strand
TACAAGGTTTGACTGTCTTGCAGCAGTGTGTCTACCAGAAGAAGTTTAAGAATGTTTGTAACGTCAAGAAGTGACTGGTAGAGCCTGTATTGGTCAGGAGCAGAACATTATCGATACTGCAGCTGTTAAGTGGGCCAGTGTACAAGTGTCATAGTGGGCCAACACTTCAAGCAGTTTTACTGTAGGCAGTTGAAAAATGGACAACTGAATGAAATGTCAGCCACAGTGTTAGAAATGTGAACAAAATGTGTTTTTACGCGTTATGTTAATTAAGCAATCATGTCGCATTGAATAAAAAAGTGATATTTTGTTTGTTCTATTTTCCCCAGATAGTGTAGAAACAGATGTTGAGCGAGATGGGAAATTAAATTGTCACTTGACGACAAGTTGTCTCAGGAATATTCATACCAAAAATTATTAAAATCCGATAATCCATCTTCACGTTACAGTCGAAAATGTCGGGGATGTTTTTTTGGGACACAGTGTAGTACATTATTCGTTTAACAAAAATGCGTTGACAAAATGCAGCGCACAGGTGTGCATTGATGAAGCAATCAAAACAATAATAAAAAAGCAAATTAAAATGACAAAAATACACTAATGTTTATCAAAAGCATCAAACAGAATTTCAACATCAGCACGATTTCTGTAAAAAAGTGTTTATAAAATAGCACTGTGTGAAAGCTGTTGTCATGTACTGATAAGAGTATTATTTGCCTTGCAGGCATTCTAGTCGACTGGGGAAAGGTGACTCTCCCGATGTCCCGCTGTTCGACGCCTTTAGCGTCTCGATCTCAGCGCCTAAGGCGTCTCGGTTTTTAAGCCCCCGGTACACATTCCTGGTTAAGCCACTGCATCTTGTCCAGCTTTATTCAGAGATCTTCCGCTATATCTTCATTGGTTGTGTGTCTCGGAACGAATCCACCTCCGCCGGTGTATCAACTGAGAGCTGTCTTAATGATAACTTGTTCAGCGCATCTGTCGAGCCTATGTGTACGTATGGGCTAGGCGTCGAACATGACATCCATCTCAATTCGTTACCGGTACACGTCCACTGACCTGCACACTCGTCGATCAATGGTCCAGCCGAGAGCATCCGTATGAAGACAGAACAAACAAATCATTCACACTGCACGACATGTGAAGATATTTTTCAACAGATTGAGCTTGGACACGAAATGGGTGAACAAATTCTGTGACGGCGTCATCACCGGTGGGAATACTCAAAAGAGTTTTTACTCTTCAACAGAAGCTATACATCATAAACAACGTTCGCCATATCTCATATTGCTCATCGACACGTCATGATATTACCGTGTAAATTATTATGAGCTTCACGCCGCATGCTATCGCAATTTCGCTTGACTGCCACTTTATGAAACATGATATTATAGCAGTTTTTTACTGTCCACGGTGCAGAAGCAACGACAGTATTGTTTTCAGCGTCGTCGCTAAATTTTTCTGTTTGTGTTTTTTCCTCTGTTAACGCAATAACTCAAACTGCTGCACTTAGCTTGATAAAATTTTGCACGAAGATGTATCTTGATAACCGCGAAAACTTCATTGAGTTTTAAGGTCATTACCAGATTTTCAGATACGTTACCACTGCGACATTATTGAGCCATGGCCGACGTTGACGTCATTGCTATAAATGTCGCAGCATGCCATGGCGCCTTGCGCGAGGCTTGACAGTTATATTTTGACACATGCCCGCCATAATTGCATTCGTCAGATATTCCTATTGATATCAGTACCGGTAATAATAGTAGTAATAATAACAAAATTAACAAAATTAATAATGACAGTAATGTACTGTGTCCAAAAAAACTTCCCACTTTGTCACGGAGCATATTTTCATCAAATGTTGACCTTTTTTAAAAATTTTTTATCATCAAATTCTGCAAACAGATTGCAACAAAACAATCGTCAAACATCTCACACTTTAAACGAATATCACGTTAGCTTAAGGCCATACTTCCATGCGTTGTCTGCCACAATCAGCGACTGACTGAACGCCAGTCCAACGCGAAAAAGTGTTTTTGCTCCTCTTTACTTTTTGCTGCACCGGGTGCCATTTTACAAATACTGTAACAAATACAAATAATGTAACTAATGCGAATAGCACTGTGTCACCGAACCGAATGAAAACGACACAAACAGTGGCGGTTTTAGGCCCGGGCCGGGGGCGGCACAGCTTCCCTCCTCCAGTTTTGCTCCAGTCCCATTCCCCAATTTTGTGGCCACCCATCATCTTTTGCAAAAATAACACAAATATCTGATTTCTTTGAGTTTCCAAATTTTAAAAATATGGGCAAATTTGCGGCTTACATTAAACGTCCAATAATCAAAAGTGCGTCAGCTTCAGAGGTTTTCCTAAACCAAGGGTTCTGCCTCTGGACCCACCTAGGGGCTCTGCCCCCAGATCCCCGTTAAAAATAGGCTCGCGTTACCGCGTTCGCCATGGGGCCGTGCTCTCCAAATATTGTGGGCTAGAACTGCCACTGGACACAGATCAGCAACTGTTTTGAACAATTAAACCTCGAGCAGCACTTTGCTTCTGTCTTTTTGCAAACGTCTTCTTTAAACATCTCAAACCAAAAATCGCGATGAAAAATGGTCCGTACAACATCAGCTTGTTCTACTTTGTCTGATAAACGACGAAATTGTAGGAGGTCGCACTGGCGTTCTATCAGCTCATTTACCATGATCACATTTTCTTCAGTTTATGCGAGCTTTGTTTGCCGTTGCTGTGCTTCGTTCAATGCAATTTTAGATTTTGCATTTTACAACGTAGTGTAGTAAGGCGTGTAAGGCGTGCTGGGACATTTTTTACAGTTTCTGTCGAAGATTGAGCTCGAAGACGCGCTGTGGGAAACGAACACTTCTTCGGACCTGTCAACCATGGACGTTTCTCCGAACATTTTCCCCGCTTAGACATTTTCTCCCTGCTTTTCGAGTGCCTAGGACGTTATCCCCTAGACCAGTAACAGCATAATTAAAAGCAGCGCCAAGCTTGAAAAAAAATTCATTGCAACTTGAAAAGCAATCTTATCTTTGAAGTCGTCGGCGATGAGTTTCAAACACACCGAGTCTTAGTAGGCGCAGCAATTAATCGCAATTAGAAATATGCGGGTTTACGAAACGACCGAACTTAACTCGATACAGACTGAGCCAAGAGAGCAGAAGTAATTAACGCACATCTATTTTTACGTACATAAAGAGAGCAGAAAAAAGAAACGGATGTCGATGAATTGCAGAAACTGTCTATGCTGCGGTGCGCTTTCAATGTCACTTTGAAGCCGCCGTCCGCGCGGCTGTTTCTTGAGAAGTAAAGACTTAAGACTGATTGAGACTTGCGCTTTGATCTGACGTATCATTTAGGCTTGATATTTGCTGCATCCTTTTATAATGCTGACGTTACCAAATAAAAGTTATGCCGATGTCTAATGCTCGATCCTCACGTAACAGAGAAGGAAGGGGGACGTGTGGGTACTGCAAAAACCGGAAGGGAAAAACGTCCGAGAACTGTTAAGGAGAAAACGTCTGGGGGAATGTCCTACACCCCACGCTGTAGGCCTATATATATAGGCTATCATTCTGTGCGGCATGAATTACTAGCGCTGAGCAGGTGCACGGTTGGAAACGGAGACACAGAGGTAATTGCGTTTCGAAGTGCCTGGTCACGAGTCCATTCCGCGAACTGCATGCATAGAAATTGGTTGCTGCGGTATGCTGAATATACAACAGAACAATGTTAGAACTAATAGTATACAAGGCAACAAGCCGCTGCGTCGACAACGAACTATAGGATTACGCATATAGCACGCAAAATTAAAACATTAGCACGAGTCACTTTCTTGAATTTAATGCCCTATCATAGTGTGACGTTCTACTGCCATGCAAACGCTATATTACAACCGCATAAATTTAAGCCGCACAGCGCAAAAAACTCATTTCTTTGCTTTGCTAAAGTCATCCCGCATTTATGTGGACACATTGGGCTAGCGACGCCATCGTCTTTCGTAAAAGTTTTATTGCTTAACGATATACATCGGCAGCATATCGAAAATGCAATTAAGGTCATGCCGCCTGCATCGTGTCTTTATGATAACGGGCCGGATGGTTCTTAAAGTGTGATCGGTATGGATCGAAAATCTTGTACTGACCACCGCTTGGTAAACAATCATTCTCATTACCTCGTAAGTGTAAAACCATGAACACGGATTGATGGTGCGTATATATTGCTTGACACATATTTCGACATCGTTTGGATTGCTACGATGAGATTGTTTTTAGCGTCTCGGCGTTTGGCACAAATCACGGGGAGCAAGTCCCTGGTTCTTTTCAAACCTCGTTTTAACAACATTTTCAACCCAACGAGTTCGCGACTGTCGCATTATTCTGTTACGCTTGGAAGTGTTATAGTAAAACACACAGCTTTTGCGTCATGAAAAATTTTCTACCAGCAGTTAGACTGACACTTTCTGCAGTCAAAGACCGTTTGTTAAATAAAATGTTGACGACATTATTTTTATCATATGGTAAATACAATTATTTCCGATTTGGTCGGTCATGTTGTCGTTTCCGGCCGTCAGTCATCGTCAAAGTTATTTGGGCAATGGGCATCTATATGCGGTCGACTGTTCCAGGTGTGCTATCGGTTGACCGAATGCATAACAGCATGGAAGACATAATGACGCAGTTCAGCTCAGTGATGACGCTTAGGCCTACAATATGCTACAGAAACTGCATAAACAACTTAAAACAGTAAACGGGTCACGTGTATGTATTAGGTCTATTAAACATTACTTGAAATTTGCACTAAACATACGGAGAAAGCAACAAGAAATGATCACCTAGAAAGTCTTGATATAGGCCTATAATGTAAGCCATATACTGAAATCACAAAAAGCGACACGCAACAGCTACGCCGACTGACATACAGGGTGTTCCAAAAAAGTGCGACCCCTGTTTTAATTTTGCAATAAATTCCACATTTATCCGCAAATGTACACTGATACTAACCAATTTTTCACTGTTAGAACAAGAAATCCGTAGCGCATAAAAATAACATTACGCTGCACATCTTACCTTTATTATGTAACTATCCTACCTAGCAAAACGCACACCACTCCCAAAATTAACGACACGTGTTTGCTTTATCCATGTTAATGGCTCATCAGCAACATCAAAAGTGACAAGAAATATTTTAGATTGTGACTAATCTAATGTACTCCTCGCGCGCATTATTTTCTTTTGTATTCTTTCAACTGCTTTTTAGTTCCTTTTTTTCACACCACAAATAGCGGTGCCGACAGCATCACCTCGCCGACAGCATCAATCGTGCAACTGACGTCATCACGTCACGTGACCCCAAAAGGTCAAACTCGTGACGCCATTATCTTTGAGGCGCCATACCTCCATAACGGTGCTAGATAGATGCATGGTATTGTAAATAGTGACCATGCGTCTATCTAGCACCGTTATGGAGATATGGCCGTTTGAAGTTCTTCCAGGAAGGCTCTTCCAGGAACAGAGGTCGGTCGTTGGTCGTTGGTGGTCGGTCGGTCGGTCCTCAATATTACACTGATCTTATATACTCCTCTTCGCTACGTTAGGAACGTAGCGCGCGAGGAGTAACAAGTAATTTGAGCAAAGTCATGAGACGCGTGACAGCCTTAGCAGTTCCTATTCGCAGGTTGTCTTGATTTAGCTCTATCCATTTTGACGCAATTCACTCTTGAAATCTACGCCGCAGCCACAAATTGCAAAAAAACACTAAAACCCCTATTTTAGAAATTCAAGGTCATTCAAGGTCATCGATGTTTACACCAATAAAAAGCTTGTCACCATATTGCTTATTATAAGCAGCATGTCTCTGCCGATTTGCAACCGTTTTCAAGCTACACGAGCCAATAGCGGTAAAATAGCTACTTGTAGATTCGTAAAAATGTACGTTCTATGCTAAAAAATGTCATGCGCAAAATGTTCAGCCATTTCGGCGCAATTCACTCTTAAAATGTGTGTCGCAGTGAAAAATCGCAGAAAAATTCACTAAAAACCCCTATTTTGAAAGTTTAAGGTCATTCAAGGTCATCGACGTTGACAGCAATAAAAAGCTTGTCACCAGTGTTTGCAACCGTTTTCACGCTACACGAGATAAATGAGGTAAAATAACCACTTTTTAGGGGGGTAGCCGTCTTTGATGTCCGCCTGCGCCGGCCTCCTTGAACCTAGGGGGTCAGGACTTAGACTGCTAAAATTTACGTTGAATGCTGAAAATTTCATGCGCAGGTTGTCTTGCTCTATCTCCAGCCATTTCGTCGCAATTCAGTGTTGAAGTGTGCGCAGCATCCAAAAATTGCGAAAAATTCACTAAAAACCCCTTTTCAAGGTCATTCAAGGTCATCGATGTTGATAAATTTAAAAAGTTTGTCACCAGTGCTTGTTATGATAAGCAGCAAGTCTGTGCCTATCTGCAACCGTTTTCACATTATTCGAGCCAATAACGGCAAAATGACATCTTTTTAGGGGGTACCCCTCTTCGACGCCCTCGTTCGAGGGGAACCCCTGCACCCAGTGGCACGAAATTTTGTCACTATAAACTAGAGACCTTGGGGCAGCCCACAGTAAAGATTTCAGAATCCTAGCTTGCACCGTTTTGATACAGCTCACGAGTGTGACAGACAGACAGACGGACGGACAGACGGACGGACGCCCAGACGAAGCATTCTGCTGTCGCGCGTAAAAAGTGGCTATTTATGCGCTGTTGGCTTGTCTATCGTGAAAACGGTTGCAGATAGTCACAAACATGTTGCTTATCATAACAAGCACCAATGACGTGCTTTTTAATGGTATCAACACTGATGACCTTGAACCCTAAAATACGGGGTTTTAGTAATTTTTTGCGATTTTCGGCTGCAAAAGAGTGAATTGCGACGAAACGGGTGCAGATAGACCAAGATTACTCGTAAACAGGAACTGCTATAGGCTCTGGCGCGTTTCATGAGCATTAGCTCAGATTTCTTAGAGTTACTCGGTGCGTCGAAATCGTTCTTTGTGAAAATGTATAAACCTAACCTTGAGTGTCTGTTGACAGGGGTTTTAATGGACATTTGAAGTGCATTTACGAAGTGATGCAGGATCATTGTAATGACGATATCGCTCGTGTTTATACAAAACTCATTCTCACAATGAAAGCCAGATCAATGGCAGCTATCAACTGCACTCTCGGTTAGTTGGAAGCTGTCGTCTAGTGTTTCATACCCTGTTTAAACACGATGAAGCAAACATGACGCAAAAGTATTCACAATACACGACACGTGCACGACGTGTGCTCTAAGTTTGCTTCATGTTTGCTTCATCGTTTAAACCTGGTATTAGTTAGCAGGTAGGGCCTACATGTTACGGCCAGTAGGCCTATTTCTCTCTCTCTCTCTCTCTCTCTCTCTGTGCCTGTCTGTCTTGCTGTCTGTCTTTTACTCTCAGCGCAAACGATTAATTAGTTGCTGTACGTGTGTGATCTATATTGCTTGGTTTGTAGCAAATTTATTTTCTATCATTCAACCAGTGAAAGAATTTTGGAAATGGCTCAATATCTGGCAAAGATACTATCAAAGAACTCAAATGTTTGATGTATTGTTTCCGAAAAGCCGTTGACATAGTGTACTAGTAAATGCGCCTTAAACGTATTTTTGATGTTAACTGTGTACAGAAACAAGCTACTTGGATAACGGCTTCAGCAGACAGTCGTCATCAGTGACGTCATTAATGACGCTGTTCATTGTGTCGCTGCTGCTGATTGGTCGCTAACATCAGCGCTGTCGTCACACGTCCGCTCCGCCCACTGCAGTGTTCCTCGATCAGCCTGCTAATATTTTGAGCAAATTACACCGTGTTTCATAAAAAGGCACTCTTTTTCTTTCTTTCAGAATTTAGTCAAATGATAATCAATTTATACGAAATGTTTACCTACTGTAGCTGCAAAAACAATAATTCAAAATATTTAGACAAAATAAGGCTGTTAAATATTCTTTGTTAGTTGTGACTTAATGCTGACGTCATGCTGTGCCGCAAGTACAAACTGGCTTGTCGCAACCGGTGCTGACAGACTTGCTGAATAGCTGCCCTGCGCTGATGGCGAACTTCATCTGATTCATTAATGACAAACTGTTGAAGTTTTACCATCGTAACCACAAGAAACGTCTAAAACAATCATTTTCACACACTTTTGGTGATAGCTTAACTTTTACACCTTCCAGCAAAACAGTGCACCATCACCCACCACTTGCGAGACAATTGAGTTTTTGGATTGCGAGACGCCTGATTTTATGCCCCATGTTGCTTACAATGAACATTTTTCATCAGTGAACAAGATAAAGTTCACCGTCGAAGCTGACAGAACCAGTTGGGACAAGCCAGTTTGTAGTCACGACACATTAAGACGTCAGCATTACATTACAACTAGCAAAAAATATTTAACTAGCGGCCATATTTTGTTAAAATATTTTGAATTTGTAGGCCCCCTACATCTGGTAAAAATTTTATGCAAACTGATCTCCATTCAGCTGAGTTACAAAAGAAACAAAATGGTACCTTTTTATGAAACACCGTGTATATCCGCCCTTAACATAATATGTGCAAGCGAAGGCCATTATATTTCACTTTTCATGTTTATTTCTCATTTTTACAGCGGGAGATCTCTGCGACACTTTTTTGCATGATCGGCAATGGCTGCGATTTAAAAAAAATTAAGTCCCAGCATTTTGGAGATTTTTTTTTAATTTTGGGGACTACACGTCAAAAATTTGACTTTGATCGTAAGTATCTCCGGTACGGAACCAGTTATCGGCAGTGGGCAGTCGGAAAGCGCTGTCAGAAGTCCGCTCCGCATATTGCACTGTTCTTTACTCAGCCGGCTTATATTTTTGACTGACTTAGTTTCATTAGTTATCAATATTATAAAATATGCTACTTGTTTTTACGTTATAATGAAATAACAATGTTGCAGGTTTATGTGCCAACCATGTACCCAGCCAGAAGTGTTTGTTGCTGCTTCAACAGATTATTCTATTTATGTTCACACAAAAAAACACAGCATGAAATAAGATCATCAAAACAAACACTTCGCTAACGGGTGACAGCGTTCTGTTATCAATAGACGCCACACATCTACAACTAAATTTGCAAAACTACAAGAAAAGAATTTTTAAAAACTTGAAGCAGTGTGCTGGTTGGCCGGGTCATGTCGGCATTAAGTATTTTAAAAATAATTCACATTGGCAGAACTATACATTGCTGTTCATAGACTGAAAAATCGTAACTTACCATTAAAAATAATTTTTTGTAAAAATTACAAACTTAAATTTAAAAAAAAATTGTTAAAGTTTGTTTTGTATAGTAACCAGCAAGAAAGTTAAAAAGCTTCATAGTCGAAAACAACTAAATACGAGACACAATCTCTGTGCTTTAAATACTGAGATTCGATAATTATAGTCCTGGATCGAGACCGAAACTTTACCATTGGTGCTTTGAAAATAGCGTCTCGAGTTAAGACAGAGGTGTCGCTGTGACCTGTGTTAGTTAGAGTTAGACATGGGTCGCGTCAGCGCCGCCGTCTAGAATTGAAAAGTTGGAAACAAAAAGTTGCAATTTTTCTTCGACGCACAACCACAAACCTATGACAAAGAAGATACGGGTGCTCACAGATTTAATTCTGCCCATAAGTTTTCCCAAAATGTGGATTTTGACCCCAATTTTATTTATTAAAAATTTAGACAATTTTTTGCGACAGGCTCGAATTTAGGAAGAGAACTGTGTTACGACCTTGACGGCGGTGTTCTATATAAACTTATAATAACACTAAATATTAGACTATCGTAATATATAAAAAAAACTCGGAAGTCTGACGGGGCAATAAACCGCAAATTTTTATACTGATAAAAACACACGACAGAAATACAATACAATACTAAATTTAAAAACAAGCAGAAAATAATAACTAGGCAAAATCAAGATTGAGTTTGACTGTTTTTATAATAATAAAAAAATAATTAAAATTTTAACAGGAAATAGGCTAATACAGGGATCTATGAAACAAAATACAACCATACAACACAAACAGTTCTCACAGCCTACCTACAATATGCAAAATAACCACAGAGTTTAGATGTATCAAGATGTCAATCGAGTAAAATTCAGTATTACGTCAGCTTGCACTAAATCACACGAGCGTAGTTAAATCTAGCAATTCAGCGATTCAATCAAAATAATCGAATATCAGAAAATGTCAGTTACAAGCAATAATATAAGTCAGTTTTATACAGTTCAGTTCTGACAATTTAACAGCAGTGTCATAAAATAGAGGAAAATCTTAACAAAAGAAAATCAAATTCACAATCTGGCAAACAATCACCCAGGAAAAGAAACAAATTACAACCCGGCCGGGAGACAAACAACAACACCGTATGACTCACGACCCACGGGTCCGTATCTGCAGTCCTGGTGACGGCTGTCTAGCAACGACGACGAGGCTTGACGGCAGCTGGGATAATGAAGGTTACATCGACATTTCTTTCTCAGTCTGACGGCTCGAAGAATTCCTCGCAGAATGTCACTGGCGGCTTGAGCACGTAGTCGGCGACTCGATCACGGTCTTCACACTTCAAGCGAATCTTCCTTGCCTCGGCGTGTCGTCAGCTCCAAGCTTACAACCTAGAAAATGGACACTCATAGTGCACTCACACTGACTATATAAGTAAAACTAGGCAGAGCAAAACACACGTTTAGGATCAATGAGTTTTCCGAAAAATGCAAAAGTAACACAATAATAATCAAAATTATCAATATATACTAAATCAAGAGATATAACTCCATGCCCATCATCAGCAGATCGTCGGGCGGTTACAACAATAGTAGCTTACCGTCTACGGGGTGAAGGCCTAGTGTGGCTGATTTGGGCGGTGGTATGTCTGTTTGCTGCAAATTGCGGGTCCAGTTGTTCGCTGACGCGGGCAATAGATGGCCGCATAGTGCGCTGCGGTACATTAGCTCATGCCAATCTGCTGCCACTTCCGAGATTGTAAAGCGCTTCTGTCCACGAGTCCGTTTCATGCAAAAAGCCCTATAGAAAGTACCGGACTTTACTTTTTTTACTGACCGAGTTGACCGAACTTATGTCTGACAACGGCAGCTTAAGGTCGTGATATCGTATAGCCAAATGGCAGCAAAGACCCATGTAGCGTAGCCTATACTGTTAGTGCGTTAGGTGTATGCAATGTTGCATGTTCTATTGATTAATGACGCCGTTACCCTGCTGGAGACGAACCAACAATGAGCCCAGCAGTCCATTTGTACCGGTCATTGCAAGTTTACTGGTTGTTACGTTAGGCTGCCACCAAAATTTGACCTAATGTAGACCCCTTGTAGTTTGTAACATGTTGACATTAATCAGTTTCGTAAGCTTCCCGTTCTTCCTGTTTTTCATCGGTGAGTAGTGGCCGTGTTAATTAGTTATAGTTTATAATAAACTGTAGACGTTTTTGTACAACGTGATATTACTGCGACGTATCTTTCTACGGTGACGCCAGAATGCTTTGCGTCCGTTTGTCAATATGGGCTATCAAAGAAATTTGCTTTGTAAACAGTTTCTGGCATTTGTTGATATAGCGTTAAGAGGTTTAGGCTGCATGAAAAATTATCACAACCAGTGATGTAGCTAAACAGTGTACATTCGCTGTACAAATGTACAAAGATTCCTGCGCTTTCATTAGTTGCTGGCGTGGCATGCATTTAGATCATTTAGATTAGTGATCTGACTCCAAGACACAGACAAAAGCTGGAGCGTAGTCATTTAAAATCAGTAAAATATTTTAGGTTTATACTTGAAATAAAATTTTAGCAATAAACACATTTCATTTTTAAATTTTGTTTATTGCAGAGGTATAATAGTCGTACATAAACGTAATATACGTTCTTCAATCTTCATACGGTTGGTAAATAATACACCGTATCCGGAAAAAGAGCCTACACTTTTTCCTGTCTTTCCCTGAATACCTTCAACAAATTTAAACTTATTTTGATAATTTTTACCCGCGAAAGCAGCTACTGCTTTCAGCGCATCTTAGCCATCGCAATTCTGTCTGTCCGTTTGTCCGTTCGTCTGTCCGTCTGTCTGTCACACAGGTGGATCAGTCAAAAGCGGTGCAAGCTAGAATCACCAAATTTTCACCATCGGCTGCCTGGAAAACTCTGGTTTCAGGAACCGTAAAGCTTTTCCATAAATTCGAAGGGGGTCATCCCGAACGAGGGCGCTAAATGAGAGGGGGTGGGCAAAATTTTCTATTTTTGGCCAATAAGTCTCTGTATCTCAGTAACGGTGCGAGATAGGGCCTAGGTTACTATTAATCACTAATAGGAAGTCGTACACTGGCTCTCGATTGGCGC
>Ga0209367_1010450_pt1 | contig 12445 bp, 8 predicted proteins | sample WorMetLIZISLAND2_FD_187412 | JGI IMG/M metagenome (GOLD analysis project Ga0209367, IMG submission 187412) | Marine gutless worms symbiont microbial communities from Max Planck institute for Marine Microbiology, Germany - Olavius geniculatus... ... | reverse complement strand
CTGGCAATGTACAGTTGCACCAGTCTGTGATGTCATCCGACCATCTTCTCGGTGGTCTTCCGACAGGTCGCTCACCTTCCACCATTCCTAGCATTACTGTTTTCACCAATCGCTGATCCTTCATTCGGCATCGACCACGCTGTGGTGTCTTTCTACTCTCTCTCTGATAATTTTGTTGCTTAAGCTTATCTGTTTAATATTGTTTCACATTAATTTTAATGCTACCTTTTGAGACAACCAATCGATGAGTTTATTGGCAAATTGGTATACGTAGGCCTACAATCTGTCTATCACTGACTACACTGCCATTAATAAGTGCCTCAGACAATGACGTATATTACCATGCCATTTAGACATGTAAAAGAATGCACGTATTATGATCAATTTTTCTCTTTTCGTTTAAACTTGTTTCCAGTTTCAGATGAAAGAAGCACAGGGCTCTCTAAATGGGATACGCTACTGACCCAGGCACACAGTGGCGTCTATCCCCTAAAGCTGGAATCGAAATCGAACGCAAGTCTCTCCTCCTTTAGGCTCATGTGCCTTTCCTCTTCGCTCCCTTTCTTTTTTCTCCCTACTCCCTTTCCCTATGCAATACTCCCTTTTCGTCCGCGTGTAATCTACACGTTCAGTAAAAAATAGGGGAAGTTTCCTTAAGGGTGTAGATTGCCTAGAAAAATACTGGGCGTAAGTTGCACTCATCAGGTATAGGGATATAAACTCCTACTAGCAAACGCAAACCAAACTCAGATTCGATTGTTATACCGGGTGCGGTGTATACGTACGCCGTGAGACCGCTCGTTGGGTCGATCTTTGCTGGGTCAATTCCGGAGTTGACGAGGACCGTAACGCGATCAAGCTGGCTTTTGACAGCAGCGTGGACTAACCTCTCATCACGTCGCCCCCAGTCATTCACCTGCGTCAACCATGCAATTATCCGCATAACTCTACCATCATCATCATCATCAGCAGCAGCAGCAGCATTTTGTGAAGAAAACTATTTGGTTAGCCATTTTTGGTTAGGTCGAGCCTCGAGTACGACGTGTCGTCTGTCTGTCGTCTGTCTTGTCTGTGGCGCAAGGCATTGTGGCTAAACCGTACGTCGAAGGGGGTCGGCGATGAAACCGTTGGATAAGCCGATGAAGAGTTCCCATATAGGCTGTCGATAGTAACCACGTCTTTCTTTGCAGCGTTTTGACCGCAATTTTGAACGCAAAGTTTCCGCCTGTAGCCATCACCGACGTGCGTTGAATTACCGTGTCCTATCTTTTATCTTTAGCGTTGATTGTAGCGTTCGATATATCAGTGTCACCATACTGTCTACGAGCCTATAGTCACTCTGAGAAATCGTTTTCTTTCCGCGACCGGAAGTCGGACGCCGAATGTTAAATGTTGGATATAAGATGTACAGTCGGCCCACCCTAATGACAGCTGGGATTTTTGTTCATTTTATTATTGCATCTCAATGTTTTTAGTCACAGTCAATAACCAGACTTTCACGTTTTGGAACACTCTGTGGAGGAGATAACGATTTGCGACATTGACCTTCTGACAACGTCGCCAAACCTGGCTGTTTAAAATTCATATCTGGATATCACAGTGGCGTAGCCAGAAATTTCAATTGGGGGGGCTCGTCTCCCTTTCCCTTCCCTCCCTTTTTTGTTCCTTCACTCCCGCCCTTCCCTTTTCATCCCTCCCTTTTCTTCCCATGTTTTCTTCTTTTCTTTTCCTCCCCTCCCTTAGAAGTAGGACCCCTTGAAATCCAGCTAGGGCGTCTAGGGGAGCGCTGTAAGCTCCCCAGCGGGTCTAGGGAGGAGCCCCGGCCGAAATCGAATTTGGTGCATTTTAGGTTTAAAAGATGAGATCTGATGGCAACAATTTTAATTATTTTCCTAAAAATAAACTAACCAAATTGGCAAATTTTGTGCAGTTTATGCGTATGTTTACGTTTTGTCTGGAGGATTGGAGGGCTGGGCCCCCCGCCCTCCCCCTTGGCTACGACACTGGGACATTATCACGTAAACTGCAGTTGCTACTTAACCATGAAGTAGCTGTGCTATTAGAGACAACTATAATTCACTGATTATGAAATGGTTGATTGAATGATGGACAGATTGGCTGATTAACTGAGCTCACAATTTTGTACGCTTATCCTTCGGTGTACACTAAAAATGATCTACGGCCATAGCCTTGCTGCATCTGAGCTAGTTTCTAAGCGATGTTCCGGTCCAAGTGGGTCAAGTTCCGATCGAGCTAACATACTCAATAATGCATCGACGAAAACACTTGGCAATGATCCGGCATAGAAACAATCGATTAATGAACGCTAATGCTTGCCGCCTATGCGCCTGCCGGTGTGGTTTACGCATGCGTGGAGAATCGTTTATACTTTACGATCATTGTGCTCACTGTATTTTATCGTCAGTACTATAGGCACGTACACGCTTTGATTGGTCGCTGCAATCCAGTACGATAGACTGGATCGCCGCCACATTCCCGGAGTTCCAGTGTGACGATACGGCTTTCATGGAACTTAAATTTAAGTTGGTTATGAAGTTTACAGACACTAAACTAGAACAAGCTATGACGCCTCTGATATCAGTAATAATTTTCATACACTTCAAAGTATAGTAAAACAAAAACAAACAGAAATAATAAATAAAATTTAATTAAGAATTATATAAGTAGGCCTACATAACCATATTTTGATGCACGGTATGTGACATAAAACATTCTACAACACGTTGATCACACTGTAAGCTTAAACGTTCAGAATTTATAAACTGAGGCATTCTTTGATATTTCTGACACGCTACGGCTATGCTGTAGATCGTCTATAGCACTAGTTGTCGTCTCTCCGTCATCGTCCGTCTGTCGCTGTCTGTAACGGATGTATTGCGGCTAAACGTTAGATCGTGGGAGAAAACTTTTCACACTACTAAGTAGCCATTTGCCTTAGGCATGCAAAATTTCACCGATCTACACTGTGTCCCAAAAAACATTCCGAACATTTTCGATTGTAACCTAAAGAAAAATTTTCGTATTTTAATAATTTTTGGTAAAAATATTTACGAGACAACTGGATATCAAATCATTGTGTAGTTTTTCACCTCACCCAACGTCTGTTTTTGCACTACCTGGGGAAATCAGCACAAACGAAATATTGAATTTTTACATAAAGTGGTATTATTACTTAATCTAAATAACTCATAAACACATTTTGTTCGCATTTTTGACACTTTGGGTAATACCTTATCTAATTGTTTCGTTTTTTAGCTGCCTGCAATAAGAATGATCGAAATGTTGGCTCATTGTGCAAACACGGGCATAGAAGCGATTTCTGCATTCATTGACAGCAGTATCGATATGTTATACTCCAGACTAATCCAGACTTTTCCAGTTGCTTCTTAAATTTATAAACATTTTTGAACGTCATTTAATAAACACACTGCTGCACGACAGTCAAACCTTGTAATTGACTGGCTCTTGGGGCCACAGATCTGGATAGACGAAATTTATTAACGTTTTTTTGCGTTTATTTTAACGCGTATTTTGCTTGGTCTGTTTTCTCCAAGTAGTGCACAAACAGTAATTTACTAGCCAGTTGTGTCAAAAATATTTGTGCCAAAAAATACTGAAATCTGATAATCGTGCTGCAAGTTACGGTCAATAATGTTGGGGATGTTTTTTTCATGTTTTTAAAATATTTTAGCGCATATATTGTTTGTTCTTTTTTCCTAGGTAGTGCAAAAGCAGACATTGGGCGAGGTGAAAAAAAATAAACGGTCATTTGATGGCAAGTTGTGTCTAAAATATTTACACCAAAATTATGTAAATCTGATAATTTTTTACACGTTAGAATCGGAAATGTTCGGGATGTTTTTTGAAACACAATGTAGTGTAATGGAAACATTTGTTAATTGAGGGTTAAATGAAAAAAGTGGTAAAAATTTAATAGAAAACTGGCCATATTTTGAAAACGGTGAAAGATATTGCCAAGATTACTATTAATCACTAATAGAAAGTGACATACGCCCTTTCAGATGAAATAAAAATCACTGACTTTGGATGGCCTTAAAGGGTCATAATGTACTATGGTATGCCAATCGTGCGGTAATTGTGGCTAAAAATAAACCGTAGGGGTTCGGCAATAGTACCGTCGGATAGGGTGCTGGCAACTTCCTATAGGCTGTCAATAGCAACAATGTTTCCATCTGCAGTAATTTGGCCGCAATTCTCAATGAAGAATTTTAAGCTATAAGTGGTTGTCTCTCAGAAACGGTGAGAGATAAGGCCAAAGTTACTATTAATCATTAATTAAAACCGGCGAAACCCTTTCAGATTACACGAAAATCATTGACCTTGGATGACCTTAAAGATCAGTACTACAACAGGTATGTATATGCTGTGGCGCGTCTACCCTAGCGACAGCTAGACTTTTATATCTATATTTTCTAGCTTAAAAAGCTTTGCGAAAAAAACCGGTTAAACGTCTTGTTTGTGTAATCACTTGCTGATAAACAGAATGACGAATATGAAGCAATCGAACAGTTTTGGAATCGATTGGCCTCAATCATTGCAGTAAAAGGTTGTCATGTTGAATACTTGAACACAATGTTGAATATGACCACCCTTCGCTGCAACGATCTAAGGTAATCTTTTTCGCGTGTTGTATTACTTTATCTTGTGTTTCGCTTTTTAATGCCCAACCCTGTATAAAGATTATTGAATTCGTTGACGTCATAGCTACGGCTGGCATAGGGGACATTGAGTATTATAATACCCCGTTTACACGATCGAGCAAACAACGAGCAAACGTAGAGCAAATGTATTCAAAATACACGTGCTAATGGTTCGACGTCTGCTCGATGTTTGCTAGCATTCATCTAGCTAGCTCGACGAGCTATGGTAATTAGCATGCTAATTAGGAGGGAGGGCGGGTTGTAAAGTCGTGATCATGCAGCTGTGGGCTAAGCCTAGGCCTACATTTGAGCCAAGGGAGTGGTTCCATCAGGCCTGCTTGATGTTTGCTCGTTGTTTGCTCGATCGTGTAAACGGGGTATAACACAACGTGTTGTAGCTTGACGGTCGACGTTATTCATTTGCATTCGAAGCTATCGTGTTACTGCTGCAGTGTCCGCTATGCGAGGTCACCATTTTGCTGCTCGCTAAAATACCGCACTGTAAATGAGATTCTTTCGCCTTTTTGTTGATTCGCGTTCAAAAATATTTTTTATCAAAGCCGCACTGGCTATGTCCGCCATACTGTCTATAATGGTATAAAGGCGCGTTCTCACTGCGCGCGTTAACGCGCGTGGACGATCTCAAGTGTGTCCGCTCTTCTAGGGTGAGGTAGCGCTTGGATTAGGGCTTGATTGAACAGCAATTGAGATCATCCACGCGCGTCACGCGCGTTAGCGCGCGCAGTGAAAATGCACCTTAATGGGGTGTTTACACAATCCAACAAACGTCCAGCAAATGTATTCAAAATACACGTGCTAATGCTGGACGTTTGCTGGATCGTGTAAACATTCTATAACTGGTTGACCGCGGCTGCACTTAAGCGTAACAGTGTAGGCTAACATGACCGACCGTCGGCGACCTGCGGGATAAGTGTGTTAAACCATTGTTTGGAATATGCTTGGATTGTATAATATTATTTAGCACTTACTTATCTTACTCCAGACCGTGACTTAGCATACGGGGTGAAACAAAAAAGTAATACCCTAAAGTTTTTGGTAATTATTTAACCAACCGCGTGAAATTTTGCATACGTGTTATCTATTCATAGTCACATAAAAGTGCCAAAAAGCATTTTGTAGTCAATTAATGCGACAAAGTTATTAAATTTTTCCTGTGACCACGTCGTCATTTCTCGCCTTCACGTGCAGCGAAATGTTTGCAGAACGAAAGACGCACGATGTTTGCGCTGCAGAAAAAACATTGTCGTTCGATAAATATAAGCCTAATAAACAGTTTGCCAATAACTGCGATAACTCGAAGTATGCACTGCCAGCTGTTCCACATGCATTTAATTTTTTATTAAAGTTTTTTAACAGCCTTGTCGATGTCAAGTTCTTTCAAATCACCTGCAGTGCCGTCTTGAGTTTAGCGACGGATTTTTTGTTCTGGCGAAAAATCGTCAAAACATCTGACAAAATATCAAAACAAAAAACTTTGCAGACTTTGTTTATAAAGTTTACTTTACTTTGATTTTACAAACAACAAGATGCACCCAATTGTTTTCACTACATATAATTCATTACAGCATTAATTTTTTGAGCGTGCAAAATCACGATGTTGTCTTGCAAAAAAAAATTCTGTAATTTTGCAACAGTATTTTTAGCGTGTGTCAGCTTTTTTATGAAACGCATTATTGTGCATCGGGTGGTGCAATTTAAAAAAAATCATATTTTAAAAGGCAATGTGGCAACAGCGTTTAGATGTGCTGAGAAGTTCAATGACGGTTTTGTGGCAATTTTTCAAGTTTACCAGTAAAAGAATTGTGAATACAGGTCACAGTTTGGCAAATGAAACAATACTGCAAAAGAAGACAACGTTTTATGGGGCAGGGTGTAGGCCTACTTACCACGTAACTTAGGTTTTTCCGCTTCAGCATCAGCTCGGTGGTCACGTGACTACTGCCATCGGTGACGTCATTATATCGCGAACACCTGTTTGTCCTTTGACGTCATTACCGCCAAATTATGCAGATTCGCTTTAAAATGTCAACTGAGTGCCCTTTGGTGACGAAATACGTGATAATTATCATCTACACCATCAGCCCACATTCGACACTTGGTAGGCTAATGCAAAATTCTTGATATCCAAAACCCTGCTGCAGTCAGTTTGCGACTATTACTGCATTGTAACTGTCGAATAGAAAAAAGGCGGTAAAACGGCGGTTGACCACATGCCGAACAGTTACGTTGCCTAACGATATCGACCGAATAATGTTTGTAAATCGTTGCTTACTATAAACCGCTAAAATGCATTAGCTGTTATTTTCGTTCATTGATACCTCCGAAAAAATGCACAATCTTTAGTCGTTAATAAGCTGGCGTTTACAGTACAGTCTCGCATCTCGGTGAAATTACTTTCATGCAGAATAAATTTTCTAGTTTATTGCTAATAATTTAAATCTTTCGCTGGCTTATAAACGCAAGCAGCAAATTATGATATTATAACAACACATCTAAAACATTTTGCTAATGTTTTGTTTTTTAACACTGTGCGTGTTTATTCTAAAGTGTTTAAAAATAATTTTAAAAAAACAACAATTGCTTTTGACATAAGCCTAGTTATATGTGAAACATACTAATAGACAAGCCTTATAAGTCACGGGCAGTGAATGATCAAATTTTTGAAGTATTTTTCTGCTCAGCACATTTCTCTTTAAATGTGCTAAAAATTTAAACATAAAATATAAAATATAAAATTTAAACACCTTTTTGCAAACGTTTTAAAGTAAAACATTTTCGCGATGTTTTAAACGCGGTCACAGAAAACATTTGCAAAATATTTTATTAAATGTACTTCTATAGGCAATCATGGCTGAACGCAAAGAACACTGCCAAGCGAATTCGAGATGCAAATTCGAATCGGTGAGCAAGCATTTAATGACGACTAATGTTTGTCAATGTGTAACTTGATACACATAGCGTGACCAAACAGCGCGACCAACTGCATGTCAACTAAATACGTTAATCAAAGTCCAACTCGAACGTGGCCATTAAAACTGTACATTATTATTTAACATTAACATTCAACATTATTATCGATACTGCATGTGAAACTTTGTCAAGAATAGCTAGGGGCCAGAGCCTATGCTTTAATTTAGTTCTGATCTTTTCCTGCAGAACCAGGACTTCCAAAAAATAAATTTCAGTTCCTTTTGAAAACTGTCGCTGTGTGTTAAAATTTAGTTAAGCTTAAGTTAGCTAACTTAATTAAACGCATTTGCTTTCTGTTTTCTTCGACGTTCTGGCGCTAGTGTAAATACGATTTTTATCATATTGATGAAGAATAAAAACTACTTATAGGCCCTATATAAAAATTCATGAAGTGGCGGCGATATCATTCCCGAAGTGTGACAAAACGACTGGACGATTTTGATATCAACACGACGTGTACACATCGAGAACAGAAAAACTTCAGTGCACTACTTTAGAGCGCATTCTAGTATTTTTGTAGTCTTTTGTGGTCTGGTATGCTGTCGATGTTCATTTAAGTTTAAAACTATACTCGAGCGTGGGCTGGGTCTCCGTAGCCAGTCGGCGACGTAAATGAGTTAAATCACGGCGGAGCGGAGGTTGTCGTTACTTTCGACCAGATCACGGTTACCGTTTTAGTCCCAGAGGCTGAACATAACTGTCCACTGACCACTACAAAATAATTATGCTACATTTAGCAGGTGGCACAAACACGTGTGTAAACGACTGCCTCGGAAAATTTACCATAAAACGGCTCCCATTGTAGTCAAACCCGCGATTTCACGATAACAAGTCCGACGCCGGAATGCCATAATAATTGCGCCACTAAGCCACACAGCAGGACAATTTTTGGCACTTTTATGTGAACGCATATCATTGATGTCTTTATAACCTGACAATTTGTTGCAATTATCATATCATTTATAGTGAATGATTTACCAAGCCATTTTTTGCAGAAAATCTTCGAAACTGGAGAACGGTATTCATGCATCAGGGTAGCCGAAATTAGTATTATGTGGTGAATACACGAGGTGGTCGGTCGCGGAGACGATCGCCTCGTGCATTTTCCTGGACCATGTCTCTTAGTTATACAGACGTAAGCTTAGATTGCGAAACATCGGTTGAGGCCATGCTCAACGATGCTGTTATCTGAGAGCGATACAAGTGCCTGCCGCCACCGATATCGTACACTACCGGTATAATACAGCAAGTTATACCCCGTTTACACGATCAAGCTGGCTCGACGAGCTAGCTCAACGAGTTGCTATATGTTAACTGGACGAGCCAGCTCGATGTTTGCTCGATGTTTGCTTAATGATTGCTTCGTGTAGGCTATGCTTTATGCATGTTCATAATTGCTTGACGTTTGCTCGATCGTGTAAACGGGGTATTAATCATCACGGGTAGAGGCCACATGCAGGACATATTATCAGAGTGCAGGTAAACGCCTCGAGCGCTAGTGTAACGTGACTGCCGTAATAAACAAAGCCGCGAAATGGCATAAGTAGACGAACGTCTTCATACAATGCACATTCTTGGCAACGACCGAAATGCTGCTGAAAACGACAATAGGCCCTAAATAATTATGTGCATGAATATACTTATGAATGACTAATCATGGCTTTCTATAGCATGAGTTGATAGAAACAAATCGAAAACCCACACAGAAGCATATTGTTGATTATACATGTATCTTACAGCAAACTTTACAACACGGGTTTTCAGAAAACTTACTTAAAGGTTTTCTCCTAAAAAATTTTCTTTTAAACGTGCTATAAAAATTTTGCTTAGATAAACATTCATACATTTTTAAAGTTAATTATAGAAACAGACAAAACGCCAATACACAACTGAACCATTTTATTTCCACCGTTTACTGAAATCTGCGTGCAGGTTCTATCATCCCGTATACGCACGCATCATTTTTTATTTGTTAATGTAACTTAGCCACAATCAAACAGAGCTACTACAAGTTGTACGTCTACGGCAGTTGCATAATACAAGAAAACTTTATTACGCAGAAATTGTCTTAAGTTTAAACTATTTATTTTTTTCGGTGCTTTAACTTTTTCTGCGTTATTTGTGAAATTAGCAGAATATTTGACGACATTATATATATGCCTAGTAAATTTCGCCGGTTTTGAAGCTCAAGTCGTCGCTCTGACCTTATTAATATTATCTGAAAGGTCGTAGGTCTGTAGGATGTACTGTAAAATATCTGTTACGAAATTATTAAAAGTGTAGACTATTCACCCTCTTCCGGTGCTTCATTTTTATTCGACGCCGACGGCGACGTACGTGCAGAATCGCACACGCAGTTGAAACATTCGCAGCTACAGCAGCTGCCGCAGCAACAGACAAGACGCAATGACCAGCCACCGTGACGTGACGAGTAGGTTAGCCTAGCCAAAGAGCAGCAAGACGTAGGCCTTAGACGCACTGTGCACTATTCCGCCCAATCAGCGTCGAAAGCACATGATTATTATACAGTACATCGTGCGGCAAAACGGCAAAGAAAGAAAACTGGTCCAAGCCTTCGTGTCGCTGATCACGGTCCTTCCTTTTTACGCGCGAAAGCAAAATGCTTCGCGCGTCTTTGCCATCGTCTGGGCGTCTGTCCGTCCATATGTCTGTCACACTCGTGGACTGTATCAAAACGGTGCAAGCTAGGATCACGAAATCTTCACTGTGGGCTGCCCCAAGGTCTCTAGTTTATCGTGACAAAATTTCGTGCCACTGGCTGCAGGGGTTCTCCTCGAACGAGGGCGTCGAAGAGAGGTACCCCCCTAAAAAGACGTCATTTTGCCGTTATTGGCTCGAATAATTTAAAAACGGTTGCAGATAGGTACATACATGCTGCTTATTATAACAAGCACAAGTGACAGGCTTTTTGGATTCATGAACATCGATGACTTTGGACGACCTTGAACCCTTCAAAGAGAGGTTTTCAGTGAATTTTTTTTACAATTTTTGGACGCAGCGCACATTTCAATACTGAATTGCGACTAAATGGCTTTAGATAGACCAAAACAACCTGCGTATGAAATTTTCAGCATTTAACGTAGATTTTAGCAGTCCAAGTCCCGACCCCCTAGATTCAAGTAGGCCGGCGCAGGCGGGCGTCAAAGACAGCTACCCCCCCTAAAAAGTGGTTATTTTACCGCAATTATCTCGTGTAGCGTGAACACGGTTGCAGATAGGCACAGACATGCTGGTGACAGGCTTTTAAAATTTATCAACATCGATGACCTTGAATGACCTTGAACCCTAAAAATATTGTTTTAACGTGATTTTTTGGCGATTTTTTGGCGATTTTTGGCTGCAAAAGAGTGAATTACGACGAAATGGATGGAGATAGACTACGATTACCTGCGAACAGGAACTGCTATAGGCTTTCGCGCGTCTCGTGAGCTTTGCTCAAATTACTTGTTAGTTTTTGTTTTGATCTAATATGTCTAACTTTCCTATAACAGTTTTTTAACATAAGCATACTTTTTATGTTCACTGCTGTCATTTCAGTACTTTTTAAAACAGTTTTTGTTGTTTTAGTTTATTCTCTAACTTATAGCTTGCTTGCCAGTTTTTTTATTGCAATTCATTCATCATATCATATTAATACATCATGGGTTATCAAGAGAAAAGCTGATAATGAAGTTTTACGTCAAGTACAACTTACACGTAGGTTACTTAGGCTTATCTAATGTACGCCAAAAGTTTGCAGTTTTGCATGACTTTAAATTGATAAAAATTGCAATATAGATTTCCGACATGGCATGTAGCTGCGCGCGGATTTTTGGTAATGATTTTAGCTTGTATGCAAATATTGTAATGCTTCGACCCCATCATGACAATTTTAAAGCATGTCTGCTTTGTTTAACTAGAAGCTATCAGAGATCACAAACGTTTGCCGAGTAGGCTCTGCCACCTGGCGAACATACAGGAGTGCCTGTTTAATTCGCCCAATCTCCTAATGGTAACGACCCCTGCTCTCCAATGGGCAGCATTATGAGATTAATGACTGTATGGAGGATAACAGGGAAGATTATTAGAACTGTGATTTTTGATACATATGCACGATTATAATCGACAGTTCTTACAATTTTAGCTTTCCATCGTTTTTTGTGTTTTATAAAAGGTTAAACTTTCTGTAAAGGTCAAACTTTTTGTTCTGTTATTATGTGTATGTGCAATTTTGCCTGCAAAGTCCGTCCCCGAAATGACATATACTGTGTCGGGTGGGACGTTAAACCCTACTCACTCATTCACTCACTCCTAATGGTAACAAGTTCTGAGTAATGCTTTAAAATTCACAAATTGGTTTTGGCTCGAGTTGGGCAATGTCTAACCCTTACAAAAATCGCCAAAACATGTTTATAACTTTGTGACTGTTAACAAATTATCTTGCATATAAACGATCAAAAATGTAGCAAGCTTGTCAGAGATAATTAAAAGCTTGCATAGACGGGGTGAACTGCTTTAGCTTACCGCTACGCGCTATCGACTTTTGGTTCTGCTACCGATCGTGCATCGGTTGCTGTCTAGTGGCGCCTTCTAGCGTATCTGATCAAAAATAGAGATCCCAGTTTCAAAGGAACCTTCTGGGGTCTGTCGGGACTGCATTAAACGTCCGGGAGGCATCACACTGGTGCCATGGCAGTCTGGAAGGGCTGTGGCATGGGATGTTACGATTGTGACCACACTGGCCGACTCCTACCTCCCAGCTTCCTCTGCAC
>Ga0209367_1010449_pt1 | contig 12445 bp, 7 predicted proteins | sample WorMetLIZISLAND2_FD_187412 | JGI IMG/M metagenome (GOLD analysis project Ga0209367, IMG submission 187412) | Marine gutless worms symbiont microbial communities from Max Planck institute for Marine Microbiology, Germany - Olavius geniculatus... ... | reverse complement strand
AAACAGAAAAGGAGAGGAGAGTGGAAGAGAGAGATGGGAAGGGAGATGAGCCCCCCACCAATGGAAATTTCTGGCTACGCCAATGGCTTGAACTAAAAAGATTCAAATAATGCATACATACCAAAGCACACGGCACATGCTGTGAATCTAAATTAACTCATTGAAAATGCATACAAACAAGATAAATATCACACAAATGTTACAACTGCTTAGTTCCTCTGTTCACAGACAAACAAATGCCACTAAAATCTTAAATAAATGTAACCAGGCTCATGCAACCAGTGCAACAGTCCAATGCCAAAGTTACTGCATACGAACATATGTTTGAAATGTTAAACTTACTTATTAAAAATATGAAAAAATATGTACCAAAATTCAAATGCCTAGCAAATTGTAGATTGCGAAAAAAACTGAAAATAGCCCAGACTTGTACACATACTCCAAACTGCAGTAAACATACAAGTCTGTTGTAAACAAATACTAGTTTTCTATTAACTTATCAATTCATAATCGAACAAAGATTCAGACAGTGTTCAAATGACATGCGATGTTAAATTAACAACCACTGTGCAAAAATGACTAACAATACGTTTAAATACCATGTCAAGCAGTCCATAATAATGACAAAAATTGATAAGAAATATTTGTGTCATTATCTGCCATATATTGACAAAAGACAGACTAATTTACCAACTCTCAAAGGATGGATTGGCCAGAGATACAGAAAAATGAAAAAAACACTGATTGAAAAAATGTCAACATTTTAGCTGACATCTAATACAAATGTACTTAAAATGTACAATGTTAAAAAACAATGTCGTCAATAAAAAAAACCGAGGCACAATGAGGTAAAAAAAAAAGATAAAAATAACACTAAAGACAAAAATGGACATAAGCACATTAAAACACACTCATGAGTACTTTCGGCCCATGCACAACTAATAATTACACACACAATCAACAGGTCTTACCACATCATGCAACACGATGCTGGCACTCTGATAAAGTGAACTAAATGAACATTAACCAGTTGCACTTAACAAATGTTGACTGGCAATTGTATAACTCCTCGCTAAACGCTCACAACACTCTGTAATATAACACACAAAATGAAACTTAAACCCCACCCAATCCCATATCCATTATGATTTGTGCACGGCCGCTTTTTGAAAATGTAAACTGGCAACTCCGATATCACTGACTTTTTACCATGTAAACACCATTACAGGCACAATTAGATCCATGCCACCAAATGACTGCATAACAGCCAACACCTCATAAATAATCGCATGCAGGTAAATTGTAGAATGACAGCAGAGTTTCATTGTTAGATATCAGATCAAACAGTTGCCAACACATTTACACCAGCAGTGGACGACGACAATTTGCCGATAGAAGGAAATGTCAAGTGAGACTTAATGATATCACCATCGTCGCACTCTTCGCTGTCAGCCAGGTGAGTTATCTCGTCGCTAGTGTCACGTGCCGACAGCTGGCTCCGTGATGACAGGTAAGATGCCGTTGACTTGACAGAGCTACGAGCTGAGCCAATGCCGGCACGAGTTACAACGTTGTTACGCTGGTTGACTGGTTTCACTGTAACTATCAGATTCGCACTGTTGGCCACCATCATGTCCGTCACCTAATCAGTCAATAAATCAATAAAAACCTTTAATAATCAGCTAACAGCCCGAAACTGAGTACAATATATATGTAATGATAATAAATAAAAAATGATGGTAAAATAAACTAATCCTGTCAGTAGACATCTCTAAAGAATAATCAAGTTAAAAAGTCAGCTGAGAGGTGAGATCAAAGTTCATGACTGTCGTTTTGATCCTGGAGATTACAGATACAGTGTGTTTCATCTGGCCACAAACAGATGACTACTGAACAAAAATCAAGTTATATCATTAACAATTAATGCAATATAAAAAAGACTGAGAATGTAAAGACTGAAAGTGCAAAATTTTAAACACATCTACTAACTTCAAAAAAATGAGAATGTAAACATGACTACAAATAACGTCCATCACCTATGATCGTATTCATCAAAAATGCCTTTCATTTTGGTGGTTTCAAAAAAATAACTGTTATCTAGACAAAAAATGCTGAATGACTGACTTGAATCTGATCGACACCAAATGTGGCGTAACTCTCCAAAAGCTGGCCAAAAATATGATTTTCAAACATATTCTGGTCATTTTTATGACAGCAATATTATTTAATTAAAAAATATCCTGAAGACAGTGATAAAGAACCTTAGCGAAAGTATTATTTACAAAAATGAGTTGTACAGTTTACAATGTTAGAAAATATAGGAACAACAAAATGCATACTTGATCCAGTGTTTTGCCAGTTACATCAATCCCATTCACTTCCAAGACCTCATCATTTACTGCCAACAGCCCAGTGCTTTCAGCCAGGCCTCCAGGCACCAGTCGCGAAATAAAAACACCCGGAACTTTCTCCAATCCCATCGGTGTTACCCGAATGCTTGTTCCATCACGTATGTAAAATCCAAGAGGTCGATCGGATCCATTTTTCATGAGTCGGACACGGCGCTGAGACGGCGGGAGAATGTCAACGTCGATGACTGAAGATACTCTCCGAAAGTCCTCAGGTTCGCCGATGGCAATGCGCGAGACAGGTTGAGATCGGCCCACCTTATACCTGAGCTTTATAGTTCCATGTTCCATGCTTCGATAAACACCATTAATAACATCGTAAATGCTCTGACCTACAAATGCATGCAAAAAAACATTCACACATGTGCCAAATACTACCTGCGAAAATACTAGCTCCAGCAACCTCAGACACAATTCAATGCTACTGCTTATATTATCATACTAAGTACAGTCATATGTATGGCTATAATGTGCATTTGTGCTTTTCTATCAAATTTCACTCATATGGTATGACAGAGGTTTACCTTTCTGATGAACGAAAACTCTTAATAGTGGTCGTGCCGTTGTAAGTGCTTTAGCAAAGTTTTCATTGTTTGTTATTGGCAACAGATCGCCTTCAGGATCAGTGTAAGCAACTGTAAATGAACATCCATTCAGTTTGTGGATCTCCTCGAGAAGCTGAACAAACCCATCAAAAGTTGGCAGATTTTCTTGTGGCAGTCCAAATCGACGGAATTCAGCATCAAACTACAAATACAAACACTGTTTATGTAGATATGATAAAAATGTGTGAATATGTGACAAACTGTTCACTGTGGTCATAAACCATCAATTGAAATATATAACAATTTTATACTTAATAATTAAAAAATTATTTACATCACAGGGTTGTTCCATTAGTAGTAGCAACGTTTCCACTCAGTAATTTCTTTATTCTGAGAAAAGATATTGCAGTTGTTTATTTGCATTGTATGACTAATAACTGGTTGAGACTTTTTAGCATTTTGGAACTCTGATCAGTGATCATCAAGGTAACAAAAACGTATGTTTAGACCTGAGCTAATCCATTACGTACTCAAAACACAGATAATTACACCAAACTATTGCCACTAAGCCCCAATACAATTTGTACTCGTTAGATAATTAATATTTAATAACAGTGATTATATCATCGACGAAATACGAAAAAAACAAGTTATCGTTCACTTGTTTGGTACTCACTTTGCTTTTGACTTCAATGTTGCCACTCGTAGCCCTTGCAGCTAATTTTACAGATTTTGACATATTTAATTACACTACGATAGCATAAACACAACACAGCAAAGGCTGATAGTAAATATAAACTTATAAAACAACGCAAATAAACAAAAACAAATAACTCCGACACCGGAAGTTAAAAGCGTAGAAGAAAGTACTATGCCAAGTGATGCTTTGATTTTGAATTTCAGAGCGATGTTTGGCCGAATTCACGGTCGAGTTTACATAATGCGTCTGTTTGTTCTCTGTGTGTTATCTGTTGTTTGTGATTTGCAATGCAAATATTTTAGGCGTTCAAGTACCCTATCTGGGAAAAGTGGGCGGTCATAGAAAATCCGAATCCGTCCCTGTCCGAATTCGAATTAGTATAGAACAGGCATCGTTGCGGCATCCCTATTTACTTGTTGAGAACGTATAATTATCGATAAAATTCTATGTGAAAAAAGTAAACAAACAAAATGGACGAGATACAGAAGTTAGAGTATTTGTCACTTGTGTCTAAAATTTGTACAGAATTGGACAATCATTACGGTTTAAACGATAAAGATCTAGGTTAGGATGTGCCTGCTTATCATTTTTACGTTTACGTTATTATTTACACCATTGTATATGTACTGATTTTAGTAGAGCTGTCATACTAACGCATTAATTAACGAAGATAGCGATAATCAACTACTTATTTTCCGTAAATTTTCACAGAAGCAGTTTTTCATTTTTTGGTCATATGTCATGGAAATTTATGTATTGAAACATATACATTAAAGCTAACGAAATAAACGATTAAGCACAATTATTGACGTGTTACAGCTATGCTGCGTTAATGTTATTTTCCGTCCGTACGGGTGGAAGAATACGTCACGAAACGGCTATCTTCCGTCCGTATAGATGGAAGACTGCGTATCTAGGCGCTATTTTTTGTCCGCAAAGTCTCGTTTGTGGTATATCTGGCAGAGTTGACAGTATGTGCTATTTGCATTTATGTATATTTACTAGTTATGTACTTTGCTTAGACTTATTTTGGTGTGTATTTTTACTGTGGTTGGTGCTGACTGTGACATTGCAAAGTGTTATTGTGTGTTTCTTCTTGTGCAAAAAATAATTGAGTGACACTGCAGCTGCAGAGAAATTTCTTTGCTAGTTGTGTCTTACTCAAACTAACTTAGTTTTTGCTTTATAGCTAATATAGTAGGTGTGCGCATATGCTAATTTAAGAAACAACACACATTGCAGTGAGTTACATCATTTATTTAATTCAGTGAAAGGAAAAGAAATGCAAGAAACAGACATACAAGCTGTAGGTTACTGCCTTAAAAAAGATAAAGGAGTAAAAACACGTACCTTAGTTTACTTCCTAGTCACGATCGCAAAATCAATAGGCAGCAGTTTAGGTTGTAAAGTTGTAAAGCCTTTCCGTTATAAAGAGATGCACAGATTGGCTTAGTTTATCACCCCTACATCTTTACGGATGGAAGATAGCCGTTTCGCGACGTATTCTTCTATCCGTACGGATGGAAGATAACATCGAGCACCCATTACATTGTTTTTCTGGTGTCTGGCTTTTTCGCCCTTTTGCCGGTTTGCCGTCTGGCTCTTTCGCCCCTGGCTCGTTTGCCCCCTGGCTGATTCGCCCCCTGTGCCTGGCTGATACGCCCCCTGGCTTTTTCGCCCCTCACCTTGGACGTTTCGCCCCCGTTGAATACCGATAATTTGACATCGAGGTTTATACGTAATAATTGTCTTTTGGCGTAGACAGTTCATGCATGATGATGAGAATAAACGATTGTGTGAATGTTTAATGCTTTCTTCAATTGTGAAATAAAATCATTAGGCCTATACATGTCTTTTATTATACAGAGTTTAAGTGCGCTTTTTTGCCTTAGAATGTTTGCAATGATGTCTGATGCTGTCTATTGATCTAGGCATTCGTCAAGTGGTTATTAGGCCTAGACCCAAGTATACCTGTAAAAATTCATGGTAATTGTTTAGAATAACTACGCCACCTTAAACGGCTGTGTACATGTATGACAGTTATGTGTATCAGTAGAGTGACTTTTTTTGTGCATGTTTTTTAGTTAACATCTTGGCGAATAGTGTTAGTTACCTTTTGATGACTGATTATAAAATTTAGTGTAAATGTTAATGCTCGTGTAATAGACGTTCAGCAGTTTGTTTATGTCGTGCTTAAGTAACGAGAACTACCAAAATTGGTGTGAAAATTGGCTATTTATAGGTGTCTTTATTATAAAAATTTTGTTTCTATGTCGGAAGTGCGTGGTGGCAGTCGACATTCGCCGGTGTCACGTCGACCCAGAATATGACCTGCTAAAAATTCCGTATTGAAATATCCCCAATAAATTTTTACCTATCGGCGGTTTGTCGGAAAACCAATAAAACCACATGGGATAATATATTGATGTCTGTCTGTCCGTCTGTATTGTGCTAACATGCGTTGGGCTACCTGAAATTTTGTTACATGACTAATTAACCAAATGTTACAGCTAGGGTTCGAACGATACTGGTATTGGGGTACCGGGTATTGGCCAATACTGGCTGGTATTGGGGTGGATCGGGTATTGGGCAATATTTTTTTTTGACTGTGACACCCGATACCGATATCGGCTCATGCCGCCCGCCGCTCTCTGCTGTCTAAGCCGCAATCAAACAGCAGTTGGCAGTGGGCGACGGCCACTATGCAACATAAGTATCTCGATTTGCTGGCAAACAACAGTGGCAGGAAGAGTAGGGTGGGGAAGGAGAGGCAGGAAGTACACCTGTAGAAGGGTCAAGGCATTTATGACAGATTGAAAGGATTACCGACTATCCCCTCTCCACCGCACGCACGTTGTCTCACACTTTAGGCCTAATTTCAGTAAGCAGCTGCGATCAGTAGCAGACGTGTGGCAATTAGGGCGGTGGCCGACGTCGCCCGCCCGCCAGCCCTGCCTGGCGGTTTCTCCTGTCACTGGTGCACTGCAGTAAAGGTATGCCAGTCGAGCACCTTTTGTCACCCGGATACTCGGGGTGACGCTGCGGTCCTTGCCTATTACGCATTAACAATGATGTTGACATGGAGCATAGCATGTCTGTGAAATTTGTTGTGCAGCAAAGCTGGCTGTGTCAATGTTTCAGACTTGCAAGCAGTTGAATGTGTTAGCATCTGCTTCTCTGAACATTGGTTTTGCCAAGGTAGATCGGCTACACGGTGTTATACAGCGCGAGGTACCGTTTTTGTGTGTACTGTGGCTAATGAGTAGTTTGCACTTTGATAGATCTTGCTGTAGCTGTTGTAGAGGCAAAGAAAAACAGGCATGCTGTAAATGAAGTGTGATGTATAGTGAAATTTAGTTTGGTAAAATTTGCTATAGAACGTTGTTATAGAACGTATTAAAAGTGAGTGAGTGAAAGAGTTAGTGAGTAAAAAACCATTCCATTTGACACATTATTTATAGGTTATTTTGGAGATAGTCCTCCAGGCAATCACTTGCACTGATACAGACAACAGACAAGTCATTTGAGCAAAGCTCATGTAACGCGCGATAGCAGCGTTTCTGCCGCTTTGGCCATCAGATTAGACCTACAGCAATAAGATATTAATGCATCTTGAAAGAGTACTTAAATTTGAGGCCTCCATATGGAAGACTTCTTGAATTTAAGACATCAAAACTTAGATCTTTAAAAATGTACGTTCTATGCTAAAATGTCATACACAGGTTGTCCAGGTCCATCTCCAGCCATTTCGGCACAATTTACTCTTTAAATAATTTACTCTTTAAATGTGTGTTGCAGCCGAAAATTGCAAAAAAAATTCACTAAAAACCCCTATTTTGGAGGTTCAGGGTCATTCAAGGTCATCGACGTTGACACCAATAAATAGCTTATCACCAGTGCTTGTTATGATAAGTAGCATGTCTGTACCTATCTGCAATCTTTTTCACGCTACTCGAGATAATTGCGGTAGAATAACCATTTTTTAGGTGGGTAGCCATCTTTCACGCCCACCTGCGCCGGCCTCCTTGAACTTAGGCGATCGGGATTTGGACTGCTGATATCTACGTTTAGTGCTAAAAGTTTCTTGCGCAGGTTATCTTGGTCTATCTCAACTTATTTTGTCGCAATTCAGTGTTGAAATATGTGCTGCATCCAGAATTTGCAAAAAATTCACTATAAAACCCCTTTTTGGGGGTTCAAGATCATTTAAGGTCATCAACGTTGACACCAATAAAAAGCTTGTCACTAGTGCTTTTATGATAAGTAGCATGACTGTACATATTTGCAACCATTTTCACGTTACTCGAGACAATTGCGATAAAATAACCACTTTTTAGTTAGGTAGCCATCTTTCACGCTCGCCTGCGCCGGCCTCCTTGGGGGTCAGGACAGACTGCTGAAATCTCCGTTAAGTGCTGAAAATTTCATACGCAGGTTATCTTGGTCTATCTCCAGCCATTTCGTTGCAATTCAGTGTTGAAATGTGTGTTGCATCCATTATTTGCGAAAAATTTACTAAAAACCATTATTTGAGGGGTTCAAGGTCATTCAAGGTCATCGATGTTGATAAATCTAAAAAAGGCCTGTCACCATTGCTTGTTATGATTAGCAACATGTGTACCTATTTGCAACTGTTTTTGCACTATAAGAGCCAATAGGCTCAAAATAATGTCTTTTAGAGGGGGTACCCCTCTTTGATGCCTTCGTTCAAAGGGAACCCTCGCACCCAGAGGCACAAAATTTTGTCACGAAAAACTAGAGATCTTGAGGCAGCCCACGTTAAAGACTTTGTGATTTTAGTGCCAGGGTGTGACGGACGGACGGACAGACAGATGGACGGACGCCTAGACGACGGCTAAGACGAGCGAAGCATTCTTCTATCGCACGTAAAAATTAACTGCAAAATAAATAAAACCAACGCAGTTACCCAAAGTATAAATACATAATACATGTGTATTATGTGCATACACATGCACATGAACGTAATACTAATTAATAAAGGACACACACAAACCACACACGCACCATATATCAATTGATACAAAATTAACAAGAAATTTCAGCTAATGCTCACGAGACACGCGAAAGTCTATAGCAGTTCCTGTTCGCAAATTGTCAGTCTATCTCCAGCCACTTCATCACAGTTCATTCTTGGAGTGTGTGCTGCAGCCAAAGATCGCAAAAAATAAATAAAACCCCTTATTTTTGGAAGTTTAGTGTTTTTCATAGTCATAGATCTTGATACAACTAAAAAGCTCGTTACTAGTGCTTGTTGAGATAGGTAGCATGCCCATGGTGATCTGCAACTGTTTCACGAAAAGACTGGCCAACAACGGTAAAAAGACTTTTTGGGGGTACCACTTTTTGATGCCCTAATGCGCAGGTTTCCTTGAACCTAGAAAATCGAGACTTAAACCATTGAAATCTGCGTTCAGTGCTGAAAATTTCATATGCAGCTTGTCCATGTCTATCTCAATTGATTTTGGTGCAATTCACTCTTAAAATGTGTCTAGCAGCCCAAAATCGCCAAAAAATCCATGAAAACCCCCTACTTGAATCTGGCGCCAGTTGAGACATTCTGTTAGTGATTAATAGTAACCTAGGCCCTATCTCGCATCGTTACTGAGATACAGCAACTTACTGGCTGAAAATCGCAAATTTTTCCTACCCCCTTCTCGTTTAGTGCTTTTGTTTGGGGTGACTTCCCTTGAATTTATGGAAAAGCTTTACGATTCCTTAAACTAGAGTCTTCCAGACAGCCAACGGTTCACGGTTCAACGGTCCACCCACGTGACGGACAGATGGACAGAATTGCGATGGCTAAGACGTGCTGAAAGCAGTAGCTGCTTTCGCACGTAAAAACCTGGTTTGGGCACCTCGTACACCATCCGACTAAGAAACAGAGTGGGTCTATTTTATATCCCCAGACCCACATAGGGTGTGTATTCAGTATAGCTAAATAATAGCATTTTTTTCAGATTTTAATTTGCTTGCAGGAAAAAACTTCTTTAGCATGCAGTCGTCTGTTTTGGCAGACGTGACTTTCTTTGTCTAGCTGACGTTCACCATTGACAGCATTTTCTTGATTTTTGCTTGTGCAAAATATGATATTATTTTGAAGCATTATGCTGCATTTAGAGCTGGTGCTTGGTCAATGTTAATGGTTGTCAGGTGAAAGCAAAACTGCCTCGACGTGAGTCGGAACGGAGAAATCATCCTCTTGCACGTCATGTTGATATTCTGAGTGCCATTGAGACTCGTATTTCACTTCTGAGTATGACTTACTCTAAGTACATCGACCTCGGACTTTGCTGCTTTATTCCCGGCAAGGTAATTAATTGTACCAATAATCTCCAATCTCCATGCAGAATTTGCATTTTGCGTAACTATGGATTGAAGTTTGTGTTGAAGACACTTTATGTGGTAGTTATTCAACATTGGTTGGTGTGAGCTGCATAGTGTGTTGGACAATGTAATATTAATCTGACTTTGTTGTTAGTTATTTCACTGTCATTGCGCTTTTATGTTTTGTAAGATTTATATTCAGTGGTCAACACACATTTCCAACTAGATTTCTCAGATAAAAAGTTTGTGAATGCTGGAATGCATTTCACAAGCTGGATGACTGTTTTTGTCACTTTATCATCACGTGACAACAGTCTTTAGAACACCATTGTAGAAAGATGAAATTAATTGCAAAGTTTTCCCAGAGAATGTTCAATGTACTGCCACATTGTAATTATAAAGCACAAGTGGTGGGGCCCCATGCAGCTCATTATCAAAGTGCACCAGAAGCAGACTGATAGGTGAATGCAGTGCATGAAATGCAAGGAAGACTTCGTATCATATCAGCTACCAGGGTTCTTCTGTTGCCTTTTTTTATAGTTTTGAGTGTTTGTTTGTGACAATCTTTGTGCAGGTGCTTGACGAGATATATGGCATCCTGAGATCAATTCGGGTCAATCCGAGTCCACCGCGCACCCATGAACTGTTGCAGGAGCTGCGAGACATATCCTCGATGGCCATGGAACATTTTGACGAGAAGATCGCTCCGACTCTGCGAGATAAGGTGCCTGAAGCATCGGAACTGCAGCTGATCTTGGCCAGAAACGGCAACACTGGCCACATCTCTACGACGGCTTCAAGATTCTATAGAGGTGCACATAATATACACAATTTCATACTGTCACGAATTGTGTTGCCACGTTGCTATTGAAGCATGTAATTCTTTACATTATGAAGTTAGATAGTAAAGTTTGCTGTACAATTTAAGAAGAAAACTAAAAGCAGTTAGTTGTGCACACATCCTTTTAATGACCATTTTTAAGTAAACCTGGTTAAGCCAGTTTTTTCTTTAATATTCAGTCCAACTAGGGGCTTTTAAGGTCAAAAAGTTTTAGAAACCAAGTGACTTGACACCTAATTAACAGCGTGAAAGCACTGAAGGGTGAGAAAATAAATTCTGTAGTAACTTATGCCATTTTCCAGTCAAAATGTGCAGTATGTGTGATAAGAACAAAAGACAGTGGCATTCTGGTTGGGGAGGGAGTAATTGCCCCTTTCCTCCACTAAGTTTTGGGTTGTCGGAAAATTGTTGGAATATCTTTTCTTTTTAGAAAATTTGTATTTTTGTCTAAAAATGCAAAATTTAGGGTTGAAAAAATCCCACTTGGGTATAATTCATAGGTAAAGTTGACATTTTTAGCACCCATAATTCCTGCTGGCAGAAATTTGCAATTGTCTGTCATAATTTAGTTTAAAATTTGCAGTCTCTGTCAGAAAATTGCAACTTTCTGCTTTGTTTACTTTTTTGGATCCATGATGCATGCTGTTGTGTCGCTGGCTAAAGAGGGTTCTGTCAACTCTGTTGTGATTTACTTGGCTCCTGATCTCTGTTCTGCTGCCAGCAGCTGTCTGGCAGATGCTTCAGTTAAGATAACAACCACTACCAACCGTGCTTAATTGGTTTTCGGCCCACATTTCTTTAATGATCTGCCGGATGACGCGACTTTTGCTGAGTTGTTATCCACCTTTTGTTAGCTGCTCATAACTTGCCTTTTTACCAAATCTTTTTTCTAACTATTCCGTGGACTGAATTTCGTCAAACCTCTTTTTAATGAACTTAGCAGTAGTTTGTATTTATTGATTGATTGATTTAGGATTGACTCGTCTTGTCTGTTTGTTATGGTTTCAGGATCTCCTTCGGTCACAATGTCAACAGGCAGCGTTCAGCAGCGTACGGTTGATACGCTGCGCAAGCAATTGCAGCAGACACGCACGGAGATGCGACAGATGCGACTACGTGTTGCTGCTCGCGATAAGCAGATAGGTGAGATGTCGCGCAAGATCTCGGAGCAGGATCGCATGCTGGTAGAGTTGAACCGACGCGTCATGGACCATGACCAGCTCTTTGACGACATGAGTGCCAAAGTGACGCGTACACGCAGCGCAGAGGATCTGTGTGTCAAACAGCAGCGTATTGATGCTCCGAGCACATCCACGGGCGAAACTTCACCACTGAAGCCAAGTCTTCGTCTTGCTGGTCCAGAAGCCAGTATGTCATCACCAGCCACTCAGTGTTCCGATGTCACAACTAAGGAGTCCAGGAAGCGGAAAAGATCATCAGATGATTACAACTTACAGGCAGAACAGAGTCAGAAGGCTGGTAGTCCGTCAGTGCATCGTCTGAGAAGTGGCCGCCTTTATCGGAAGTGAATCCGTGTTCAGTTTCTGATGAGTTCAGATATATACGTTATATATATATATATATAACGTATATATATATATATATG
>Ga0209367_1010446_pt1 | contig 12451 bp, 4 predicted proteins | sample WorMetLIZISLAND2_FD_187412 | JGI IMG/M metagenome (GOLD analysis project Ga0209367, IMG submission 187412) | Marine gutless worms symbiont microbial communities from Max Planck institute for Marine Microbiology, Germany - Olavius geniculatus... ... | reverse complement strand
CGCGCGCCGCGCAACTGGAGAGAAAAGTAATTACCCAGCCAGCGACGACAACCATCCATCACCACGGGTCGAGCACCCCGCTTACGTCCTGTCCGCACTTATGGTCACTTATGACATGACCGACGACCTGGCCGAGAGCCTCCTTCCGTTAGAACGTAAAGCCTGGAAGCTGCGAGAGGCTGCAGTCGTAGCTGACGGTTGTGACAGTTATCTGTCGCGGGCCGGACGGACAGACGGACCTAGCCGGCGTCTCAGTGCAATACCACCCACTGTCGTAACTCTTCCGCCCGCCCGGGTAGCAGGTGTGACCGCGTGTCGTCGCCTTACCGTGTAACGCTATGACAGCTAACGTGCGTCCTGAAACCCGCACGACGTTGCCGTAGATTTTCTTCCTCGTTGTTTATTTGGACACGAAAAAGTTCGTAAAATTTTTCTTTAAATAAAATTGTTTGTTGAAAGTGTAACTAAAAGTTTCATGCATGTTTCATTAAGCTAAACATTTTGTGCCTAAACATTCGCTTTTTAATGTTTTAAGCATACATGTAGGCCAATATTTAACCTATCATATAATGTTCAATAATGTCAAACTGTTATTAAAACTTCCCATATTAGCCTTCTACAAAATTTTAAAAATTTCATGAAATTTGAGAAAGCTACGAACAGAAAGTTATCACTGCACATCTCCAGTAATATCATGCATAGAAAAAAATTATGTTAAACTGCTACGCATACAGTAGACCTAGACCTACACACAGTCTTCTCAGCAACTATATGTCGTATACATACGCTGTCCTAGTTTACGAATGAGATGATGCTAGTTTATCGTATCGCCGAGACTGACAGAAACTCGCTAGCGACCATCAGGATGATGACAGACGCACACAGCGACCTGATGACAGGACCCAGAAAATGTAACATCCTGAGCTCATGTATAACAAGCAGACTGTGATGTTCTGGGTGACAGTGGGCCGAAACGTGCAAAAAGTATTGCATGTTTTATCTTTTGAGTGACCACTTCCGATCTTTAAGCCGAGTGCGTTCTCGCAAATTTTTGGTACAAATTTTGCAAATGTTTTAGGTCGCAAAATACAGCAATTTAAAAAAATGTTTTAACGCGGTTACGTGCAAAATATTTTGCTGGACAAGCTGCATTAGCCAACAGACGGTCGAGGCCGTCAAATATTTTTGTGTTTAATTCTCTGTAACCATTTCCTATCTTCATTCCATGCGGAACGCTGCTAATATGTCTTAAAACCGTTTTACAAATGTTTCGGACGCTGTTGCGTGTAAAATAAAGCACATAAACGTTTGCTAAACTTTTTTAAAAAAGTTTTTTTGCAGGAAAAAACCATGCACGGACCGAAGTTTATTATGTACAATTTCGCAGATATGAAATATATGCGCTTGAAAGTTAGTCTGTGGTCCGCACAACGTCACACTCGACAAAAGACAGAACTGCCCCCTCCCCGAAGAATCACACACAGTCGACATACGGACGAGAGGGTCTGGCGGGCTGGACTCTTCGAGGAATGAGGAGGAACGACGTACGACGTAGACCAAGATGTCGTTACATTATTCAAACGGTCGTCTGCGGCGCGTTAAATAGCTCTCTGAGGACACGCCAAGACGAGCGCCCGGCCGTGCAACACGCCTTGGTCGTTCATATATATAACCTGCAACCTGTCGCTCCGCCGTCGCCGCTAGATTCATTCATAGAAGCCACTCAACGAACTAGCCACGTGCCAAGTCACCCAGTCACCCACACGGCCAGCTTCAAAGCACGCTCGCAACGGAGGTTTATGAAACCACCGAGAAACGACGCTAAATTCCAACTAGTACGTATTGAGAGTGACTGCAGCAGAGAGAACGTTACCACATCGAAACGTAACGTAACGACAGTTTTTGCACGATGACCGCTGCAGCTACGGGGCCGTAAGATGGCGTAAGTCAATTTCATCATATGTTGGCAGAGAAAGCGTCAGGAAGACGCCATTAGACACTACAGAAGAAAAGCTAAACAGTAAAGATATGTTTTGACTGTGAGTGGCGGCTGTCTGGAATCCGAAGAGTTTTAGAGCTACGCTCAGTGCGCCGCTTGTCCTTGCAAAATAAAATGCGGACGCTTTGTTGCTGCAGCGTTTGCGTTCAGCAAATGCGTCGTAATCGCGATGAACGTAATGTATCGCTTGCTTATAGTGAAGATGAAAGCTGAGTATAAATCCAGTCATATATCTCCGGTAAAAAGTCAGCAATGAAAAGCGATAAAATGTTATCTAAAATTTTCTAAGCAATGCAGCCAGTATGTTATTAATAAAACATTTACATTGCACTGTTTTTTAGTTAGGCCTACAACTTTTGTAAAAACTCAAGTTAGGTATCGGAACTGTTACACTGATTTAGTTCAATACTTATGTGCACTAGAACACACCAGTACGTCTTCTAGATTGTAATCCATGCAAGGCACTGTTCTATACTGTCTGTCGTAATAACTGTATAAGATCAAAATTCGACAAACTAAAACGGCAGTCAAACTACAATCAATCATCGTGGTCGGTGTTTGTTGGCGTGCTGATTGCAGCATAACTACAGTAATAGTTTCTGTCAGCCAATGAACGCAATTATTGCTCCAGCGTGCAATATTCTACCGTGCACAACGCTGCTGCTGCTGCGGCTGCTACGGTATCCAGTCGCCAAGTACAGTGGCGTCTACCACCTTCGAGACCTTGGAGAAAGTTTACTATATTTTCCTACCTCCCTCGTGTCTTCGCCTTGCCCTCCCCTTTCTTTCTCTTTTCAGTGTTTTTGGCGGCTCTTCCCGTAAATCCAACAGGGACTTAGAAAGCTTTGAAAGTTCCTCCGGTCACGTCCGGTGGGGTCCTGGGCAAAGCGTTAGCCGCAGTCGATTTTAGGACATTCTGAGCGTCAAAAAGCACACTGCGAAAAACTATAGAAAAAGCTAAATTATGTAAAAAAAACATATTCGAGAAATATGATATCTAAAACAGACTGAAGTGCATAGACCTGTTACGATGAATACAGAAGTGTAAGTAGTTTAGTAGCAGTTGCGGTGAGGGATTTGTTTACTATAAATCCAAAATTATACCATCTATCTCCCTTAGCGGCTGAAAGATTTTCCCCCTTTTTTACGACGGAGCTTTTGCTCGGAGGTTGATATGGTGCAGCGCAGGGCAAACACTGCACACGTCGTTGCCTGCAGGACGCTGTTCAATCATCCGCGCGTGTGCTTTATCACGCCTTGCAGTCCGACGTCGCACGCGTCGCTTTTAATTAGCATCGTCACTCAAACGACCGGACATGCACGTCGGCAAATAGCAGCAGACAGCAGACGAACTGCCCAACGGCATGCAGGACCAGACCAAATTGACCCAAGCCTTACTCAGAACTGGAAATTTTTGAATACTTAAGTTCGCCCGAAAGGTGCACAATAATTGACATGGGCGTTGTCATGCGATAACAGTTCGTTCCATAAGCTGCGAAATTTTTGATTTTGAAAAAAAGCAATGACAGAAAAAAATCATGCAGCTGCACGGTGAAAAGTCAGCAAAACGTGTCGGACCGGGAAGAAAGAGAGCGAAGACAAACGCAAATTTAGGGATGTCCACTAGAACTATGTCGCCGATATTGTAGCTCCAAAAAGAAACTCCTAAACTATGTAATCCAATTTATACGGTCACGATTATCACCGTTATGGGATGTTAACACGATCCAGCAAACGTCCAGCAAACTTCCAGCAAATGTATTCAAAATACACGTGCTAATGCTGGACGTTTGCTGGATCGTGCAAACACCCTATTACACTCAAACGGACAGACAGATGGGCAGACAACTTACAGTGGCAAATGGCAATACCGCGCTTCGCACTATACATCCATGCATCGCGCGGTGAAAAACACGACATTTCAATGGGATTGATTGTTAGCACTCACTCTTCCGGCGGTTATAGATTCTGACTGTCAAGCGCAGGTTGATGTGCATTGATTCTGTCATTTTTCGTTTTCGCGCGTTAAAAAAACTCGATCCGTCACGACCATATGTACATAGGCCCATATCGAAAAACGACCGAACACAAGCTCGTTATATAATCAGGCTTTATTTTAACACGATGTAGGCCTACAAACTACAGTTTGGCTGTAGTCAAATGCAAAACACATAACATTTACTAAATGTTTCAAAGCGTTTTATAGAACTATCACTGTCCTACAGTCGGCCGAATTCATTTTATTTCACGAAACAGACTGCGCATCCGATAACCGTCAACGGGCAAAACGTAAGTTGAAAATTGACATATTTTAACTTCAGTGCCGGTATCACACACCCAGAACTTGTCACAGATCTTTTACAAAATATCTGAGAAAACAAAAAGCGAAACCACGGCTTGCGCAAAGTTGTTGACTTTCTCTGTTTTTTTGGCGATTCACAAACGTTCGGCTCTTTCAATTCTGGTACGATAACAGCATCGTACATGTATACAATGTCCGGACTATTATACCTGCTAAAGATAAACTTGTGTTCTGGCCTCCAGGTCTGTCCTTTTGTGCCCAAAGTAACTAAAAAAATTTTAATCGGCTTTGATGACAATCATGTTTGTAAGGGACAGGCAAAAAGATTTTAGATTTTACTTTGGCTTAGTACTCCGGATTGTTTTATAGATTCTGCATCGTTCATAATTTCACACGGCTAGAAGACACAAATGATTTTGTGTTCGCCCTGCATACAAAGTGAGCACTATTGTCGGCGAAAGTTTCAGTGCTATAATCGCTTTTATTTATTATCACTATCATCATCATTAAATTTTTGAGCGCACAGTATTACCATCAGCGTGTAGCTGTCCGTTCATCGCAAAGTCTCAAGTCAAGCCGTGGTTATAGTGACCGATCCGACTCAGCTCAACTCAAAGTTAGCCAGTTGAGCCGAGTCAAGCCGGATGATGCGTTGGGTCAGTCGCTGCAGAGAACGAACGCTCGAGCGAGAGAGCGCAGTTGCTGCAGCAGCTAGGGTCAAGCAAAGATAACGTCACGTCGACATCTGCCGGCAATAAACACGCCACAAGCATACAGTCATGGCGCTGCTATCTCTGAAAACACACCCATGGACTGACTATACAGACACGGCAGCCATACAACCGTCAACAGTACACGGATCGATCCCCGATGCTATCGGCCATACTGCTGGCTGCGCTACTTCTGTAAACGAGAATACGTGCGAGAACGATAAATCGCATCATTCGTTAACGAAAACGAAAAAGAAAGCCGAAATCGAAAGCTCGATTCAGAGCGAACAGAAATCGGAACGACAACAATGATTATAATGTCAGTTGCTTAAAACTGCTAAAAAGCTGTGTGAAAATTTGTCCAGTTTCAGTTATAATTCTGATTGAGATGCACTGACAAACTAAAGAACTTGATATAATCAAAGAAGATTACGTGCAGAAAGTTGAAAAGCGAGAATTATGGGTAAAACAAAGGCATTGATCAGAGTATTGCCAAAACTAAAGTACTGGTCGTGCGCAGAAACACACACGTCCGAGTCGGAAAAACTGCAATGTTTGATGTCGGAGCAAGACTGCTTGTTGCAGCGATGAGTGATATACCTGCGCAGAAGCCGCTATAAGCCGTCTCTCGGCCCAGCCCCGAGGCGTCAAAACTATAGAAAGATGCTTGACCTGAAAGCGCCGGAAGTGTGAACGCAACAGACCAGCATATGTTACGTATGCCGCAGCAGCAGCAGCAGCAGAAGCAGCAGCAATCAATTAGCTTGCGCCGGTGAGAGATGATGCTGCCTTGCCTGCCGTGGCTCATGAGTAGAGATGGACAGTTTGAAGGTCAAGAGTGTAGGCTATTACAAACGGCTCGTTTGTGAATTCACAGTTATTCGCCAACCACACAAACTTCAGTGTTGAACTGCACTATTAGCACATTGTCGCAAAAAATGTCGTCGATCATTAACATCATCGTCGTCATCATCACGGGCGTGCTTCTGACCGGAGCGTAGCCGTTTTTATGAAATACTGGGCGTATCTGGATCCACGATGAGTCCATTCCAAAGTTGAGTGTCTGCCAGCCAGCTTCCAGGATACGTAAGCCACGTGTGACTTCAAAAAAAGATTGTTCTAATATGCAGAAAGAAGCGATCAGAGATCTCAAACCTCCGCCGAGAATCGTGGTGCCGCCTGGCAAATGTGGGCTGCAATTTCCTAACACAAAGAATTTCGCATCACAGAAAAATCCGGATCGCCACCAAAATCTAACCACATTTTCTTTGGACCACGCTCATCCCTCGACAAAATTTCGTCAAAATTCGTTCGTAACTGTTTGAGAGATCCAGTTGACCGAAACCGACTGCGCCAAAACGCAATCTCCTTCACTTTTCTGCGGCGGCACATGCAACACTGATGTGAATCGTGCATATATAGGCGCCATAAACTTCTGTTCTAGCATACATGCGTCGAAAGTGAAGTAGGCCTAAATTATATTCTGGCCGCTTTCAGCGCCATCCTCCCCGCGGGTCGTGACGTATTACAGTCTGCTGGCATGCAGGCGGATGTTGCAGCAGCTGTGTGATTAGACAGATGATGACGCCGTCGCCGCTGCTGCTGCTGGGCTTTTTAGCATGTAGCGAGACCAGTAATTAGCCCAGTCCCTTGGCCTGGTCATCAAACTTCACAGAATGCAACGGCGTGTTGGACTCAAAGACAACTGCGCGTCCACACGCATGCAGCAGCACTACAACGCAGCATAAAACACACACAGTTGAAGCGACATTCAAATCCTCCATGGCTTTAAAAGTAATTTTGACGTATATTCATGTTGATCGAAATAATCCACCTGCCATTGTCTCGTCAGTTCAGTTCGCTTACGGCAATGAATTCAGCGTTTTCGTTTGCCATGAATTTACGACAGAAGCCAAAATGTGCACAGTGCAAACGACAGAGAAGTTTGATGTTCATGCAAACGCAAGTCACTGCTGAAGGCGTTTGGCGCAGGATCGAAATGCTTATAGAGCTAGTAGCTAGGGGAGTTTGTCGTTCTGGGGGACTTGTCATCGTATTGCAATGACGCTGTATATTTGTATGCGGCATGCAATCACGTTGTAATAAGTAAATCGATCGTCGCCCTCTTCACGTCGTGCTAATTACTCACGGAGTGTCAGCCGGTGCAGACAACTTACTATTACTCCAATTAATAATGTGTACTATTTGAGGTCCCTTTTACAAAAGTTGCCTTCGTTTATTGGAAAGCGTGCTAAACGCACACTGGGCATAAAATTGTAAAAGCAGTGTACAATTATATCATAAAACTGAAGCCACTGCCGAGTGCCGCCACGTGGAAAAGTTTTGCGGAGATCGGCCGAGGGAGCTCGGAGATTTCGCGCTGAAAATAAGAAACATCAGGCTTAAAATATAAAGGCCGTGCCGGCGGAGACATTGCTCATCGGGCAGCCTCAAAAATACGTCGGACGTGCAGCGTCAGCGCTACTGTCGCCATCTGGCCGTCTAGTTCGTTCAATCGTCTTTACCGTACGTGTGACGCGTTTATCTTGCGCTGTTTGCTCAGCGACGCCCGCCAACGTGCACTCTGTTTGCCGACGCCACTGCGTCTATCAAAATGTTGACCGAGCGAGCGACGGCAGTCCTCTATCTGCACTGCAGGCGAGTCCAGGCCCCGCCGCACTTACCAGGACAGCCGTATACCGGAGTCCCGGCCGCCGGCGCCTCATCTGGTTTCACAACGACGATGACGTCGAAATTCTCCGGTTCTGAAATGAGTCCAAGACTTTAAGTGCCTTGAAAGACTGACGGCGCAGACGTTTGATCTGAAGACGACGACAGGGAAAATGCGCAGAATGAACAACTTGTCCAGAGTCGTTTTATACATGAAATGACTCGGAACTTGCGACCTCTCGAGTACGACGCTCTAAACACACTTCTCCATCACGACTGTATAATCTGGCAGATAATGTGGCCGATCCAGTGACTTGGTTCATCGACAGAATAACTAATGGTTGCCGTGCAGTGAACGTGCACTGAGAGCGTTCGTTCACGCAACAATGAGTTCTATAGCGCGGCGTCTTCATCGACGTTGCAGCAGCTGCAGTCGCATGCGCCAAATCGACTTGAGGGCCCAAGTACAGCGTCTGGCGCCATGTAGAAACCAATAATCTGCTGTACGTAGGCCTATCGACTCCAGGAAATCGTTCGTTTATCATAGTCTAGGCCTGCACGGCGTCACTCACGTCCTTATCTGCTATCGGCGTGCACGCGTTGACTCGCAGAAACGGAAAATTCTCCTCCCTCCTTCGACATAATCTCGTAGACGCAAACGCAGACGCGCCTCGGCCTGCCTCTTAAATACGTCACCACATCCAGCAATCTCCTTGAATATAATCCCCAAACATAATCCCTTTATCTGGTTCGGGGATTTTTCCGGGAGGTGCATAAAGTTAAGTAAAGATACATGCCTGATTACACGAATAAGACTCGAGCATCTTAATTATGTACTTGAACACAAAGAAAAGATAACACGTGGTCGACAAAATACAGCCGATGTTGCGGATTAAGTGTATTTTGTCAAGTTATCAATAAAATAACGGTGTTGCCTATCTTACTAATGTTTTGTTCCCACCATTTAGTGGACAACATTGCAATAACAATTTCATTATTTTTTGGTTAAAAAACACGTTGCCCTACTAGAGGCTGGACATTATGGCATTAGTAAACACGAGAGGTGGTACAACGTATATTTGTCACTGTATTGCTAGGGCCTATGTGCCAATGTCTGGTATAGTAATACAGTGTCCACGTGCGTCATTGCTGCTCACGCCGCCGTTCATTAAGTGGCGAGAGTGAACTAAAAGGTTAACGAGACTGTTCTTTGAGCTCAGATTGAACACAGCTGACGACTGTTCTGTTGCACACATTACGCGATCGCTTTCACGAGTTCTGACGACAATCGTTGCATATTGACTGCAGCAGTAGCCTACGAGCATTAACAGTAGCAGCACACACGCACACGCAGAAACCACATCAGTGATCAGTGATATAGGGCATGATTGCGAGCAACGCATAACCGTCGCTCAGCGTGTGACAAGTTTTGACGTACCGCCCGGCACCAACTACGGTACCAACCAATGCGCTGACATTATACAGCCAACCGTTCAGTCAACTATCGACAGGCCTACTGTGTCACTGTGGTCTAGAACTGCGCATAGCAGAAACGGAAATAATATCGCAGAGTTACAGCGCAAACTTTAGCTTCCGTGAAAGATCAGCTTCATGGGCGGATTTACACCACATCAGAAACAATCATGGATCTCAAACTTTGGGAATTAAACCGAAATCGGATATATTGTTTCAGTGTCCTTGCAAATAAAATTGTTCAACAAAAAAAAACCTTCAGCCGAAAAACTTGAAACGTAATTTTCGTGATCATCCTTAGAAGCCTTCGTGTTCTCGTTGCTGCCCATCTGCTGTAGTTCATATGTCCAAGTGAGGCCTAACCACTTGAATGCGCCGTTCATAACTCAACTCAAGCGTGTAGTGGGTCATTTGTGACATACCCAATAAATTTTAAAGTTTTATATCTGTTGCACTACAGTTTTTTCATAGTATTTTTATTGCTGTATAGTGATTAGATATACTATGACGTCTCTGTGCTACAAATGAGGGGTAGCTTACCCTAGTAGGCCTATGGCAGTTTTCACAATGGTATGACAAAATTGGCACTACAGTGATGTATATTTTATTGCTCCATTTGGCTTTTTGTGGACGAGAAATTGTTTCAGAGCATCAGTAAATGGAACAAAACAAACAATCAGTCATATTTCTATTAACAACAACGTTACTGTTCTAGCACAGTGCATGGGTGTATTGATGGATTCGTTTGTTCAGTTACCACATCGATTAGGCTTATAGCATATTCAGTGCTACATTATATCAACTCGTTTTTGCTCTGGCTTATAGCTGCCTCAGTCAGTATCGACTCCACCTGTCAGTTCGGTAGAGTTTCATGAAATTAACTGTAAGTAAACTGACAGGGAGCAACAGCAGCAGCAGCAACAACAAACATTACAGTCTACAGGTATGACACCTGTCAACGTGCACAAACATGAAATAACCAATGATCGAGTTTGCGCATTTTCTGTCACTGGACTTTTGCAACTGTAATGGTAAGCCTATCGACTCCATAATAGTACGATGACCGTCATAATTGTGCTTGAGATTTTCATTCTATCGTTAAATTTTCAATTTTTGGTAGAATTCAGCACTTGGAAGCTAAAAGATGTTTAACATTTATATAAGTTGTTTGTATTTTTCTGTTAGAATATGTTTTTTCATGGTTTTTCTTGCCAACTTTTTAGTTTTTAGTAAGCATTAATTAATCGATGTAAAATGACGGTGATTTAAAGTAATTACATAAGCCAAAAATCATATTACAATGTTTACAGACACATGTTGTCAAGTGCATCAAACAAACTGGATGTAAAAGATAAAGAAATATCGAAAAATCGATAACGCTTCTGCAATTTGCAGTTTGCCAAAGTGCACACCGTTGTTGCAATAAGTCGTGTCTAATACAGGTCAGCACAATAGCACACAATTGCACGGTCCGTCTGATTCAACGTTATCGTGCTGGTTGCTTTCAGCAATGCATGCCACGACAAACAATAATTTATTAGCCAACAGCTCGATGAATGGCCGCTCCAGATGTTGCTGTCATGGAAACGGTGACGCAGACAACAAGATGCGCTGTCAGCGGCTGAAGCATAGTAGACCTATAGGTGACAGGTGACGATCTGACGTTGCTCTTCCTTCCTTCCAATTGCCTGTATGATATATGCTCGTACTTGTCTATGAAGCAAGGCCTGTGGTTGGATACCTTTGTACTTAGCTCAAAGATCGCACAATGCCTACAGGGAAGTAAAAGATCATTCGTTCTATAGTATTTTGGCCACCAAATTCAAAAATCCGTAACTCAGTCAGTAACGTGACTTGGCCGTTGCAGCCTGCAGACTTCCGCGAACTGACTGTTTGGCTTAAAGCGCCCTCTTAAAGCAGCACCGTTTTAAGTTTATTTCCTAAATGCCCAGTCAATGGCATTAAATACCGCTAAATCTGTGTTGCGGTCCAACATATCCGGGAAACGTTAAACGAGTTCCCGCAGGGTGAAAAAAACAATGCCGGCATCTGGCGTATAGCGTCTAGAAGATTAGGCTGACGACCGGCGGCGACGAACACACGTCACGGCTTCATAAGACAGTCTGAGTGACGACCGCCGAGCTGAGACAAGGATTCGCGGAAACTCACACAAGGACGTCAGCGAGTGACGAACGACCGATTGCTTGAGGCAAGACGAGACCGCACGAGGCGTGATGGGAAAGTCCACGCAAGCGGAGTCGTTGATAACACTCCTCCACATTTAGCATGCATATCCGAGTAACACAGAGAGTGTAAAGATGGGTGTACAGTGTAGAAAAAAGTTAGAAAAGACGACACTCGGAGTCGGTGTAGAACTCCTTCACAGACTCGAGGCAGGCGTGTTCTTACGAATCCCAGTACTGCGTCAAAGAAGCTGAAAAGAGAAGTGGAGAGCCGGGTCGGATGGCGTCATCGTCAGTTGAAACTGTCTAAAGCAGAACACGCAAGAAAACTATGTCAGTCCACACTTCGCGTTTGTCAGCGTCCGGCTGCAGTACAGCTGCTTTCCTGGAAGTCGAATTAGCAAGCAACGCAGCAGCTGGAATTATTATTCACGTTATATACAAACATTTTTTGCAAGTTTCTCCCTCACAAAATTTCACAAGGTATTATTTGTTTATTTCTATTACGAAATCTAGAGCATCGACGACAGAAAATGGTAGCGACCTGTAGTTGTACTCCGCTGTGCGTTCCAGGGGTCAATATATCGTCGATTGTCTGTACAACTGGAATGTTGGGTGGTTGGATTGGGAAGCGAACAGATGTCGTGATCAATGGGAATGCCTACAGCACCGTTGAACAGTGAATAGGAATTAGCCGAATCCCCGATTAAACGACATAAAAGACGTTAATCCTTTGACGACTATCGTACTACAGCGCTAAGTTACATTTCAGGGGAGCAGCCACTAACATGCCACAATAAAATAACAGTATACATCAATGAACGTCACTGATAACACAATACAACAATGAAACTATTAGAAAAAATAAACTTTGCAATAACTAGCCAAGAATGTGGAAGTAATAGATCGTTTGAAACTATTTAAATTAGAAAAGTCAGTATTGTCAGCTGGCAAGTTATTCCATATTCTTCCTGCACGGTAAGTGAAAAAGTTATGTCTGGTGTTGGATCTGCAGCCTGGTAGGAATAGTTTATATTTATGTCCACGATGTCCATAGTCAGTACGTAATTTAAAAAATTCATTTAGGTTGAGATCAGTCAATCCAAATACTAGT
>Ga0209367_1010443_pt1 | contig 12455 bp, 7 predicted proteins | sample WorMetLIZISLAND2_FD_187412 | JGI IMG/M metagenome (GOLD analysis project Ga0209367, IMG submission 187412) | Marine gutless worms symbiont microbial communities from Max Planck institute for Marine Microbiology, Germany - Olavius geniculatus... ... | reverse complement strand
TGCAGAAGTTCGTTTAGGCGCACGGAGAACGACGCGTGCTGCTGTGTTCTGGACGCGCTGCAGTTTCTGGATGCTGCCGGCCGGGGCTCCATGCAACACAGCATTACAGTAGTCCAAACGCGACAGACAGTATAGTCAACGGAGTCATAACGACCTTCTAGTTCAGCTCAGAAGGACATGTTTATTGTCAGTTTTGCACAGTTCAGTGGGCGATTGTCCGCATATGGACGGATGGATGGTTGCATGTCATGTCAGCACTGGGCCGATGTGTTTTTTACAGATCAGATGATATATGTAACTGGTTAGCTGAAATATAAAGTGATCATTATAATAGTGTAATGTGTGTGTAATTATAGGAAGTTTTAACATGTTAATTGCTCATAACACATATCTGTTGTTTGGCACTGCTACAGCTGTATTTGTATTATGTTGCTTTGTCCATTTTGTGCATTCAGGGTTCACTTGGTGAGACGCTGAAAGAGGTTCGACCGACAGCATTCCTTGGTGTGCCAAGAGTTTGGGAAAAAATACAAGAGAAGATGGTAGCAGTCGGCCGATCGCAGAGTAACCTGAAGCGACGAATTGCCATCTGGGCCAAAGGGGTCGGCTTGAAAGGAAATGACAGATTAATGAACCGGTGAGTGGAGTAAGGAGCCAGAATCATATAATCTTAGATGCATCAGAGAGAATTTATCAGTTAGCTGTGTTATTATAGTGCTGTGACTTGATGTACGTTAATAAGCGAAGAGATTCACTGTACACTGTTGAGTCCAGGCCTCTCACTCATCGTGAAATTCTTACTATTTGATGCCTGTCATTAAATTTTGTTTAATTTGTCAAGGAAACCCGGAAAATATTAGAGTTATGAACATATTAATTTTAGGGCTGGGGAAGTTAACGATTAATTTAATAGTTAACGATTAAGAACTTTAAATGATTAAAAAAATTTCCAACGATTAATCGCAAGTATTGTTTTGCTTACTTACTTGAAATAACAGGAAGTAGATTTCGCGCGTAAAATAAATAATAATAGTCGACAGCAAGTTAAAAAATACTGAGCTAGTTAATAAGGCCATTTCTGGTCCTATATCTGATTATTTTGGATTTGAATTGTGTGATGACTGTACAGTTGATTCTGCTGAAAACGTTTTCTGTATGATTTGGCACAAATCATTTGCTTATCATTGTTCGAACACCTTCCTGGTTTGTGAAAATTTAACTAAAATTAACGATTAATTAATCATTAATTTTTAAAAAGTTAACTATTAAAAAATTTTTAATCATTACCAGCACTAATTAATTTAGATGACGATTCAGCATGATCTATTGCAAAAAGACTTTAGCAACATTCATCTTGTTCACTTGCCCCTGTCCTCCAATAGACAGCATTATGAGATTGATGACTGTCAGGAGGATAACAGGGAAGATTATTAGAACTACCATTGTGTTAATTACATATGCACGCGTATAACAGAGTTCTTATAATTTTAGGTTTAGCTTGTTTTTTTGTATTTTGTGTGTTTGCGTTTCTGTAACGGTTAAATTTTCCGTTTCTTTATTGTAAAGGTCAAATTTACTGTTTCGTTATTATGTGTATGTGTGCATTCTGCCTGAAAAGGCCATCCCCGAAATGACCTATACTGTGTCATGCGCGACGCTAAACCCTACTTGCTCACTCACTCAACTTGTTCACTGTTAGGTTGAAAAATATCATTCTCCTAAGTTTTTACACTTTTAATGTGCTTGTTTGATCAAGTAATTGGAAAATATTGTGATAAAAAGTCATGTAATGTGAGTGTTTTTTGCTATCCTGCAAGAAATATTTGTAGAATGTTATCCTGTCCCAGAATGATCACCTATATGCATAGAAGGTTTTTGTGTAAAATTGAGCTGCATATGTCTGTTTTTCTAGCAAACCTAAGTCTCATTTCAGTTTCATGTAAATATTGTGATATGCAAGCATGCTTTGTTTAGTAAAAATAGTAAAAATAAAAACACTAGCAGGCAAAAGAAATAAGCCATGCCTGCGTTAGTAGTAATTTTAGCCTTTTTGGAATTTTTGCTGTTGTTGCCTTTTTGTATAACCACTGAATCCTTTTTGCTGTACTTATTTTATTTGTTATTGAAGGTGCTGGGAGGTCGGTGTGGTGAATGCTTGCTGTTGTAGCTTGGTGCAGTGTCATGTAGCCTGCTTACGTGATGCTAGTTCTGTTATGGATTGACAGTGGTGGCACGTCAATGCCATGGGGCTGGAGAATGGCCAATGCGCTGGTCTTCCGTAAAGTCCGCCAGGCCCTCGGTCTCGACCGCTGCCGGATGTGCATGACGGCTGCAGCGCCGATTATGCGTGATACACTCGACTTCTTTGCCAGTCTCAACATTCCTATCTTGGAGATCTACGGCATGAGTGAGACTTCTGGTAGGCATTTCTTATTTACTTTGGCTCTGTATGCTGATGGCACATATTTTAACTTGCCTTATAATACTGTAAGTTATAATTGATCTTGCATAACTTATGTAAGCAAACGAATATCTTGCAGAAATGGTTTAGTTGAACATTCAGATTTTGCAAAGTTATCTGGCAACATATTTGAGCTGCAATGGCCGACTAATGCGATTATATGATACCTTATTCATTGCAGTGTGCAATAGGGAGGACATTGTTACAGTTTGTGCATATTGTATTTAGCACAGAGAAACTGCAGGAGCTTTTTATCTTAACTCAAAAATGTGTATTTATATTTATATGAAACTCTTAAGCTCGGGTATACCATGTTGCAGGTCCACACACAATGTCGGCGCCGTGGAATTACCAGCTGGGAAGTGTCGGCATGGAATTGTATGGATGTTCGACAATGTTGGCCAGTGAGAAACATGAGGTAGGTTTTGACACAGTGTGCTTCTGGTTGCTAAATTATACATTTTTCAACATTGATTAAATTTTTGTAGTGCAGAAACATGAAGATTTCTTTTGCTAAAAATACTAAACAACAGTTGGTATTGGTGATGGTGCCAGTGAGCAATGTTCTTTGTTCAATTTCCAATGAGTGTCTTGCAATGAGATAGTTGTGTTCAAAGAATTGTTGTTATATATAGCTTGGTAGCCTCCATCTGGTTTATATCCTAGTCTTCTGATGCGTTGACAACCTCGCTGTTTTAGTGTGTGTGTGTGTGTGTGTGGAGTATACTGTACAAAGTGCACTGCATATATACACAGTGATGGTTATAAGTTAACTAACTAGAAAAGCTCAGCTAATGCAGAGGGGAACGTGGTGCAACAGTGGTGCATGTTTAAAAGAACAGTAAAACAAAATCTTTTACAGTCGCCAGAGGGCGCCAGGCTGCTAATCATCTATAGTGTTTTACTTAGTCACCAGAGAGCGTGACCTGTGTCGCTCTGCCAACGCCGTATTGGCTGGAAATCGCTAATTTTCCATACGCCCTCTCATTTAGCGCCCTCATTCGGGGTGATCCCTTTCGAATTTATAGAAAAGCTTTACGGTTCCTGGAGTTTTCCAGGCAGCCGATGGTAAAGATTCGGTGATCCTAGCTTGCACCATTTTTGGCTGATCCACCCATATGACGGACGGACAGACGAACGGATGGACAGACAGAATTGCAATGGTTAAGATGCGCTACTGCAGTAGCTGCTGTTGCACATAAAAATTACTGACTAATACTTTAACTAATTTCTAATTACACCAACGAATTAACTATTGGTAACGGGAAAAAGGTTAGTTAAAAGTGCAGTTTAACCAAAAAAAAATCCATTACTAACTAAAAATTAGTTAAACTACAAAGATATTTAGTTGATTAAAATTGTAAACCTCGCTGCCTATAGCGTTTTTTATATTGTTAGAATAATTTCGAGTGTGGTAATGATAACGAGGACAGTACTAATGCTGATTAATGTGATTATTTTGAGTTTGGACAACAGTACTTGGAATTTTTTCACTTGGTAAAAAGTTATAGCTTAACATAGACAGTCAATACTGAGTAGTACTGTAGTTGGTGTATTTCTAACCCAGGTTTGTATGAATGGTCGGAACATGTTCATGGGTTATCTGAATGACGAGGCGAAGACCCGGGAAACACTAGACGATGACGGCTGGCTGCACTCAGGTGACATTGGAAGGAGAGATGATCGAGGATTTCTCTATATCACTGGGCGCATCAAGGGTTTGTGTCATACAGTTGTTCGGTCGTAATTTCATTTATCCTTTCTGTTGATTGAGTTTGCTTGTTAAATGATACTTTGTGTATTGCGATCAATATTATTTGTGTCCGTGTAATCTTGTTGTTCGGTAAAAAAAATCAAAAATGCTGGTTTAACAGTGAGTACGTTGTGCACTGATTGCCATTAGATACGGTTGACATAGTTTATTGTTGTTTGTGTATTAAAATATTGACAGTAGTCGTTGAATATATAGTAGTCCAAAATCATGTAGCATGGCTTTTTATTTATAACGTACAAGTATTTGAACACTACATAATCAAGATTCGATATTTGATACATGTATCTATGACAAGATTAGCACATGGCATAAGTGCAAAGCTCTTCAGTAATACGTTACAATACAGGATTGTTAAAAATGCTAAAAACTAAGAAATAAAAACCAAACAATGAAACGATAAAACAAAAGCAGATTATCATAAAATCGATGAAATAAAACCATCTTCAGTACAGTTTGTATTTGCTACTTTGTGAATTACCACTGCAATGTGCAACATTAATAGTTTGGTATATATTAGTATTTTTGTTTTACTGCAAAGTTAATAGTGATTGTTCAATTTGGTGCAGAGTTGCTAATAACAGCTGGAGGTGAGAACGTTGCGCCGGTTCCCATTGAGGATGCCGTGAAAGAACAGTTACCATGCGTCAGCAACTGCATGCTGGTCGGAGACTCACGCAAGTTTCTAACGATGATGCTTACATTCAAGGTTCGTCATCAGCGATTGTTACCTTATCAGGCTGTTACACCTGTCCAGCATATTCCCCAATGCTCATCGCCGAATGTAACCAAAGGTTACTGTAAATGGCTGTGAAATGTTCGATAAATGGCTGTGAAGCCAAAATTAGCATTAAAACTGAAACCGAAGTACATTAGACTGGCCAAGTGTACCATGTGTGCTCATACTGAGCTGTTCTGCACTTGGTTTGCCCCTCCTATAGATTTTAGAAATCTTTCGGGTCTTCATAGCACTAAGCCCCATTACCACGTCAAGGTGCCAGACCATGGTGGGGGTCATTACTCATCAGTGATATTCTTAAGGACTTTGTGTTGAAGGTCAAGGCCAAGACCACTGTTCTTTGTCCTCGAGGTGCTACTGTGGTGGCTGATGTGGCATAATAAATTCTTACCGATTGCGAGCTATCTTTGATTCACCGAGTCATGTTTCATTCAGAACTGTGTGGAATTATATTCAGAATTTGCAGCTTTATTTTAAATAATCATAATTTATGCAGTGATCTCAGTCCTACGTGATGCATCAGATGTCGTCATTATGTCCAGTGGTCCATATAGTTGAAAATTTCATAGTGTGACAAACAAGCTTTTTTTCATATCATTTAATCCTAAAATTTTTAGTTCCATTGTTGCATGAGGAATTGAGGATATTATGGGTGCATTACGACATGAGTGCACCAATGAATTACCTAACAGTCTAGCAGTCGACCTGGTTTACCCATTGCATTTCATTGCACGCATTACAATCATCAAACTAACTGTTACTCAGTGATGCTAGCATTGCCAATGAAAGCTTTTGGCATTAGCGCACTTTTAGTCTGGAATTTACCAAATGTTGTAGCGTGTTTGAGCATTATATGAAAGCCAAACTGTTTGACATTGTATAATAGGACTGTCATTATGTGCCTCGAGGATTGATTTGCAACATGTGTTGCAGTTGTATAAATTGCTTTGACTGACTGACGTGCCTGACCTAGCTGGATTGGACTAACCATTGCCAACTGAACTAACAAATGAATGAATGACTGACTGATAGAATTTTTGCGAAATGTTGTTGCAGACCGAGGTAGATGACACAACATCTGTTCCTACATCAAAGTTGACGTCTACAGCCCGTAATTACTTCAATGCGGCTGGCATTGACGTGTCGGACGTGACCGAGCTGACGTCTTCAGAGCACGTTGCTTCAGTCACGCAGCTTATCCAGTCCAGCATTGACGCTGCCAACCGCAACGCTGTCTCCCGCGCCCAGCTTATACAGAAATGGACGATAATCCCTCGCGACTTCTCAATTGCTGGTGGCGAGTTAGGCAAGTGCCGATCAGCATATTTTTTTTACTTTAGTAGCAATCTATTGGTTTACATTGTATTGGTTTGACTCACAGATTTGTGTCGACATACATGTGCCTTATTTTCTGCAGAAGGTGCTAACTTTTAATGAAGCTAGCACATGCGAAGAAATGGAATTCAGTGACAGGCAGACATTAATAGGGGAATGATTTCTGTTTTTTTATTCTTGCAGTCAATAATTTTGTGTTTCACGCTCTTTGTTACAGAAGGCGTTGGCTTTTGCCTTACTGCTTGAGCTTGGATTCAGATTTTGCGGTGTATTTTGTGGCTATTTGCTTCTGTCCTGTTTAGCTATTGTGCAATAGCTCTGTGCCGATCCTTGCTGTAGTCAGTTTCTGCTTCTGGCTTTTATATTTGTTGACTATACTGTGTTAGCTACGTTGTCGTTAGGTGTTGCAGAATGGTGCTTTACAGAGATGGTTATTGTGTGAACGTGTTTAGGTCCTACGCTGAAACTGAAGCGGCCAGTCGTTTTAGACATGTACAAAGAGACAGTCGCATCACTCTACGCTGAAACTAAGCCGGAATAATAAGTAATTTTCAGCATCTCCAAGATGCTTAAGTTGTGTGAACTCAGTCGACACATTATTTTATTAATATTTAAAAACTTTGATTTTTTTCCGGACTCATACTGAATTGTGTGCCATTTTGTTTGCACATTTTTAGGTTTAATTATTGTGCATAAGGTTGCTATGGAGTGTATGCTGTTTTTTACTTGTTTCCGGTGTTCACGCTGGCATGTTTCGAAAATGTCTTATCTTGTGTGTTTTATTCCAATTTCCTGGAAATTTATGGGCTATAACTACATATGTGTATACGTTACATGCATATGATGAGAATTACATTAACGTTGACATGCTAAGCCTTAAGTACATTTCTTCATTTTACACAACTGCCAAATCTCATTGCAGTTTAAGTGTCGTTGCCATACATATGCTAAGCCAGGCGTATAATCCAGTGTTTGTGTAGTGCTGCTGGTAACATGTGTAACTAAGATCTCGCCTTCTGTCGTCATCGTCATTTTGTTGGTGGATTGTCATAGGTCGATGTGATGTGACTCGAAAAGTTGTATTTTGTGAATAGATGCTGTAAATGCTTTATCAACATACATTCTCGGCAAGTGTCAGCTTGACTGACTGGCCATATTTATGTGATAATTACAAAGTGTCTTCTGTTTGTGATAATTATCTAATCTGTACCTTTGTTCATTGACCCTAACAGATTTCTACTCATAATCAACGTTTTGGCTGAACTTATACTCGGTGCAATCCTAATATGGATACTCTTCTTGCTTTCATGTTAACTATTTCGGCATCAATTTGATTTTTTGTTAGAATTTTTAGGTTAACTCCAACTGTATTGACTGTAATCTTCTCTCTCTGTACCTATGACCATCCAACTTCAGAAAATTATACTGTTTTACCATTTCAAATGAAATCACAAGGTCAGCAAGTGTACATAATAGTATTCCAAGGTCACAAGATCTTCAAATTCTTCTATTTCCAAAATCTTCGCAGCCATGACAATGAGAGGTGATAAATGACTACTGATTCTTAAATTTGGAGACTATCAAAATTTGGTCAGGCCAGATTTTTGATATTTGGCCTAATTTTTGCATCAGGTGACTGACCTTCATTGGTTTGTACCATTACGAAACTGTTATGGAGGAGTCGACCACAGTCCTGTACTTTTACGTGCAAATAGCCGTCACAATTCTGTCTGTCCATTCGTCCGTCTGTCACACACGGGTGTATCAGTCAAAAACGGTGCAAGCTAAGATCACCAAATCTTCACCATCAGCTGCCTGGAAGAATCTTTTTTTAGGAACCGTAAAGCTTTTCCATAAATTCAAAAGGGGTCACACCCAACGAGGGTGCTAAATGAGAGGGGGTAGGAAAAAATTTGCGATTTTCAGCCAATACTGGAATTCATGCACTAGATATGGCGCTAGGCATCATCCGCCGTCCAGTCTAAATGAAACATCGTTGTGAGCTTAGATTTCGTTTGCACCGGGCCTTCACATATGCATTGCTGGCATGCATTCCTCTTTGTGTTAGCTGGGCTTTTCTTGTTAATTTTGTAATTTGCATACTTCTCACGAATTATGGTCTTCTATTTTGCAATGTAATATGCATGATGGTGAATAGTATGCTGATATTTACCTTGGATCTTATATACCGTCTACACCGTTTGTGTTTCTGCACATATATGTGTTCTGTGTATGCTGTATTTAATTTTGTTTTGTTTCAGTTATTCCCATTTATTGTCGTGTTCTCAGAGCTGGAGGATATATTTGTACAAGTCAAGTTTGTCATCTCTGTCGATCTCTGCTTGCAATATCTGCAATGCTGTTGATCTGCTTATGCCTCTTGGTAAAACCTGACAGTTGCTGTATGTTACTGGCAGTGAAAGTCAGCAGTGGATTGCATGATGTTCATATACTTCTTATTACACTGTGTTAAATCTTATCCAGTCATATGCCATGTTGTTAAGCATTCAGTTATCTTTTTCTGCTGTAATCAGTAGTCATACATCGTGCAGCTTGGAATATCCAATACTGGAAAATACTGGATAGCTGTATACCAGTACATGTTGCTTGCAGTATTAGCTGCGGCCTAAAAATAAAAAAAACCTGTGCTTTTGTCCCTAGAAAAACCTACATGCCTAAAATTTTTGTTGGATCTTCAAAAATATCAGTGCAGTTTTTAGTATGCCTTTGAAGTTTCACTGAAAAATACTGTTTGTATCTAGTCTGAAATGTTACAGTAACTTTGCTTAAGTTCTTATGAGTACTATTTAGTGTGTCAGTTTGTTTTGATGAGTTAACTGATAAGTGATAACTACGTGACACATCATGATATGAAAGTAAATAATGAAAAACATTTTTTGCCTTCCCCTGTCTGTAGTTTTTTTGCCAGCTGCAACTGAAAGCACTGGTTTTTTCTTTAGGCCTGGTTATCTGTCTTCATAGTCTTTGACTCAATTGAACTGGTTGTGTTGATGAAGTTCCTGCTAGCTGAAGCACATGAGAATGATGTTGACCATTTGTTATGCTGTTAATTATTATTTACGTTTTGTTTATATACTAGGTTCAATTCATCTCACTTCAACAAAGTACCGGTAATGGCGCATGCAATTACATGTATTTTTGAGTATGTTTCTATAAAATGTAATTGTGATAATGCGTTCTGTTAATATGCTTTTGAACATTAAATGCTGCGTTTAGTAATTTCAGCGTTGTCTGGTCACCATGATCAGCAGGTTCAAACTTCAAAGGGATTCATGAGTCGTTTGATTTTGTAATTCATCGCAGGCTTTGCAGCCAACTTTCTGGATAAAAACGCTGACGGTGAAGTGTGATAGTAGACGATCAGTTTTAAGTAATAGGTAATGTTACATTTCTATAGGATGGTCAGCCATACTGTTTAGCAAGTTTTGAGGCACTATCGCTGTTTGGTGGAGAAGGAGAGCGTCAGACCCGTCGAGAGCCACAGCAGGGCCCAGGGAAACATTCTCGTGACCCCTCTGGGGAGAAAATTTTAATTTTTTAAAAATTTTACATTCTGGTGTACTTTTGTATTTTTGAGCTACGGCAGGGCTCCCAAACGTCGTGGGGCCCGAGGTAACTTACCCCTCTACCCCCTCTCGACGGGCCTGGGGAGCGTCGGCAATGGAGGGATTGTATATTGCATTCATAGATATCTATAGCCTGTTAGTAGTAAACATTCTACTGATACATGCAATTTTGTGGTTGGAGTTATAGGCATCCCTATTTCGGGTGAACAAGGGGGTTGGCGATGGTATGGTTGGATAGGATGTTGGTCAGTTTTTATAGGCTGTCAATAGTAACCATGCTGCTAACTCAAATGAGGATGCAAGTAGTGTTTGCAATCCTGGGATCTCGAATCCCAGGATTTTCGGCGTTCCAATCTAGGTATGTCGGGATTACAAAAAATTCATTAAGATTGTACTTTGAGTGTTAAATGACACAGATAACAATTCTAGCCATCTAATGAATAAAATATTTGATGTGCGTTACAAAGTCCTGCTCTTTCTGTGCACTGTAATTTGTGTTTTTACAGTCAGTCACTCCCTACACTCGCAATACCTTCCGTACAGTCGGCCTACTACATCCTCATGCATAAAATAAGTCCACTATAGATACCAAAAACAGCGACCATTCTGTAAGCCCAATCCCGAAACGGGATCCCAGGATTACAAATTTCTCAATCCCAGATCTTGGGATTGAGAATTCAATGCTGAGATTGCAATCACTAGATGCAAGTATCCGTTTTGGGAGTAGGCTGTGGAAGTGTCGTAAGGGATCTAAATTGGTAGCATGCGGAACTTACTATCTGGGAACTTATTAGCTGCTTGTTTTGCCAGTTTTTGTTAAGGCGTCCTCTAGCCACAATACATTACAAACGACAGACAAGATACATCTTACTCAAGGCCCGCCGGTCGGCCAAAAATTGTGTGGAGGGTTGGAAACACCTGGAATTTCTAAGAAAAGTAAAAAGTTTTTAAAAGTTATTTTAAAGTTTTTAGCGTTCCATGCGGCCTACAGAGAAGACGGTACAAATTTAAAGAAACCAACTGTGGAGCCATTGTTGTGTGCAGTGATATTCCAGTAACTGAAACTCAAACTGATACTGAAATGATTGATTTCTGTAAAACTAATACTGAAAAGATTTTCAACGCTGATACTATAGATATAGACATAGAAATGATCACGAAAAAACTTTACTGAAACTGTAATAGAAATTATTTTGAAAGCTGATACTAGAATGATTGGTTGCCTTTGCCTGAAATTTTTCCAGCATACACAATGCTTCACTTATTTACTTTTTTACTGGCACCAGTATCAGTTGCCAGCTTTCGCCATTTTTCAACCCAATTTTTGCATCACGACCTCACAGCTCTGCAACCGCAGGGTCACTGCTCATCTCCATTTCCTGCCCAGAGTAAACTGCAGACACAGCTCAGGTATAATGGTATAAGCCACACCTCTGCTCAGCAGTTAAGCTAGTGTGGAATTATACTGCTTGGTGACAGAGGCACGTGTGTGTGAACAACTTGCCCAGGGTTGTTACATGATAGCAGAATGGCTAGGAGTCGAACCCGTGACCCAGCTACTGTGAGTGTAGGTGTTTATGCATTTAACGCGGTTTCCTCGCCTAAAGAAAAGTTTTGACAAATCTTGAATTTCTTTTTCCTTGTTTTTCCAAAGCTTGTAATCTCAGTAGGCCTACGTAACTCGCCGGCGTTCTACACTCCCTGATGTGTACTGTGATGTAATGTCCTGGAAAATGAAAATTTTGGATAGCTGATAAACCTAATGTTAATAAGCTTGCAGTTTGATAAACCTAATGTTGATAGTTAAGTTGTTAGTTGCGTCAATAAAAATGTAACTGAAATGATGTGAATACTGATACTGAAACGGAACAGTAATGATTTTAAAAAAAAAACTTTTTTGAAACTATAACTGAAAAGATTTTAGATACTGCATAGAAACTTATACTGAAATGATTGAGCTCAAACTTTATAGAAACTGAAACTAAAATGATTTTGAGAAGTGGAATAACACTGGTTGTGTGGAAACTGGACTGCGGATTTTCTTACGTCTACCATGCTACTTACTTTAATCAGTAGTGCTCGTGGTCACGTGATAATGTTTTTATTTCCTTCTTAATACTCGTGTAAAAATGGCGTCTAATAATTATTTTAGTGTTGCTCAAGGTGGAGCGCAGTATAGGTAATAAAATAAATACTTTTTATTACTTGAAACAGCATAATTACAGTTGGTTATTGGCAATTTGTCGCAGAATGCAGTAGCGCATCGTAACGGTTAATGTTTATTATTGGCTAATTAGCGGTATTATCCTATCCTAATCCTTGGAACGGGGCGGATCAAAATACAGTCTGAATCCTCGGGGCGGATCATACGATTCACGAATTCTCGAAGCAAGCGATCGCATGGCCTCGGATCAACCCGGGGCAAACTTTATAAAACTCGGATCAGATAAAAGTTGCCTAGGTTGAACGTGGTGTCATATGATAGGTGATGGACAGAGGCGTTCTGCACAGTGTCAAGGAAGAAGGGATGGCCGCATGTTATTGACAGGTCGGGAAATGTTG
>Ga0209367_1010442_pt1 | contig 12456 bp, 8 predicted proteins | sample WorMetLIZISLAND2_FD_187412 | JGI IMG/M metagenome (GOLD analysis project Ga0209367, IMG submission 187412) | Marine gutless worms symbiont microbial communities from Max Planck institute for Marine Microbiology, Germany - Olavius geniculatus... ... | reverse complement strand
CACTAAAAACCTCTTTTTGTGGGGTTCAAGGTCGTTCAAGGTCATTGATGTTGATAAATTCAAAAAGCCTGTCACCAGTGCTTGTTATGATAAGCAGCATGTATCTGCAACCTTTTTCACATTATTCGAGCCAATAACGGCAAAATGACGTTTTTTAGGGGGTACTCCTCTTTGATGCCTTCGATCGAGGGAATCCCTGCACCCAGTGGCACGAAATTTTGTCACGATAAACTAGAGACCTTGGGGCAGCCCATGGTGAAGATTTCGTAATCCTAGCTTGCACCGTTTTGATACAGACGCATTTTATGTTTTATGGCGTTTTAAGAAATCTGCTGTGGAATTTAACTTGTGACTTTCAACTTTGACTTTGTAGGGCACCTCGCTGATCACCAAGTCGCTACCAAAGAAAACGGAGCGCAATGGTGGAGGGGGTGGTAGGAAGCACAGACAGAGAGACCAATCTAGAGACGACGACGACGTAGTTTGCACTATGGAACTGAGCTGTCGTAGTTGTAATAGTTGCCTAATAGTAGTAGTAGTTGATGTTGTTCTTGCTGTTATTGTTATTGTTGTAGTAATGGGGCTGAGCTGTCGTGCCCCCAACGGTCAACCGCTACAAGCCAATCAGCTTAAGCTGCCCATCAGAGGACCACCCGGACTTCACAGGACAACAAGTCTAGACTTTTGAGAACCACACGGATCTCTGAAAGCCACTCATCTAGTTTAGTGGACCACCGTGACGTCAGAAGACTATTTACGTGTACCTCAGGAAACCGCCCGCGTGGATTTCAAAGGACCACCCGGACCGGCGGGTCCTCAGGGAGAGCGCGGAGAAAAAGGCGAGGATGGAGTTGATGGATTACCAGGACGTCCAGGTATATAGATTTCTCGACTATTGGTAGTATCGATACTGAGGGGAAGCGACGGCACAATAGCTTCGAATTAAAATATCTGGGCAAAATGCGGGGGAGTCCATGTCTATAACCAAACGTAAGACTGTCGGCAGTGTGTTAATTGCAAACCGAACAAACAACAGCTCACTCCACCGACCATTTTCGACCGTAAAATAAGGGCATAGCCTACTAAACTTGAGTGTGGAAACCGAAAACGTGAGTGTTAAACGGTCCAGACAGTGGTTTAACATTTTATTTTACGGTTGTCGATTTTCGGTAGTGTATCCCTGCGTTGTCGTTCGTTCGGTTACGCTTGACTACGTCTGTGAAGTTATCAACTCGTTATACCACTGCAGACATAGTGCTAGAGATGGGAAGTATATACGAGCAAGACCGTGGAATTAGTTTGCTTACCACTCATTTGTCGAAATTCACACATTGGCTATTTGTTTGTTTCACGCGAAGGTTTATCGGCTCCGACTCCAACTAAAATCGCTTTTTTCGTCGGACTTTCCGACAACGTCGGTCCTGTGGACTAACGACGATTGTTGTATATGTTATTATGATTATATGGTTATATGAATCAGTCTATCAATCAATCAGTCAATGGACCAGTCAGTCAGTCAGTCAGTTGATAAACTGGTGATCACCGGACGACCTCGGTCCTGTGGAAGAGTCGACGGATGTGGTGTTTGACCGGGTGGTGACCAACATTGGCGGGGCGTACAACGTCGAAACAGGACACTTCACGTCACCAGTTAACGCTACATACCAATTCAACGTCGTCATCTCGGCACAGGGAAAACAACGGGTCTGTAAAAATTATGTAATAGATACTGCACTGCTGGAGTGGGTAAGCGAGTGCGCAGTAGGAGCTTATACCAGTCCAAAGAGTGCGGTATCGTACTTAAACCATGCTCAGATCGCACAGACTACGTCGTCGTTTGCTGAGCTGAGTGTCGTTTAAAACGACTGACTGCTTTCTGTCACTAATAGGGTGTTTACACGATTCATGCAGCAAAAGTCCAACATTACATTTGCTGGAAGTTTGCTGGACGTTTGCTGGATCGTGTAAACACCCCATAACGTCAGTGGAGTATATGCGCAGAGGATATTTTAGCGCCTTCAGACTCTAGAGCTAAATAAAGGAAAGAGTCATAAAAAGACGAAAACTAAATTATGCAATCGCGTAAGGCAGAATATTTGAAGTTCTGCATGTTTTGCTTTTTGTTTTATGTACGGAGATTTTTGATTTGAGTTTAATTCTCTTTGCTGGCTGTGTATGCACATTAACAGATAGGCATGCGTGTTATGCGTGTTATAAGTCAACAGTTTTTTATGGAACACCCGTTGCAAGCCACGGAGCGTCACCTGCCATGTGAAATCACACAGTTTTATCTGCCATCCAACATAAGTGAGCGCATCCCACCTTATAAGCCCAGCCAGACAGGCCGGTAGTCGACCTACCCAAAAGGATGAAAGGCTGAGTTAATCTTGGTGTTGGTTTACCTGTCCGTAGACAGCCACCAATCCTTATAGTATTCACTTGCTAGCGACCCGATCGACCGGGAGTCAAACCCACGATCTCTTGATTCTAAGTCTGACACTGGGGCGTGTGCGTGGTGATGTGGTAGGCTGCAGTGATGATCGTCAAGGGCGGGGCGATGATAGCGACTGTGTGGGCCGAGAGCATCCCGTATTGGGGCACCGCATCCAGTGTGGCCGTCATCAGTCTGGAGCCTGGCGAACAGGTCTGGCTACTGATCTATAGGGTTGAAGTTAGTGTTATTTTTATGATTAGGGTTAGATCACCTTAAGTCGTCATTGTAGAACGTCGCGACCAGACCTGGGGACTGTCCTAGCGTTAGCGTTAATTATGGTTAGTGTTAGAGTCAGAATTAGAATTAGATTATAGATCCATCTTAGATCATCTTTCATTATGGAGCGTGGCGACCAGATCTGCAGGCTACTTATCTAGGCCTAGGATTAGTGTTGCGGTTATGGTTAGTGTTTGGTTTGGTATTGGGGTTAGATCTAGATCATCGTGGTATATGTGGAGTCTGGTGAGCAGGTCTGGCTACTGCTGCTGGATCGAGCATCGCATCTCCACGGCTACATGTATACCACTTTCTCCGGTTTCCTGCTCTTCGAAAACAATTAAGCCAAACTCCACTTGCTTCGATTGACGAAGACTTGTTGCGGATCTGTTGCATGCATGATAGGTGTGTCATCCTCTTGCTTAATGTGTACAGTGTGTCGCATAAAAAGTGTTACGTTAAGGCGCATAAAAAGCAACGTACCTGAACTGAACTGATCTGACATGGTTCGGTTTTTGACAAACTAACCAATGAGCAAGCAGACTGAACCTACTGGTTATTGATTGACGCGTACGTGAACGTAGTCACGTAAGCCAAAGACGCCGTTAAACGGTGCCTACTTTAATGCATTAAGCCTACTGCTTGCGCGTTGGTCTTGTAGTTCGTTAAAAACTAAACCATGTCAGTTCAGTTCAGTTACATTGCTATGTGCGCGTCTTTAGAATGCTTGATAAAGCAAGCAGAAAGTTACAGAAACGTCTAGACCCAGCTTCGATTACTGCAGTGAAGTTTTGTCATTGGTCATGTGGATCAATGTGTTCAAGCTTGGCTAATCGACGTAATAGTTTTCGAAACTGTCCGACTGCTCGATCTACATGCGCTTTCCCGTAGAATAGAGAGAACACGTGCGTTTGTATATCAAATATAGAAGAAACGTTGTCCATATCTAGGTGTGCCTACATATCACTAATGCCAGTAGGCCTACGTGTTTAGTTATGCCTATTCAGGCGTATGTATTCCATGTATGTCTACTTTACGCTGTAAGATTATACTGTACCGTAGTACACCATAGTTTCACGCTGATGTACTATTTCGTTTCGTCTTGAGTTTGTGGTCATTTTGATCACCACCAAAATTTCTCACTAGTTTCGGTGAAATCCAGTGCAATAATCCAGGGTTGCCCAAAAAATGTAAGCTATTGCACTTTGACCATAATTATCTTCACTAAATACTGACCAATTTTTTCATTTTTTACAGCTAGACTCTGTAAAAAATTTGCTACTCAGTAGCATGCATACCACACCTATTGTGTCGCTATTTTACCAAAAACCAACAATTTCTGCAGATCGGCAAAAGGTATAACGGTAAATTTTTAAAGTATTCAACGAATGTTAAATATGAGTTATAGTAAGTGTAAAAAAACAATGGAGGACATATTGAACATCTTTTTCGAATAATTTGAACCACTTTTGCATAAATTTTCAGTGTACACTAATGCTGGTTGCCGGCTACAATTTTGCTCAGTTAACTGCATGATCATTGTATTTCGATCGCACGGCCTTGCAGGCTGTGCACTATTTTGCTGAAAGTTGAAAACGTACTCTGTAGCTATATGTAAACATTTCTGAGAGTTACTATAATTTATATTTAACATTTTACTTAAATACTTTTAGAATTACCATTATGTCTTATGTCTATCTGTAAATATTGCTAGTTTTTTTATATTTATGTATAGTGTATGGATAAAATTATAACAAGTGCGGTGTACATGCTACTGAGTAGCAAATTTTTTTTTGCGGAGTCTACTGATTAAAAATTGTAAAAATTGGTCACTATTTAGCAAAGATATGGACAAAATGCAATAGCTTACTTTTTGGGCCACCCTGTATGTTGCATTCGAATGGCAAGCAAAACAAACTCGCGATTAGCAGTAACTATACAAAGTTATGGGCGAAGACCTTTTTAAGAGAGTACGTAATGGCTTAGACTGTAGTAGGCAGTAGCAGCAACCGCGATTATTCGACACCAATGTTTTACCTTTACTTTAGGTGTGCATTATGGCGACATAAATCTCTGAAATACGTTAACTCTTAACGCCAAACCCTAACCCTATAATTATGTACACTGTGGTCTATAAAAACGTGCCACTTTTATTTTTTGAATAGCTTTATGATACACTGGCCGATTTTAATAATTCTTGGCATGCGACATCAGGAAAAAACTTGACGCAAATAATTGTATTTTTGGCCACCTCACCTTCATATTATTGCTACAATACCTTGTGACATGCAAAACTCGTTGTTTGACCATCTATAGCAATGAATTCATACTAGATAGCGCATGCGTCGGCTCAGAAATGATCAACTGAATAACGACAAACACGATTGGCAATAATTGTCTCTCAAAAAGTCACACGTGTCACATCACATCATCTTCATTACAGCATGTGCTCAAAATGTCCTTTTCCAGCACGAATGCAAGCGCGTAGACATTGACGCCACTCGCCAACAGCACATTCAATAACTGCATGACTTCTGCATCTCACACGGTAGTGTAGCAGCAGTATTAAGGTGAGGTGGCCAAAGCAACAGTCATTTGCGTCGCATGTCAAAAATTATTAAAATCGGCCACTGTTTTACAGTGCTACTCAAATAATAAAAGTGGCACGTTTTTATGGACCACGGTGTGTAGTGAGGACGCACAACGCTAATGACAGTGACCGACACTGCAGTGGTGCCACTGTTTATCACTTTCAATTAAATCGTGACTTAGCCTAAATCTAAGACTTAGCCTCATTTGCGATTCATCGGCTAAATAGCCTACATGCTATTTGTACGGACGCCGGACGAATAGTCACCGCAATAAATGTTAACAAATCTTGTTAGTTATTTTCTGTCAAGCCATCGTCTTCTCCTTGTCCATTCGTCATAATAAGTAAACTAAGCCTACTATTTTAAACATCGAATATGTTGGCAGTCCTAGCTGCTACTGCGGTAAATAGCTTAGTCGTGCATGGCTGAGTCTTGCAGTGCAGAAACAAGGCGTAGTGGTTGGTGACGTGGGTGGTAGAACGATACTCGAGTCCACACAGTCTCTGGAGGCGGATCCACGTGATGATTGTGGATGTAGGATTCCGGTTCCAGATGTCCTGCCTCTCGACGTTCGTTCTTTCACAGTTCTACCCCGTGCAACCTGCCGCATATCACCCCAGGATGATTGACAACTGCCGTGCTAGATACCGGACTGCTGAGTGGATAAGCGCGTATGCGGTCTGGGCTTGTACTACTCCAGACAGTGCGTTATATCGTACTTAAACCACGCCTGCAGACGGTATAGACTACATCGTCGGTGGCTTTGTGACACAAGACTGCAGCCGAAAATTGTCAAAACAGTGCCAGTACAGGGCAAGTGTGGTTTAGGCGAATCCTACTGGGTTAGGTCAAGCTTTGCTAAGATTTTAGTCTACGACTCGACTAATGTATTAGACCAACGATCGACAGGCCTATACATGGCTTGAGATTCTGTTACTTTTTATAGCATCTACTGGCAGAAGTCGTCTCGTTACTGCGTGAGAATACCTGTGTAATAAATTGCCGCCGAGGAAGGGTTAGTAAGTAAGTAAGTAAGTAAGTAAGTAACCTAACATTTGTAGCACGCCTTCAACCGCAAACTTCAACACACGAAAAAGAGACAAACTTGAGAAAAACTAATACATGTGTACAATACGAAACGATACGATAATGAATCTGCACTTAAAAACTGAAACAGAGAGAGCGCTGTGAATTTTGTAGCAGAAACTAAGTTCAGGCAAGGTGTATATGCTGATTGTTTATAGAAAGCTGACTTGACGCGTCGTTGGGTGAGCGGTTTGCGAGCTCGTCTAACAGACGAAATCGCCTCAGGATCACCCAGCCACAGCTGCTGTTGCTCATCCACGTCGTTCGTATAACAGCCATTAGTACTGCAACATTTGCTCTTCTGCACTGTGCCCGTTGTGCCACCATTCACGCCTGCAGAACTCGCCTTGCCGCGGACGTCTGTGGCTTCTGCAGCGTTCAAATCAGATCAAAACAAAATCAGGTGCCTTTTATGTGCAACAGCAAAATGCTTCACGCGTCTTAGCCATGGTCTAGGCGTCCATCCGTCCGTCTGTATGTCCATCACACTTTGCAGCTCTATCAAAAAGGTGCAAGCTAGGATCACGAAATCTTCGCCAGGACTCTGGTGTTTTGTGACAAAATTTTCGTGTCTCTGGGTGAAGGGGTTCCCCTCGAACGAAGGCGTCAAAGATGGGCACCCGTTCCCCAAAAAAGTTTTTAACACAGGGCTTGAACTACCGTTCAGCCTGTGGTAGACCTTAATGTAACATGCAAAACAGTCTCGGCAATTAGCATGACGGATAAGCTTACTATTTAGTCTTCAGTTAATTATAGCACGATATTTCGGGAAAATAACGATTAATCCGCTGACGACAACAGTAAAATTAAGCGATTGTAGCTCATAAATAAAACAAAAAAAATTAACAAAAAAGTTTCAAAAAATCCGCATCTGCTGCATGTAGTGCATTTTTTATTTGCACGGCCTTGCGACATATCAATGCACGGTATAAGCCGGTGTCAACGACTTTTTATGGGTTGTGACTTATCGCATTTATCGACAAATTAACTGGCCTGCTAGCATGTATACAAGGGGTGGTGCATGAAAACGAAACATACCGTTCGAATGGCCAAAAACATTGGCATTAGTGGCGAAAAGAAGAAATCGCCTATAAAAATGCCATATACAACTCACAGTCTGACATTCCTTGTCGTTCGGCGCAACGCATAGCGAAACTGGGTTTGCTGCAGCTGAAAACATTTCATCCCATGAAAATGTTAATGTTTCTGCAATTCAGGCCTATTCTGCGCCACCATATAGTAGCCTATAGCCAGCACCATCCACAGACGTTTCCACGTGTTAAGAGCAGCAAGCTTTTTTGCGTGCGAAGCTGTCGATAGCATATATGCGTTGCTGATGTCGTGAAAAGATAAAATGCAACAAGCCGAGTTGTCTCAAATTTCGTTGCCACAGCGAACACTGCAACTACCTTGTCGCGATAATAAAGCCACAATGCGCAAATTTAATCAGTCGAGACAATTTTTATAGGAAGACTGCAAATTAGGCCTATATCATGGTCTGTAAAATAAGACGATTTACAAACAAAACTTAACGGATTTCTGCGAAACACATCACGTCTTGTCAGTGTGTCGGCCGTGCGACACCTGTGCTTGCGACACCTGTGCGACACCTTGCGACACCTGCAGTGCTTGTCGCACTTGATGACATCAAAACACTGCAACTATAATAACCCATCGACGTCATCTGTACACTGTGTTCAGAAAAAAAACACCCACTCACGTTTTTTATATATCTCCGTAGATAATGTTCAGATTTCCGCAAAATTTTCAGGGAATGTTTAGAAGAAAACAAGCGTTCCACATGTGAAAAAGTTAGATATTCTTTGATATTATTCAGCAGCATATCAGTGTTGAGGTTTCAATCACTAAACAGTGTTCTACCTCCAGTAATTGTCTTGTTCAGTACTTGTCTCAGCTTATGTCGTATGCTGATTTTAATGCATTTCTTACTGTTCATACTACATTTTGTTTCTTTTATGTGTGTGTTTTTGTGTTTTTATGTGTTGTTTGCTGTGTGTGTCAATGGTCCCTTGTGGACTGATTTTCAAATAAATGGAATGGAATGGAATGGACACACAATCAGTGTGATGCGGGCAATATCACCTTTTGTAATTTTTGCTGTTTTCGATGTGCAAGTCCTTAAATGTTGCCGTTAACAAGTGTATAACTGATGTTTTGTACATTTATAAGAAAGAGAAGTCGCCGTTAACGCATGGCTTGAATTACCGTTCAGCCTGTGATGACGTCATTGCACCAACAGCACAAGCAGCAACGCCGGCTATTACATTTCCCTCCCTCCCCTGCAACGAAGCTGCTCTTCCATCTCCCTCCTCTTTTCTTGTAGTAATGTTTTAATCACTTCACTTGGCGGAGATAGGCCGATGCACTCTAACGAGCGCCTTTTAGTTTATTTAAACGAACTTCAGAAAACAAAGTGGTGCCATCTAGCGAATACAACAGCTATAATAAGTGACAAATTTTTAAATAGTTTTGTTAAGTATGGGGTAGATCAGTAAATCACAAAAGGACTGACAGTCTGACAGGTGTCATTTTGCGAACGTGCGAATGCGCCCAGACAGACGTACAGACAGACGGACGTACAGACGGACCGACAGTGTACATAACCCGTCAATGCGGTAGCTATGCTGTTGTCGGCAGTGTGCTTGGGACGCACGCTGATTGGGTACGGATTGATGACATCATCAATGAGGAACACTCCCGGGGGACTCCCCTTGATAACAGCGCCGTGGTTTACGTCTTCTCCGCTGATTTCCGCCAGCTCAGACGCCGAATCTGCAAACAACCTGCGAAACGTTAATAGGAGATGTTAACATTTAGACCCGTATTCCTCGAAATATGTTGAGATTTTTTGGCTGTATAAAAACATGACTCATACTAAATGCAGCTGTGGCAAAATGCACTTGAATCTTAGCTTGTCAAAAACATTCTTTTTAAAAATACAAAGTTTGGCGCTGAAAATCTTTCATTTCGCAATTATCAGAAAACTTAAACGCAAAACTAAAATTTTAAGCTTATCTGCGATCCGTGGAAGTTTGCAGCTGTTTGTCGAAAAATTGCAACCTTCTGTTTCTTTCCCAACTTTTTTAACCCCCGACCCGGTTAGGTGTTATTTAACTGTGAAAAGGGAATAAAAGGTAGAAAACAAAAAGAAAAAGAATGGGAAGAAAACGTAGATCTCCAAGTAAGTGGTACAGACTGGCGTTAGACTACTTATACCCCGTTTACACGATGAAGCTGGCTCGACGAACGCACGATCGATATGCGTTGAAACGACGAGATCTATCCGTTCGCAGTTCATCAAGCAGCTCGTCGAGCCAGCTTCGTCGTGTAAACAGGGTATTTACCTGCGATGACTGTATTTTCGATCTCGAAATGCAGCCGTTGTTGAGTCTGCAGTCGCTGCAGCTGAGCGCGCAGTTCTGCCTGTTCGCGCGTGCGTCGCGTCACAAGGGATCTCATCTGTGCGTCGATGTTACGTGAGGTCGCCTCGCAAACAGTCTGCTCTGCGCTGTTCCGCATCAAAGCGCTTTTTATAGCTCCCAACTTACAACTATTCTCCTCCCACATCGCACCAACTGGCAGCCACTGTGACACCAGCAACAACCAAGAATGGGTTCAAAGCCAGCATTTTCAAGGCAAGAAGAACTAGTGGTCTTCGAGCCCAAGGACACTAGTAAACGTGTAAGCAAAGTAAGCACGACAATTTTACACTGCGCATCAATAGCCAACTTAATCTAACTGAATCCGTAATAAACCGTAAAATGCCAGTAGATAGGTATGCGCTATAGGACAATTCTAGCCACTGCCCAGCTCTAGCTACTTATTTACTTGCTTGCCCACACACAGCATCCACACGGCCATGCTAAGCATTCTATGCGCGCCATACGGGTTAAATATTCGCCATCTCCTGACAACAAGCTTAGGCATCTTCCATCTATCTGTTCAGGACACTGCCCAACTCTAGCTACGTATTTACTTATTTATTGTCGAGGCTAAATATAGGCCAGTTAAATATAGACCGGCTGCGACTGCGGCTGCAGCGGCTGTTGCTGCTGCCACCCTCAGCAGCTACGGCCAGCCCGTGGGCCAGCCACGCGACGTTCTAGCACTTTCTAGCTGAGTCACTCGTTAAGATGGCGACGGGTGTGACCCCCGTGTTTTCATCGCTGAATTTAGACAGATACGAAGAAGATGCGCTGTTAAATACCCCGCCGAATGTACAGCAGGTACGTCAGATGTATGCTTGAGTATAACAGCCGAGTAAATGTGTGTTGTGACGACAATACTGTACAAAAAAGCAGAGTTCGAAGCGGGGTGGTAGGGCCACACTTCTTTTTTGAAGCAAGTCATACCATTTCGCGGAATTTAGGCAACCAACCGCCAATGTTTGCATCGATCAGTAGCCAAAATAGCTCTAGCTTGAGGGGTGACCAGAATTCTGTTTCGTTTTGTTCTAGAAAATGACAGCTACACGCACGTGTGTATGCGTGCAGAGAGAAGACGGTGACTCAGCAGCAGCCAGTGATGAAGAGGTTCTGCATAGCCCGGCAAAAAAGGCAAAACGGTACGTCAGATGTATGCTTAAGTATAATACCTGGGAATTTGTGTTGTGCCAAAATTTTGTTTGTTTGTTTTCCTAAAATGATAGCCACATGTGTGTATGTGTGCACAGGTACAGAAAGTTACTCGCCAGTTTTGACACTGAAGACGACGGCGCTGACTCTGACCATGTGGTCCTCGGACCTCCAGTGAAGCGCAAACAGGTATGCCAGATGTATACTGAAGTAAAACAACTAAAGGAATGTGTGTTGTGATTGGCAATAACTTATCATAGGTCTACTCCTGTTTAATTTTTTGCTAAGGCTGGCAGGTTTTTCCAAAGATGGTTTAAGCCAAGGTTTGACAAAAACAGGTTTTTTTGGTGACGATCGATAATGACGACATGCGTGCGTGTGTGCGTGTGTGTATAGAAAGCGGTCGATGATGAGGGGGTTGACTATCTTGTATCGTTGACCTCCAACAAGAATCGAGCAGTTGCCAAGAAGATTGGCGAATGTTTAAAGAGTGGAAGAGGTCAGCATTATGCTATTTTGTTGATCGCATTAAGAACAAAAAAAAGTGATTGTGTTGTTTTTTTCAAATCTATATGCGGTCTGACAGACAAAATAATTTTATTATTTGCTAGTTCCATCGTTATGTACTTACTTCTGCTGCGAATAATATATTATTCGCAGTTGCTTCTTGTTTTTTTGCTAACTTACTTCCATTGCAAATAATATATTATTTGCTGCAGATTGGCGCAGAGAGGCCGAGGCAGTGACTACGTCAGCAGTGTCAGCTGAACGTCGTGCTGAACGTCGCGATGTCGTCGTGTTCTACGCAACACTCAAAGAAGCTGCGACCGTCGGTTATGAAAGGCGCGATGAAGGGCCAGGCGATGATGTTGTGAATAGGGAAGATACTGTGGTTACTGAAGATACTGTGATGTACTTTGTAAATAAAATTAAAAAAAATAAGGAACAACGCATGTGCCTGTATGCTAAGCTAGGGGCAGAGTTAGGAAAAATGAAAAACAATTATATGGTGGACAAATGTCCCCAATGTATCATTAATCATGATTTATACACTCTGATAAACTGTCTGAAGTGTATTAAAATTAATAAAATTAAAGTTTATTATCAAAGAATGAAAGAACTATCAGGGTATGATAAAGATTATATTTGTTTTTTAATTGCTTTTAGCCGCCTATGTAGCGAGTTTCCAAAACTGTCATACGCATGTTGCTCAATGTATGAGCTCAAGAAGTACTTTTCACAACTTAAAGAGATGATGCGTGCGGAAGCTGAATTTTGGCGAGTGAACTAGTAGTGTGCGAGTATTTACAAGATGAATATGGTGTGATATGTTGCGTGTCATTTTTGTGTGTTATAATTTTTTCCTTTATAAATAAGGTTGTAATATAAATGGATATCACAAAAGAAGAAGTTAACAATCTCCAAAAAGCAAAGCAAGCGTTCAATGTGCACACACTTACTAGGCAGCAAGTAG
>Ga0209367_1010440_pt1 | contig 12459 bp, 5 predicted proteins | sample WorMetLIZISLAND2_FD_187412 | JGI IMG/M metagenome (GOLD analysis project Ga0209367, IMG submission 187412) | Marine gutless worms symbiont microbial communities from Max Planck institute for Marine Microbiology, Germany - Olavius geniculatus... ... | reverse complement strand
ATCTCTCATTTCATTTTTCTTTTAAACAATTCAGTTCTTTTTAGTTTATGTGCTAGATTAAACTGACAGTGTGTTTGTCAGTTTTTGAGTGCAAATTTTTCATTGTATTGTATTGTATTGTATTGCTCTCTGAAAATTCCGTCATACCTAAAAATCGATACAAAAACGTCTAGAGACAGACTTGCTAGAAATAGCCATATACCAGATCTAGTAAAGCTGTCGATAAAATGCAGTATACTGCCCTATATAATGTCGATAACTGAAAAAGCAGTCTGAAGGGACTAACCGACATGCCAGACGTCACTGACTCCGTCATTTTTGATGATGTCCACAGCACGATGCCAAGTCTGCTGATTGTCGGACATGTTCGAATAAACACGTATGATGTTCACGTCCTGTGGGAATGCCCAGAATGCCACCTGCACCATAGCAAACAACACTTTCTTTCATTGCGATAATAATTAGCAAAATTCCTGTGTCTCTGCAGGCTCTAGCTGAGCTTCAGATGCATGCATATTCATTAGTCAAGCCTGAACATGTACAGGCTTGCATAAGCCCAAATTCATTCAACTTGGCAACTGTTTTTTTTTTGTTTAACTGTTTGTGTCATGCTCCTTTGTCTATATTTCAATCATATTTGCATTGGACAAACAGTGCTTTGACACTGATTTCCTTCAAGCAATCCAAAACAATAACAATAATACAAGCATCCTGCTGCAGTGGCTGTTGTCGATTTATGCATGAAGTTTCCACTTAAATCTGATTGTACAGTTCTCAAAATGAAAGATTTTACCTTACCTAATATTCACCCTGCAGTCAGTCACCCAAACATATGTGAGAGTTTAGGCTTAAATGAAATCAGTTTCAAATGATCGTATCACCGTAGGAGCCTAATGCATGTTCAATTTTTCTTCTCTCATAATGTCTCCTTCCCTTTCCTGTGCTCCCCCAAAAATTCAGCTAGTGGTATGAGACTATGAGAAAGCACAGTAAGTTGGTGGCGTGGCGTAGTTGGTAGCGCGTTTCAGTTGAAACGAAGTTACTCTACGCCGGGCCTGGTTAGTACTGCGATGAGTGACTGCCTGCGGGCAGGTAAACCATCTCGGTGCGAAGCCTGCCAGCTAGGTCGACTCAGCCTTCCTACCCTCCGTGGGATGGTAAAATGAGTAGTAACTCATTCATATGGGTTACGGAGGTGGGGAACTTTGTACAGCTGACTGAGGTTGCCTAGCCGGCTGCTGCGCCAGCCTGTGTTTGCAGGCTGTGCATGGTGGTCGTGCGGCATGTGGCTCTAGTTAGTGACAAGACCAAGCGCGTTAGAGGCATGTACGCGAGACGCGCTATACAAATTGACGACCTTTACCTTTACCTTTTACCTTTAAGTTCTCCAGCAGGGTTCAGGTGAAGCCTGGCCACCAACGCATTTTCGTGCATTTTTGCAGAAATTGCACCCTGTGAAAACAATTTGCCATTGCTGTGAAAAGGAATAAAGTTAAAAATAAAGTCAAACTAAAGTGCTTGTCACTAATAATTTTTCAGCAGACAAAATAGCATGAGTCACCTGAAAATGCCTAGATCTCAAAGAACAGGGAAGATGCATGTGACTCAGCAGGTCTGCAGATGCAGCTGTCCAGAGTCCAGACATAGATAAAATAAAATAGACAGAACTCAACTACCTGACATAGAAGTGGTTCATCGAGCGGTTGATTGTGGTTGGCATTGTGACTTTCGATAGCAGCGCAGGTGCAGTGTTTGCCAACAGCTCGTGAGCACAGCTCCAGTAGTGACAGTGGACTGGACTCGGTGTCGAGATCAATACTCAGGGTGGTGGTGGTAGTTCTGTTGAATAAGACGCTGGTTTCACTGTCATCATTGTCATCTATTTTGGACACTGGTGACCCCATCAGATCTTTCAGCACGTCACCAACACACAAGTAGAAACACATTCACTACATGACAATTAACTACTACTCAAACTAGTGACACTGGTGTGGCATGGTGTCGCAACAATGTGCTTCAGCGGCTGACTGTCTGCAGGCCAGTAAACCATGCACCTCAGAATGTAACCAGCCACCAAATCGACTCAGCAGTCTACAATAACCTAATTATGTTCCAGCAGTATCTTCACACTTAGTCAGCAATTACACAGATCTACTAACAAAATCAACAGACAAAAACATAACAAAACAGCAATGCTATAAATAAAATTCTAAAACGTAATGACTTAAAGAATTGTAGAAAACAAGTGTCTTTTTAAAGAGTTTCCATATCGTCTATGTCTGTTACAGAGTATGTTTCTCAATCACCAAATGACGGCAGATTGAAATCTGACCAATCACAAAATTGCGCCAATTCAGCGACCAAAAAGCACTCAGCATGGCCAGCGAGTAAGCGATCGGTTTAGGTGATCGATTTAGGCAATCGACCGATCGATCACTTCAATCAACAAGCCCCGAGTCCACTTGTTTATCTACTATAATTCTCAATCTGACCTGTGACATCAAAACATGAATAAACCGTTTACTGACATTGTTCAAGAACAAAAACAAAAGTTCCCAACAACAATATTTGACATAGCGACATCTGGTTAGGCCAACCCTAACCAGATGTCGCTATGTCAAATATTGTTGTTGGGAACTTGTGTTTTTGTTTTTGTTTGGGGCACTGCGGACTATATATATGCTCAAAATGTATAACTTTTCTCAAGGAAACAACTTCTAGCTAGGGCTTCAAGGAGCAGTCATCGTTTCACCAGTACTTGACCAGAAGTCTTTTGCGAAGCTAAAAATGCACCAAATTCATTTTTGGTCAGGGCTACGCCCCTTACCCCACTGAGGATCTTACTCTCTCTAGATTCCCTAACAGGCTGGTCAGTGAAACACCCACATTACCACTTCATTCGATGCCGCAGCGTCTTCCCCTCTTAGAAAGTTTTCTGCTGGTAAGGATGCCGTCATCCGTCATTAGGGGCAATGCAGCAGTTGACTAAGCTTGACGTGGGAGGAGTTCGAGTCAATGTTGAGGGGGGAGATTAACATTGAAGGCGGTGTGGAGGCCTGCGTAGTGTGTCCAAGGGCGGATCGACGCCCCTGGTTATGGATATGCCACGGATATGGTTACGGTGTCGGCGGTGATCTATAGCACCAGGCGAAGCTGTAGGCTAGGCCTATAAGACGAAGTTCTTTGTCAAGTTAGGCTTAGCCTTGATAAGATTCGGGTGGGAAGTTCTACGATAGATCCCCTAAAAAACTGAATAATAATCATGATAATAACAATAAACTTAAATACTTGCTACAGCTCAGCTGACTTTGTTATGAATTTTGACGCTAAATTTTATATCGGCAAAACCCAAGAACTTTCGACTTTCGATTTGCAGTTCCCAAAGAATATATAATATCCACTAGTGATGTTCACAATTAACCGGTATACCCATATCTGTGGGTATGGTGGGTATACCGATAACAAACGGTTAACTGGTTAGCAAATTAAATTTTTATTGACGCGTATAGATGTACGCGTCTTTGGCATCGTTGTCGTCTGTCTCTCGTCGTCTGTCTGCAACCGATGCATTGTGGCTAAACGTATATTGTGTAAATCCTTCAGATTTGTCAACTTTTCTCAGACGAATATAGGCGATCGCTGGGAAAACTTTTTACGCGAATATTAGCCATGTTTTTGGACTTAGGCACGCAAAATTTCAGCGATCTAGTGCAAAGAAAACATTTTCAAATTGGAGGTTAAAAGAAGGAGGCAGGAAAAATGTGCATTTTCAACGGAAAACTGGCCATCATCTCGGAAACTGAGAGATACGTATACGGCCAAGGTTATTATTAAATCACAAAGTAGCACACGCCCTGTCAGTCGAGATAAAGATCATTGACCTTGTATGATCCTGAAGGCCGTTACGCGCTTTTGTGGCTAAACGGTGAGAGATAGGGCCTAATTAAAGTTACTATTGATCGCGAATAGGAAACCGCATACACCCTTGCAGAAGAGACGAAAATCATTGATTGAAAATCATTGGATGAGCTTGAAAGGCAGTACTGCAACATGAACTACATAGGCTGTATCACGCCATATCGACTGCATTTTTATAACCAACTGAAAATTAAGCACAAAGATGTATAATTTCCACGTAACTTTAAAAAATATTCCCAGAGCTCCCTCCCCTAACTCTACTCTAACTGAGGAGGAAAATATCACCTTCCCTATTCCAAAATGCTGGATCCGATACTGAAAGCATACTAGAATGCAGGGCTGAACAATTAGCAAAAATACAAAAGAGTACAATAAAGATGTCAACAATGTGAATAATTTCATATTAAAATGTATAGTAAAATAAACATTTGATTTTCATTTTCCAACACGTTTACTCAAAGAAAAATCAAAGAAAATGATTTATAGCACAATATGTAAACATTCAAATTCATCACAAATCCATAAAACTTCAGCGCAAAACACCACCAATTCCAGTGTCACAGGAGCTGAGAAAACTTAACACAAAAAATATCACACGCACCAACAAGATTATGTGCACAATACAGTCTAACAGTGTTAATTGCAAGCAGCAAGGCTCACTGACATCAGCAATACTGTTTCTTACAGCATCAGCTACCTACACTAACGTTATATTATGCTACTTATACAAACACTTCAGTTACCATACAAATGTAAAACAACAAAGTTGCAAGTGTACTGTTTTAGTGTATATCCCTGATATCTGTATCGGTATCAAGTCCACGCCGATAACTAGGGTAAGTATGGGATTTTGGCTTCAGAGGGCTCCAGCAACCACCATTTTTGTTAAATCGCATCAAATCCGGTTATGGCTGAATATTCGGCCAGTTTTGAGCACAGCATATCGTGTGGGCAATTTAATGGTTTGATGCAGTGTTGAGAGCAGAAGACTGGATAATGATAATCTCACTAAATGATTTTAAAGTGTTCTCTTGTACAGTTGTACTTCCTCATTAGTGAAACGTCTAAGTTTGCACTTGGTTTAAATTGCAAAAACACCAAGTCCAATAATTTTCTGCAAAATCTGACCCAGCCCAACCAGATTTGAGGACTCGAATTCAAGTCAGACTCTGAAAACTAACATAATATGATGCTTGCATCTCTACAAGTAAGCAGCAGCAGCAGCTGAGCTGACATTTATCTCATTATTACAGTCGTCAGTTACGGATCCCCAGCATAACTGCACTGTGAAACTATGATAGCTACAATCTGACCGGTGTCATTAATACTCTGAGTAGCTGTGTCACGTATATCATCAGTAACAGCCTAACAGAACTATTAAATCAACACTAACGCCACTAAATTTATCACCACTGACAGTCGGTACGCATAACGCCTTTCATTCGATCAACAAAGTTACTCTACACTGGGCCGGGTTAGTACTGGGATGGGTGACTGCCTGCGGGCAGATAAACCATCTCAGTATGTAACCAGCCACCTAGGTCAACTCAGCCTTCCATCCTTCCGGGGTAGAAAAATCGAGTACCGGCCTAACTGGCTGGGGTTAAGGCAGGGTGCGTTCACCAGTGTCGGGTGGCAGGTAAAACTGTGGGATCCCATATGGCGGGTGATGCTCTGTAGCTCTGAAATGGGCTTCCATTAAGAGCTATAACACCACCTTTAACTTTTAACTGGCATCAGGACAGGGGAAGCAAGAGGCAATTACCACCACACCCAAAATTTATCCTGTTGAAAACTTTCTTCTTGTCAGAAAACTATCTACAAAAAGTCCAAAATTTGAAGCTGGAACTCCTCAATTTGGAAGAGATTTACAAGCAAATATGAAATTTTGAGTCCGCATAATTTCCACTGTGGGAAATTTGTCCAGAAATTCCATTTTCCTGCCCATCTACTGTTATTAACCCGTGACACCAATGATATCACGTATGTCAGCAATGCAGTTTGTGGACACATCACATATGCCAGCCAAAGCCTTACCAACGTCACTACCAGACATGGAGTCTGAAACCAAAGTCATCATCACGATCACTATCACAATCATTTACCAGAATTATTACAACTACCATACCACGTCAAATTATGTAACAAGATACTAAGTAAGGCAAAAGTTTGGTTTAGCTTCAGATTGCAAACATCACAAGCACATTTAATTGTCAGCATTTAATACAAAATTTTAAGTTGTTTTTGCAAGAATATTACAAATTTACGAAACCAAAGTAAGGTGCAGCTGCCTTAAACTAACTTAAACACCAATGATATTACGTATGTCAGCAATGCAGTTTGTGGACACATGACATATGCCAACTCTGTAATAGCATCAGCAGTCTTGACTACATGACTGTTGATTAATAGCATCATAAATGTCACTATGGCAGGCCAGCACTTCAGTGTGACACTGCTTGTTACCAATGTCATCGTCACACTTGCCAGTGGCACCACATTTTGACACTGCACTGCGTAAATGTGTCGACAGCATGATCACTAACTGTCGCTGTAGTCATGTCAGTGGAAATTACTCAGATTTTAGCATTACTGCCACATACACAATTTACAACAAAATATCACACATGTATGTAATATTACCACAAACATTCTCACTGTCAGCTTCAGCTGATACACGAGACATATTGCCGTTGTACAATGCATCATCAACAGAGTCACTAATGATCTTCAGCTCACAGTAAGACGATGGTTCAACAGAGCAAGCCAATGGCTCAACAGAGTTAGCCGATGGCTTAGTGGCATTGTCAACAGAGTCACTGGTAGTCTTCAGCTCAGAATAAACTGATGGCTCAACTGGGTAAGCCGACGACTCAACAGGGTAAGCTGATGGCTCAACAGCATAAGCCAATGACTTAGTGGCATCATCAACACAGTCACTGATTTTCTTTAGCTCAGTGTAAGCCAACGGCTCAACAGGGTAAGCCAGTGGTTTAACAGGGTCAACAGCATAAGCCAATGGCTTAATGGCATCATCAACACAGTCACTAGTAGTCTTCAGCTCAGAGTAAGCCGATGGCTCAACAGGATAAGCCGATGGCTTGGTGGCATCAACAGAATCGCAGGCAGTATGTAGCTCTGAGTCTGTGTTAACACCAGCTGCCGTAGCCGTGCTGGACTGCGTCTGATAGTCTAACTGTTGTTGATTGTTCTCATGCAGCCGGTAGTGCTGAGTGAGGAAGCGAATGCACTGCAGCATCACGTTCCTCTCGTGTCGAATGTCTGGAGCTAACAACTGACAGACAGACACACAGACACAACGAATACAAACAGCTAATAAATAGAGTTTGCACTGGAAAGCTGCCGATAAACTGAAAAAACAAAACACACTGAGGTTAAAAGGTTAAATCGCCAATAGTCAACAGCGCTCTCTCAGAGCTCTGTGACCGATGCGAGCGGTGCTCATCTCCATTTCTAAGGCTCCAAGCCAGCAGTGTGATTATTTAGCAGCATCCAAACACTCCATAACAAAGAATTTTTGCAGTATTTCGTAACGCTGCAACATCGATGTTGCTATGGATGTGTTGTCACGGCTTGGTCAAAAAGCAAATTTTGGTGCCATGAGCTTGGTATGGTAAGCCAAAATAGCACCACCACGGCGTCAGTGGGTCGTGTGATTACTACGTCTTCAGCGTATACATGTACTGTGGTAATGCATTACTGATAGCCCATTGGTCAGCTCCTCAAAAACTAAACCATGTCAGTTCAGTTGCTCTGTACACGCTTTTACAAAACAACATGTTTAATACATATCAGACGATGATGACTATGATGATGATGAAGGACAAATTAACTTTAGCATGGCATTAAGTCCTAAGACTACAAGAACATGTAACAATAAGCCTAAACAGTGAAGTCAATGCAATGAGATGTTGTTAGTCATGACTGTAAGACCAGGCAAAAAGTTCGGTTTTCAGTCTGCTGCGGAAAACTTGCAACGACGGAGATGACTGGACCGACTTCGGCAGACTGTTCCAGACTGATGTGCAACCACAAACTGCTGACAGTGCCCATACAATGGTCCTCCTTATCTTACCTTACCTCCAGGGTGGACAGGCTCTTACACCGGCCCAGCGCTGAGGCCGTTATCAGCTCAGCCAAGTTTGCATCCCCGAATGTAACCACAAGGTTACAGGTAGCAGCTATAAAGCCGTAGACGGCTGTGAAGCCGTAAATAGACGGCTATAAATCCGTAGTCGGCTGTGAAGCCGAAACCAGCACAAAAGTATTAGTAACGTGTAGCAATCTGCTCTCACGGGTTTAGTCAGCTCTTAGTTAGCTCTTCACCTCCAGATTTTAGAAATCTTTTGGGTCATCAGTGCAAAGCCCCACCACCACGGCAAGGTGGCTGACCACGGTGGGGCCCATACAATGGTACCAATGCTTATTTTTTGTCCACTGCAAGCCCTGGTCGCTACAAACCTTAGCAAGCAGCGATGGTCGTCTCCTCGAAGTCTTTACATTGCAAGGTGGTTTTCTCTGAGCATTGGCGTGCGAACTCATCAAGCATGAGCTCATCAAGCGTGAGCCTGACTGTGAATTATCATCATTAGCTCTGTTTGGTGCCGACTGACTGGAGGTCATTGCTGTGTCTGCATCAATACATCAATGACAAGACATCTTTCAGGAAAAAAATTCAAGCACTTTTTGCGGACTATCAAGTACCTTTTCCAAACATATTCTAATGATGTTTTGCCATGTGAGTATTTAGTGTTTCCGGTACCGCCAGGAGCACAAAATCAGTACTACTGTATAAGTACCGGAAACGAAGCTCTCCAGCAATTCAGTAGAATGAATCTGAAGACTGGGGAGCTAAGTACTGACTGCAAAGTTTTCACATCGTGGTAATGATGATTACAAACTACTGAAATTCAAGACCTTCTTACATCAAATTCCAAATCTTTCAAACCCTATTCAATTTTCCAAATAACGGAAAAATGGAAACTTTTTTCAAAAGCATTCAGTCTTTAAACTACATTTCAGAGATTAAACAAATTCATTGTAAAAACCTAATAAATTTTGGTTCCAATCATTCTGACTGACACTCCATTACACCAACACAAGGAAATCAGCTCATATTATCACTAAGCAGAAATGACACAACCACGATGTCCTTAAAAAGTGCACACGACATTAACGAAGGTGACGTTCGTAAACTGCCACATGTCCAAAATGTTTTGTAGTGTCAGACACAATAAACAAACTCTTCTACAGCAGACATGTGTATCATGGGTTTCACTCACCAACGGCTTGAGTAGCGGTCGATGTGCTCTCCTCTTTGCCATCATTTTCACTTGTCTGTGTTAACACAAACGGCAAACAGAAACTATAAAAATATGTCAACCCGTGCTGACATATAACACAGCCATCCATCTTGCTGTACATTGCAACTCTACCGCAACAACAGCCTTTGACATCCGGAACTGACAACTGACACTGTACCTGGCAACCAAAGATGCAGATGCAAAAGCTGATTGGCAAAATGCTCGGGCCAAGCTAAGCCATATCGTCATTTATTTGAGCCAAATCTGGAAAATATTTAGACAAGTCACCCGAGCCGAAAAAAATATTAAAAAACATTCCTCAATTATTGTTCCTAATTTTCATTAAACAACTGCTGCACAGATGCATAAACTGCTGCTCTGCTTCATCGACTATTCATGATGACCACTGTATTTTTTACTACCAGCGGTGTTGTAGTTATGGTACACTGCAGACAGCATTGCTAATACTTAAACTTGAAGCAAGTAATATGAAATGTGTCGACACAGCAGTTACTTCTGCCATGGAGAACGCTGACACTAACTTTGGTTCTACTAAATTTTACTGTTTTCATGTTAAAAGCTCATAGAAGACAAACAGGTGGATGAGCAAGGCTCATAATGCAGGCTTTCACGACGACCTGATCATAATAATGCCAGAAACGAAACTAATTAGTTTCACAACTGTATAAAGACCCTTCAGTCGGTGAAATAAAAGAATGTGCATCAACGTAAACTTGCCGAAGTGATTGTTTCGTTGTTGTACTTGGTAGTCTTCACGTAAGAATCACTAGTGTCGTGGGTGTTGGTAACGTGATTAGTCGGCTGGTGAGAATCACGACGATGCACTCTTCTGCCAGCTCGACAGCCTCGTGCAAACTTCCTGTCATGCAACGCACCAAACTAACCATCGACATTTGAACACAAATGACACAACAAAAATTCAGAAGAGTGCCCCCCTCGTTCCCCTTCCTTTGCCCCATCCCGTCTCTTCATCTCCCTTTGCTTTCCCATCTTCTACCCCTTTTTGCTTGAAGCCCACCTCATAATCTAGAGCTAAACACTGTACCCTACCCTCCACCAGGCCAGCAGCCAGGGTGCAAACCAACCACCAAATGGACTGTGGTCCATTTTGAGCTACAGAGCATTTCTGCTTATGCAAATTTTATTTTTAAGCTGTCTGTGAAGCAAGTTACCAATTTGTAGCATGAGATGGGCATAGGTAGCAGCTTCGTAATCTTAATCACTAACTCAGTATTCAATGCCAATCACTGCATTAGTTGACGGCCACTAAAATCAGGTACTCCAGTCTCTGCTAAACTTTAAAATTTGGGATAATTAGTGCAAAAAAATAGATAAATAAATTTAAATTTCTGCACAGGTCTAAAACACACACCACATAAGCAAATACCATACTACTAAAGTTTGTGCAGACTTCAAACAACTGCTGATCATTTTAACTCAGATGCCTTAATACAAAGTCCGGGCCAAACTCACAACTGACTCTTATGGTAAACTCACTGCCTGTGTTTGGCATCGTGCAGAACTTCTCCACGTGCTGCTCGTTCCTTTCTCTCCCGAGCTTTTCTTTCCATGTTCTCAGCAGTGGGAAAGTTTCTATCCAAATGCACAAATGGCAAAAAGAAAACATAAATAATGCCACAATAATACTGTCAGTAGGCCTACACAGCTATGACTAAAATAAACTAGTAACTCCTTTTCCTTCATGCAATATGTTCAACAATAATACAACTCCAATATTGCAAATGTTTCACATACTTCTATGACGAATTTTTGTTTAAATAGTCGTAAATTGTGCTTCACAAAGACTGAAATGCTCTCAGCTTCCAAAAGCAGCAATTTCAGCTACATATATGACATAAATCTGTTAGCGTAACCAATAATATGTAAATTTGAGGAAAATTCTAACGCAGACCTCTTTCGCTCAGAGATCCACTTTGCTATATCATCTGCGGACTCATTTCGCCAGATCTTTGCAGCCAATCCAGTCCTATGTTGCTAAAGCACACATCACAACACAACAAACTGACAACAGCCGCATAAGTCTTTATTTAACCTGCTACACTGTCATTAGCAAAGTTGCTACTAAAATGCTCAATTTAATTTCAACTTTTTACTTTTAGCCAACCAAATTAGCCCATTAAAAATATGAAGTTAATCAAAGAATTCAAGGCTGCAAAAAAGTACCCAGTAAGTATTTCTTATTCAAGTGTAAGCATACAAGTTGCATGTAATTGTCATATTCAAAGCTGCACAGAAGACATGGGTACTCAAAGGGAGCTAAAATCCCACTGAAATAATTCAGAAAAAAAACAATAACCAGCATTCTGCACAAAAGTTAACCTCATGTGAAATGTAAACGAATGAAAAACTCACAAACTCATAATGCAGTTGAACAAGTCTTGGTGCAGCAATGTATGAACAACCTTTCACATTACACTGGCAACAACACATCAACTAACACGAGTCTTACTCAAGATACAGAAAATGCATTATGCAACACTTATATAGATGCAGAACAAATCACATTAAACAGTAGCAGCAGCAGTGGTGCTGGTATTCAAAGCTAGATTATATTTTGTACAATGAAATTACAGTACTTAAATTCAAATGAGAAACAAAAATGATGAACTAAATAATTCATTTAGTACCTGGTACTAAAATATCAACATAAAAACAAGCCTGAGAAAGCACTGTGGCATTTATATTATATGCACATATTCCGGGCTATTCCCACAGTATAAAAATCATCACAATAGACACCTTCTCATGCTGTGCTGTATGCTCACTATATTTCTCCTCATTTTTAAATCCTCGATCACATCGGTCACAGTAGAACACATTGTTCTGTTCCAAATCACATTTGTTCACTTTACTCTTCTTCGTCTGTACATTTCAAACCATGCATCATAAGCATCAAATTTAATGTAACAACACAACGTAACCTTTGTACAAAGCATGAATGTTGCTAAACAAAAAATTATGCATTAAAACAGTGAACTGATTCTCTATGTGGTAAAAATTTACATTAGGTCCGCCACCCCAGAATGCTTCAGAAATGACTGAAATAGGTACAATTAGTGTTGTTATGCATGTTTCAGACTAATTTAATGGTGCGAAACTGCAAATAATTGACTATTCAGATCCGAGAAAAAATTGCATTTTTTGGTAAATTCCGTCATTCTAAAGAGGGTTTTTT
>Ga0209367_1010438_pt1 | contig 12459 bp, 10 predicted proteins | sample WorMetLIZISLAND2_FD_187412 | JGI IMG/M metagenome (GOLD analysis project Ga0209367, IMG submission 187412) | Marine gutless worms symbiont microbial communities from Max Planck institute for Marine Microbiology, Germany - Olavius geniculatus... ... | reverse complement strand
AAACTGTTGTCTTAATTGATCGATATTCATAAGATCTCCTTTCGTTTGTTCTTTTAAGGAGATCTTACACCATGGGTGTGACAGATACGGTCACACTAACCTTAAAAATGTAGATAGGCTCGAAAATATTAATTGCCACGGCCTTGGCCGGATCTTGCTGGATTGGGACGGTTGTCGCGGCCGACCAGGCTGTCTTTGAGGCTCAAAAGAAACTCAAGGAGCTGGGGTACGATCCCGGCAAGCCGGATGGAATCCGGGGCCGCAAAACCGTAAACGCCATCAAGCTTTTCCAGGAGGACAGCGGTTTGCCGACAACCGGCAGGCTGGATGCAACGACCAAAGCCAGGTTGGCAGCCCAGAGGATACCTTCCCAATTCACCCTCAATGAGGCCGTGCGGCTAAACGATATTGTCCTGGTGGAAGCGCTGATTGATGACGACACCGATTTCAACGAAGGAGACCAACTCGGCGAAACACCGTTGCATATTGCGGCGGTAAGAGGCTATGGGGAAGTCGCCTTGCTGCTCATCGAAAAGGGAGCCGATGTCAATGTACGGGATGTGCGCGGTTTAACGCCGGTGCATGCGGCCGCCTGGCAGGGACACCGGGAGATGGTGGCCCTATTGGCCGCAAAAGGTGCTGACATCCATGCGCGAGATCAGGACGGTGTGACACCGCTGCACGCTGCTGCCCGGGCAGGACGCCACCAGACCGTTGCCATGCTCATCGATAAGGGAGCTGAGGTTAACGCTAAAAATAAGATTAATTTGACACCATTACATGCGGCAGCTCTATCCGGAGACAGGGAGACGGTCGCCCTTCTCGTTGAAAAAGGGGCCGATGTCAATGCACGCACCCAATATGGCTTGACACCTCTGCAAACGGCCTCTCAACAGAATCACCTGGAAGTAGTCGAATTGCTGCAAGAGCATAGACCAAGTAATTGAAGAATGAAGATTTAAAGTATCCTATCGATTTAAAAAAGGCGCAAGGATGCGACATCCATTGCGCTTGCAGTGGATCAATCTTCAATTTTTTATTCTATGCCTTCGGCGAACCCGGGCTGGTCACTTAGCGAGGTCATATCGACAATTTATGTCGATATTACTGCGCGCGTTGACATTTTAAAGGTTTCAGGTGTCAGTGGTCAGGTGTCAGGATTGGGCACCTTTTTTTCCCGACACCCGAAACCCGACACCTGACACCTGACACCTAAAACCTACAAACTGCGTCATTGCTGCCTTACCGGCGCCACTTTTTCGAACGCTGTCTCGGAAAAAGACTAGGTACTTATGAAACTATTACTGTCTGCAATAACATTTTTTATTCTTACCTTTCCATCCGTTTCCTGGGCGCTCGACCTCAGGCTGCCCGGTCGGGTCTTTCAGGGTGATTTGGTTGTCGGTCGGGTCGAACCGGTGGGCACCGTCAAATACCTGGACAAAAAACTGCCGGTGAGCAGTGAGGGTTATTTTATCATCGGAGTTCCGCGTCTGCAAAAGACCGACCTCTTGATTACGGCACTGCATGGGAAAAAGAAAGTTTCCAGAACGGTTATGGTGATGGCCTATGAATGGAAAATTCAACGGATTGACGGTCTACCCAAGCGCCATGTCAACCCGCCTCCAGAAGCCGTTAAGCGCATAAAAAATGACAATCGAAAAGTTCGTAAAATTCGCCAGTCAACGGTGCATCCGGTGCCCTTGTTCCTAAGAAGTGGATTTATCGTCCCTGTCAAGGGAACCGTCACCGGTGTTTACGGCAGCCAGCGCATACTTAACGGCCAGCCCCGCAGCCCGCACAGCGGCGTCGATATTGCCGCCGCCAGGGGCACGGCGGTTGTCAGCCCGGCCGATGGCATCGTACGGATGGCTGCCAAAGATATGTATTTAATGGGCAATACCCTGATGGTTGACCATGGACTGGGCCTGGTGTCGATTTTTATCCACCTTGACAGTATCGAAGCCCGTGAAGGAGATCGTGTCGCCCAGGGTGAGATTGTGGCCCGGGTTGGTAAAACCGGCCGCGCTACCGGTCCGCACCTTCACTGGGGTATCAGCGTCGGTTCAACCTCGATCGATCCGGCCCGCCTGATCAACAAAAAGAAATTGCTGGCCAACCCGTAGAACCGATCCTGTGAACTGAAGATTGAAGATTGTATTTTTGTGTTTGTCGCTCGCGCAGCGCAGGCGCATGCGCCGCGTGTCGCTCCGTCCATTTGATTTAACGGATAGAATACCTTAAATCCGCAATCCAAAATCTAAAATTGACCTTGTCCGTGTCCCAGTTTAAACCCTGCTGGAGGCTTATTATGTCAGAAGAAATTAAAGCCCCACCTGAAGATCCTTTCAAACCCTACAAAGACCGGTTCGAAGCTTACCAGGCGCTGCCTGCCAAAGGCCGCGCCGAGGATGATATCCTTAAAGAGCTGTCAGTTATGGCCGAAGAGGAAAACACCATCCAGTTCGATACATGCCCGAGCATGTTTAAAATGGAAAGCGAAATCATTGCCATGACTGCCAAAATGCTCAACGCAACCCCGAGGACCAGGTCTGCGGGACGGTGACTTCCGGCGGCACCGTTGAAGGCAATCAGCAGGTGTCCGAGCTGATCTTTGGGGTTTTTGACTATTTATATTCCGTGTAAGGTTCAGAGGTTCCGAAATTCAAGGGTTCAGGATTCAGAGGTTGAGAGGTTCAAAGGTTCAGAGGTTGAGAGGATAAGCGGTTTAGTGTTTGGTGGTATAACATTTTGATTTGACATACCTAGTGTTTTACCAAACACCAAACGCGAAACACCAAACACATGATGCATTCGACTTATTACGAATTCATCAATTTTGCAGTTGCTCAATGGCTTCCAGGAGAGCTTTTTGTTCAAACGGCTTTCTTAGAGTCAGTGCACCAAGTGCACGAGCCATCTCAAATTCCGCATCGGCCCCATACCAATCGCCACCGGACATTACAATAAACTTTGCTTCAGGATTTTCGTCTTTTATATTCAGAGCCGTTTCCAGACCACTTATACCATCCATGACAATGTCCGTTATGACCAAATCTAAATCTTGCTCAGTATAAAGTTTGCAGCCATCTTCGCCGCATGATGCCTCCAATACGGTATAGCCTTTTTGTTCCAGCATTTTACGAAGCATAACTCTGAAAGGATCGTCATCGTCAATTATCAGAATTCGTTTGATAACTACAGCAGATGTGGCCAACTCATCTATCCGTTCAAACGATTCGGTTACAATTTTATATAGATTCTCCAATACGATGGGTTTTGATTCATATCCATCAAAACCGGCTTTCTCAAAATCATGCGGATCAAAGAGGTTCGCTTTTCCAGACAACGAATAGATGATCGCATCGGGGTGGTCTTTTCTTATCCGCGCGCACAATTCAAATCCGTTCATTGTTTCTAACTCTAGATCAATGAATATGACGGGGATCTGCTCTTGTGCTAATATCTGAAGGGCTTCTTCAGCTCGGGTTGCTGCAAGCACGTTATACCCGGCTCCACCCAAAGCCATTTTGAGCATATCTCGGATCAGAGCTTCGTCATCGACGATTAATATATTTCTATTATTCATATCGTTACCAACTTCATTTGACGCTAACTGGATTATCGGTATCTATGGTAAAAACTTTAGACCGATCATGCGCATGCTGAAGCCCCCGTCATATTTTCAAACGGCAGATTGATTGTATCATACATCTTAAATCTTGGATCGAAGTTAAATCAAGTGCCTCCGATCGTAGCGCGGATCACTTTATAACCTTCTTTTTCCATGGCCGAGGCGACTTTCTCCTGCAATTCCTTGCCGGGGGTCAGGGCATTCATATACCCGCCGCGGCCGCCGCCGGTGACCTTGGCCCCAAGGGCGCCCAATTCCAGGGCCTTGTTGCAAAGGTAAATCAGGGTTTCGTGTGAAAGATCCATTTTGATCAGAATTTCATGGTTGGCCGTCATGATATCACCGACTTTGGGCAGGTCATAATCCTCCAGGGCCGCTTTCATGGCCTGGGATTGCTGGGTAATGGTCTGAAGGCGTTCCTTGAACAGATCCGGATCGTTTTTCTCCTGTGCCTCAACATACTCATCCAGCTTGGATGTATCAGCCGTCACCCCGCTGTTGCCCAAAACGACTTCCACCGGCTTTTTCAAGTTGATCCGCTGCCAGGTTTTCTCGCCATTTACAATATGGTATTGAATCAATCCACCGTAGGTCGAGGCGGTGTTGTCCACGCCGCTGGGGGTGCCGTGGTAGGCAAATTCGCCCTCCCAGCCGAAATGGTTGATCTCATCAATGGAATGGCCCAGGTCAAACTCCTCGTTGAGGGCCCGGGCTAGTGAAACGCAATGGGCGGCGCTGGCGCCGACCCCGCTGCCGGCCAACAGCGATCCACCGTAGGTTATTTTCAACGGCGTTTTTGAAACATCGATTTTCATCACATCCAGCATGTGATTGATCGAATCAACCTGCTGGTGCTCTTTTTTCTTTTTGTAGCCCGGCACTTCGATGCGGTTGTCTTCCAATATCCATCCGTCGCCCTCTGCCAGCCTTTCCACGATGCATTCGGTCTCAAATGGAATTGAAGATACAATAGCTGGTACCTCATTTAAAACAAATTGATCCCCGATCAGGATGGTTTTTCCAAAAGCGGTTCCCAAACCCATGGTTTTTCTCCTTTATTTTGTAGATGGTATTTTCGTTATTTCAAATTATTATATTGCACTTAAAACTGCTATCAAATTCAAGCCGATCGGAGAAAAGAGCGCTTCGCTTGAATAGCGCTTCGCTTGAGGGTGAAGGCAATAGCGGATCTTACAAGAATATTTTTATCAGCAACGCTACTTACCTTGATCCTTTCACCTTCGGCCTTTCAACTATGTCCTTTCCACTTCCAAAATCTTTTCCATCTCTTCTATTAGCGCTTCCTCTTTGCCGATCGCCACGGTGGTGGCGGCGGTCAGGCTGTGGCAGGCGTCGGAGAAACCGCCGAGTTTGTTGGTGGCCTCGGGCAGCAATATGTTCAGCCCCATGGATCGGCCGCCCCTGATTTCTGCTTCCATGAATGCCGACACCCGCATGGAAATTTTAACATCACTCATCGCCAGGGGCCCGATGCCGGGTATTTCATTGGGAATGATCTGATAGCCGGCTACATATCGCTTGGGATCGATGAAGTCGGAATTTTTTATGGCATCACAAAAAACACCGATCATCTTGACCCCCATGGGTTGAAAACGATTGTCCACCTGAAACCATTGGATGTGTTCGGTTCTTCTGAGGGATCCCGCCTTGATGCGCTGGATTTCCTGCTCGAACGCTCTGGCCTGAACCGCTTTGAGCTCCTGCAGCATTTTATCGGATTCAGGGCCTGGACCTTCCAGACAGACTTGAATGCCCATGTCCGGTCCGTTCTGGTAGTAGCCGGCTGCACCCAGGGTATCCAGGTAGGCGCCGAATTCATCGCAGGGCACTTGGCGTCCGGCGACCGTATTAAGATAATAGCGTTCTCCGAATTCCCGGGGCCGGATTTCCATCTTGCCCTGGGCGACGGCTTGCAGGGTCACATCGCGGTTCTCACTGACCAGGCATCCGTCCACGAAAAATTCGTCCCCCACGGCGCCGATCGCGGCCAAGACAGCCAGGTCCTGGTTGGCGGGGTCCCAGGTGCGAGCAAACAGGTAGCAGGTGGCCGCCCCCGCGATGTCCCGGTCGCCCTTCAGACCGAAAAGGTCAGGGTCCAGGTTATGGACTTGCGGGTCGGTGGATGGCTCGGCCACATGGTGATCCAGAATCAGGGTCAGATTGCGCCCCTGGTTCAGCTCCGACAGCAAGGGGGCAATGCGCCCGGCAAAGTCGGCAAAAATAATGATTTCACCGGTTTGCTCATAGATTTTATTCAGCAGAGACGGGTAGGGTTTCTCCAGGCAATAGCGCTTGATTCCGTAGCCGGCCCTTTCGAACGTGCGGGTCAGAATCGCGCCTGAGGTCAGCCCGTCGGAGTCATTGTGATGAAATATCTGAACTTCCTTTTTCGGCCATTGCTCGACCTCCGCGATGGCGTTTTTCATTGCAGAAATTAGTAGATCACGCAATTTTTAGCTCCTTTTTCATGCATATCATTCAAATTTAAAACCCAAAACCCTTGGGTCGAAATATCGTGCCGGTTTTAATTTCCCCTCATTAACCGAGCAGAAGTAGAATGTCAATTCTTTCGTCGAAACGCTCTTTTTAATCGAAGAGTTCGACAACAGGCTGGCGATACCGGGGTCTAATTGGTTTTTGCTCACCTGCGGTATTGTGTCCTACTCAAGCAGCGGCAGTATCCTCCCGATCCCCCTGGTCCGGGCTCGATCCAGGACCTCGGCTGCCATGTAGACATCATGGATCGCCGCAAGCTAAGGCCGAATCTTTACTACACTCATCATCGCTTTTAATGCAAGCAAGATTTTCATATTGGAGAACGGGTGCAATTGAGCCAAGCATCAGGTGATTCCGCCCAATTTGCGCCAGCCGAGAAAGAAATCTTTTTTCCTCTCTGGGTAATTAATTTTTACTGAAAACTAACCTTGACAATATATTTCCAGTTATATAAGGGAAAAGAATTAATTAATGATGTTCATTTTTTTTACATGGCTTTATTTTATGTAGTAATACGTGAAAGACAAAGTCATCACGAATTTTTGATTTTCTGAATAAACGCGAATTGCATTTGAAAGGTAGTATTTATGAGCGGGGATGGACAGAAGATTATTAAAGGCGCACCCATCAGCCTGCAATCGCTTTCCAGGCATTTCGGCAAGGTCATTGCGGTGAATGATATTTCCCTTGATATCAAAAGCGGCGAATTCATGACGTTTCTGGGACCCAGCGGATCCGGCAAAACCACCACGTTGATGATGATCGCGGGATTCTTGATACCCACCGCCGGCGACATAAAAGTAAACGATCAATCGATTGCGACCGTTGCCCCTTTCAAACGCAACATCGGCATGGTGTTCCAGAACTATGCCCTTTTTCCGCACATGACGATCTTCGATAACATCGCTTTCCCGCTGCAAATGCGGAAGATGTCCAAAGAAGAGATCAAAAAACGCGTTAGTTGGGCCCTGGAACTCGTGCAGCTGCCCGGCTTTGAATATCGCCGGCCAAGCCAGCTCAGCGGTGGCCAACAGCAGCGGATTGCCGTGGCCCGGGCGATCGTTTTTGAACCCCCGGTGCTGCTGCTCGATGAGCCTCTGGGCGCCCTGGATGCCAAGCTGCGCGAAGGAATGCAGATCGAACTCAAACAGCTTCACGACCGAATCGGCGCCACCATTCTTTATGTCACCCACGACCAGGAAGAAGCCCTCACGCTTTCAGACCGGATCGTGGTGTTTAATGACGGCGAAATCATGCAGGTGGGTACCCCTGATGACCTTTACCGGCTGCCGGAGAATAGATTCGTAGCCGACTTCATCGGCAAAACCAACTTTCTCAGCGGCCGGGTGTCCGCCACGGACACTAAGAATTGCAGCGTCCAGTTGGAGGACGGCGTCACCATGCACGGACCGCTGCGCGACTCGTTTGACACTCCTAAAAAACAGGCCACTTTTTCACTGCGACCTGAAAAAATTCTTGTGGGGGAGGAAATCACCGACACCCCCAACACCTATGAAGCCACGGTCGAACAGTTCCTCTACCTGGGCGAGTTTACCAAATATCATCTACGAATCGGAAAATCCGTTGAACTGATTGCCAAATCGTCCAACCGGCTGGGAAGGAATGTTTGGGAACCAGGCAGTAAAATTCAAGTGGGCTGGGACATCGATGAACTGTTGCTGGTGGAATCAGATGTCCCGGCTTAGTGCCGCGCCTTATAAGTTCTGTCTCGATGAATGGTAATTTAAAATTAGAAATAAATGCGCTTAATTTGACCCATTTTCTAGCGCCGCGGAAACCCGAAATTCGATTACCCCGCCTCGGCGGGGAACAAGCTCAAATGAACCAAATCCTAATTACCAAAACGAAAGAAACCCGATACGGGCCCGGCCATATTTTGAATTTTGAACATTCGAGTTTTGATCGTAATACAGTCGCGAACGGGAGCGTTGGAACGAGTGGAAGCTGAAATAGAGGCTACCTCCCCTTGCCCTGCTGTTCGTGAAGGGTAAGGGAAATAGAATTTTCAGACTAATACGAAACGTAACGGATGTGTAAAGAAAAATGACTGAAACGGTTCAAGAGATAGATACGGGTGTTGCGGAACAACCATCGTTTGCCAAACATCTGGCCAAGCTGGAGCGTCGCGAAAAGCTGATCTATTTTGCTTTTGTCGCCCCGCTTTTGGCATATCTGGCTGTATTTTTCATTTATCCGCTGATAAGCTTTCTGCCCACCAGTGCCTTTTTCGATGGTGGCTTTTCCTTCGATAAATATATACGCGCCTTTACCAAACCCGTCTACCTGCGCATCCTGCGCACGACCTTTTTCATCGCGGGCTCCACCACCCTGATCACATTGATTCTGGCCTACCCTTTGGCTTACTGGTTTACCAATGCCACGGGGAAAACCAAAGGTATCATCACGGCGCTGATCATCCTGCCTTTTTGGACCAGCATCATCGTGCGCATGTATGCCTGGATGTCCCTGCTGGGACACAACGGTATATTCAACCGGCTTTTTCTCGAGGGCGGGATCATCTCAGAGCCGATTCCTATGATGTTTAACCGTTTCGGGGTGCTGGTGGGCATGGTGCATTTCATGCTGCCCTATATGGTACTGTCGATTTATGCCGTGATGAGCGGTATCCCCAACGTTTACATGCAGGCCGGTGCCAATCTGGGCGCACCGCCCCTGAAACGTTTCGTGAAGATCTATCTGCCGTTGAGTATGCCGGGAATCGGCGCCGGTTGCCTGCTGGTCTTTATCCTGGCCCTGGCATTTTATATCACGCCGGCGTTGCTGGGCGGATTAAGAGATACCATGATTGCGCAGATTATCGAGCAGGAAATGAAAGAGACATTTGACTGGCCGTTTGCCGCCGCGCTTTCCACCATCCTGATCTTTGCGACCACCACGCTTTATATCATCTACCAGAAAGTCATGAGCGTCGAACGCATTTACGAGGGCAAAGGATAGCAATGAAGGAGAAAAATCCGGGCGAAAAATCCCCGATCAAAAGCATCGTATTTTACACCTACTGCTGTCTAGTGCTGGCATTCATGATCATGCCCAATTTCGTGGTTTTTCCGATTTCCTTCAGCAGTGCCACCTACCTGGAATTTCCGCCCAAGGAATGGTCCATGCGCTGGTATATCGATTATTTCAGCCGCCAGGAGTGGATAGACGCCACAATCCATAGCTTTGAAATCGCGATCTGCGTCACCGTCATCGCGGTCGTCCTTGGCAGCCTGGCGGCCTACGGGCTGGTGCGGGGACGCTTTCCGGGGAAGAATTTCATTAATTCAGTCATTATTTCTCCCATGGTCGCCCCTATCCTGGTGACGGCGGTGGCCATCTTCATCCTGTTTACGAAGTTCAAGTTGAACGGCACCCTGGCGGGCTTTATTATAGCCCATACCGTCGTCGCAATTCCCTTTGTAGTAATTGTTATGACCGCATCCTTGCGCGGTGTGGACATCGAACTCGAGCAAGCGGCCATGAACCTGGGCGCGAACCGCTTTACAACCCTGAGAAGAGTCGTGTTTCCCATGGCCCTGCCGGGCATGATTTCCTCCGGTCTGTTTGCCTTCCTGATTTCTTTCGACGAACTGATTATCGCCATTTTTATCGCCAGTCCCCGCATGTCGACCCTGCCCAAGATTCTGTGGGAAGGAATCCGGACCGAAATCAACCCCACCATTGCCTCGGTATCCACCTTGCTGATCGTCATGAGCGCAATTATCCTGATCAGCGTCGGCTTGGTGCGACGCTATTTTGAAAAGCGCAATCAATAATAATGAGTCGGCCCTTCAGCAACTTGAGGGCTATGGTGTCCAGGTGGGGTATTGAATTTCGATTCGAAGTATTTCATGGAGTCAGGGACTAGTGGACGGCTGCAGACTTCGACGATTCCTCCTTGTGGATCCATCGCTTCCGGCCGCTTCCGGTCCCACAACTTTTTGCGGGATTGCCGCCTTGGTTTCGTCGCCCTTGTAGAATTGCTCAAAGGCCACCGGCCGGTCAATTTGTCCGATATTTTGCAAGGCTTTGGACACCTGCCGGAAAACTTCCTGATCAAGTTGCCCTTTGCGGGCGCTGTCAAGATTTATCATCTGAATGATTTCGGATAACATTCGGCTTTGGTGCGTGCGGGTGGTCGGCAAGGGCGAACGCTCTGCGTGCGCCATTACGATGTCCAGCGCCTCCTCAATATTGGCGGCGGCGTATTGCCAACCGGCCATGGATGCTCGAACAAATCGGCGGCACGCATCGGGTTCCGACTGCCAAATTCTCTGGGAAGTATAAAGCCCGTCCTCGGGAAAATTCAGACCGAGATTCTGAAATCGAAAGATTTTCAGCTCATCGCGGTCGATGCCCCGGTCATCGAATATGAACATCTCATTAAAGCTCATGGATAACGCGGCATCCACTTTAGCGTCGATAACCTCGGACATGTCAAATCCCTGCTGAACGAGTTCGACACCCAAGCCTTTTTCCAGGTCAAGGGCCAGCAGCGGATAATCGAACTCACCGCCCCAGACGCCGACCCGCCGCCCTTTTAGATCTTCAATTTTTTTGAAGCCTTGTTTGCGCATTGTAACCAGGAGCAACCCGTTTTTCTGAATGAATTGAGATAATAGCACCAAATCTGCGCCCCGACTGGACATGACCAATGATGGAGCCAGCCAGGCCGTTCCGAATTCGATTTCCCCGCGCACCAACTCGGAGGGTGGATTGGACTCCGGCCCCCCGTCCAGAAACTCCACGTTGAGCCCCAGATCTCTATAAAATCCTTTATCCAGGGCGACATAGTATCCCGCAAATTGGGACTGGGGAACCCACTGCGGCCGAAAGCGAAGCTTGCGGAGGCTGTTGGGGCTTTTGCCGCGCATTCGGATAATGTTGCGACTGTCGGCTGAGGATCGCATGATGGCGTAGTTCAGGCGGTTGAAACGATTGGCCTGGGAATGACTGCTTGTTTGAATTTGTTTGACGATCTTGGTCATCTCGATGGCTTGGGAAGACAGGTCATTAAAGGCGCCGCGGGCGTCAGTCACTAATTTCTCACCGCTGGATATTCGATCGATCGCTTCCTGGATCAGCCGGCGGGATTGGTTGGATTGATCCGCTGCGCGGCGGGCCAGGTTGCGGACCTCATCGGCGACGACTGCAAAGCCGCCACCGGCCTCCCCGGCCCGAGCGGCTTCGACTGAGGCATTCAGTGCCAAAAGATTGGTCTGAAAGGCAATTGATTCGATCGCCCCGATGATTTCATTGATCCGGCATGAACTGTCACTGATGGTCGCCATGGCATTGACGGTTCGATCGATGACTGTTTGCCCCGACGCGGCAATTCGGCCGCTTCTCTCAGCAAGTTGATCGGCGCGGTTGATCTGACTGAGGACCTCTTCGGCCTTACGGATGACATCTTCAAGGTCCCGGGTGCCGATTTGAATTTGATCGAAATTTTGCCGTAATTTTCTCAGATCTGTGGTCGATAACGTTAATAACCGCGCAGTCGGCGTTTGGGGGAAGGCTTTCATTGTGGTTTTCAGTGGATCGCTTCGATTGCAAGACACCGTCTGTGTGCGGTGAAGAATGACTCGCGGCAGCCAAATGAACAATAGTAGATCGGCTGCGACCATGATTCCGAGCCAGTTCCAATTCCATCCATCAGGATTGCCGGCGAATCTGACCCCCCCGAACATATTTATCATGGCAACTGCCAATAAGGCTAATGTTAGGATTAATCTGTTTTTCATTATCGATTTTAGATCGTTTTCGAGTAAAAGGACCCTGGTGTGCCGAATCAACCTGCAGGATTTCGGAGTACAGCGTATATTATCGGTAAATTTCTTAATTTTCTTGAGATAAAAGGAAGGCCGGCGGCATTGGAGCCAACTTCCCTGAGGCCTCACATTGATCCGGCCGGCGGCGGCTGAGAAAAGCAGCTTTGCAAAAACCGATTTGATGGACGGCATCCGGTCTGAGTTCTGGTCCAGCCTCAGGGTTGAGGGTTTTTGTGAAAATAACTACATATATACTATGACGTTGTTACTTCAATTACCCAATAACTATGGCATTTTTGTAACATTATTGTGAAGTCGAAGTTAGAGTTAGTTTAACGTCTTTAATAACCTATTAATATTTCTTATAAAAATGATTTATACATTATTTAAAAACGAGCCTATCTACATTTTTAAGGTTAGTGTGACCGTATCTGTCACACCCATGGTGTAAGATCTCCTTAAAAGAACAAACGAAAGGAGATCTTATGAATATCGATCAATTAAGACAACAGTTTC
>Ga0209367_1010437_pt1 | contig 12461 bp, 5 predicted proteins | sample WorMetLIZISLAND2_FD_187412 | JGI IMG/M metagenome (GOLD analysis project Ga0209367, IMG submission 187412) | Marine gutless worms symbiont microbial communities from Max Planck institute for Marine Microbiology, Germany - Olavius geniculatus... ... | reverse complement strand
GCAACAAATCATCATGTAATCAGCACTTAATAGCACTGCTTACTTCGTGAAAAATAAAAACAACCGAGTACCATCTGAGGTTTTCCCATGTCACCCACACTCAGTAGAGGTAACAGCGTGTCGTGCATGGCAATACTCCAACGGAACAACGTCAACGTCAGTTACAAACATTTAAGTCATTAAACGTCATATCGTTAACAGACTGTCCATTAGCAATGTCACAGTCAAAATAATAAATAATAAATGCTTAAACTGCTGTCCCTTTACTCAGGGGTCGTCTTTTCCATTCTTGACGAATGTCTGCTGTTGTAAAGCAATGTGACTGATGAAGAATATGTCCCCGGGCACGTGCTAAAGTAAACATCATTGAACCTTCTGACAATGATGTCACTAATCAACAGTTTGCTAACATTATAATGTTCAATGACTAAAGATTTTGCGACTTACATCGTGGCTTCATTGCAGTGCAGTTGCCTCTACTGTGGTTGGGTGCCATTAAGTGCTGATTACATGATGATTTGTTGCACCAAAATGTGTTGACAATGAAGCAGAATTGTTGGAATTAATAAAAAAATGTCACAGGGGTCCAGTTTTTTGGGGACACAATGACAAACAGCCAACCTACTTCAAAACTTCGTGGCCGCAAAATTTGCCACTGGGTAGACACTTTGACACATTTTTACGCATGAAAGCAGCTGCTGCTTTCAGCACATCTTAGCCATCGCAACTCTGTCTGTCTGTCCGTCACACGGGTGGATCAGTCAAAAACGGTGCAAGCTAGGATCACCAAATCTTCACCATCGGCTGCCTGGAAGACTCTAGTTTCAGGAACCGTAAAGCTTTGCCATGAATTCGAAGGGGGTCATCCCAAACGAAAGCACTAAATGAGAGAGGGGTGGGTAAAATTTGCGATTGTTGGCCAATAAGTCGCTGTATCTCAGTAACGATGCGAGATAAGGCCTAGGTTACTATTAATCACTAATAGGAAGTCGTATACTGGCTCTTGATTGGCGCTGAATTCAATGACCTTGAATGACCTTGAACGCCAAAATAGGGGGTTTTATGGATTTTTTTGGCAATATGGGGCTGCAAGACACATTTCAAGAGCGAATTGCGCCAAAATCAATTGAGATAGACATGGACAAGCTGCATATGAAATTTTCAGCATTAAACGTACATTTTGACGGTCCAAGTCTCGATTTTCTAGGTTCAAGGAAACTTGTGCACAAGAGCATCAAAGAGCGGTACCCCCGTAAAAGTTGTTATTTTACTCTTGTTGTCCAGTAACTGCTATAGGCTTTCGTGCGTATCGTGAGCATTAGCTCAAATTTCTTGTTCTCAAAGAAGTTGTCTCATATAACACTGAAATGTGGCCTGCAACATTTCCTACAGCTATTATCATATGACTCCAGTAGACAATGTAATTTCTGAAAAAGTGGCCTCTTAAGATGTCACAACAAACACAGAGTAACCATCAAGACTGACCTATTATCGTTTTAACACACAATCAACTGTGGTAGTCTATACTAAACCACACAATGCAGCAGTTGGTAAACTACATGACAAAGAGAATGATTTGCCCCGCAGAAATAATCACTGTACACATAATGGTATTTACTCATAATGATTACTATTACTGCTTGCCTTAAAACTAGTCAGTATGCCTCAAGACTTCAACACTTGTTTCAAAACTTGTTTTAGCTTTAATTACTACACTGTGCTCAGAAAAAAACACACCCTTATGTTTTCCTTTATACCTCCGTGGAAAATGTTTAGATTAACACAAAATTTTCAGGAAATGTTTAGGAGAAAACTATTATTCATTAGTATAAAAGTTAAATATTCTTTGCTACCAGTGACGTCATGCTGACGTCATATTGTTGTGTTTATAAACAAGATAATGTTTACATGAACACAGAGTCTGTCCAATGCATTTCAGTAGTTTACAGTATATGTCCATATAAATATAATCAGTGAGCTGTTTAGACTCGTAGGAATAAATCAAACAGTTCAATTTCAAATTGTACAGCAGCAATGATCCTTTCATCCTTCTGTATTATTTTAACTAAACAATAAACATTGTCATCACGAGACCATTCGATTCACGGCATGCTTTACATCTTTACCATACTGTCAGATACAGTGTTATTAGTAGCTTAATATCAACCGTACTTATGTAAAAATTTGTGACTACAAATGCAACTAAACACAAAAATATCTAAAACACAGCAATCGTAGCATCAACTCACCTGGGGTTTCGGGCACTTTGGGCTTTGAAGCGGCAGGAACGGCGGCAGGCCTACCACAGTGAAAACCGAAACACATACAAAACACGCAGAGCTTCTAGGGACTTGATGGAAATAATTAAAAATCTGCATTCACTGAATGCAAATTTTCGATGTACAGATGTGCATAAATTCAAATGCAAATCATGTTACTAAAATTAAAATACAACACACGATAAGCGCACGCATGCAGCTATCATCTCCTTACACCATTTCAAGCTAAACTCCATGATCAAAGACAATCTGAGGCAGGGCCAAAAGTGTGGCCCTCTGGAGGAGTAAGTCCGAACTTGGAGATGACAATAAAAACCACACAGCAGGCACTGACTCTGGTGCACCTAGCGAATGCAAATACGATATAATACATGCCCCTCCTGTCAAAACCCTGCGCTCAAATTTGGGCTTTGGCCACAATTCCTTCCAGGTAAGAGCCATACTTACCCCAATTTTGGCTTTGGTCCTTTGTCCAGCTTCAGAGGAGAAGTGAAAAATAAAAAAATAAAATAAAATTAACAAGTAGAAAAAAAAACAGCGAAAACATAAGGACTTCCGTTACTACATACGGGCGAATTAATAAACATTCACATTCAGTCACTATTTAAACAACAGTGCTATGGCACTAATATAACTTACAGTGTTACATAACTACAATCTTAAAAGTTCAATGTCTGTCTCATGCCTATACACACAAGTTTAATGTTCACGGTCAGGTCTGTTCGCACATTTTCACAAATCGACGATGCGATAAATCACCACTGCTTAACTACAAATGATTAAAAAGCGTGCATTTTTGTGCATTTTGGTTGGCTCCATTACATCCCAGCATATGTTTGGCACAGTTTTTGTAATTTAAGAAGAGCAATAAGTTAACTCATTACAAAACTTGGGTCTTACTTTGAAACTGGTTTCTTCTTGCGTTTGGCTTGCGCATCGGCATCGTCACCTTCCTTCCGTTTGACAGTTCTACCTGACGCAGTGTATGTGCCTTTCATCTTGGCAATGATTTCAGAGTCTCGTCTCGCATAAGAAATCCTCTGCAAGCAAAACACAGATTATACAACTGGATAATAAATAGGACACAGAACTAGAAGGCTTCAATAGTTCGACTAATAAAATTCTGCTCACATATGATTATGACATCAGCTGATTGATGACATCTACTAAACAGAGAATAAACAATGAACTTTATTTCAGCAGTAAATGATCTTATAAAAACCCACATTTGCCATAAGAATTCCAATACCATGAAACTTCTAATAGAAGCTTCCAGCTACTACTTGGACGTTATGTTTGGGACCTGGCTTCTATTAGAAAATCCAATTTAGACTCCCATCTCCCTCCCCTTCCCCCCTGTCTTCCAATAGACAGCATTATCACACTGATGACTGTCTGGGGGATAACAGGGAAGATTATTAGAACTACCATTACGTTAATTACATATGCACGTGCAATTTTTGGTTAAGCTCATTTTTTGTGTTTTGTGTTTCTGTAAAGGTTAAACTTTCTGTTTATTGTAAAGTTTAATCTTACCGTTCCATTATTATGTGTTTGTGTGCATTCCGCCTGAAAAGGTCGTCCCCGAAATGACCTATACTGTGTCGGGTGGGACATTCGTTAAACCCTACTCACTCACTCTCACTCACTCATGTATTAAAGACCCAGATTCTATTAGAAGTTTTAGAGTATCTGTTATATTTTCAGATATATTATTTCTCATACAAATGGCCACACTGCCATTTATGATTGTACCGGTATCAAAATGGTTTGGCAGTTGGAAACACTGTATCTGGGCTTGAGTGCTTGACATGGATGCTTCTTATTAGTTCGCAGTTGGAATAAAAGCATATTTATCACATTTTTCTATTTAAATAACAGCCACTGAGTTTTTACCGTAAAATGCAACAAATAAGCCTAAAGTGCAATACAAATGTTAAAAACCTTAATATTAGAGCTATCACAGTTGACGCGTTAATTAACGCGTTAATGCGTTAATAAATTAACGCACGTTAAAAAAATTAACGCACATGCGTAAATTTATTTCATTCAGTTACTAAATTCTGTGCAGCAAAAGTTTGGATATTCCATTAAACTGCGGTTATATGACAATCAAATGAAATCAAGTAACTAAACTAGTTTTCGTTTCATCACTACTGTAAATAAACAATTACTTATTTATTTCATTGACAGGCTAATAGATTTCTAATTTTTTTTCGTCATATCATAATATTTCGTTCACACGAGAAAGCTGGCTCTGCAAGCTGGCTCTATAAAAGTGCACGACGTACGCTCATCGTGTGCTCTAAGTCTAAGAGCTGGCTCTAAGAGCGCACGCCGTAGAGCCAGCTCCCTTGCGTTTTTTCATGCAAATTACTTTATATTAAACGACGGATTCCTAGTGGGACACTGAAAACTGGAATTTGCTTGACTGGAATTTCCGGCACAAACGCGGTCAAAAATGCAGAGGTGGAAAATGCGAGACTGGAAAATGGAGCACTAAAAGCTCAGGGCTGGAATTGAGAAATGTGGGTGGTTAATGTAGTTAACTTAAGCCATGAAGATGAAATATACGTCTAAGGCTAGGCTATGGCTGCATGCAAAAAGTCATGTAAAACTGTACCATTAAAAACATGCAATTTCTTGACTGCAGAATATGCCAGATATCCAGTTATGCAAATAAGCCTATCATTTCGGCAAACGTTGCATGTTGTGCACTTGCACCAGACGTTGGACAAACGTCGTCAAACATTTTGATGCAGAGGCAGTTCTTTTTTAGCGCTGGTAGAACTACGCATATTAAGTTATCAACCCTATCAGCACTACTCCAATTTCACTCTCATTTTATTTATATTTCATACATTTTATTTCTTTTTAGTTTATGTAGTAGATTAAACCGACAGCCTGTCTGTCAGTTTTTCAAGTGCAAATTCAATATCACATATCATAACACCATCCAACTCACGCGCTTATTTTCCTTTATATTTCAGTCTCGTATTTTCAGTCTCCCCGTGAGCAAGTCATAGCGAGTGAATCTCGTGTAGGTATATAAGCAGGCAAGCACTCCATAAATCCGCTATTCTTTTAGTAAATATTCATTTGCCGTAACTTAAGTCATTTAATCAGTTTTGTTTCAATTTAGGATTACGACCACGTGTTGTACTTATGTAAGTGCATACACGACCTTTATATTTCGGCTCGAATAGTTTTTTCCTGCACGCTACATGATCTGTAGTGGTGTTTAAAATTTAAATAAATACATGCGTAATATTATACCCGTAGATTGTTTTTAAAGTTTTTACTTTTTTTCATTTTTCTAATTTCCTATATTCTACAGGCGGGTCCCATAAATGTCTCGGGCCCGGGGTAATTTACCTCCTATTCTCCATCTCGACGGGACTGGGTGCGTTAATTTGTAACGCGTTAATTAATGCATTACAAAAATTAACGCCTTGACAGCTCTAAATATAACTTAAAAGTTCATAAATTCCACAATGAAATACACAAACATGAAATAGTTAGCAACCATTGCTAAAACACTAACTTATCAATCATAAACTCCAAAAAGTCAAATGAAACTAAAAACAGAATACTGTGTGACAAGTTAAGAGGTAGACTCTAGCCTAATAGTAAGCCATGACCAGTATCTGTATCTCAAATCTCAGTTGTATATAGTATGACTAGGTGGGCCCTAGCCGACGGTGACGGCGGCAGTTCGGTAGCAATAGCATGATACTGAATATGCAGTGTCTATGATCATGAATTCGTGATCGCGTCGCTGATTGCCTATGATCATGGCAGCCAATAGGAAGAGCCAATACAGTCAGAACGTGCACTGTCGCTATTGACCAATCGGAGCATGGTTTAGAACGTCGATGGGCATGGTGTATTTTGAACGAGAAAGTTTGGTTTTGTTTACATTCATTTCGTGTAGTTAATCTAGTTTTTGTTTGCAATATGGCTTCCATAGAATTAGGTGCAAAATTCAACGACTGGGATACATTTGACACTGCTATGAAGCGGTAGCACTAATTGCTGAATTGGCGCCGATGGAGCATACTTGCTGCGTTCATGACGCCGATGGACTAACAGTAATTATTGAATCGGCCCACTACTGAGTTCATGGCCACCTGAGTCGTCACGCATCACTTTTTTCTCTTCGCTGTCGTAATTAACGTTTTTTCGTAATAATGTATTCATATTCCGCAGCTTATTCAGTTTTAAAGCAATTTAACGGTAGATATATATAGAACGTCTATGCCAGGAAGCGCCGATTAAGCCGATTCAGCAATTAACGCTACCCCTCTGAAGCATTTTTCTGAAGCGAATCACGTTACGTTTGTGAAGCACAACACCAAGACGCGAATCGCGAATTCGTGATCATAGATGAACGTCGGCAGCGATCGCGGCCGCCGATTGCCTAGACAAAGAACTTCGTCCTAAATATTAGCCTAGACGGACGGCATAGAACTAGGCTAGGTGGGCCCTATACGCTAACGGTAATTATACATTCAAATCGATGATCTAATAACAGCCATAAAAAATTGATATGCTCAGGTCGCCAATCTGAAGCAGCAGCATTTATATTCAGATCGGTGCCATTACGGCCATCAGTAACACCGGGCCACTTTAAATCGCTCGTGAGCAAAATTTAAGCAAAAACCCGCAAATTTTGTCTTAGATGTCGACTATTAAGACGAAGTAGCATGCAAAAAAATAATTTAGAACGCAATGATCCGAGGACAGGTTGGTAACCCTTGGCCCCCAATTCTTCTACAGTTAAATACAAATACACTTCAAATATAACTCACTTCCCGCAACTTGTTTGTTTACGAACCTATGTTTACATTTGACTCGTACATTATCGCTCATTCTACTGAGTAGTGAAGGGCCAGTTTATTATTTTTTTTATGGTTTTCGTGGTACCGAACTAGAAGTAACTACCGATACTTGATCAAAGACCGTAAAGCCCCGAAAGAGCGTTTTACGCTTTTTGCTGGACGTGCTGTCATTTGATAATAATTTATAACTATATGTTAAGCTATAGCTAAATTACTGCTATTTTTGTTGTTTATCAGTGGAGAGTAAAAATAACCAATGAAACCAAAGATGACTGACTTTGTCATCATCATCATTTTATTTGACTCAGGCAGCATGGCCCATAAAACACAAAACACAGAAACGGAAAAAAGAAAATGAAGAAAAGAAGCGTCTTTCTGAGCTGTGTTCACTTATTATGCAGTTTTTTTGGGACGTATAACGTTAATTGAAGTAATTAGTGGCGTGACGATACACTAACTTGTTGCCTTTTTGTAAATTGAAACACAAGCCTCAATAACGAATCACCGCTATATTCAACGGGGGAAAGGCAAACAAGCCAGCGGGCGAAACAGCAAAGGGGCGAAAAAGCAATAGTGCTTACAACTTTATTCCAAAGGCCTCTGTCAAAACTGTTATTTAAGCAGTGATGGGACCAAACCACCAACTCTCAAGGTCAAGACCAAGGCCACAACTCGCAAGACCAAGGCCAAATGCTGTCCTGTGAAAAACCCATTCTTCAAACGCCGATGTATCAACAACACTGTAGAGGCGATAAAATAGCGGCCAAAAAGCAACTAATTCAGTGTCAGTGAAAAGTTTCGTGTTCTCACAATCATCATGATTTATGGCAGAAATGTATTCTGACAGCTTGATATCAGTGAACTTTCAATTTTGTGTCAGTATTGCAACAACTCAACTAGTGCATACTGTGTTGCATCTTGCCTCAAAGGTTAGTGTGTTACCAATACACTAACTTCCAAAACCAAGGCCAAAGCCAAGACATCAACCTTCAAGGCCAAGGCCAAGGCAGTAAAGATCTGCCTCGAGGCAAGGAGGCCCACATCACTGTATTTAGGGCTACACTTCTCCACAGCTGGCAATTTTTCATTACACTCAATTATATTCAGTATTCAAATCTTTCACTTGAAAATTACATGACAAGTAAACAAATACATTTAGTAATAATAACAACAAACAAGTGGAATATCATTCGGCAGCGTTTTATCCTCAAATCAATCTTCTATCAGACGTTCAGAGTTTTATAAATCATATAAAGGATAAAGCTAGCCAGTTCAGTTCATGATTCTATATACATACTCGTCCACTGTTTGTCTATACAAAAATTAACAAACATAAGAGGGTCATCAAAAAAGTTTCTGGCCTCGACACATTAGACAATAATATTTTCCACATTCTACACCGTGTCTCAAAAAAACAGTCAAAATTGTTTTTGTCATAACTTTGTCAAATTTCAACTAACTTTGAAATTTTTGGCAAAATTATGGCCGAAACGATAAAATTATGTAATATGTACTCATTTTCTACCTCACTTAATTTCTGTCAATACACTACCTGGAAAAAAACATAGATACTCCAAACTGTTACAGAATGCTCAGTTGTTGCCTTGAGTACCGGTAAACATTGTAATGACTTAATTCTGCACAAAAACACTTAAATGTGAATTATTTAGCACAATTATAAACACGATAACCAATCACTTCATAAATTATCAGCATTTATGCTCAAAGTGTGCCCACCATACATGGACGCAATGGCTTAGATGCAAGGCCACTGGCTGATAGTGGAATCAAAGGTTGACTGATCAAACAGCATTCACTTATCGATTAGACATGTTTTAAGCTCATAAGTCAGCTATTTTGTTGTCTGCTATTTTCACCTTAACATATTTAATATCACAAAATAATTAAACCACGTGGCACCCTCTGTCAAATAGATGATGCAAAATGAGCAATATGATACAAATAAGCACCGTGTTATGTAACAATCTGGAGCATCTGTGTTTTACACGGTAGTGCATTGACATAAATTGAGGTGAAAAATGAATGCATCTTGCATAATTTTTGTTGTCTTGGCCATATTTGTGCCAAAAATTATCAAAGTTGGTGGAAATTTGACAAAGATATGACAAAAACAAATTAGACTGTTTTTTTGAGACACTGTGTATACGTCAGTGAAATGTACATTCTTTGCGAACTCTAATTTTTGCGGATATGACATCACTGTAATTTATGACGTCCTACAGCATTAAACAGAAACGATTCACAGCGTCAATGCAAACAGCCTCGGGTTATTTATCATCCTGGATAGCAGACACCACCATGGTGAAATATCAGATTTCAAAACAGATAACAGTCACCTTGGCTCAGGTTATTACTGTGTGCAGGGCGGTCTTAGTGTTCGAAGTTGTAGTCACAAACAGCCATACAACACAATAAAGAATTTGCACTTACAAACTGACAGACAAACTGTCAGTTTAATCTAGTGCATAAACTAAAAAAAACTTGAATTTTTTAAAGAAAAATGAAATGAGATAGTAAAAATAGAAAAACAGTTATAATGTAAAACTTAAAAGATCCGGAAAATGACAGAAATTTGAAAAAAACCTAAAATAATAAAAAAAACTAAAAATACTGAAAATTAAAACCAAGAAAAAACTGAAATGAGAAAAATAGAAAACCATGAGCAGGTTCGAATAGCTGTGACGTCAGTCCGATGGGGTGCCAGATGTCTATGGAAGGTAGGATTTGCCAGATTAGTAATTGTAGACTTTTTGACTGGACTGCAATGTTTAGCGGAATTTAGGGCATGGCGCATGGAACTTACCTTACTCCTGCATCGCTGTGCACACCAGGGTCCCCACATAAGAAGTTAAATCTTGATTACTGCTCTATCGGCACAAATAAAATCATTGTTGTAAAATTTTTAATAAGGCTTTATTGATGCCGTCAAATTTTGATGAGGCATCATAACTGACTAAAATGCTTTTATTTGCGATCACCTCAGATTTAGGCTATCCTGTATTCACCGATTCAAAGAAAAATTCATAAGCATATTTGTCAGGGTTTTCACAAAATCAGATTCCACAGGGCCCACTTTTACAAATCCAGCTACAGACTGGAAAATTCTCAAGCAATGGCGAGCCTGATTTCATGCCGTTTGCTTTAGCGCTCCAAATCATTTTGATTTGGAGCTCTATGACATCATAAATTACAATGACATCATATTCGCAGCAGATTAATAGAGTTCGCAAAAAATGTACATTTCACTGATGTATAGATTGTGGAAAATTTTGTTGTCTGATATGTCGAGGTTGAAAACTTTTGGAATGACCCTCATATGTAGTGAGTTTATGAACTCCGAAATTCTACTTGTTGACCATGTCAATCAGAGTTCCCTTTATACGCGACTTCTTTGCTTCACCTTCACCCTGCATAACAACATTGTCGCATTACGATCAGCATGCTGATGGTAACATCAACATGGAATAAAGTAATTTGGAAAAAAACAGAATCTCTGACGCAAGTACACCCACCTCCAACTCAGCATTCACTAGGTGGCAGCAAAAGACTGAAATTAGCAATTGCATGTTTTGGCTGCAGGTTTAACCCCAATATCTCCCACTGCCCATGGATTCAGGGTGTGTCAGTGTGTCATTGGAAACCACAAGTGCATGTGCCAAATGCCATCTAAATCCATCGAAGCAGGGTATGTCTGTGTTGATTGCAAGAAACAGTAAGCTGCAGCCATTTTAATAAAATAATAAAATCCACGAGCACTGACTGTTCACATGCAAACACAACAACAAAACTACAATCTTACTTATAGTGATGACACACTGGCCAGTTTCTGGCACCTGTTTTTGGTACCAGTCAATTGGTACCAGAAACTGGTCAGTCTGTCATACTTTTCTGGTGCCAGATTTTTCTGGTGCCAGAAACCGGCGTTGAATAAAGCATGTTCAATTTCATGCCATAAACCAGCTGGAAAGCTGAACTGTGATTGGTCAGTTCAAGCAGACGATGGCACTGTTTGTTTGTTTGTAAACAAAAATGAAAATAGTGGCTTTTTTGGATTTTTTAACAACCTAGCATGATAAAACATCTGCTACAACATCATCATCCTCAAAATTCTCAAAATCAAAATCCATCCTTGTTATTTTTGTGCCAGTATCATTTGCTGGCAAAGTGTGTCCTGGTTTCTGACACCAGAAGACTGGTGCCTGTTTATGTGCTAGAAACAGGCGCCAGGAACTGGTCAATGTGTCATCAACTTTAAAATAATATGACAGACTGCACGTTGGAAGTGGTTGCCTAAGACAAAGAAGATCCTAATTAATGTGCAAAGATGAACAAACAACTGATATCATTGTTAAGTTGCTACAGGTTGCTGCAACCACAGAAAATGTCTGAAGTGGCTGTGTGTCTACCGTACCGTACTTTCTGCTTTACACTGTATACAACTTTGGCCATCAGTTTAACTTCAGTATTTAATGCAATTTGCTACTGACTCGATGTGTCGAAAAAACCCTAAACGTATCTGGACAACTATTAAGAAGTGACATGGACAGTGCACACTGTACATATATTAATTACTCACTTGTTCAACGAGTGTGCGTTTGTTCAAGCCTTTCCTTAGCAGCTGCTTCTCGATTACACGAGCATTAGCAGCATACGAATCAGCGATCTCTTTCTACCAACACAGAACACGACCACTATCCACTCTACTCTACTGAGCCGATCAAACAACAGCCACACAATCACACATGTAACTACTTAACTAGGAATGTCCTCAATTTACCTACTTAAAATTAAAATTGCTGCAAAATGAAATAAAAAACCAAAATGCCATCAAAATCTAACTGACTTTTTACTGTTGAACACCCCACTTCTCTAAGAAATGTCATCAAAATCTGTTCATGCATTGCAAAGACACACAGTAAAATATCAGTTTAGGTCCTATCTGCTAAAGACAGAATTTGGGGAATGAAACAGTATCCAGAAAGAAATCCTGCTAGCCAGCCACCTCTTGCAAAAATTTGATCAAAATACAACTGTAATTTCTAGACATATTTCACAAGAAATGAGCACATATCCTTGAATGACCTATCGTATTTCTATCTCACGGTAATCACACCTGTCTTAGAATATACACTGTGTCTCAAAAAAACCGGACCCCTGCTACCTTTTGCAATAACTCCAACAGTCCTGGTTCAATAGCAATAGATTTTGACAAAAATAATCGTTAGAGAATCAGCACTTAATAGCATGTGTTACTTTGCGAGAAATTTTAAGAACAGAGTACCAGCTGAGGTTTTCCTGTGGCACCAACAGTAGAGGCAAC
>Ga0209367_1010434_pt1 | contig 12463 bp, 8 predicted proteins | sample WorMetLIZISLAND2_FD_187412 | JGI IMG/M metagenome (GOLD analysis project Ga0209367, IMG submission 187412) | Marine gutless worms symbiont microbial communities from Max Planck institute for Marine Microbiology, Germany - Olavius geniculatus... ... | reverse complement strand
TTGATTGGCTGCTGGTGGCCACATATCCGGAAAAATGAAATTTTATAAAGATTTTTTCGTTGATTTTAATGCATATTTTGTCTGTACTGTTTTCCCAGGTACTGCAAAAGCATATGTTAGTGAGGTGGGAACTAAACGGCTATTTGATGGCAGTTGTGTCGTAAATATATGTACCAAAAATTATTAAAATTGGAAATCTTTCTTCAAGTTATGGCAAACAAAATTTTGGTGTGTTTTTTATGCCTCACAGTGTTGACTGGCAATTAGCGGTAAAATGACGAATTTTAGGGGGTACCGTTTTTTGATGCCCTCGTGCGCAGGTTTTCTTGAACCTAGAAAATCGAGACTTAAACCGTCGAAATCTACTTTCAGTGCTGAAAACTTCATACTCAGCTTGTCTATGTCTATTTCAATTGGTTTCGGCGCAATTCGCTATAGAAATGTCTCTCGCAGCCGGAAATCGCCAAAAAATCCATAAAAACCTTTATTTTGTCATTCAAGGTTATCTAAGATCATTGACTTTGGTGCCAATTGAGAGCCAGTGTACGACTTTCTATTGGTGATTAATAGTAACCTAGGCCCTATCTTGCACCGTTTCTGAGATATGGCGACTTATTCGCTGAAAATTGCAAAATTTTTCCTACCCTCTCTCATTTAGCGCCTCTGCTCGGGGTGACCTCTTTCAAATTTATGGAAAAGCTTTACGGATTCTGAAACTAGCGGTTTTAGGCAGCCGATGGTGAAGATTTGGTGATCTTAGCTTGCACCGTTTTTGACTGATCCATCCGTGTGACGGACAGATAGACGGACAGACAGAATTGCGATTGCTAAGTCCATGATGGCTTGTCCATTTTTAACTGCCTACAAAAATGTTTGAAATGTTGGCCCACGAACATGGGCTCGGCTCGGAGACACTTTCTCCATTCGTTGATAGTAGTGTCGATAACGTTCTGCACTAAACCAATCCAGACTTCACCAGTCGCTTCTTAAATTCAGCAATATTTCTTGATCTTATGCCTATTTTATAGACGTGCTGCTGCATAACAGTCAAACCTTGTAATTGATTGGCTGCTGGTGGCCACATATCCGGAAAAATGAAATTTTATAAAGATTTTTTCGTTGATTTTAATGCATATTTTGTCTGTACTGTTTTCCCAGGTACTGCAAAAGCATATGTTAGTGAGGTGAGAACTAAACGGCTATTTGATGGCAGTTGTGTCGTAAATATATGTACCAAAAATTAGTAGTATGCTTTCGCGCGTAACAAAGTAATTGTGTACTCCTGTCACGGCATTTCAACGATTTGTTACTGTTCTGCCTCCAAATACACGACGATGCCCTGACTAGCTGTTAGATTGGACGCTTCAGTTTCCGGCGTCAGTATACTGAACAACAGCTATAAATAGTTGTTTATATGTATACATCCATCATCTACAGTAGACTTCCGCTGTTCATATCCGGAACTTTTGCTGCTATTATTCGCTAAAAACATAACAATGATTTGTTAGGTTCTAGGCTTTTTTATAAATGTAAGGCGATTGTGATGAAGATGAGACAATTGTAATCGCAGTTTTCTGAGCAACGATTTGTCCAAATATTTTCGGACCACGCCAGGCGGACAGATTGACCAACAGCTTCATCGTAGTATAGGCGGTTCTCCGCGTTTCTATGGGGAGCCTACTAAGTAATTGATTGTCTGTTGTTGGTCGTTACAGTTTTCCGAGGAAGCGCGCAACCTGAGCACGCAAACGTTCTGCCGTCATGTGGCGCAGTCACTGGACAGTCTGCTGAGGACAAGGTCAAAGTTCATCGACGATCCACTCTATCAGCGTGACTTAAGTCAGCTGTTGACAATCTGTGAGCATTGGACGCTCGTTTGTCTGACGGATGAACAGCGAGCACTGGCAATGACGTCACTTAGCAACGATCTACTCAGTCTATGGTCCATCAACGACATGCTCTTTAACAGCTCACTGACTTTCATGAATGCAAAAGATTTCTCGAGGTACATATATACTACAGTTGCCAATATTAATAATTGCCAAATCAAACGTTTATGACTTAAGTGCACGCAGTGTTTGTATGAGCGTTGTATCATTTGCAAAGCCCTGTTTATTATGGCGAACAAACAAGACTGAACTGAAATGAACTCCCAGTTCGGTTCAGTTAAATGCTGCCACTGTCTGCGCGTCTTAAGAAGTGGCATAGATAATTCGACATCAGCGCTATATTTTTTTTCGACAACTTCCGATAAAGCCAGACTTTGATTAGGCCTACAGACCGCACAAAATTTTGCCATGTCCACATTGTGAATTTGTTTTTCAGCTCGTTGTAGTTTACAGCATAATGCACAGCTAATCTATGACAACTTGATGTGAGTATTGTTGCGGTTTTAACGCTTCGCCAAGAATCGAACAGCACACATACGACACACATTCAAATACATGACATTTCTGGTTACTGCAGACAAATGATTCTGACCGTTTTTGAATTAAACAATTTTGCTGTTAAGTTTTACAACTAAACATCCAAGATAGGCCTATGGTGGCGCAACATCATATGAGGCGAAATAGCAGACTAACAGTTTCTTTCACAGTTTATCCTAGAGTACACCAGTAAAAGAATTGCGAAGTCGCTTCACAATTTTTCAAAATGCGATTTGGGTGCTTGTTTTGCTATTCGCAAGGCGTACAAACACATTTTTCGCCACGACATGGCGGCAAAAAGGTAACAAATCGGCATAGATAAGTGCAACGGTTTAGCGAATTTGCGTTAATTTAACTGGACAATGCTGATGCGAATGCAGTATTGTTGTTGACTTCTATTATAAACAAGATAGATGCAGACGTGGCTATTGTGATAAAGTAATGAGATGATACCAAAGAAGTTCTATTAGGTCGCTACCGATGACTCTGTTTGACATTATGACAATGTCATTTTAATAATCCTATTATTTTGCAATGCCGTGGCGACCGATCTTTCTGACTCCGGTATATCGGTCTGTTAATGTTCATCATAAGCAGCAAAATATCTAATCAGCTTTGCAGTTTACATCACCTGCAGCCTTGTAGCAGGCCCGTCGAGAGCCACAGCGGGCCCAGGGAAACATTCTCGCGGGGCCCCCAAACATTCTCATGGGGCCCCTTTGGGAAGAAAATGTTGGAATTTTTTTTCAAAATGGTACATTTTTGCGTACTTTATAATTCTGGCCGACTGTGGGGCCCCCCAAACGTCGCGGGGCCCGGGGTAGCTAACTCCCCTACCCCACCTTCTCGACGGACCTGCCTGTAGCTGTCAGCCGGTGTTGACTTTTTATCGCAAGGTTTGTGATAAGGTCAAGGCTTTTGATCGAAAAAAAACTTCAGACTCGAGATCTAATACTGTCGCACTGTACGCTTGTAAATGCCGTGACATTGTGCTGAAAGGCTGAAAGATCCAGGTAGATAACCAAAAATAAACTAACATAAGGAGGCTTTGACTATAGTATTTGGAGAAAATATGCGAAAATTAAAAGCTGGAGTAATTTTGTGCAAAAAGATACATCTGTGTTAGGGATTGGGGTTACATAATCTAGCGGGGGTGCTACGGCGACGTCCGACATGAGCCTATAGCGGGAAGGGACGGCGGCGTAGCGGGATGATTGGCAGGTAGCGTCTACAAGAGGAAGCGACAATGCAGATCGGGGTTCTTTGCTACTGCGACCGTACAGGCGCCGTATCGGAGGCCGGGAGTGCTTACGATGTTGAGATGTTACTGTGTATATAACTGTAATATACGAGTACGAAGAAATTCCTTTTATTACTCGGCACACACTACCATTTATACAGTAACTGTGCTGTGCACTTCCTAAGTGGCGGACGGTGTCCGTTCGTAACATAGTGGCAGTGGTGGGATATTCGACGATCGTACGGAACGTTGAGCTGACGATGCGAACGGCGCACTGAAGGAGGGCGGTTCGGCGCAGCTCTTCTGGTGATCTAGGAGATCTACCATCGATCGTCGAATATCCCACCGCTGCCACCACAGAAAAGGTACAAAACGTGCTGCCGTTTACCGAACGTAACTATACAGAGTGGGCCAAAAAACGTGCCACTTTACTTTTGTCCATATCTTCGCCAATTATTGGCCGATTTTTCAAATTTTGTCACTGACACATTTTGCAGACAATTTGCGATAACGCGATTATTATAGGTTCCACCACACCGTAAATGCGTTTCTACACTGCCTTGTAAAATATTAATGAAATATGTATACATAACGATAATAACAAACAAACATTTTGGCAAAAGTAAAAAAACACTTTAGACCAACATTGCAGTGAATGGTCTGTATAACACTAGATTGTGTGGGTATAACACAGTCTAGTGTCATACGAATCATTTGTCGCAATGTTGGTCTGAGGCGTTTTTTTTCATTTACTTAAATTTTTGTTATTATCATTAGTTTTTGCTTACATTTATATTTCACAAGGTAGTGTAGAGACGCATTTACCTTGTGCTAAGATATAGAATAATCGCATTATTGCAAATTGTTTGCAGCGTGTGTCAGTGAAAGAATTTTGAAAATTGGTCAATAATTGGCAAAGATATGGACAAAAGTAAAGTGGCATGTTTTTATGACCCACAATGTAGAACCTGTGTCGCTTGCCTACGTTTCCAGTATAATGTTGCACGATCATTTATGTGCACGAATCTAATAATATTAGAATATACATTTTAAACTTGTGTGTGTTTACTTCATTTTCAGTAAATTCCGAAGGTCATAGTAACTGTCTGGACATGGCTTTAATCCTAAGCAGACACGTTGCATGATGAAGTGTAGTAACGGAAAGTCATATTATATGTAAGCCTCTAATCAGCACTATTTTCCATAAAATTGGATAATCTTCAATGCCAGTTTAAGGTCGTTGATAGATGTGAACATATCCAAAGCGACGGACATAATACACGCGTTGTTGGAGTGTCACGAAGGCCGGGAGTGTCTTGAAGTGTACGATAGGTTATAACGGGAAATTTCACGTAGGCTTACGAGCTTTGTCTACCGCACGCAATCCATTGAATCCAACCAGCAAAGTTAACGACTTAAAACAGAAATCAGTTAGCGTGAAAAATCCAACGGAGAGTCCAATAATTTGTTCATTTGACGACTATTATGCATATTTAACCGCAATGCAAATATGTCGTTGCAATATCCGTCGACTTTGAGAAATATTAGTTTTTAAAAATAGCACAAATTTGCCAACCAACAGCTATAAGATCATTATTATAATGTCAAACAGTGCGAAATTTTAGACGACGTCTGTTTTGGAGTCAAACTAAATGCAAAGTTTTAAGCTTTAGATTTGTTTGCACGCAATTCTGTTAACGCGCTACAACTATGCTGTAGGGCGTCTTTGGCACGGTTGTCGTCCGTCTGTGACAATAAATTGTACTGCGGCTAAACAGTAAGTCGTAGGAGTCGGCGATAATACCATCGGATAAGGCGCTGGCAACTTTCTATGCTGTCAATGGTAACCATGTCTCTATCTGCAACGGTTTGGCCGCAATTTTTAATGGAATGTTTTAAGCTATAAGTGGCCGTGTCTCGGAAATGGTGTAAGATAGAGCCCAGGTTGTTATTGGTGACTAATAGAAATTTGTATATTGGCTTTGAAATGACATTTTAAAAATATCATTGATCTTGGATGTGTTTGAAGGTCAGTACTGCAACAGGAACAGTACAGGCTGTAGCGCGTCTTCCCTAGCGACAGCTGGACTTTCTGGTTTCAGTTGTGCTTTAACTTCATCGCACGTGCCGATCGGTTATCGATAGATATTAATGTATGTTCGCAGCTTCTTGCAGTTGACTGTAATGATGTTTCCGTACTCCGGGCACTCTCCGACGTCGTTCAGCGTCAACGCACCCAGCGTGCTGGCCAAGTCTTCGGACGACGTCGTCAACAGCTTTTACATCTCAAAAAACTCTTCCGTCAACAACCGGACGTCCGCCTCGCTGCACGTCATGCTCGACTCATCAGGTTCTAGCTTTATCTACTCACACTGCTTATTCTGCATGACGAAGCCAACAACGAAGTATTATTCGGGACTAAATACCGCACTGCTGGAGTAAAACTAATACCCCGTTTACACGATCCAGCAAACGTCCAGCAAACTTCCAACGAATGTATTCAAAATACAGATGCTAATTACTCGACGTTTGCTGGAAGTTTGCTGGACGTTTGTTGGATCGTGTAAACCGGGTGTAAGCCTGCAAAATTTTAGCGATCTAATGCAAGGGGAACATGTTCAAATTCGGGGTTAAATGAAAAGGTAGGGGCTAGTCAAATTGTGCGTTTTTCAACGGAAAACTGAGCATATTTCGAAATGGGTGAAAAATACGGCAAAGGTTACTATTAATTACTAATAGGAAATGGCACAGCCTATTGGCTTGTAAATGACATGAAAATTATCGACCTTGGATGACCTTGAAGGTTACTGACAACCAGTACGGTCGGCTGTCCTAGCGACAGCTGTGCTTTTTAAATATTATTAGTGTTATCAGTGTTTTGAACAACCATTTGTGCAAACGGACGGAAAACTATAATAAAAAATAATATAATGCAGAGTTAAACGAATAGTAGAACATAATGTGTATACGCTAGCGTGAATTTAACATTATAAGTCTATAATAAACCTACTGGAAGTCAAAAACGTAGGCCCCTATAGCCAAGCTTGTCTTGTAACCTACAAAGTTTTAGGCTACTCGACGTTCCTACTGTGTCAAGTTTTTCTGTGGATAAAAATGTTTTTGAGCTAAAATCGCTTCAGTTGTATCAATAATGCATACAGTCACTATTTTTTTACCAACAGTTGGGCCTACTTGTACACTGAGAGGCGTAATTATCACTTAGACCTACCCTGCCGATGCGGTCTGTCCATCGGATGCGGCAGCTGACATCCGAGAAAATGAAATTTAATCAAGTAGTCGCAGATGCTATTATGCTGGCATCATTTCATCTCATGCGAGCTCAGACTCAAAAATGCATTGTAATGCACCGACAGATGGTCGACCAATTTTTAAATTTGGTTGAAATATCGTTTATCTGCTGCATATGTTTTAGCGACTTGTTTTCGGATTTTTTTCGTATTTAATTCGCGCCGTTAAAAACGAACTTTTTGCGACTTTACAGACTGTTTAACGCACTGTCAGCGACACAGCGTTGCAATTGCATGAAATGTAATTAGAAGGTTAGGCTGGAATGATTGCTATCGTCCTAATGATGACACAGGTGTGAGTGGCTGCGAGTAGCTGCTCGTTTCCGTTCAAATTGCATTAGATCTATTTTGTCACAGACCTGCAGGTTCTTGGCAACGTTCGAGCAAGACAGACGTAATAAAATTTCAACCTCAGCGATAGGGCTGCTTAGTCACGACGAGTTTAAGTCCTGTCTTACGAGTTATGAATCATACTTTTGGTGTTAAGGACAGAGCTCGTTAAGATCACGTAGTGTGTTGCAGATATCTCACAGTCTGTTAATATTTCATGTATACCAGACTGGTATGACGCAGGAACAAGTCCAGATACAATGCCAGTAGCGGTGTTCGTTGCCGGTTGTAGGCCTTTAAAACCTGGCGGAGGCAAGAGACAATTCCCTCCCTTTCCATCAGTCTTAAATTTTAGTCTGTCCGAAATTTTTTTCATGATGCATTTCGGGCTGAAAATTCCCATTGGCCGAATGGCATTCGGGCAAATTTAAGAGCAATACAGTGAAAATTGCATCTAACGACCCCACGACACCTCTGACTGTGTTTTCATGACAGCTGCAGTAACTGTTACAGTAAAACCATTTTCAGACAAGTAACGTCTGCTGGCCGGTAATTGATCGGCCGTGCGCAAACAGTGCATTAAATGCCTGCAGGCGCTGACGCCGCCGAGTGCAGGATGTATGCTAGGCTTGCTGGTGATTGACAGTGCGTGGTAATCCTATATTGTGATGCTACGGCTGCTAAACCAATTAGGGACATTTTTCCGCTCATTGCTAAACGTAACGTGATTTCGTACGGACTCCCAAGACCAATTCTGACATGCCGGAAGTTCTGTCTAATGCACTGTTCCATTTCGTGTGAGCTTAAATGGCCTATGTGTTAATCGGCGATGAAAACGGCCACGTTCGTTAATTCGCCACCGGTGCGCTTTCAGACTGGATTCACTCATAAACAGCGGAGAAATCGCGTGATTTCATATGCGTGGGCCGTGCCGTTTTTACCGTCGGGGAATTTTGACGATATCTGTCTGCTACGCGATGTCTACGCAATGGTACAGTGCTAGAATATGCAAAGGACTTCAAGTATCCTGGGTCATGGGTTGATAGCTCTAGTAAGGACATCGGTATCAGGAAAGCTCAGACCTGGAAAGCCTTGAATGGAATGACCAGAATCTGGACCTCCAGAGTGAAGCCAGAGCTTAAGAAAAGGTTTTTTCTATCCAGAGTGGAAACCATACTGCTATACGGGTGTGAAATCTGGTCGATGACAGAGGCTCAGGAGAAGACACTAAATGGCACATACACAAGAATGTTGAGGAAAGCCCTCAATGTGCACTGGACGTCATACATGACTAATGATAAGTTGTACGGGGAGCTGCCGACAGTGTGTAATAAGATTGCCTCTCGGAGATTAAAGTTGGCTGGTCACTGCCATTGTGATCCTGAGCTGATAACCCAAAGTCTGGTACTCTGGGAACCAAAGCATGGCTATCAAGTGAGAGGGCGACCAATTAACAATTACATAGACACGCTGAAGAGAGATACTGGCGCAAGAAACACCAACGAACTGGCCACGTTGATGGAGGACAGGGATATCTGGAGAGTCCATGTGAAGTCTCGGCTGCGGCTGACCTAGTGAGTGAGTGAGTGTGTCTGCTACAGTAAAACATGTACAGTTTAAATTAGGTTCAAATAACTTTGTACCACCTGCTGATATGTTTTAACAAGTTGGTTTGCTTGTTTGGTACGAATTATTATAGTTTGAGGTAGCACAATAGACCTATACTCTTTTTTCAATGATTGTTATCTGTCCCATTGCTATAGCATAGCAAGGGACAGATTATAAAATCACTTGCGTCTGTCTGTCAGTATGTCAGTCTGTCTGTAAACACTCCTATGGCCGCAATTTTGATTTAATTTTGATGAAACTTTGCACAGTGATTCGGGGCCCGAAAAGTAAGATCGAGTTTGTTTGGGATAAAAATCTGATAACTTCTTCCCCATCATCGTCTGACAGTCCCCACTCCTCCCACTGAACAGTCGTCTCTTGATAGTCCAGCGTATATGATTATGCTGTATTGATATAATTACGTTTTTTTCGTTTTTTTGACAGGTCATTTAAAAAAACGTAAAAAATCACGTTTTATTGAATTTTCAAAAAAAACGAAAAAAAAACGTTTTCTCGAGCTATGCGTACACCCCTATTTTGGGCCCGGGATATCCGATGGTGTCATTTAAATTTTTCCCCTGCCGACCCCCGTTGCCGTGGCAACGAATTTGGGGACAAAATTGACTATAACTCGGCTCCCGCAAAAGATAATTGCACGCTGTTTTTCGGGTTCGGGCTATGCAGTGATGTCATGTAAATTTCTCTCCTGAAAACCGCGGTTGTCAATCAATCAACCGTTTTTATTCAAAGACAAAATTGGCTGCAAGCTCACAAGAGCGTCAAACGCTGAAGCGCAGCTGCTAGGCTATATATAGCGTGGCAATGGGACAGATACCTCGTTCCACAGAACGTATTTCCGGTTATTATAATATTTTTGCAGTTAGTGGGCTTTAAGCTTGACGGCAGAAGCGAAAAATGGTCTTTGATAGTCCAAAGACCGGTCGGACGCAGTTCGGTTTATAAATGAATTACATTTATCGTTAATGATTATACAAGTATACGGCTTCGTGATCGGCAGTTTTATTGCTTAGCTTATCAAAGAAATATTTTTTGATAACTGGTCATTATCCAAAGGGCCAATAGTTTGCATTTAGTGACGTTTCGTGCACCATAGCCAAGGCCCGCCTATAGTCTATTCCATTTATTAACCTTATGACTTATTCTAAAGTATACTTAGGCCTACATTTGAAATGTTCAGACACTTGCCCCACGGGAGGGTTGGACGCGGGTCACTTTTTCTGGACCCGACCCGACCCGACCCGCGGGTCGACCCGACCTGTGTTCATTCCTGTAGTGAACTGTCCTATACAAGAATTAATTCTATTGTTGCAGAAGCAGCTATCGACAGTCATGTTGCGATCATCATGCTTGGTATTGGAGGAGCGGAAAGCTACGCTCTGCCACTGCTACCACCAATCCCACCACCAATTATGCCTCCGCCACCTCCCACACCGCCATGGCCGCCGCAGATCGAACCTCCCGACACAACAGACGCTGTGGGCATGTCACTGATGACTGGTAATCGAGTGATATCCGCGACAGACAACGACACCAGCGACACTACACCACTGTACATCTTTCCCACGCCTCCGCCTGATCAGATGCAGTCGCCATCTTGGATACCGGAACCACAGGAAACGTACGTCGTCGGTCCGCTCATTTACATGTACTTGTCGACTGTCAATGTTTCCGACGCAGGCTTCAGCGTCGACCTGCTCTTCCGCCATCCCGACTTGAAGGCGAGTCTTTTTTGCCGAGTCGTATTCGATTTTGCATCATAATTAGGGCCTACGCTATCTATAGGCGTTTGCTTAGCAGCTGCAGTAGTCCGCTATGGTTAAGTACCGGTAGCCTATAGGCCTATGATTGTCTTGGCTAATACGTCGTGGGAGAATACAAAGATAAAAACATAACACTAATTGAAAACACCCAGAAAATCTAGCGCCATTTTGACATTCTATATTCGTTATACTTTGTGTAGATCTTCACTCATTTGCAGTTTTTTTTTTTAAATTCGCATAATAACTGTAGCTAGGCTATAATTGGTAGGTGCAAACTAAACGAACTAATAAGCTGGAAATATTCAACTATAGAACTTGCGACGCATAAATAGAATAAATGCTTTGTGTACCGTAAGGGTTGCTTTGTCTATATGAATGAAACTGACGAGCACCTATTGCTGTGTTGCAGATGTTCAACAGTAACGACTCGAGTGATTTGCCGATCTGCGCGTTTAGTCCTATACAACAAGTATCAGGCATAGACAAATGGACTCGGTTTAGTAAGTGTCTGTTTTTTGGAGGGATCGTTTGTTTTGATGTTTTTCTGTCTAAACCGAGCCATTTTGTTTATCAAATAAATGGTTAAGTTTTTTTTGCGGCTTCGATAATAACCAATCATGATTTCAATATAATGTAGCAGACTACATGAGAAAACATCCTTTGGCGGAGGTTTTAATTCTTTGAATGGTTTCTAGTTTTGTGTCTGTTTTAGGCACATTACGTTTGCAGTGTTTTTGCTGTATTATGTTGTCTGCATTAATATACATGTATAGTCCGACTTTATTGGTTTCATTTGCTAAAGTGGCATGTTGTCTGCAAGAAAAAAAACGAACCACCTGTGACGTGCAGTTATACATAAACATACATGTACAACATAATATAGAGCCTAAACTGCATATGTTTTCAGGATACTTCAGACGCAGTCTTTGGATGTTTAAGTCTTTGCAGACACGTTTATAGACAGACGACAAGAGTCATTTAATTTGAAAACTTCACCACCTGTATACTATGACGTTAGTGTGTCGTTGCTGTGTTTCAGTGGGTGAAGATCTGGTCTGGTTCAGAGGATCGTGTGAAGTTGTCGAGTTTTCCGCGATTACCGTCAGATGTCGCTGTAGTGAACAAGGTCTCTTCGCCGTCCTTGCCACGTCGGTAGGCTGCTTTAGTACACTCGACAGTGAGTGTTTTATATGCTAACAAAGACATATGTGTGGTCAGCAGATACCTGTGCTTTTATTCTCTTACTGGACTCGCGTGGTATCTCGTGATTGATTTGTATTATAGGTCTACACTTTTTTCTTGACTAAAAAGCAATAAATACAGCAAATACGACGTAACAGAACAAGGCAAAGACAACACAAATGTCATGGTCGCATTGGACTTCACAATTTTACTGGTGCTGACCAGGGTGGAAAATTTGTAGACATTTTAAAGAAGATCTTGATCAAAGCTTATATGAACCTGGAAGAAAATGACCTCGCTATAATCGGTTTCAGATTGTTTGTCGAAGGGCTTCTTCCAAGTCATCATCATCATCATCGACAACCGTGGGCTCTACACCCGTTGGTGTCTGACGCCATTGTTACTATCGCTGCCCACCGCTGCCTATCTAGGGCAGCGTGGCTTAACTCCTGCAGGGTTGCCCCACACCACTGCTCAATGTCATCTGACCATTCTCGGTGAGGCCGTCCTCTTTTGTTTGAACCATCCATCATTCCGAACACCAGGGTCTTTATCTTTCTGCTGTCGTTCATTCTGCAGATATGGCCG
>Ga0209367_1010433_pt1 | contig 12463 bp, 5 predicted proteins | sample WorMetLIZISLAND2_FD_187412 | JGI IMG/M metagenome (GOLD analysis project Ga0209367, IMG submission 187412) | Marine gutless worms symbiont microbial communities from Max Planck institute for Marine Microbiology, Germany - Olavius geniculatus... ... | reverse complement strand
GCCCCCAGACCCCCACTATAGGTTCGTGCTACTGCGCTTGCCATGGGTCCGTGCCTCCCCCCAGATAATGCGGGCTAGAACCGCCACTGGTTAATCGAAAACGAGGTTGAGTCATAAATGCAATTACGATTCAATTGAAATAGTAGGCGACGGCACCGGTGTCGGTTGCTGTCATTAGCGTTGTATGTAGTCACATACATTTCTATATAGCGTTAATATTATACGCTTTGGCGTTTAAAGTCGAGGGTTCAGGGTGGGGATTAGGGTTAGGATTAAGTTTTGGGTTAGAAGACGGCCGCCAAATAAATAGCGGTAGCAGAGCGAGGTATATATACACTGTGTCTCAAAAAAACCCGGACCCCTGCTACCTTTTGCAATAACTCCAACAGTCCTGGTTCAATAGCAATAGATTTTGACAAAAATAATCGTTAGGGAATGTGAATGTTTAATGCTTTGTTCAATTCTGAAATAAAATCATTATAGGCCTATACCTGTATTTAATTATACAGAGTTTTAGTGCGCTTTCTCGCCTTAGAATGTTTGCAATGATGTCTGTCGCTGTCTATAGATCTAGGCGTTCGTCAAGCGGTTATTAGGCCTAGACCCAAGTATACCTGTAAGAATTCATTTTGAAAGAAAGCTTGACGTTGACACATTTGCCGAGTCTTAAACGTTCTAGGTCAGTGGCGTATTGAGGATTTGGCAAAGGGCACCATGGCGAACGCGCAGAACGCGAGCTTATAACAGCGGGGTCCAGGGGCAAAGCCCCTGGTCGGGGGTTAGGGGGACATTTTGTTTTCAAACGTTTAATGGAAGCCGCAAATTCGCCCATTTTTCTGAAATTTAGACATACAGATAATCAAAGATATTTGCGTTGTTTTAGCCAAAATAGAGTTTAGCAAATTACTGGTATTCAGCAGGGGTGAAACGTCCAAGATGAGGGGGCGAAAAAGCCAGAAGGCGAACAAGCCAGGGGCGAACGAGCCAGGGGGCGAACAAGCCAAGGGGCGAATCAGCCAAGCACAGGGGGCGAACAAGCCAGGGGGCGAAAGAGCCAGGGGGCGAACCGGCAAAGGGGCGAAAAAGCCATAATTCTTCTGGTACACACACTGCTGTACACGGCTCCAAATGCAGTAGTACCTTTTGACGATTTTCTCAGCTAATCATTATTATTATTAGGCACAGTTTGTTGGAGTTATTTCAAAACGTAATAGGGGTCCGGTTTTTTTGAGACAGTGTAGGACTGGATCGCCGTATGAATAGCAGCTGAGCTAGTGACACGGAGGCCGAATAATAATCATGTGCCTTATTTCTGTGCAAAAATTATTAAGTGAAGAAGTTAGGAAGTAAAATGTGAATTTATATAGCGTATAACGTTTTAATTAACCTATAATGCGCTATTCACTATGTTTTTGCTTGTAAGTAGTTGTTACGCGCGAGAGATAGCGCGTAGCCGAATAGCTACAGTAATTCAGTCTTGCTGTCTGTCTGTTCTGACTCTGACACGTTTCGGTACCGTTCCAAGTCCAGGTAAGATAAAAACTTTGGGTTTTTACCGTATAATAGCCAAGTGTTTTTAGTAATTCGTGACAAAATTTTATACCACTGGGTTAGGGGGTCCTCACAAACAAAGAAAAAAGAAGGGCACTCCCTGAAAAGACGTTATTTTACCGCTATTGGCGTGTCTAGCGTGAATATGGTTGCAGATAGGCACAGACATACTGTTTATCATAACAAGCACTGGCGACGAGCTTTTTAGGGGTGTTAACATAAATAATCTTAATAACCTTGAACTTCTAAAATGACGGGTTTTAGTAATTTTTTCGCGATTTTGGGCTGCGACACACATTTCAAGAGTGAATTGCATCGAAACAATGGAGATAGGCCAAGACAACCTGCATATGAAATTTTTATTATTAAATGTAGATTTTAGCAGTTTGAGTCCCGACCCTTTAGGTTCAACGAGGCCTGCGCACGAAAATGTCAAAAAGGGTTACACCCTTAAAAACGGTTATTTTTTTGCTATTGGCTTGTCTAGCGTGAAAACGGTTACAGATAAGCATAAACATATGTTGCTTATCATATGTTACCAAGCACTGATGACATTTTAGTAATATCAACATCGATAACCTTGAATGACCTTAAATCCCCAAAATGTAAGTTTTTAGTGATTTTGTTGCGATTTTTGGCAGCAGAAAAATGAATTGCGACGAATAGATGAATGAATAGATGGAGACAGACCAAAACAACCTGCGAACAGGAACTGCTATAAACTCTCGCGCGTTTAATAAGCATTAGCTCAAATTTCTTGTAAAATTTGTACACGGTACAACAGAAGTACATACCCACAAGAAGTAAGCTACGCTAAAATCACTGTTGTACGCACACTAACACATGTACACAGTATATAGTCTTTAACTCTTTATACTGGTTGTTAAGTAGGCCTAAGTAGGCCTAAGTGACATACGGTAACCAATATCTGTGCCATAACGGAAACTGCAAAACGACAGTTAAGTCCAAAAATTGCAAAGTGATGATTTTAATGAGAAATGAAAAACAGTCATATAATTATTACAGTAAGCTTATTCTGTTGCCTATCAATGGTCATGTGACTGATTTTGTCGTATTATTGTATACGTTTATTTTTATTTTTAAAAATTATTTTGTTGTGCTACCAGTGATGGTGAATAAAGATTTTCATAATTGACTAAAATCTGCATCAAAGGCTTCGCCGCCAAAGTAGGCCTATGCCCATTTTTCCGCATCGGTTCGGCCTACTACATGGCTGCGGTCACGTCTCAGGAAGATGGTTCCAACTTCCACGAAACCCATCCAATCTAGGGTTAGGCCTGGATAGCGCAGTTCAAAGTTCAAACCTGGTCCTAGACCAAGAACATGTTTATCCCTGCATCCATGCATGCATCCGCCGGCGGGCGGGGAGGAAGAAAGAGAGGAGAGCACCTGTGGGCTGCACGATGAAACGAGCTCGTTGATTGGCTGTGGCACACTGCAGGCACGCCTAGCGAGAGCTTATATCGACCGACGGCCGAGAGGTGTGTGGACTCCATGCAAACAGATCCGCGAGCGCTGACACATAGTGCATTTAGGCTAGCACACATAAGAAGTGCATGGAGAGAGTAGGTGATTGAGACATCAGATGCCGCAAGAGGAGTAGAGTCTAAAAAGGTGTTTTCTCCTTTATGGTGGAATTTGGGTTCTGAGAGACTGTGCCTTGCTCAGAAAACAGCCTTTTTTCGAAGAATTCTTGAGTAATTATGCTCTTTTTTATACAATTTTTGTTGCAAACTCGCCAATCTCTTGCTGCCAAAATCACGCAGTTATGATACCGTAAAGGTCAATAAATACGATGCAAGTTGCTAGCTGCATGATATTTAAGACGGGGTGTTAACATCAAAGTATAGAAAAGGGGCTAAAACCAAGTTGGAGGCTTATTCTTTTCCATTTTTTAACCCTTGCTGCTGACACGAGGAATCGACACGAGATAAATAAGTATGCAAGTATAACTAATTCAACGAATGCATCAGACGCACATATATGTGCTAATAACAGTAAAATAAACACATTATAAAAACACAAAATTTTTGAAATGCAAAACAATAAGACAATTACAAAACATAATTGAATATGCAAAAAAAACATATTACGACAGCCGTGAATATAATTAGGCCTCTGTACATAGCTTGGTCAAAGATTTTTTATTTCATATTAACAAACAAAAATGCATGTTTGATATTACTGTCTCTATAATTACAGTTGCTCAACATGACAATTTTTCGAGTCTATATTGTCTATATTGTTTTTGTTTAATTTTTTGTCTACCAATGTTTGCTTGGTGAAATAAAGATTGTCATAAGCTTTACGTGCTGATCTGCAGACATAAAACTTTTGACCGCAAACCGACTGCAGATCGAAAATTTTCTTTTCTTTGTAACTTAGTCTTACGAAAAAATTAAAAACTTGCTCTCTGCATGCAGGTACTTATTAAAGAGGACGTTTTGTGAATGAGAGCCTAACAAACGTCAGACGATAATATACACCTTTATTCGTCAAATGACAGCCATAAAAGAAACATAACTAATAACGATAGATAATAATAATAAAAAAATAATAATGATGACAAAAAATACAGTTTGTCAAATGTCCATTTCACAACAAGCATGAGCCTATTTTCTACTAACCGAGATTAATTTCACTTTTGTGACAAATTGCTCGTCGCTTGAAAACATTGCACAATAAATCTTTAGAACAATGGGGTCCTTCAGCCTAAAACCTTAATGGTCGGTGGATCTGTTAACAGAATTGCGGTTCAATATAGCTGAGAATCCGCGCATCCGTCGTTTGTCATGAAAATGACGGCGCCGAACTGGCTTTGTCCTGTCTTTTTGCTAGGAACATGGACAGCGGCAAAGACAGAAACCAGTCTTCTATACATTTATTCGCCGTCAGGTCAGTTGTATTTGCATTTGGCAGCGATCTCGCGAAGTATAGCAAATATGAAGCTGCGCAGAAAAACGTTCTGTCCATTTTCTGCGATCGGATAATCTAATAATAAAATATAACAGCGATAACAAATCGTCCTGTATAAAATCAGAAATGAAAGTAGGCCTATTCTCTGAAACCTGTGACGACAAAAATTAACTTGATATTTTTCTGCATGCATATCGGCGCAAATGCGTGCTAATTTTTGACAACATTTTTGCTCCCCAAAGTAGGCCTAGGTCTATAGGCCACAACGTTATTTTAGGCTATGACGCCATTATCGCGCTGTACATCAATATACCAGGTCAAAGTTCGCACGCACAAACTGTTTGCTACAGAGATATTTTTTACGCAAACTCTCTTATACTCAGATTTATAATTAATATACAACTTTATTCGTCACTAATTTAGTTAGTTTGTTTGTACTGTTAATTTCAACGTTTGTAATGCGTTTTCTGATCAAAAGTAGGCCTATTTTGTTTTGTTTTTTCCGCCATGTTAAGGCGAATAAAGATAATGAATAGGCCTGTTATAATTCGTGGCACAAATGTTTGTAGCAACTGCTAAAACACAATAGTCTATAGAATGATACAAACAATGTTATAAGTTAAGCTGTTGTGACGTATTTAGGCTTCCTTATTGCTCAGCTGCTAAAAAGCACAATAAAAATTTCAGTAGGCCTATCAAACGAACTAGGCCTACATTTTTGTGAAAGGCATATTTCGAAAACTATAATGTGCGTTTTGAATGTAAGTAGCCTAAGTTATTCTACAAAGTGCACCAAAATTGATGTAATTTTAAAATTATGACATTTTTCACCGAATTTGCATTAAATATACGAAAATTCAAACCTGCACATATCTGCAGTTTTACGGTAACTGTTACTACAATATTTTGTTTAGTTTAAAAAAACTTGAACTTTAAAATGCATGTTTTAAGTAAACAGGTAGGCCTTAATAAACTGCTATTCTGCATAAAAATGAGCGCTAATCGTCATGTCTTATATACAGTGTGTGTCAAAAAATTGACCCAATTTGTTTATGCCAGAACTTCGTCAAATCTTTATCAAATTTGCTGATTTTTGGCATATCGACAGCCAAGACAATAGAATTATGTGAGGTTTACTCATTTTTCGCCTTATCTAATTTATGCCACCGCATTACAGTGTGAAACGCACATGTTCCAAATTATTACATTACGCAATGATTATAAGTATCAGATTGCTTAACTTTTCATCACCAGTTCGACAGAAATTGTTACTTGATTTAATAATTCGTATTAAATGTTTTATGCCAAAAATAGCAAACAACAAAATGGTTAACTGATAAACTCAAAACACGTCTAATTCATGAATGAGTGCTGTGAAGTTTGATCAGTTGATCGTTAATGCCCCTATCAGCCGTGGGATCATGTCTAAACCATTGTGTACACTTATAAGGCATAAATTATAATAATTTGGAAGCAAGTTGATACACAAACTTATAATTCTGTTAAATAAATCACATTTTGATTTATCGTGTGCAAAATTACATTGTTTGAACTTTTACAGGCACAACAACTCAGCATTATGATAATCTTTATTTCACCAAGCAAACATTGGTAGACAAAAAATTAAACAAAGAAAAAAACGACAATATAGAGTTAGACTCAAAGAACTGTCATGTTGAGCAATAATCTATAGAAACAGCAACATCAAACAGCTTGCTGGTGCAGCTTATCTATGGCTTTTCTGCAAATTTTGAAATTTTAGAAATCGATTTTTAACTTCAAAATTCACAATAACATTATACTAAGACAAGAGGTTTACTAAATTACAAAGATTGTCAAAGGAGTAAAATGTACAATATTTTTAAGAAAAAGATTAATGTGTATAAACTGTCATTATTTTTGTTTTACGGCAGCCGTATGAATAGCCATTGGGCTAACCACACTGATCCAACGAATGGAGAATGCATCTCCCTGCCTGTGTTTACACAAATAGTTAATATTTTAAATATTTACTGTCTGCAGTTGCACAAATAAACAGTTGGATAAATTGTCAGCGAAAGTGCTAGAAATTTAGACAAAATTTGTTAAATTTGTGTTAATTGAATCAAATAATGATACTGCATTGAATAAAAATGTAATATTTTGCTTGTTATGTTTTTCCCAAGTAGTGCAGAAACAGAAGTTCGGTGAGGTGGGAACATAAAAAATCACTTGATGACCAGTTGTGTCTGGAATATTCATACCAAAAATTATTAAAATCTGATAACTCGTCTCCAAGTGAAAATCGACATATATTTTGGTGTGTTTTTATGTCTCACAGTGTATACATGTCGACAGTATATGCAAATGATCACTGTAGTAATTGAGGTTAATTTCCAAAAGCATCATTTAACGTTTTTATCTATTGGTAAAACTTACGCGTTCCACTTTTTGTGCATTACCCTTACATGCAGTATAATAAAATTGTAACCAAAAGTTTTAGTGCTCTATGTAATATACAGTGTGGTATAAATGACACATAAAATGGGCTTAAAACCGCTTAATCTTCTTACAAATTTAATTTTTAATATATATCTACTTTATAAGAAATTATGCATGGCGGTCCGTTAATAACTGGCATATAGGCCTATGTTATGAGATAATGAAAGACCTCAAGTGGAAACATTTTTGATACACAGTATGCAAATTTACTTACATAAAATCCGTTTAAAACATCACCGAATGTATCTTGGTGCAAATTATATACGTTTCTTTAAACTTTTGTTATCAATTCTTTGCATAACCGCGTTATAAATTGATTGTTAAAATTGAATAGATAATAGCTAGCGATTTCATTATGCAGGTTTTTCTATAGCTTAATATGAGGCACATAATATTTATTCGACAACTAGATGAATAGCCGAACGGGTAAACGTCCGGTTGCCAAATGAATAGCTGTAGCTAGCAGCTAGGTTTGTCGGCAGCCGTCTTTGGCGGCCTTAGCTGGTACGAGCACCCGATCTTAACCTTAACGTTAAATCTAACCCTAATGTTGGGTAACAATGTGACTATACATCGATACCCAAATAAAAAATTACTCGTTTTATGTCTAAGAATTGACTTGTTGAATTCGTATAATTGTTTGACCGGATAAATAGTCCACAAGCTACTGTAGATTATTTATCCGGCAGCAGGTTATTTGTACGGCTGATGGACGATTAATCACTGCGTAATATTAATGGATCGCTATATAGGCGATTTCGCTTGAAATTAAGAATAGGCCTATTGACAAGCAGATAAACTGATAAGTTGTTTTATATATCGCTTAAAAGCCCGTAACCGCGCAGAGCATATATATGGTATTTTCTTTAACTGATGGTTATTAATATGACGAATATCTCTTCAGAAAAGATGTTGATGTTTATTGGGTGTTTACGCGATCTAGCAAACGTCCAGCCAACTTCCAGCAAATGTATTCAAAATACGCGTGCTAATGCTGGACGCTTGCTGGACATTTGCTGCTATATGTTATAATGGCCGAGCCAGCAGGATGTTTGCTGGACGTTTGCTGGATCGTGTAAACACCCTATAAGTTACGAACTGTAAACGGTATAGGATATGCAAACATACAAAAGCAGTAAAAAAATAACTTTTTTGCAAAATCGAATTTTTAATGTAAATGCAAAATAGATACTTTTCGTGCAGCCAAGGCACAGGTTATTTGACCAGCAGCCGATCAAATATCCTCCACACTAAAAAGTGGACACATGTTGCCGTTTTTATATGAAACGGATATTTGTTCCAGACACAAAACATTTTTTTAAAACGTGTGTTGACTGAAACGTGTTAAGTAGGCCTACCTTATATAAAAAGCTTTAAGCTACGTGTACTATTTGAAACGGTTTTAAACGTTTGAAATGTAACGTTTTCAAGATAACAAGCACTTTGTGAAACGTTTTATATAACAAGTGTTGCACGAAACGTTAATCTACATGTCGCACTATAAAACAGGAAGTGCAAAACGCCTGTTTTTCCCAGAACTTAAACGGCAACACAATGTCATGTTTCGTGTACTTCTGTAACACGTGTTTCGGTGAGATATGTCTTCGAGGAATTAACGAAACATGTGTTGTCGTTTAAGTTCTGGGACAAACCGGCGTTTTACACTTTCGGTTTTATAATAGTACGACATGTTGAAGGTATGCATTTGTGGAACAAACAAACAGTGGCGTATAGCCAAAAGTTTTAATTGGGGGCCTCGTCTCCTTTCCCCTTCTCTTCCCTTTCCCAATACGTCTCTTTTCTCCTGTTTCTTCTTTCACCTCTTTCCCTCCGATCCCTTTCCTTAGAAGTAGGACCCCCTAAAATTTAGCTAGTGGTCTGGGGAAACGCTGTGAGCCAGCTCCCAGCAGTGTCTGGGTGGAGCCCATGCAGCCGAAATCAAATTTGGTGCATTTCAAATTTAAAATATGAGATCTGGTGGCAGCAATTTTACTTATTTTCCTGTGAACAAACTGACCAATATGACCGGTCAATTTTTGTCAACGATCAAAAATGCCATCGGTCATGACCGGTCAAATATTCGGCCCGCCCTGTGAGGGACGGCGGCAGCCGAGCAACTGACGTCCTCAAACGTACCAAGTACGGTATCACGAATCTGCCAGTCAGCCAACTAACACGTCAAGCCTAAACATCCTGGCTATTACTGTGCAGTCAGCAAGTTTTTTGCTTGCTTGCCGAAACCTTGAATTTACTACCCATATTGTACGCTAATTTTGGTGTTTAACAATGTCACATAAATCGTTTAAAAACGCTTACTCCAACCCAAACTTTAATCCAAACCCTAACCTTGACTCTAATCCTATCCTTAAACACTACACCATAATATTCACGCTAATTTTAGTTAGTAGCGCGTATACTGTATTTAATGTCATTCGCTAGGGAGGGGGACTGAAATTTTTCGTTTTAATTAGTCAGACAGTTTGTAGGCTTTTTTACCGGCTGCCGGTCAAATAGTCACCGCGTTTTAACAACTCTTGATTGGCCCATATGTTTTGATATTTTAAAATATTTATGTTGATTTGTAAATGTGGCACGTTTAAGCTATACAGCAGACAGTTTTTGTGCAGGCCTCGTGCAGTAACTGTACCGTTTACAATCATGGGTATATATCGTATACGTGTGATTACGGTTGCGTTTGTAATAGTGTTGATGTGTGAGCAATTTAAGCGGATTAACGAATTTTGTGCCTTTGTATAACCATACGTCAATACGTACAAATATACTGATTTTTTTTCAACACAAATACAGAGACGATATTAATAAGTCTCGATGGTAGAGGGGCATTTTTATAGGCCTATACGTCATCATATAAAATATTCGTCTGCTCCAGGAAATGACATGTGCCAATACATTTTCACAGACACGTTGTCACGCACATATGCCGCCAAATTAATTGCTGTTTTGTATAGTAAATTTTCCCTTTTATCTGCAGTCGTGAGAATCGATGCATATAACGTCATGCATATAACATAAAAATATAGTTACTTTCTTCGCTTTTCACTATTTGATAGCAGACTTGTTTTTGCACTTTATGCTATCAGTTATAGCCCGGGCCATTTATAAGCATCGGCTCTGCTTTATAGATAAGCCGGCTGAAAAAGCAAATTGCGTATAATCAATAACATGGCTCTACGCTTATTGTGTATCTGACAAGTTTTTTTCTTGTCTGCGGCGTTCTGGACTGACGGTGCACAATACAGCGCTGTTATATGGAACGCCAATCTGACTTTTGGAACTGTGTTATCGTATAAAATTGGCCCAACAAAAATATCGTTTGATGCATAGCCTATGACTTTACACACGTGTATGGTAAGCTATAGGCCTGATGTCATACGCAAATGGTAGGATTTACTTAACTCATTTGCATGCAGCGCAAAGATGATTGTGTTATAGAAAGATGGTATATTCGCAGTCTGACTAGGCCTCATACTGTAGTAACACTAAGCTTATAAGTTTTTCTGTGTCAAAGAAAATTTATTATGCCTTTGTTACAATAATAACATGCTTGCAAACGACTAAAAGTTTGGGCAGAATATAGGTGTCATGCAACGTAATTTAACTTGTGCAAAATATTTAACTGGCAACCGGTCAAATAACCTGTGGGCTATTTGACCGTCTCCGGTTGAATATCCAGTCTTATCAGGGCGGGCAACAGCCTTGAACAGCTTTAGCTGGTAAGTAGATCTACGAGCACCAAATGATGCTCATAAAGGTAGGCCTACTGCGGCTAAAACGGTATCCCTGCAGCGGTACGACGAGCAAAAAGTTAAAATTACGTCAAAATACGTTAAAATCAAGTACTTAGTTTTCTAAATTTTCGTTTCAAGATAGGCCTTTAGCTTATAAAGCTTATTATGCTTGCTTAGGGGCCTACTGATTTTTCTCATCTAGTACTATCAGTCATATTATGCAAAATTATGCGTTTATAATACAAATTTAAAATTCCAACTTGTTTCATCCAGTTTAAGTGGAGAAAAAAAATTTGACATGATTTAGTTTTGTTTTTAGAAAAAAAAACGGTATAAGCCGTTTTGCACTAATATGCAATCTGTATAATTGCCTTTTGCTCGGCAAATATAACCCAAAATCAGATGTTGAAGAACCCGCAAGGTCATCAGCATATTTTGTAAAAACACCGACAAAACGTTAAAAAAGTACAAGCCAAAAAGTGTCTTGGGTTAAAAAGTTAGAGGAGCAGAAAGTTGATAAAATTTTCCGACAGACAGCTGCAAACATTCGACAAAATTGTGATACATTTTGGTATAGCCTACATACTATGGGTGCTCAAACTATCAATTTTGCTTTTAGTCTCCAACAAAATGGGGGATTTTTAGCCTTGAATTTTGCAATTTTAGACAAAAATTCACCCACAAAAAAGTTTGCAACTGCCTTCCACTGAAGTCTTTTTAGCACATACTGGCGCTTTACAAGTCAGATTATTATTATTATTTTCATGCCCCATGCCAGGACTTTACTGAGGCGAAGCACAAAAGTGAAGACTAATTATACAAATGCACTTTGCACATGCAAGCCGGTGAGATAAGCTAAGCGATGCGCGAATGCAGAAATGGAATAAAATCAGACTGCATGGCGCGTTTCGCGTTCACATATCTTGCGCGGCATGCAATTACTGTGTGTCAGCCACAGGCTTGGCTGCTGCGGCAGTTAATTTGAGCTGCAGATGGAGTTGTGCTGTTACGTCATTATTGCTATCCACTCGGAATGCTGCAAGACACTAACGTATATATGGACCGCACGGTATGTACAGAGTGTGCCAAAAAAACGACCCAACTATTTTTTGCGAGAACTTCGTCAAATCTCCACCATATTTGATAATTTTTGGCACACAGATAGCCAAGACGATAAAGTTACGTAAGGTATACTTAGGCCTATTGTCCACCTCACGCGCGTAATCTATGTCAACGCACTACCGTGTGAAACGCAGATGCTCCAAATTGTTACATTACTCGGTGATTATTAGTATCAGATTGCTCACTTGTGCATTGTCAATTCCATAAAAAGCGCCATGGGATTTAATAATTTTGTGGTATTAAACATTTTACGCTGTGAACAGCAGACAACAAAAAACTGATTGATGAGCTTAAAACACATTTTATCCAAATAATGAGTGCTGTGCATTTTGATCAGTGGATTGTTAATGCCGCTGTCAGCCGTGGCGTCACGTTAGTGGCGTCATTTCAGTAAATCGTTAGAGGGGTCTCAGTGATCCTTGAGAGTCTAAGTCTGCGTAACGTTACAATGTATTGTTTTTGCAAGAGTAACACTGTTTCAAGCAGTGGCGCAGCAGCGATTTCTTCTAGACAGTGGGGGGACGACATGGCTAAAAGTGGCAATTGTTGGGGGGATGCTTGCATTTGCGTCCCCCCAACCAAAATTTTTTGGGGGGACGCGTCCCCCCCGTCCCCCCTATAAT
>Ga0209367_1010432_pt1 | contig 12463 bp, 10 predicted proteins | sample WorMetLIZISLAND2_FD_187412 | JGI IMG/M metagenome (GOLD analysis project Ga0209367, IMG submission 187412) | Marine gutless worms symbiont microbial communities from Max Planck institute for Marine Microbiology, Germany - Olavius geniculatus... ... | reverse complement strand
ATTTTTTACAGCATTCTGAAACTTTTGACATATCACACGTCTTTCTACCACTAACCATCGCTGAGTTATCAATGCTCAAACAGGTCCGGTTTTTTTGGCCCACCCCGTATATGTACACAACTAGCAAATAAACAAACAATAAACCGAAAAATGGAACTTTTGACTGCTCGCCATCGCCGCCTTGAACTGCAGCTGGTTCTTGTTTGCCCATACGGCGAAGAAGGCAAAAGTCTTAGTCATTGTACAAGCAACCAAGAACCAGAAGCTATGAAGTAGTACATGAATATTCAACCTTGTAACTGGTTCCCAGTCGGTTCCAGTTAAAAATTAACTACACGTTTTTATCAAACATTTTGCACTGGTACTGTGCATGTAGTCTTTGCTAGAGGTCTAACTATCTGAAAATACATTAAAATCACAAAGGTCAATTTTGATGGTAGTTGCCCTTTAAAGTGGCCCTGTAGTTATTCTATAGTGACACTCTAATCTCAGCAACTTGTCATTATTATAGGGGTACCTGATGTACTTGAGGCAACATGCAAAATGCAACAGAGTCCAAGGGCACAACAAGCACACTGGCTGTATGATATTTTGTAACTGCAATGTTTGCGGTCAGAGATGTAGGCCCATCTACGCGACTGTTATGCATCAGCACAGTCGTCATAACTTCCCCTCATAGGACTTGTGTAACACTGTTACTGTCTTGTGGCTGCAAGGCAAGTTAAAGGTCGTCAATTTGTATAGCACATAGTCGCGAGCATGCGCACGCCTCTAATGCGCTTTCGTTACTAACCAGAGCCGCCTGCTGCACGGCCACCGTGTGCAGCCTGCAGACACAGGCTGGCGCAGCGGCCGGCTAGGCAACCCCAGTCAGCTGTACCAAGGTCCCCACCTTTCGTAACTCATGTAAATGAGTTACTACTTATTTTACCATCCCACGGAGGGTTGAAGGCTGAGTTGACCTAGCTGGCAGGCTTCACACCGAAATGGTTTACCTGCCGGCAGGCAGTCACCCATTGCAGTACTAACCGGGCCCGGCATAGAGTAACTTCGTTTCAGCCGAAACGCATTACCAACTACGTCATGCCACCAACTAAGGCATCCAGTTTATCTTTAAAAGACATACTGAAGAGTTTAAATGGCTGATTAAGACATTGTTGTTTGGGTGTTGAATACACTGTGCATTTCCGTTAGCTGTTGAATTTTGTCTTGTTTTTGTACAGTATACATTGTGGGTCATTAAAAAAACTTGGCACTTTACTTTTGTCCATATCTTCACCAATTATTGACTGATTTTAAAAATTTTTTTACTGGCACACTCTGTGGACAAATTGCAATAATGTGATTGTTACTTATCTCGCCACACCACTACCTTGTGAAACATAAATTTACGAAAACTTAACGATAATAACAAACATTCAAGTAAATGAAAAACAACACTTCAGACCAACATTGCGGTGAATGATCCATATGACACTAGACTGTGTTAAATCCACACAGTCTAATGTTATACAGATCATTCACCGCAATGTTGATCTGAAGTGTTTTTTCAATTTTACCAAAATGTTTATTATCGTTGTACATGCATATTTCAGTCATGTTTTACAAGGTAGTGTAGAGACACATTTACGTTATGGTGGGATATATAATAATCACATTATTGCAAATTGTGCGCAGAGTGTGTCAAAGAATTTTGAAAATTGGTCATTAATTGGCAAAGATAGGACAAAAGTAAAGTGCCACGTTTTTTATGGCCCACCCTGTATATGTGTGTGTATCTGTGTGTGTGTGATTATGTATGTTCAGATGAAGCAGTGCCAAGACATCATCTACCGGTGGATGTGATACTTCGACCACCGCCACCGGCTGCTTTGGCCACGCCATTGCTGTCCCTGCAGCTGCCATTACCACCACCACCCGGTCCCAGCGGTTTGCTCTCCGAGGAAGAATTCTATCGGGAGAAACAGCGCCTGCTCAGTCAGGAACGAGGTTGGGAACGCAGGTAATTATCCGCATTCTGTTCATAGGAACCCTGTTTTACTCCATCTATAAATCAGTCAAGTTGTGTTTGTTAGAATGCTTGAGATCAAGTCTCTGCCAAGCACTGTTTTAGTTTTGGGTGTTTGTAGCAATTTCTGTTTTAGAAAATTCATCAAATTGTTTTCAAACAAGTCGTGGATTCAGATAGATCCAGTTCTTTAACTGGATTGCATTCAAAATCTTGAGTTTAGTATCCTTGTACCACTTTTCTCCCTTTGTAAAATTATCAAAATCTGTTTTCACCATGCTGAGATACACTGAATATTGAATATCGTTTATGCACTGTCTCATAATGCTATTCCCAGAAAATTATCTGCAAAAGAATCTGGGCTGCCTCTAAGATCTAACAACATTCTTACTGCATGACTCAATGCCTCCACGAAATTTTCCTGCAATTTTTTATGTTAAGTTTTACTTGCATTGGACGGTGATTTAGGCCACTGGCTTGGAAATATTTAGGTATTTTTTTGTTTTGTTTTAACTGTTAGTTGTATTTGCATAATTCTGTTGGTCTGTAATGTGCTGAGAGATAGTATTTTGTGCTTGTAGAAAAGAGGTGGATATGCTAGATGAGTTTGCTAAATCACTGATGGACCGGAACAAGAAATATCCGCCAAAGCTACTCACTTTTTCACACTCAAGATCCAACTCAAGGTCAAGATCAAGACCACGATCGCCAAGGTGAGAAGTACTGTATTTTTTGTGGATCTGAGCATTGCAGCAGCAATACCATTGATACCAATAATGCTGGTCATTAATGTGAGTCACTTTGAAAACCTTGAAATTATCGAAATTTTTGCAGCAGTCACAAACAGTTCAGGGAATTGTCTAACAGCAGTTAGGTAATTGACAGAGAAAGAAAATGGGAAGAAAATATGTTTGCTGTTATCTATTTTTGTGTAGTATTAATTAATGTTTAGTGGCACAGTTTTTTTGTGCACTTCGTTGCTATACTGTTATATTAATATGTCTAATTTTGTACAAGACAATGCATGACATCAGTAACCACAACATTGGGAACAGCATCGCTGTATGTTGATGGATGTAAAAATATTCACAGCACTGGAGACAGTAGGCAAGTAGTCAGGTCGTGTTGATGTAGTGCGATTTAGTTTGATATAGCACCGTTGTCACATTGTTATTGTGAATGAGAAACGTACTAGACTTGGTCCGCAGTTCAGTTTTAAGCCTGGATTTCAAATTGCCAAAAGTACTAGCTGATCTGATTTTTGCGGAAATTTTGCTCTAGAAATGTGCTGTGTGTGTTAATTAAAAAACATAAAAGTCATTCCCGAGCCTTAAGGCCCATTGGACGGTGCTGATCTTCGTTTACTTAGCCCTCAGCCAGACACCAGTTTTACACTGCAAGACCACGGATATAGGGCCAGTGCATCGCCTAGTGTGCCCGTTTATGTGCCAGCTTTCACTGGTACTCATTGCACTTAGCCATGGAGGGATGGCCAGGCTGAGTTAACCAGTGTTTGTGTTAATTAGCTGATGTAATTGTTTCTGTTGCAGTTCGGTGCCGAAGCGCTCTGCTACTCCGCCGCCACCACGACGTCGATCACGCTCTGTTTCTCCGTCAGCAGGCCAAGCATCACCGGCATCGTACAAACATCGCAGCGTGTCTCCGTATCCACCTTCAATACCTCGTCACAGTCTTTCGCCACCACATTCACCGACTATTACTCAGCAGAGATGTTACTCACGATCGCCCGCCGCACTGCCACAGAGAAGTCGAACCAACTCACGCTCACCTGTCAGACGACGCCGGCGAAGTCCACCTCAATCCCCACTGCAGCAGAGAGACAGACCTGGCTCTCGGTCACCTCCACGGCGCCAAGGTCTACTTAGATCCCCGGCACCACAGAGAGGTAGCTCACGCTCGCCCGTCGGACGACGCCAAAGTCCAGCCAGATCCCCTCCGACTATACCACGTTCACAATCACCAGAACCTGTGGGTCGACGTCGATTTTCTCGGTCCCCAACCCCACCTACCAAGAGTTTCCCAGCAGCATCTCGATCACCTGGAAAGACAAGACGAAGTGCAACTCCCCACCGCGCGATGTCCCCGCGTCGCAGCTATACACCGCCACCACATCGGATGCCATCTAACACTGCCAGAAGCCCGTCGCCCGGTTGCTTGCCAGTACCAGGTCGATCTCCAAGGTCACCACGGCGATCAAGGTCACCACCATTGAAGCGGTTTTCCCGGTCGAGGTCGAGGTCTGTGAAGAGACAGCGTTCTCATTCACTGACGCCGTTGGGGCAGCGTGGTGCTTCACCGCCGCCAAGACAACCACGACCACACTCCCGCAGTCCAGCACCACCGCCAGCTCGTGAGTATGTGAAACGACCGGTGTCAAGGTCACGCTCAAGGTCGAGGACTCGTTCTCCACATCGTAGACAACGTTCCTCGCCATCTCGTGACGTTCATCTACGCAGTCCTCCACACCTGCTGCCTCCGCCCGGTGCACAGTATTCCAGGAAAGAATCTCCAACATTAAGGTTGCATCGTACGGCACGGGAATGGTCTCCCAGTGGCCAGTATGCCAGGCAGCTTCCGCCTCCTCAGCCTTTGTATCCTTTTCCATCTAGCTCTACTGCACTTGCTCCCTTTGTGCCTCCGCCAGACAAGCTGAGGCCCACATTTGACCCTGCACTTGGCAGTTTAAGTGAGCTTTACGTGAAATCATTGGGCGAGTGGTATGAACGTATGGGTTATCCTGGCTTCAACCCACTCTTGCCTCGGACACGTTCACCACCACGACGCTTAGCAAAGAGGTCCAGATCTCGGTCGCCTGGCCCCGGTCATAAGAGAAAGCGAAGCTTGTCACCACTGGAAGTCAGAGAACATGATCTACGCAGACGGGAGACATCTCGCAGGTCTAGATCCAGAGATGCCAGCTCCAGGCATCACGCATCTACCGACAAGGGCAGCAGGCCGCTGAAGACAAGTTCTACAAGCCATCCTTCAAGACACAAAATTAAGCCAGATTCCAGAAGCAGCAAGAGCCACCATGGAGGAAAAATTAAAGATGGCAAACCTGCAAAATCGGTGGAGGCAAGTAATGCTAAGGAGAAAATTGTGAAGAAAGTCTGGCTGGGCAAACCAGGTGATAGTGTGCACAAATTACATAAGTCTGAGGACATTGCTGTGACGCAAACGGAACCCGTTGCTTCGAAGCAGACAGAATCTATCCAGCCCTTAGTCGAACATCAGCAGCTGTCATATAGAGATAATGTCGAACGAACATCGGGCATGGATGTTGTGAGGTTGATGGATATTCATCCTGTGAAACAACAGAAAAAAGTGGCAGCACTCATGGATTTTGAAATAGTTCCCAAAATTTGGCAGCCTGTCGGTGATACTTCTCAGATCAAAAAAGTGATCTCTGAACCTCCAGCTGACCGGAAGCATATTCCAAGCAACTCTCGAGAAGCCAGTCAGTTGAAAGTGGAAGACGCTGAGACCGTCTCGGCTAGAAAGAAAGCTGCTGCTCTTCCTGCGGAACCTGTGGAAGAACAGGTTGATGCACCACAAGAAGACGAAGTGCCAGTACCACAAGCTCTTCTGGTAACATCACCAGTGGCGGAAGCTGTTGTTGAAACAACAGAGGCTGTCATTGAAGAAACCACTGAAGAACCAACAACTGAAGCTGAGCTGCAGACAAATGATGAGCCAGAAATACTTTCTCCAGTCATTGACAAAGTCCACGAGGCTGATTCCAAGCCGGAGTCTATTCAGCCGGAGCAGACAGCGCCACAGTTCATCACGGCCTTTGAGAAGACGGAGGTCTCTACAAAGAACATTGCTGAGGTGAAGCCACTGTTAGTAGCAAGTGTTCCGGAGAAGTCAAAGTGGGAACGTGAAGTGGCTGATATTTTGGAAACTCCGCTGTATAGAACCTGGTCTAGGGACCAAGACAGACGGGTTGCTGCTGCTAAAACAACTCTACCAAGGTCAGTTTGTACATACGCTACATTGCTGCTGTTCGGATTAAGTGACATTATATTTGTGGTGTAAGAAAGGACATTGTTATTTTGTTATTCTGCATCGAAATAGAAGCCACTGTACCTTACGTTAACAGACTGAATAATTAACTGATTTTGGGATTAAGTACGATTTTTTGTGGATCGTCCTTACAAGAGTCACTGGTAATTGTGGGTCAGCAGTCCGCTTCACAACAAGCAGTGATGTGTGTGCTGAATTTGCTGTGATGCTTATCGGCTTTTATTCTGCATTATTTAAATGTTGCTTTAGTTGTAATGATAGAACAATTACATTATGTTGTAATTGAAGTGATATCAGTAAAATGTGTGAATTGTCGTGTAAAAAGGGCCAACTTTGTATCAGCTTAATTCATAATTTGGCCAGATTGAAATGTCTCAATCAGTGTGTTGCTTTGCAAAATAAGCTGACGTTTGGCATTGTGCAGTAGCTAAAGTTGAACAAAAGTGCAGTCTGCATCTAATGTGATTCGTTATTTGCAGCAACACATTTTAGAGATGCTGCATACCATTAAAATATTTAATGCTTAATTTGAGTGTGTAAACTTGCAGTATTAATGTGCTGTCTTCATCTTTTATTAGAATCCAATGGTTGGAAATTAACTCAACATATTTTAATTGCGATTCTTAACTTTCAACGTCATATCATTCATTCAACAAAAGTGATGCAGCATAAAGAATGGTGTTGAGAATGCTCTTCCTGGGTCTTAAAATTGTGCCATCTTAGTACGCCAATCTAGAAAACTAAATAATTTTGCAAATTTCAAAAATCTAGTTTTTTCCGGCCCTGAATGATCATTTGCAATGATGTTGATGTGTTTGGTGCAGATCTGTGTTGGAGAGCGCAGATCAGGCTCTGCGTCAGAAGCCCCGCCAGCCTTCGATCGTCTCTTCAGTCGTGAAGTCACCGCCGCCAGTCAAGTCGAGTGTGCTCAAGATCGGTTCAGAGTCGAGTCAGTCGACCGAGATGCAAGCGTTGTCCACTGGGAGTGATGTCCGTACGGTGGTGCACGCTAAGTCCAAGGACTCGTCAAAATGGCATCATCGCCACACTGGGTCTGTGTGGGGCAAGCATCGACCGTCCATTGATGTTCCCAGTTCCAATGGGCAGCTGCTGATCACAGTGACAGAGGAGGACCGAAGTGCCGTAGCCCACGCCGACGGCGGTGAACAGATGAGCTACCAATCGGCGATTAGTGAACGACGAGAGTCCGTTCTGGACGAGGATCAGTTCGAACCGGACTATGATGAGACTGATATGCCTACCATCGAGACCGAACACCGTCACCACCACAGATCATCTCGCAAGGAGTCGACCAGCGGTGACAGGAAGAAGCATTTGCGTCACAAGCACCACTCTCGCCATCGCACGTCAAGTCACTCGGACAAGGCAGACAGGTCCAAGAAGCACAAGAAGCACAAAAAGTCCTCGAAGAAGCACAAAAGCAGCAAGAGTAAGAAGTCGGACACGCAAGCGATGTAGGATGTGGTAGCTTCGTGTAATAAGATGCTTTGTGAGCTTGAGACTATGGTGGGAGAGGGAAGTTTATCTGAAGCATTGGTACAATTACTGACTTGTACTATCAATGGATCATGTAGTTGTCAATGACTTGTGGATTGCTTGCCCCTGTGAAAGTCACTGCAGTGACCGCCAGTGGCATCCTGCATTTTAAAAAACTAGGCAGGGCAGGAAGTTGGAGTTTTCCGACGGCAACCTGCAAATTTTCAACAAAGGTGATCTTGTGTGTTCAAAATCTCAGTTGAGCCTTTAAATTTCCCACAAAATGGGGATGTTTCAACCTAAATTTGGAACTGGTAGCAAAAATTTTTCAACAGGAAAAAAATTTCGACAATTTTCAGACAGTCTAAAATTTTGAGGGAGATTTCAGATGGGGCAATTGCACCCATAAAATCTTTCCTCTGCCCCAAAGCTACTTGAGTATGGTGTGCACAGTTGTCACCTGTCGCCTGTTATAGTCGCATAATTTAATTCCTAGTGTTGACAGTCGATATTGTGTGTTATGACTTGACATCTACAAATCTGAGGCTTGTGCTGCACATGTCTGTATGAAATGTTTTAAAGACGATTCGTCGGTGGTTGATACATGCACAGTATCTGTTATTAAGCTATTTGATTTGTTGCTTCCTGGATAATTTCTGATTAATTCCGAGTTTCCACTAATTTTCTGTTTGGCCCGATTTTTTGGTTGCCGAAATGAAACTATCTCGAATTGCAAATCAGGTATATGCTAACATTCAGCCAAAATGCTAACAAACAGTATGCAAATGCACTATTCTCAGTGGTGTATTAGTGGGAAAGAGGGCAAAATTTCATTAGAGGCAAATTGACATAAGACTCACTGTATTTTTTTATTGTGGGAGAGTAAGCGATCACCTCCTCGTCACTGCTTCTCGGATCGTCGCCACTGGCCAATCTCATGTCTGGTTGCCACTTTTTGATTCTCATCTTCATTTCTTTATAACCTGAGCATTATAACAGGTGAAAACAGTGTTGAAATACGGTGAATTTGTTATAAGTAGTCAGCAGTGATATCATTTTGCTTTAGTTTATTGATTCATTCGTTGTACGCTTGATTGCTGCTGCCACCTGTTTCTGCTAAGATGAACTTAATGTGATTATGTCATGTGGTGGGGGTGTGTATCCACGTTATGAGAAGAACAGTCAGTATACACTGGTGTAGCCATAAGAGGGATGAAAGGGGTGGGGAACTGGGGCACGTGCCCACTAGTCTAGGAAACCATTAATGAGTCATCTAGTGTCTGACTTTAAGTTAATTTTCCTTAAAATAAAAAATGCACCCGAACATACCATTTGCACATAAGACCTGACACATTATCTGGGAAGGGGTCTGGGCCCCCTCCCTAAAAAATGGAGAGGGGCCCAGACCCCTTTCCTCTTGGGGAGGGGATGCCTATCCTTACACCTCATTCGTTTTATTGCCTGCCTTTACCTGTGGATCCTGGCTATGCTTGTCTCAGTATTTCAGAGTGTACTCGCACAGCTGTATTTTGTGTAGAACGATCACTGGTAATGAATATTATCTGAGTTTCAAGTTCAGAATTCGTGGTTTTGTTGTGAACTCGTTATAGAATAAAACCTGCGAAAAAAACGTTTTTTTTCTTTCAATGGCACTATTTTGATACATTACGTTCAGTGTGAAAACGGTGTCGCTTTGCAGTCCTAGTTTAATTTGTTCTCATTGTGTCTTGTTTGGTGTTGCTTGGCGAATTATTCCATGGAGTTGTTGAAAATATTAAAATATTTGTGATGAGCTTTCATTGGGCTAACTTATCCTATAGGCTGTTTTAGCTAAGAGAACAATAATTATTACATTTGTTCTAGGTAGGCCTTCGCTGAGTGCTGCAAATGTGGCCATTAGCGCCATCAGCTGCCAAGGCTCTTTCAGCAGCCGCGATGTGCTATATCCAGGCTTACCCTGTGGTGGTTATACACCGGACAACAAAGCTGATATTAGCGCACAAACTAACATGCCATAAGCACAGATGCTAAATGTTTCTCAAATGAAAAATAGAGCAAGTGCTGCTAAAAGTCAAGAAACAGAGCCTGAGATCAGACAACCCACAAATAAATACTCAATTTTGTCCCAAAATTCGTTGCCATAGCAACGGGGGTCGGCAGGGGAGAAATTTCAGTGACACCATCGGATTCGGATAGCCCGGGGCAGAAAATAGGGGGTAGGTGCAAACAGCGCGCAATTATCTTGTAAGGGGGCCGAGTTATGGCTCATTTTGTCTCAAATTTCGTTGCCATGGCAACGGGGTCAATCAGGGGTAAATATAAGTGACACCGTTAAATTGGCCGACCCGAAAACCATACATAGAACCAAAAATTCGACTCTCTCTTATACATAGCCGGAGTTATGATGGTTTAAAGCATTGTCTAATTTTCTCCATAAGCGCCATTGTAGTTTTTCATATTTTTGTGAAAATATAGGTTAAAATGTTGAATTTACATTTTGTAACCCCCAAAATGCACTTCCTTGCACGAAACCGCGTCATATGAGCCATCGTGCGTTAAAATCAATTCAGTCGTTTTTCTTGTAGAGGACGGCAAGAAAAAAAGGGAAAGGAAGGTACAAAAAGTCACGCAAGCGTTATATTTCACCTATTCGTGGGGAAGCCCCCCATGAACGGATTTTCACCAAATTTTGCACATCAGGAGATATGCCGGACGTAATCATATGTGCAAATTTTGGTTTGGAAAAATTAAGGGGTTTAGGATATACGGGGGTCAAATTTTGGGTTCTCCCATTGAAATGGTTGGTCACCCTTACAACAGTGCCGCGCAGCCTGTGATATTTGCACGAGCAGTATTTGACAAGTATTTGATGAGGCGGTAAGAAGTTTGGTCAGTTTGCGAACGTAGGGAAGCTGTCAGATTGGCGCGACAAACAAGCGCGAGCACCGGAAGTGGTCGGGAAGTCGCTACGTCGACGATTGATTGCATATGAAAAACTGATAAATTGCGCCGTCCGTCCGTCGCCCACACAGTTACGCGCGGTACTCCGGCGTCTGTTTGCCTGAGGCAGAGTAGCACCGCTCCCCGTGGATACGGCCTGGGCTGTTGCATTCCATCGGTATATATCCTCGTCGATCGATGTTTCGATCGGTCTGTTTGGTTCAATCACTCTGAAAGGAAGTCTAGTACTTAGCGCACTACGCCACCCACGTGGGCCAGTAGCCGTTTCCTCGTTATTTCGTCTGTTGAGATAGATCTTTCTGTCGACTACGCTGTTGACCACGTAATCTTAGGCCTACTGTACACTACTGCCATGAATCAGTTCTGCACTAGTTGAGTGAATTGTCTTAAGCCGTTCTGGGGTCTTGGTCTTGGTTCGCCAGAAAGAATATACACCGTCACACGTGGATATCCAATGACCGGTGCACACGCAAGGAGATCGATCATGTGCTGACATGTCGCTGCGCGTCTATCGAGGTGCAGAAACTGCCGCAAACACTGATCATCGACTCGTAATAGCAGCTATTTCACTTCGCCCTTTCCGAGCTCCGAAGTTGCCCAAGTCGGTGCGTCTCGATGTTGCTGCCCTGAAGAGCGACTCCAGCCTGACAGACCGCTACAACATAGCCGTCAGCAACGCATTTGGTGATCTTGACGAGCTTCCAGACGATGTTGAAGATGTTTGGCAATCAATTCACCGAACAATTTTGTCCTCGGTAGAAGCAACTATACCCAAGCAGATATCAGGGAGACGTCCGTGGCTGACTTCAGACACGCTTGAAGTTCTGGAGAAGAAGCGGTCTGTTTGGTTCAATCACTGGCTGGACTGGCTGGACAGCTAGAAGAACACCGTTGGCTCAAAGGTGTATTTAAGGCGAAGGCAAAAGCGGACCTGGAGGCACACTACAGCACTCTGGCAGATGAGGCGGAGACTGGCCTACAGCGGAATGACTTGCGTCCAGCATACCGGGCAATTAAGCAAATGCGTGGAAGATGTGAATGTGTTAAGGGAAGCACAGTGCCAATCAGCAAGAACGACGGGGCACCCTGTACCTCTGTGGATGAAGTGCTTGAGCGTTGGAGTGAGCACTACCAACAGATCCTGAATCATGCACCTGCTACTCAGTGCCCAGAACTTGACGTCTCTGCTGTAAACACTGTCTCTGCAGACGATGTACGTGAGGATGCACCAACCCTCGAGGAGGTCCAGAAGGCGATCAGGAAACTTCGAAACGGCCGAGCCGCAGGTCCAGACGATATCACACCAGAGCTCTTAAAAACAGCAGAGATACCGATCAGTATGGCTCTGCATCAACTGTTCCTGCTCATATGGAAGTCCGGAAAGGTTCCGGCAGACTGGAAAGAGGCCGTGATCATATCACTTTACAAGGGGAAAGGCTCAAGAACTATCTGTAGTAGTTACAGGCCTATCTCACTGTTGTCAGTGCCGGGCAAGGTTTTTGCCCATGTGCTTCTAGAACGTCTGCAGCCCCTTCTTACTCGTCAGCGAAGACCTCAAAAATCCGGCTTCACACGCAGTCGCTCGACAATCGACGCCATACTGACGTTACGTGTCCTGGCCGAGTTGCACCGAGAATTTCGTAAGCCCCTGCATGTGGCTTACATAGACATTAAAGCCGCCTTCGATTCGGTGGACCGCCAAGCTCTTTGGAAGGCACTGCACGCCACTGGAGCTCTACAATTTCTGATCCAACTGATCCAGGACTTGCACACGGGCACAATGTCAAGAGTTCGAGTTGGGAAAAGGCTGTCGAAGGCATTCAATACTTCCTCGGGTGTGCGGCAGGGATGTGTACTTGCCCCAGCATTATTCTGCCTGGCAATTGACTGGATCATGTCCAGATGCTCTGGCAGTCTTGGCATCACACTCGATGGGGCAGTGTTTACTGA
>Ga0209367_1010431_pt1 | contig 12464 bp, 7 predicted proteins | sample WorMetLIZISLAND2_FD_187412 | JGI IMG/M metagenome (GOLD analysis project Ga0209367, IMG submission 187412) | Marine gutless worms symbiont microbial communities from Max Planck institute for Marine Microbiology, Germany - Olavius geniculatus... ... | reverse complement strand
GTCCGTCAGACGGTGTTTTAAAGCAATGGAGGTCAGACCGTCAGATTAAGTATAGAAAGACGTCTGAAAGTTACTAATACTTTCATGCATATTGTCATTTGTCAAACTAAATGTCGTCAACTTCACAGTTTTTGGACTGCACAATTTCTCATCTTGGACTGCACAAATTGCATCATGGACTGCACAAAATTGGTTGGACTGCACGCTTAGAATAACCCCTGAATGAATTTATACTGAGTAGCGCATGTATCAGGTCAAAAAAGATTGATTAAACAGCGATAAACACGAGTAACAGTTATTATCTCTGAAAAAGTCAAACATGTCATATCACATTATCTTTATTACAGCATGTGCTCAAAATGTCCTTCTCTAGCACGAACGCAAGCACGTAGACGTTGACGCAACTCGCCAACAGCGCGTTCAATAACCGCGTGATTCAAAACATTTGAATTCATTGTCAAAAATGCTTAAACTACGACTTTTTCATTTCACAAAGTAGTGTAGCAACAGTATTATAGTAAGGTGAGCAAAACTGCGGTAATTTTGGTCAAGTTTCGTTGCGATGTTATCAAAATCGGCTGACGTTTCACGAAACTATTCAAAAAATAAAAAATGGCTTTATTTTAGCTGGGCCACCCTCTATGCAGACTTGCAGAGAAAAACATTATGACAGAAATAGATTGTAAGATTTTAGTGGCGTCTGACCTGGCAGCGATCATCAGACTTAAGTTCAACTCCGTCCTTCAACCACGTGACCTGCTGACCCGGCTTGGACAGTTCACACGACATCTCGACCGTTTGACCCTCCACGGATTGGACTTCCTTCAGAGGAACCGTGAACTCTGCGGCCGGTTCTACACCGTGGCAAACATCACCCGTGTTCCATCTAAACGACTGAACTTTTTGCACTTTAGACTTTGAAACACATTACAAAGCGCTATCCACATTTTCAGTCCATTTAAACGACTTATATCTTTTTATACGTTCCGTATTTCTATAGCACTACAAAGCTTTGTCCTTATTTTGTTTTGTTTGCTTTTTTGGTTCAAGTAGACTAGTAAGTAGATAAGTAAGAAAAACAACTTTAAAAACGCTGTTTAACAGTTAAACACTATGCTAACAATGCCACGATTTTTAGACTGATTTGCCAATAACAGACACACTGACGAAGTTTTTTTAAGAAGTAAGTGTAAGACCGCAACGCAGAAAAAGGCTTTAATTTATCACGTCTTAAGTACCTCGCATAAACAACTCATCCATCTATATAAATAATGATTAAAAAACTCCGAAAATATAAACTACTACTGCCAGACGCAATAAGCGAGCACTAAAACAATCTATTTATTTATCCATGCATTTAGACCTATTTATGCCGCAAAACCTTTAAAATAATAATAGTAAAACGGGCAAAAAGAAAAGAAACAAAACAATAAAAAACCCTACAGTTTAAAGACGTTTTATGACAGTTTAAAGACACTATCTTAACTACAAAAACATACTACAGTGCAGAACAACGAGTAGCATTAATTACTGCATTAAATATCGTATGAAAATAATGCAATCTAATTTTGTCATCGATGAGCCAATCGCTAGACTACTGCAAAACAGATGAGTACAGACTATGGATTTCGAATAATAGCAGTTATCTACACAGAAAAAAACAATTTATAAAAGAAAAAATATTTCCTGAAACCTATAAACTTACAACAGCAATAGCTGCAAAATAATATGTACTATATGCAACAAACTGTTACACAGACCATGCACATATTAACCATGTAATTTTGATATGTAAATATGCATACAAAATTACATTATAATACGAGTAAAATCACAATATTCAAAATCAATATGTGACACTAAGACCTGTCTTGCATGTAAAAAGTAGCGTACCTAGCATAGCAAAGCGTAAACACAGCATTATTACACGGTAATACGACAACACCATGTAATACAGAATTACACGTAGGCTAATCACTAGTAATCAGCGGTTTACTGCTGATTAGCATTACTTATGTTATATACGCATTATGGCGCAGTAAAAGCAAAACGTAATACTAAACGCACAATGGTAAAAAGAAATGAATATATGCGTTGATCTCATGTGATGTGAGACATGAATCAACTGAAGCCGACCTGCAAACAATAAGCATTATCCCATATAGCTACAACACTGAGAAATAAGCAACTAATAGTTTAGCTGCTTGGTAATTAAAAACATCAAAGTAATTTGGTAAAATGTGGAATCGCTTTGTTCGTTTGTGGGGGCTTACTCTTTAGGCGGCAGAATAAAACTGACAGTTTGGCTGCAATTTGCAACCGCAAGTTTTGGCCCAGGGGTTTGCCCCCAAATTTCCCCTTCTCCTGGAGACTCAGGAAACCCTATCCGAAACAATGTGTCGTTAGACGGTACAAGTAATTAACCTGCCCATCGACACATAAATCCGTCGACAGGTTTAAGCGGGATGCACAAATGTGACAGACGAAAAAAAAACGACAGACAGACACACCAAGCTACGAAAAAATGCGATGGAAAAGCCGACATCAGAAGAGCGATTCCACTTGGAACAACGAAAAGCAAGAGCGTAGCCTATATCTACTGTTGACAGCAGAGAGCATTAAAAACAACCGCAGAGTATTACTGATCCATTGAGCACAGTACAGGCGACATGCATGCATTGCCAGCGCTGCCTAAAGCGGGCACCATAGCCTACCATCTTCCGGTTGCTTCACCAAGCTCAATGCCAGCTCGTTCTCTTCTTCCTCTTCTGGTTGGCGAATGGTCAGCGATACCGACTCGTTCTCTCCCGCAGGTGGTGATTTCGGTGTCTCGAGGGTTAACGACTCGTCTGCGCTTTGCAATTCCGGAGCTTTACTGCTGTCCAGAGAAACCGTCCCTTCTTCTTTTTCTTCTTCTGAACGCTTCGGAGTGGGAATCTGGATGCTTTCTTCGGCGATTACGTCTTCCGACTTCGCGGGCGGCTCGGCTCGAGTGAGCGAAACTTCGTCCCGAACTTCGGGTCTTGGAGATTCGATCTTATCTTGTTCTACCACTTCGGCGAGAGTTTTCTGGTGATCAGCCGGAGGCGGTGTGAGCGTTTCCTCAACGCTTGCGGGTTGCACCAAATCTAAAGAGGCTGCAACTTCCGGTGCTGTTGGTTCGAGTTCGAACGACGCGGCTGCTTTCTCTTCTTTCGACAGAGTTATGGACGCTTCAGCTTCAGCCACTTCTGGCGAGTTCGGTTGCTGAATAGAGAGATCTGCTACGCATTCTTCGGCTTTAACTGCCTCTGTGGCGATACTTTCCTTCGCCAAAATGTCGTACGCTACTTCCGTTTGTTGCATTTCTTTTGTTGTGGGCTCAGTTTCAAGAGGTTCGATTACATATTCCGAGTTAGTTTTTTCCATTGCTGTTGGCTGAAGCAATTCAATTTTTTCTTCTTCTTTCGGCAAAGTTATGAAACTCTCGGCTTCTGCCTCTTCTGAAAAAGTTGGCTGTCGAATAGATAGCTCTGCTGTGCATTCTTGTGTTTGAACTGTTGCCGCAGCAATGCTTTCTTGTGGCAAAATATCATACGTTACTTCAGCTGGATGCAATTCTTCCGTTGTCATTTTAGTGTCAACATCTTCCACTGAAACTCCTGGATGAGTTTCTTCCGTAACTGTTGGCTGAATCAATTCAACAACCTTTTCATCTTCTTTCAGCAGAATGATTGAACTCTCGGCCTCTGCTTCTTGTGGAGAAGTCGGCTGCTGAATAAATAGGTCTGCTGCGCATTCCCCAGTTTTCACTGTACCTGTAGCAATGCTTTCTTTTAGAAAAATATCATACAATACTTCAGTCGGGTGCATTTCTTCTGTTGTGGGCTCAGTTTCAAAAGATTCAAGAAGCTCGACTGCATCTTCTGCGCTAGTTTCTTTGATAGGCCTAACTATTGGCTGAAGCAATTCAGCAATTTTGTCTTCTTCTTTCGACAAAATAATGGAATTTTCGGATTCTAATACTTCTGGAGTGGTTGGTTGCTGAATAGTGAGATCTGCCACATCTTTTTCTTTTTGAACAATTTCTACTTCAGCGCTTACTTCTGGCAAAATTTCATATGAAACTTCAGTAGGATGAGCCTCCTCTGCTGTCGGTTTTGTCGAAAGATTTTCAACTGAGTCTTCCTGGATAGTTTCTTCTGTTGCTGTTGTTTGAAGCAACTCGATTGTCTCTTCTTCTTTTGGTAGCATAATGGAACCTTCGGCCTCTGCTTCTTCAAGAATGGTTGGTTGCTGAATAGTGAGACCAGCCATACCTTTTTCTCTTTGAACAATTTCTACTTCAGTGCTTTTTTCTGGCGAAATATCACACGCAACTTCAGCAGAATGCGCCTTCTGCGTCGGCTGTTTAATAACAATACTTTCTGCTGAATCTTCTGGGTTAGTTTCATCTGCTATTGTCGGTTGAAGCAATTCGATTTTCTCCTCTTCTTTCGGCAGTGTAATGAAACTTTTGGCCTCGGCCTCTTCCAGAGAAGTCAGTTGCTGAACAGCGAAATCTGCTGCACATTCTTCCGTCTTAATACCCTCTGCAGTAATGCTTTCCTTTGGTAGCATATCATCATACATCACTTCAGGTGTACGCGTTTCCTCAGCTGTCGCTTCCGTTACAGAATCATTCACTGAATATTCCAGATGAGTTTCTTCCGTAACTGTTGGCTGAAGCAATTCAACAACTTTCTCTTCTTCCTTCGGCAGAACAACGGAACTTTCGGCTTCTGTTTCTTCTGAAATAGCTGGCTGCTGAACAGTAATTTCTGCTAGGCTTTCTTCAGCCTTCACCGTTTCTGTCTCAACGCTTACCTGTGGTAAAATGTCATACGATACCTCAGCTGTATGTATTTCTTCCGTTGTCGCTTTTGTCCCAACACTTTCCACTGTACCTTCTACTTCAGTTTCCTCTGTAATTACGGCTTCAAGCAACTTGACTTTTTCCTTTTCTTTCGGCAGATCAATTAAACCTTCGGTTACTACCGCTTCTGGACTGATCGGTTGCTGCGCAGAAAGGTCTGATGCATATTCTTTGGCTTTAACTGTTTCTACCGCAACACTTTCTTTCGGCAAAATATCACACGCTGCTTCCGTGGGGCGCATTTCTTCTTTTGTGGGCTCAGTTTCAACAGATTCGGCTGCATCTTCGGCGTTTGTTTCTTCTGTAACCGTTGCTTGTAGCAATTCCAGTTTTTTCTCTGCTTTCGGCGGAATGATTGAACTTTTGGCCTCTGCCAATTCTGGAGTGGTCGGCTGTTGAATAGATAAGTCTGCTACACATTCCTCAGTCTTTGTTATTCCGGTACTAAGGCTTTCTTTTGGTAAGATATCATAAGCCATTTCTGCAGGATGCATTTCTTCTGTTGTTGTCTCAGTTGTAAGACTTTCTACTGATTCTTTTGGGTGTGTTTCTTCTATAACTACTTCTTGAAGCAACTCGATCTTCTCGTCTTCTTTCGGCAGTATGATAAAGCTTTCTGCTTCCAACACTTCTGATAAAGTTGGCTGATGAATAGGGAGGTCTACTATGCATTCTTCAGTTTTTGCTGTTTCCATGGCAACGCTTTCTTTTGGTAAAATGTCGTAGGACTCTTCCGTTGGACGCATTTCTTTCATTCTCATATCCGCCTCAAGATTTTCCATCAAATCTTCCAGATTGGTTTCTTCTGCAACTATCGGCTGAAGCAACTTAACAGCTTTTCCCTCTTCTTTCGGTTGGTCAACGAAACTTTCGGCCTCTGCTACTTCTGCGAAGGTTGGCTGTTGAATAAAGATCTCCGTGGTGCTTTCTTGAACGAGTTCTTTTGGTGCAAAATCCGTTGTTTCTTCCGCCTCTGAAATACGTTCATTACAAGTTTCGTGCAACAAACAGACAGACAGTCATAAGTCATAATGTCAGCGAGTCTGAACAACGACGTTTACGCACTCTAATTATACACGCATTAAATATAAAAAAAAATATTCATAAATCTTTTTTATTGGTTACAAAAAAATAAAATAACCAAAAATGACAAAAACAACACAACAGCATATTACATGTATAAAAAAAGTAGAGTAAAAAAATAGTTATTACGAAGTTTAACTGCTCCCTCGTTACAAAGAAAAAAGCTACAAAAGTAAGCGACGGTAACAAAAAACACAATGTCACAATGGTAAGCATGATCACATAACATTAAGCGTAAAAACAAGATAAAATTCTCCTCCAGTTGACTGCCTGTAAAAAATGCCAGCTCTCCGATGTAATCTACATAAACAAAACGCCATTGCGCAGATATCGGCGACCGACGCACGTGCATACAAAAACGTATGATAAGACATTTCCTTTCCCAAATTTATCACACAAAAATTGTTGTCTGCACACTTGCACTACGCTTAATTTAATTTTACCTACCTCTAATATCTAAACTTACCACGACCGAAATGCAATCACACATCAATGTAAAACACTGTAAAATACATGAAAAAGCTTATACAACATACAACAACAGTATACTACGAAAGACTGCAACAAAGTCAAGAATTACACAGTTCAAAATACCTGCATAGCTTCATAACACTATATTAAAAACGTATACGCCTACACCATAGATAAAAAAAATGTGCACGATTCTATGTTAAATCCAAAACTGCTATATATCTAACAAAATTATGTGCAAAACAAAAACCACAAACCACAGTGCATTGTGCACAAGTAAGAAAATAAGAAAACCTCAATGTGCCGTAGAATAATAATTGTGCGAAATGCGGTTACCTTCGACGTGGAGTTTACAAGAAGACACGGCGTCACCGAAGGAACATTGATATTCTGCCTCGTCGTCGAGCGTCAAATCACGAATCACCAGTCGATGAATCGCCCCTTCGCGCACCACTTTGTACTTCTTTCCGTCCGGTTTGATCGGGGTTCCATTTTTCTTCCACGTCAGCTGGATGTCTTCGTTCGTGGACACGGTACACGCCAAGTTGACTTCTTGACCGGTCAGTGCGTCCGTGTCTTTCAGACCTTCCACGAACTTGAACGGCAACGCTGGACACCAGAACAATAAACCACAACCGTTAGCAAACAACAAAAATTAAATTGATGTATATGGAACGTAACAATTGTAAAACAATAATCCAGTTGGCCTAACAAAATGCTGCTTTGCGTATAAAACTTTTAGGTAAAATTGTTTCAGCGCAAACGGTTAAGCCTATTACTACTCATTTCGCCGTATCGTGGTCTGTCGTCTGTCATAGTTGCGCACCCTGCCTAAAACGCTTAACGAATTAACATGCTATTTGCAGAATCTAATGGCGTGTTAGTTGGGGGTCCCTGAACCCTTAATAGAAGAGAAGACTTGGTGCTTGAACAACAGCCAAAACTTGCACTTGCCTACTTATGATTCACCAGGGGCCAGCATCGATCAGCGATTTATACCGAATTAGTTCTTTTTTTAATTTCTATTTCTTCTTTTGCATTCTGTAAGTTGTAGTGAACTAAGCATAATGACTAGCAATTCGTCACTCTACCTGTCTAGCTTTGCACATTTGTATGTCTTCATATTTCTATCCCAGTAAGCGGTTAATAAATAACAAATGAAAAATACAAATTTGTGTTAATAATGAGGCAGTGGCTTAGCACAGTGGCTAACACGTAACAGTTGCCTCTGATCGACGAAGTTACATTGGGGCTCGGTCAGTTATTGGATGGGTCAACATCGGCAGAATGGTAAACCATCTCGGTATGTAACCATGCAGTCGCCCAGGTCAACTCAGCCTGGCCATCCCTCCGTGGATACGTGCAGAGCATACCAGCGAAAACTAGGACGTAAACAGACAATTTTGCAATTTGCTGTGTTGTAATTATCTGTCTATCGCCAATGGTAGTTGACCGTCAAGAAGCAAAGAATTTGTTACTTACGACGCATGAGCCCCGTATCCGTGGTCTTGCAGTGTAAACTGGTGCCTGACTGAGGACTTAAAATGAAGATCAGCGCCGCCTTGTGATTTGGAACGGACTTTACACTTTTAACGAATAAATAATAACTCTTATTCATCATCATCAAGGAATAGCCACAAGCAGGCTGTAGTCCTCTATTTCCCTCCAAAATAGGTGACTCTAATTGGGTGTTTACTGTTTACACGATCTAGCGAACGTCCAGCAAACTTCCAGCAAATATATTCAAAATACACGTGCTATGCTGGACGTTTGCTGGACGTTTGCTGGATCGTGTAAACACCCTATAACACGAATACGAACATAAAACTAAACTAATAAAGATCTGCGATCACTTACGTTGTACGATGAGTTTTGCGGTGCAAGTCTGATCCCGGAACACGGCCTTGACCTCGGCCTCGTCCGCCGGTTTGGCCACATTGATGGCCAGCCGGTGCGTGAACTCGTCGGCCAGTATCTGATACTTGGGACCGGGGACCACCTCCGTCCCGGCGACAAACCACGTGACTGGCACGTTCTTGTGACTGACACAGCATTCGAAGATGGCGTTCTCGCGCTCCGTGACTTTGACGTCTTCCAACGGCTTTGTAAACTCGAACTGTTCGTAGTACAATCATATGGCTTTCACGGTTAAATCCATCAATAATGACCAGAATTTTTTTGTATTTTTGACGTTTCGACTTCCATCGGAAGACTTCATCAGAAGAACGAAAAAAACAGTAAGTGCTGCAGGCCTACAGTGTGCCAAGAATCGGATGAAGAAATGTTTTCATTCTTCTGATAAAGACTTCCGGTGGAAGTCCAATAATCAAAAGTATAAAACTTTTTTGATTATTATTAATGAGTTCAGCCGTGAAAGTACAATCGACCATTGACGTTAAAACGTTTTTACGTGTTTTTTTATTCTTGCCACGTTTTTTTACGTTTTAAACGTCTTAAAATTTTTTCAACTTCTTCTGAAAACGTGCATTGAATATCCCATTAAGAACTTCGAGAAGCATTTTTAAGCCACAGAAACGAATTAATAAGACAGAGTGGTGGTAGTCTGGTGTTATGGCCTTAATTTTAAAATTATGTAAAGTTCTCTTTCTCTAAAGTATATAGTTTCAAGTATAATGCACCTAAAGCATTAGGCATTAAGCTTGATGTTGAACAGATCATGGCCAACGTTTTTATTCAACATTTTAAAACGATTTTTCATTCGATTTATGTTTTTTTACGTTTTTTAACGTTTTGTTATTTTTTTCTGAGACGTTTTTACATCTATGCATTCGACCAAATGAACCTATTTGTTGACAACGCTATGAATGGCAAGTTATCAAACTGCTAAATTGTGAGTGATAATCCCTTTCGCCTCGATCTTTTCTTCCCCGTCCCCTTCCTTCCCCTTGTTCATTCCGTTTTCACTTTGCTTTTCCTCCCTTCTATTGCCTTAGGACCCTCTAAATCCAGCTAAAAAAATTCGGGGCAGTTGTAGTTGTACTGCTGAAATATTGTTTCTCGTGCTAGTGCACGTATTAACGTGACTTTAAATAGCCTAGGCCCCTACCTTTGCCTTGCCGATCGCCAGTTTGCTTTCGTCTTCGGCGACTTCGGCCTCGACTTTCGGCAGTTTCTTGTATTTCTCGGCATCCTCGGGTTCCTCGGGCACTGGCTCCGGCATTTCTTTCACCGGCTTCTCGACGGCTTCCATCTCCGGACGCTCTCTCTTTTCGACCTCGATCGTCTTTTTCTCTCGCTCCTCCTGCCGTACAGAATATTCGTAATAATGGCGTAATTTATCGACTTAATTGTAGTCTATAGTTCATGTTCTTCGCATTGTGCACTTGCGGCTCGCCATCTGTAATATTAAAGAAACATTTTGAATTGATTTTCATGTATAATAGGACTTAAAAGGCTGCAATAACCTGCATATAGCCCTAGCTTTTGCTAATCACAGGCTGAACGGTAGTTCAAGCCCTGTGTTAACGACGACTTATCTTTCCTATGGGAAAGTCACAAATTCGACCCCAACAGAATCAAAATCCCCGGCCCGATTGAGATATAATTTGACGCGGTTGATTACGTCGGCGAGAGAACCCATCATACAGAATTTTATGTAAATCCATCCAAAGCGGAGCTTCTCGGCAAATGGGTGATCGGTACTTCAAAGTGTTTTTTTCTGGTACTTGCGGACAGAATTGAACGGTGATGTAATGATATCTTTTGTAGCACTCGACGAGTGCAGTTCACTGGTGAAATACGAAACCGGTCTAAATAAGTGTAATTGTACCCTAAAACGTGTTTATCATACATGTAGCTGTCGCGCGTAAATATTCTCTTACTGTTTGCGCTCCTAATAACCCCTGCGTTACAGAGGAAAAACAAGGAAAGACTAGAGTAGTTTAACTCTCCCGTTGTACTGCAGAATTCAACATACACAAAAAAACTCGCTTATTTGAAACCATTTTTTCCATCTTCGTAAGGGTGTTGGACCTGCGCCATGAATCGTCAGTCAAATTGGACAACAAGTAATACATAAATTTGCCCAGTATTTTTCACGCGAAAAAAAAACATTTAAAACAATGCACACTTGTTCATAACGTACTAATATTTTACTGTAAATACATTTTAAGATCTATATTGTATCGTTTTCTTTAATCTTAGGCACATAGCGTTTTATCCACAGTCGCCAGGTGGCGAAGCCAGTCTTGATCATCACAGGCGCGCGGTAGCGCAGCCCTGTGTTAATGGCGCCGGAATGCACATATCGCATCGATATGCTAAAATACACAGATAATCGGCAGTCTGGTTGAAGATGACGCATCTGGCAAACTTTTGCAATGTTTCTAACCATCTTCAGCCACGAAATAACGGTCAAACGAAACAATTTGTCTGCCGCAGCCGTCATTGCAAAGGTCAAGGTCGCGAAGTCGGAATTATCGTCATTCTGTTGAAAGCGACGAGTTTCCGAGTAGTAAAAACGAGTCGGAAGGTAAACCGAACGGAATTTCCGACTCGGAAACTCGTAGCCTACTTACGGTATTTACGACCACTACCGAACGCAGCATTAGTTTTTCAGATGTCGGGTTTCCGCAGTAGTCTTCCAATGATCATTAACGTAACAGTAACGGACGAATTTATCGTAAACGGTGTTGTTAAAAATTTTGCATTTTATCAGTGAAATTCATTCTTAACACAATCGCCTCCACTATTTTTAATTGGGCGCAAGCTGCACCCACCAGGTAGTCTATGAATATAAGCTCCTGGGCGTACGTACCAAGACGGACTGGCGTCGAGGTCCGAGCTGCGTCTGTGCGCTTTCCTCTGTCTCGACTTTTTTCAGCTGAACAACATCCTCGACGACTGGAGTCTCCTCGGTTTCGACCGTCACCTTCTTCAGCTGACCCCAGTCTACCTCCGTCTCCTCCGTCACTTTCTCTTTCATCGTCCTGCCAGCCATAGACGTAATGAACGTTTTCAGTTTTTTCAATGTTGTTACGTCTTTTGACGTTTTTGTTTATTTTCGCAACGTTTCTGGTTCGTTAAAAAATTCATCGAGAACTTCGAGAAGCACATTTGAAACCACAGAAACAAACTAGAAAAGCACTCGGAGAGCGCAGACCTCCGCCAAGCATACTGATTTGACACAACAATATTGTAGTCCCATTTAAAGCAATGTCAACGAAAATTTCAAAGTGATCCAGAAGCCAGGATTCCTTCCTGATCACCCCCAAAATTGAACCACTAGTAGTTTTTGCCATTCCCGACATTTCCTAAAAATTTCAGAAAGATCCTTCTATAACTTATTTCGTCATCTTGCTAAGACACAGACAGGCAAACAAACTCTGGCAAAAACATAACCTCCTTGGCGGAGGTATTTAATGGGCCACAGTGGTAATAGTTTAGTTAGTTGAAATAATCTAATGATACTTGGCCTTCTTCGCTGATAACTTTGACATAGTCAACTGCCAATTACAGGGCGTCGGCATGGCTTTTATCTTAACTTAACACTAATCTATCACAAAGTCATCTGCGTGTCTGTGTCTGGCTGCGTGAAACTCTGCTGACTTGTCAAAGTGACAGAAGCCAGGATCATAAAACCTTTATTGTCAGGTCCGCGAAGAACTCTGCTATATCTGTGAAAAGTGAGATTTTAGGCGGATTTAAAAACAAGAAGACTGTCATATGAGCGGATATGCAAAGGAAGAGATATGAATACGATACGATACGATAACAAGAAAGCTCAGCTGTCGCTATGGAAGACGTGCTACAGGTGTATGAGAGAAATCACAAGGAAAACTCTGATAACAGAGTTCTAACTTACGTTTTCTACTGCTCGACTGTTATGGTAACATAAATGTACAAAACATCAGTTTATACACTTGTTAATGGCAACATTTAAGGACTTGCACATCGAAAACAGCAAAAATTACAAAAGGCGATATTGCCCGCATCACACTGACTGTGTGTCAATGTGCTGCTGAATAATATCACCTTTTGTAATTTTTGCTGTTTT
>Ga0209367_1010430_pt1 | contig 12464 bp, 7 predicted proteins | sample WorMetLIZISLAND2_FD_187412 | JGI IMG/M metagenome (GOLD analysis project Ga0209367, IMG submission 187412) | Marine gutless worms symbiont microbial communities from Max Planck institute for Marine Microbiology, Germany - Olavius geniculatus... ... | reverse complement strand
ATGATATTGCAGAAGATCAGTAAGGTAAGGTGGATGGCCAGTGTGCAGTGCCTTATAAGTTGAGGTGGCGAGTTTAAATCTTATCCGCCATTCAATAGGTAGCCAGTGGAGTTGCTTGAGAAGTTCAGTCGATGAAGAAGAACGATAGGCCTGCTGCATTACGACTCTGGCAAGTGCGTGCTGTACTCGCTGAAGGCTGAAGGAGATCCCACAAAGGCCACTGCAGCAATTGTTTGCCCTAACAGATTTAACTAAAATTCGGCAGTTTTAATTGTCAATAAATGGCGCATTGTGGATGTAAAATTTAGCCAGAATTAGATGTTGTTTGTTAGAGTTACGCAAATGCACAATAACAGAAGGGTTTACTTGTGTAACGCCATATTGGAAACGAAGAAATTTTGTTATCAATATTCAACAATTAATAACTCCGCTAAAATGATATTTTTTTAACAACATTTGGTAGTGGCTTTAATAATGTATTGGAAATTTGTTTAGATTTGACATTTCTATTGTATTCTAAGGGTTTACTTTTTTATTGGACACAGTGTAGACCCATATACTGTAGCGGCAAAATGTAGCCCAGAAACTCTACTTTGACCAGTGCAAACTAATTATACGGTAGCCTACATGCAGATATTCTCGAGTGTAGCATGAAAAATAGATCAGACGAAAGTAAAGTAATCGAAATTTTTTAAAAATTTTAATTTTTGGTACTTTCGCTCGCCATGTCGTTGAAACCTTTAGATGGGGAGTCAACGTTATTTTACCTACGGCACATGTAGCGCGTTGTAGGCCTTCCAATGCGCGTAAAATGTGTGACCTTAAATGACTCTGAGATGCAACTTTTTTGTTCAAATCTGTTTTCTGCACCTGTATGACTAATGCCAGTCCATCTACTTGGAACGCTATTCCCAACAATGTTAAATGCAGTACACGCCATACGATTTACCATTTACCATTTACCATCTTCTGCGGCTCGGTAGGTCAGATAGTCATTTGCCGATCATTACACCAGCGACAACTAGAAATTTGGTACTTTAGACGGCATGACAAACATCCCTACTTACTTATTTGCTTGCCTACTTACTAGTAGGGCCTATAACATTGTCGCAAAGTACTAGGTCTACTATTGTGTGTGGATGTATCAATGAAGTTTACCTGCAGTGTGTGGTGACGCTGGAGCCATTGGGTTCATCAATAATTTTGTTGATGACTGCGTCCACGGACGTGTAGAGCTGATCGCCGATAGGTCGCGGCGCAAAGTCGTAGCAAGCGTCCATCGCCGCCTTGCTACCCGCCGGGTCAGAACAGGCTGTTCACCAACAAAGCAGATTACACAATATCAGAAATCATTTACACCGTGTGTCTAAAAATGTGCAAAATTGCTTTTGTCAGAACGTCGTCAAATTTTTACCAGCTTTGATAAGCGTGTTTGGCACAAAGACGGCCCAGATGAATTTGATAACATGCACTCATTTTCCACCTCGTCCAATTGGTGTCAACGCTTTGCCGTTTGTTGCTTTGTAATACTTGCTATGTCTTCCAAGATAATAAAACAAACCAATTCGTCTGCTTTCAAACGATTTTGTCAGGTATTAACCCCCAACACGAAGCAGGTTGATTCTAGTGAGTAACGCAGTAAAAACTGCTTTACGCTGACAGTTGTTTAATGAAAACGCGTTGTCTAATAATCCATGTTTAAGAATGTGGTATGCAAAAATGCAATAAATTTATTATAACACATTAAAACTAAAAAAAATTGAAGTATAGCCCAACGTGAGTTCGCCCGGTGCCATAAGTGCGATTGGAGAAAATTTAGGGTCGGAGATCCCCCTCTGGCAAAGTCACGTGGTGCAAATACAAAAGCATTAGTAGCCTATACGCGGAACGTGCAGCGACGACTTAAGGTGCGTTCTCACTGCGCGCGTCACGCCGCGTGATGCGCGTTAACGCGCGCAGTGAGAACGCACCGCGTCACGCGCCTTGAAGGTGCGTTCTCACTATGCGCGTTAACGCGCTTGACGCGCGTCACGCGCGCAGTGAGAACGCACCTTTAAAGTGGGTCAAAATGCGCGCCTATAACTTTTTTGTTAATGGACTAAAATTCACAATTTTTTGCCAAACGCAGGAGAGGCTGCTGTTGATCAACTGCTATTCCGATTATTGATTTTTTATCCATTAAGGATATTTTGGACCGTAAAATGTTTCTGGAAAAGCCTTTCCAAATTTTTGGACATGCGTTACAAAACTCGCCTTACTACAGACCATGGTACAAAATTTCGCCACCGTCGGTCGACTGAGCTCGGAGACACCGTGTCGAGTAAATAAAAAAAAAGAAGAAAAAACATCTGTGGTAAACATAAGTCCGCTCTGAAAACTATCGTTTCGGGGCAAACTAATTACTGAACATTTGCAATTTTATTAGTTACATAGGCTAAACTACTGTAGAATAAAATTGCAAACAATCATAAAGGGAGAGAGAGGCAGAGAACAAATGTATAGGCCCACGCTGACAACTTTCAAACACAGTACACCATCATATATTTGCATGGATCATCCCATTTAAACGCTGAAGCTAGGCTCTTTAAGCACGAATTGGCTTGCGCGTGTAAACGGCACGTTCGTAAAATAGTGGGGAAGGAGCGTTCTTCCCAAAAAGTGGAAGATGGTGGCGCCCTCGCGCGTCCCCGGTTTACTTACTGCATGCGTGATTAAACCACACGCAGCACGCACTCGTAGTCTAGTAGTGGCTCGGTAGTCTAACGGCAACGTGTTGGACTTGTAATCCTGAGGTAACTCAGAGGCGCAGGTTCAACTCCGCACCAGGACACTGCCGGGTAACGACCTTAGGCAAGTTGTTCACACACATGTGCCTCTGTCACCAAGCAGTATAATTTGATACCGGCTTTACGGCTGGGACGTAAACAGGCACACCGCGCGATACACTGGCCCCGTATCCGTGGTCTCGCAGTGTAAAAACTGGTATCTGGCTGAGGGCCTTAGGAAACGGAGATCAGCGCCGCCCTATGGGCCGTAAGACTCGGGAAGGACTTTTCGTTTACGTTTTACTTTACGTTTTAGCACGCACTCGTACTGTTTTCTTACAACTTTCGGCTGCAGTCGTACGTGAAAAAAAGCAAACGACGCCTGGATTAAGTGTGTTAAGCCACTGTCTTAATTGGAATAAGTTCGTAGTGCATACTAACTCACTCACTCCAGCAGTGGTTTGACATCATGTATACGTATATACTGACTGGAGCAGTCTGGTTGGTACATAGTTTCGTTGATCTGTGTGACAATCGCTTCCCAGTCCTCTTGTTGCCCCACCACACACCCGCTCGTCGCCTCCGTCACACACAGAGATAGCACAGGCGCGATCAGATACCAGCTGCAACAACGAACAATAGCCACGCCTTGTGACGTCACGACATGCATGCAGCCGTCCGACTAGCTATATGCTTGCTCGCCCACTGCAACGTACAGTGGGCGAAGTAGCCAACGCGCGGGGAAACTGAAAATGCACGTAGGCCTACGGAAATTGCAAGAATAAATTCGCATGCCTATAGACAAAGTAAGTACGGAAAAAGGAGAGCGACCTCGATGGCGTTCAAAGAAATGTTTGGCCAAAATGCGAATGCTAATGCCGAAACTCAGTCATACTTTGAGTTGTGGACAGTACTTGTTGAACAACACGTTGTGCAATAAATCCACAACAGATCAAACTAAATAAAGCTTTAATTCCCAACAGGTTGCAGGTAGTAAATAAAACACAATATTTTTAGAAGACATCAATCCTAAAAATCAAATAGTATACAATACATAACATCAAAATTGCAGGCTTACGTTATTTTCGTGTTACATCGAATAAAAACAGCTATGAAACACCAACAACACTGAAATCAAATACACTGCGAAGTTACTATAATGAAAACGAATCAGTCAATATTTGACGAAAATATAGACAAAAGAAGGAAGCAGCCTTACTTTTCGGCCTAGCATGTCGGTGCTTGGGGGCGGTATAAATATATACTACTAACTTGCAGGCAGACGGTTCTAAGGAGTCGAGAGCATTCTTGCAGCATTCAGCAGCGATGTCTGGGTAGCACGGCGGATCGTCGTCATCCTGGGCGCTGACTGTCACCAGCCCCCACTGACTCGCCAGCAACACAAGTCCTACAGACGCACGCCGTACGACACAGTTCATGCTAATTCGCGTCAATCCACTGAGAACATCTGCGGGGTCATGTAGGCCTACCTCATACAGTTTTGGACAGGGAACTCCGTTGACTTTGACCCCAAAAGTATCCCATTTTCCAGAAACGCAGAAGGGGCAAAAACGTTAACAAATAAGCAAACAACGGCTGAAAATTGACGAATTATCACAGTTTATCATACAGAACATAGTTCAAACGGATGTGCGAGGCACGACAGTTGCGTTTCAGAACACTCAGTCACGTGGCTGGTACAGTTTCGATCAGTTCTTCAAACCACTGTTGAACCGAAACTCTTCCAGACTCTTTCAAAACCAGCACACACATTTTTGGGCGATAACTCAAAGATTTCTTGACTTACCATTCTAATAGGAGGGGGCACATTGTGCACGTTTGAGGTTATCAACAGTTAGCAAAATATAAATTACTCACTTATGTGGTTTCCTTTTTACTTAAGTTTAAGTTACATACCGGTACAGTTCAGAACAAACGATAACGTGTTGATTTGGTTAAACCAGTAAGGCCCAGACTCCACTTGTGGGTTTGTTGCAGTCCACCGATTTCATCGTTTGCAAAACTGGCTTCAAACTTTCTACTTGTTATGGACATGTTGTACAGCTTGTTGTACAGCATGTTCTACATAAATCCACAACTTAACGAAGAAAGTGCATGGAATTTGGGCTTCATACCTGACACGGCGAGTAGCAGTATTGATGACTGTGTCATAACCGCTAGACTTCACCTCCGTGTGTTGTGTACAACACACTATCCGCTCACTCGCAGTGAGTGTTGGAGGTCGTTCCTTATGTTTCACGACTCCAATGATTCAGCGCAGTATGTAATGATGCTTTCGTCGGTCTTTTATGGTGTCTGTAGTTTAGTTAATCCATGGTGGCTGCAACAGTAAGAGCAAAGACAGTAACTGACTAAGTAAGTAAGTAATTCAACGTGAACCTGTCTGAAAAGAACCAACCAGCGATAGGCCTAGAGGAAAAAAGTGCGAACCCTTTTATTTCCAAGTCAGCAACTCTGCATTTTTTCTCAATTAATTCATGGAGCGCCAGATTGAATGCGCAGGAAATTGTGGTAACAGAAAATGCAGAGCTGCAAACTGGAAAGTAAAATGTCTCAATTTAAAGTGCTTCTAAAACATAATTTATACAAGCGGATGTTGTGGTTTTAAATGATGGGAGTACGTGGTAACCATATAGGCTTACGCAAAATGAGTTGATTGACTGTCTACGTCACTGTCGGTGTCGATGTCACGCTACGGTATTGTGTCCTTCATATTCCGGCCCTCCATTTTCTACCTCCTGACTTTTCGGCAATTTGGTCCTCCATTTTCCGGTCCCAGGAGCGTCTACACTATATAAACGTTGGAGCAAATGCTCCATAAAAATAGAAGGAAAGGTTTTTTGGGAAGTTAGGAAAAATTAAATATTATAATTCTGCATTTTTGATATAGGCCCCTATTGCATGTTATATCAGAAATGCAGAATTATAATACGCAACTTCCCCCCTAATTTGCCCACAAAACCTTTCCCCCTTGGACTGTTTTGCATGTATATGCTATACCATTAATGCAGAATTATAATATTCAACTTCCCTAATTTTCCCCTAATCTCCCAAAAAACCTCTTCCTTTAGGAAGGTTTCTGGAAAATTAGGGGGAAGTGTACATGCAATATATCAGAAATGCAGAGTTATAATTTTAAACTTTTTCCTCAATTTTCCAAAAAATCCCCCTAGGAAGTTTTTGCATGTTTATGCAATTTTTATATCAGAAATGCAGAATTATAATATTTAACTTCCCCCCAATTTTCCAAAAACTTTCTGTCTAGGAAAGTTTTGCATGTGTGGAATATATGAGAAATGCAGACATATAGTATTTAACTTCCTCTTTAACTTCGCCAAAAATCTTTCCTCTAGAAATTTTTTTTTGGAAATAAGGGGGTTTAATATTATAATTAATTTATTATAATTTTGCATTTCTGATATACTGCACATATATGCAGTATATCAGAAATACAAAATATGATAATACTCAACTTTCTCTAATCTCTTTAAATCTTTTGTCCTATGAACTGTTTTGAACATTAAAGGCTCAAACGGTAGTCTGGTCTTAGTGAAAGGCTAGCATCGTGATATTTTTTGCAACCAGCTGCAAGTAATCAGAATATCAGAAGTGGTAAAACAATTTACTTGTAACCAATTCCAGCTTGTTGCAAGAGTGTCTAAATGCTAAAAGAACAGCATTGTGTGTCAGACTGTCAGCTACACGCCAGTGTCAGTAATGTTCATGTCAGTTATAGACTTGAATGATAACGTTAACTCAGTTGTTTACTGGTGTCACTTTGTGTGAACTAATCACTACCGATGTTGTAACAATTCATTAACAATGTACGGTTCTCATGACGCAGTTGACACTCACGCAAGCTGCTTAGGCCTATATCAATGACAACTGTTGCGTCTGTGTGTCTGTCTTGTCTATCAGTGGCAGTGTCAATTTGCTGCTGCTGCAGGTGATGATGATGATGATGATAAGGTTGCTAATGACGCTGTTACTGTTTGTTTGGTCGTCGAGATATCACGAATGTTAGTTTTTGCTGTAACCGATGCTCGAGTCTGCTGTCCAGTTTTTATGGTATACTACATTTCAGCGTGTAATACGCTGTTTTCATGATTTACAATATCTTGCAACCAGAAGTGCTCTGTAACGCTTAGAATGCACAAAATTCGTTTTTCGCCGGGGCTCCGCCCCGGACCCCGCTGGGGGAGCTCACGACGCTCCCCCAGACCCCCTAGTCGGCTGAGAAGGGAGATACCCCCTCCCCATTCCCCACCTCTTCGACTGTGGCGCCTCTTTTTAGCGCCTATGGCGAATTACCTTGAGTTAGGAAAAACTTGCTCCACTTGTCCGGTCCTCCATTTTCAGCGCACCCGTTTCGGAATTAACAAAAATGCGATTGTGGTCTTAAGGTTGGTTTGTGAGTTTTCATCTTGACTTCGTATTCGACGTTATACTTGTTTTCTATGTTTAACTTTAACCCAATTGTAACATTTGTTAAAATATGTTTGAAAAGTTCGTCATCTAGCGTCATAGCGTGTACACAGAGTAGACCAGCGTCGTCTATGAGTTGGGTTTACATATTTTAACGAACCAGTTGCCTTACGCAAACCTGTTCACGTTGGGATAGAGAAAGGAATTAATCAAACAATGCAAAACGTTCAGGTGACACGGAACCAAAGTTATCAAATAAACGTGATGCGCTAAATAAGACAAACTGACAAGGTGATCTCACCTTTTGTGTACAATTAGTGTACCGTCAGAAAAATGTACATAAAAACTAGACAGTTTGTCGTGCAGTTAGCCGTACAGAGACGATGGGCGGCTCCTCAAAGCGTACACCTATTAGTGATGCGTTAGCCTACCTATTCGCGCTAATGCGCTAGGGGTTAGTCCTCGTGCTTCAAACTGTTACACTGCGAGAAATGCGTCTAAGTTTACTGCAAAGCACGCGCAAGCCCAATTATTTTGTCCCAGTTACTGATTGGCCTCCAGTTAGCCATTTACTGTTCTGTTTTTCTAATCGTTTGTAATATATTCTTTACTTATGTTTTTATTATTCTGCGACTAGGCCTATCACCAGTTATTCTCTGTCGTTGTATGGACACCAGCTGCAGACAAGTATGCAGTCACCGCAGTGCACCCCTTAATAGCTGCTACAAAATAAAGTTATTTTGATAACGTTGCTACTTTATGTAGGTTTATAACAATTTTACGATACATCTGCTGCACTACAACACGACTTGTTGGCCATCCAGACGTGAACAAATATGCTGTAAAAACTGGTGCTTTTAATCTAAGTTTTGCACTCTTGCAAAAACTTGTGGACGCCCTGGCCATATGATAGCTGCAGCTCGGCAAAAACGCGGGCAGACGCCATTCCCTACTTTTTTCTAAGTAAAAACGCGTTTCTTAGTTAGTCTCTAAAAATTCATGTAAAACACCAATCTATAATCGGGTTTAGGACGTTTTAGTGCATGCTTATAAATTGTTCTCTGTCTCTGTCTACAGTATAGTACGGAAAATGCGAGTACGTGCCTGTAAATATTTTTTTTGTGTGAAAATTACAGTAAAACTATTAAGTCTTTGTTAAAATAGATTAAAACAACTAAACAAAATCTGCATTTTTCATGTCTCATTGTAAAATCATAACGCAGTACAAATTGCCACGTCGACAAAAATGGTTTATATGAAGATTAGTAACTAGGACTAAAGAATACCAGTAGGCTTACACAGTCACTTGTAGTGTCTGAGTTAGAGGAGTTCAGCCAGCGAATGAAATCGTGAACTGGTAGAAAATTAGGAAGCAATTCTTTCACTTTGTTGAACGCCACAATGTACAAATCTTGAATTTTCCGTGTCATAAGAATAAAACAGACCGGAAACATATATTGCTGGCAGGCAACAAAGATTGTAAAGAGCTGATAGAACTGAGACAGTCCTATAAGTAGCATCAAAATGTCAGAAGATCAAGCTGTTTAGGCCTATTTGATGCAAATATGCAAGCAGTTCTTGCATCAGAAGCCATTAAACATTTCGGAAGATTTGTACTTGCATTTTCCGTACTTGCATTTTAGTCGCCCCATTTGTGATCTTATTATAAAAATGTTTTAAACTAGTAATTTACAGAAATGTCATATTATTTTGTGTCTACTCCTTACTGTGAGGTTGTATGGGTGTTTTATTTGTTACTAGAAATACGTGCTGTGGAACGAGGTATCTGTCCCATTGTCACGCTATATAGCCCAGCAGCTGCGTTTCAGCGTTTGACTCTCCTGTGAGCCTGCGGCCAATTTTGTCTTTGAATAAAAACGGTTGGTTGCCATGACAATAGGGGTTTTCAGTAACGAAATTTACATGACACAACTGCATAGTCCGGGCCCGAAAATAGGGGGTAAGTGAAAACAGCGTGCAATTATCTGTTGCTGAAGCCGAGTTATAGTCAATTTTATCCCAAAATTTGTTACCATGGCCACGGGGATCGGCAGAGGAAAAATTCATATGACACCATCGGATAGCGCGGGCCTGAAAATAGGGCTAGGTGAAAACAGCGCGCAATTATCTTTCACGGAAGCCGAGTTATAGTCAGTTTTGTTTTAAAGTTCGTTGCCATGACAACAGGGGTTGGCAGGGGAGAAATTTTCACGACATCATCAGATAGCCCGGACCCGAAAATAAGGGGTAAATGCGCGCAATAATCTTTTACGGGGCCGAGTTATAGTCAACTGTCCCAAAATTCGTTGCCATGGCAACAGGGGTAGGTAGGAAAAAAATTTAAATGACACCGTCGGATAGCCTTGGTCTGAAAATATGGAGGGAGGTGCAAACATCGCGCAATTATCTTTTACAAGGACCGAGTTATACGGCTTTAAAATCTCCATTGGCTTTAATGCAAAATTTTGCAACATTTGAATGGTTGCTATGGCAACAGGGGTCGATAAAGGGTAAATTTAAATAACACCGTTAGATTGCCCGACTCCGAAAATAGGGGGTAGGTAAACACAGCGTGCAATTATTTTTTACGGGGACCGAATTCGCCATAGGCCGTAATGAAAATTTTTAAACATTTGGGGTAAAATAGAGGAAGGAGTTATCAGATTTTTATCCCAAACAAACTCGATCTTATCTTTCGCGCCCCGAATCACTGTGCAAAATTTCATCAGTTCGAATCAAAATTGCGACCGTAGGAATGTTTACAGACGGACTGACAGAATGAGACAGACGCAAGTGATTTTATAATCTGTCCCATGCTACGCTATAGCAATGGGACAGATAAAAAAATTTAAAATGTTAAGTACTCTTTGTTTCTGTCTGTCTATCTCCGCGTGTACTTCCGTTTGCTTCTAACCTGAAATAAGTGCTTTGATCGATTGATAATAATAACCATAAACGTGAGAGAAATTCCCATAATGTCACGCAGGCGAATGTGGTAATAATCCCCCACGAGTATACGTGATGCAATCGGCGCCTGGTGCACGTAAAATCGGTTCTGCTACAGTGCTCAAGTATGTCACACACAAGCTACTGCTCGTCCCACGTATTGGCACGAGCGCTGTTTTGAATTGTATAGGCTACTAAGTCTTGTACCAATCTATTACGCCGTATTGAATACGCCCAGCTCGCGCGCAGCATATTATGGGTTCCGCCCTTTATGGCCACCCTACCCGACCCCGCTCACTTGTCCCTGTTCTGTCTATTCCCACGATAAAAATGCATGACATTGGGTGTCTGAAGTGATATATGGCACGCGTATCTCACGTGCGTCCAGTTTGTCTGACTGATTGCTCGGTGTGCAGTAAGAAATTACCTAGATACATCGAGCACTGTCAAAATGATTGTACAATTGAAGCACTCTTCTGTGACTGTAAGTCTGGCTTAGATTGTCTCGACTAAACCTATCCTCGTGATATAACGAGTATTTTAGAAAAAAACACATCACTGAATTTTAAAAGTTTAAGAAGCTACGACGTACATGTATTATTATTATTATTATTATTATACTGCGTTTATAATGTACGTTAGGTCTTTCACAACGTGAAGAATCTCAAGTGCAGACAAGGTCACATGTCAGTGGAGGAACGCACGACTGTATAGAGCCTAGATTTACAGTACAGACAGTGCTAGATAAGCCTAGATTTGAAGATATCAGTAGATACAGTTTTGTCACAAATAACTGTTTTGGACAGATTGTTCCAGATTGCGGGTAAAGCATGGCAAAAAGCACTCCTAGAAAAGCTAAGAACTGCTGGACTGTACTGCAGGATGTTGGCACCGCGAGGTCGTAGCTGTATTGGAGTCTCGTAGAGACGAATGAGTTCTGACAAATACTGCGGTTGCTAAATTGTCAGGACTTTGTAAGTGAGCAATGCGATTTTGTATTCAATCCTGTAACGGACAAGAAGCCAGTGTAGGTCGGCGAGTACCGGAGTGAAGTGTAGTTAATATTGTTTCGTTTGGCGTATCTGTGTTGACATGTGTCTTCGAACTATCGAACGTCACTTTTACAGGCATCCACCATGCCTCAGCAGTTGTTACGACTCGCTGTCAACTTTTTAAAGCAATTTATAACAGTCTAATGCCATTTTTCCCCCAAAAAAATTTCTACAACTTTAACAAAATCCACGTAAAGAAAACATGTGCTTTGCCTATAATTGCTTGCACGTTTGTTTTACATTAGTTTCTTTAGCTGAGAACATTACAAATTATTTGCAATAACGGTCATCGCATTACAACAATTCTGTTGTGTTTTTGTACATGTCATGTAGCAGTATTAAAGTGTAAACGTGCAAATTTTTAGAGCATTACTGAGTTCGTAACGTTTTGCCATTTTCGTGTTCATTGCTTACAGCCCTACTGGTGGTTTACTAACTCTTGTCTTACCTACTGAGTCGATTGACACGGCTGGAAAAACCTGTTTTGAGATAACTTTTTTAGGTTTTAGGTTTTTAAAAACTTGAAAAAGTTTTTTAAAAAAGTTTTTACATTTTTGTTTAGACAGAAAACAAAACACAAATTTTAAGATCCAGGACGAACGTGCTACATATACTAGATTATTCATGTCACATTGTTTTTGCTAAGTAATGGACGTGGCGTCGGAACTCTAAAATCACGAGTAAAATGTGAAATTAACTTCGATTCGTATTATGCATTATAACTTGCGCAACAAGTAAAAACTTATAAACGTAAAATTTGTATTTTTAAAGTTTTTAATTTAAAAAAATACAGAAACATCTAGGTTTCTGACTCGGATTTATACCGATGCACGTACTGATCGTATAGCTTGCTCCTTCATTCGTAACACGCTTTCTTTCTGTGCGCTGCGATTCGAGCAATAATAAACCGCTGAACAATGCCGCTTGTTAGTCCGCCCGAAAACGATAGTTTTCGGAAGGACTTCTGTCTTACGCATGACGTTTTTTTCCTCGCGAGATCTCCGAGATGCGTGGGCCGACCGGCGCGAAATTTTGCACGATGGTCAGTACTAGGCCGAATTTTATAATGCCGATCCAAAATTTGGGGGGCGCACCCCAAAAAAATTTCGGGGGCGAAAAACATGCAAAATTTGGCCCGATTTCGGACGACTTCGAAGTTCGGCGGCGAATATCTCCGAAACGGATGAAGATATTCAAATTCGGATTTTTATTCCGTCTACCGCGATTCCTACTGCGTTAGGCGAAACAAGAACGG
>Ga0209367_1010429_pt1 | contig 12465 bp, 8 predicted proteins | sample WorMetLIZISLAND2_FD_187412 | JGI IMG/M metagenome (GOLD analysis project Ga0209367, IMG submission 187412) | Marine gutless worms symbiont microbial communities from Max Planck institute for Marine Microbiology, Germany - Olavius geniculatus... ... | reverse complement strand
CAAAAGGAGAAAGAGGAGGGGAGGGAAGGGGAGATAAGGTCCCCCAATTGAAATTGCCGGCTACGCCACTGCCCGATTGCAAATGTTCAAAGAAAGGTACTCCAAATAGTGTGCACGGCTATTGCAAAATTACGGGAAACGATGTGCTGTTGCTGGTGGTAACATTGTTTTATCGACAACGTACTATTTGTGTGGTACAGTAGGCTAAATAAACACCAAAACACTTTCGAAAATACAGCAACAGCGGGAAACATTTCTTGGAATTCACTGCGTTTACCCACGCCGTGGATGTAATAGAGCATGATGCACGGGTAATGTCAGCGCATGTTGTCCGTCCGTCCGTCTGTCCGGTGTAACGCTGATGTACGGTGGTCATATAAGCTGGGCTATCTCGAAAGTTATTACACGAATATTAGCTAAATACATTCGCTCTTTGCAGCTGTAACGCCACAGATTCAATGCGAGGGAAGCACTCTCAAATTTGGAAACATAAGTGTCAACGCGCACATAGTGATGATTATAAATATACTAAGACTGACGTGTAAACAAAACAAGTTGCATGGTAGCAACCAGCTGCCTATATGAAAGGCATTCAGAAAGTTTGTAGACGAACATAGTTGTGCAAAAAATGGGCGTCATATTTGGTTACTTATTAACATAGTTTTTTGGACCGACTGTTAAGCTCATTAAGCTAAACGGTCGGCGCTATGGCACGGCCTGTCTGTCTGTCGTCTCTCCGTCTGTCCGTTTGTAACGGATATATTGTGGCTAAACGGTGAGAGACAGGACTTAGGTTGCTATTCATCATTAATCACTAATAGGCGTTCAGATTTGCTGCCCTTCGGACACCCACATACGGTCGGCCCACCCAAGCGACAGCTGAGCTTCGTATCTACATGTATAACTGAAATGCACCTAATCCAGTGTCTTTCCAGCGCTCAGATTTTGTTGTAAAGTAATTTTTGATTTTGGTTTTCCAACCAACAATTTGCCATGCAGATATGTCCTCGTCGTCAGCAAATTTGCATCCTTCCATGAAGTCATTAACATAGACCAGTAATGAGTTGTGCAGTATTGTAGTGCTAGATGGTTCTAACCAGTAACACAACGTCAATGTCATTTATAATGTCTATTAATAGCAGAATTGTTAAACGTCCCCCGTAATTTGCATGGCAATTTGCTGGCTGGAAGACCAAGATCAACGTTTTTTCTACAATGAAATCCGAGCTTTGGAGAAACGCTAAACCAAGCGCATTTTAGTTGCAGGAGACTATGTTGATAACTGGCCAAATATGATCTAAAACCTTTTTGACTAACTATGCCAATCTACGAACTTTTTGAATGACTCTCGTATACGGTGGAATTGGCGATGATGGCTGCACTTACAGCACTGGCTGCGTTGACAATCGCCTTCGTGCGAGTGATCGTCCTAGCAGTGTCGTTTTCCATCGCCATAAACTGCACACACAGAACAAGAAATTTGAACTAATGCTCACGAGACGCGCGAAAGCCTATAGCAGTTTCGGTTTAGTAGTTTAGCTGAAAATTAGGGTGTTCACGTTAAGTTAATATACAAATACCAAATTCTCTATCTGCATCGCATAACGATAGTAGCGTGGCATCAAAGTCTAACCTAGGCCCTATTTCGTTCCACCCGTGTGACGGTCGGACGGACAGACGGAGAGACAAACAGACAGACGGACGGACGGACAGAATTGCGATGGCTAAGACGCGATGAAAGCAAAAGCTGCTTTCGCGCGTAAAAATATAACAGCTCAATCAATGCAATCGATCAGCCTTACTGCCTCAGTTAGTGCTGGGCGTTGTAAATCGATTTCAGAGGTGGCAGCACCATCGAACAAAATGTCACAAATAACGCTGTAAGATATGCAAACCGTTTCACCAAATACTGTGCATCAGAAATGTACTAAATGTGTCGCAGCCCGAAATCGCCAAAAAATCCATAAACCCCCCTATTTTGGCGCTCAAGGTCATTCAAGGTCATTGAATTCGGCGCCAATCGAAAGCCAGTATACGATTTCCTATTAGTGATTAATAGTAACCTAAGCCTAATCTCGCACCGTTACTGAGATACAGCGAGTTATTGTCCAAAAATCGCAAATTTTGCCCACCCCCCTCTCATTTAGGGTCCTCGTTCGGGGGACCCCCTTCACATTTATGGAACAGCTTTACGGTTCCTGAAACTAGAGTCTTCCATGCAGCCAACGGTGAAGATTTGGTGATCCTAGCTTGCACCGTTTTTGACTGATCCACCCGTGTGACGGACAGACGGACAGACAGACAGACGGATGGACAGACGGACAGAATTGCGATGGCTAAGACGCGCTGAAAGCAGTAGCTGCTCTCGCGCGTAATGAACGAAAACTATCAGAGCTCCAGCCACCGTGCGTAACACATGCGTGATCTTACCCCGAGACTGAGATATTTGGTAACTGAAACCAGAACAAAAACAAAGACGACTATTGGGCTTTGTTTTACGTAATCGAACTGAAACTTTTAATTTGAAGAACAACAAGAATTAAATAGAATTATGGCCTACGACGTCGACGCGACTAAACTTAACTCAAATGCTCAGCCAGGCTAGCAAGCAACGCGTGGTCTGTGCGTGACGTCACAATGCTAATGACGTCATTGCATTGTCGCCTACAGTCACGACAGTTGAGTTGAGTTGAGTTGCGTCGTAAATGTGGATTGGTCATTACTGTAAACAGAACGAACTGCGGTAGGAATAATACTGGATGGTCAGATCAGTTTCAATAGTTCTGGGCGCTAATGTTGTTAGAGTTATTATTATTTATTCATTATGATTAAATATGGTGTACCTGCGCGAAGTCGTTGACGACATAAAATTCAACAATTTTCCTTGTTTCCCCGTTCGGGTTTGGCTGCCACCTTAGAGAACGCTTCTGTATGCACAGTTAACGACATAATATACACAAAAATTTACGTATACAAACTGACTAAACCGATGAGTAACAAAAAATGTAGAAAAATAAGACATTAATACGTTAACAACATTTGTCATTTAAACAATTACCTACTTTCCGTTGCAGTTTTTTTGGTAAGATTAAAAGTATAAAAACATGATTTATGATAACTTTGCCGGTTGAACGCAGGTAAATTTTGGACCCGACTCGACCCGACCTATTCAAACTCTGACCCCACCTGACCCGGTCAATTATAGGCCAGTATGGCAATAAGCAACAACGGTTTTTCACTTAGAATGACTTACTGTAATTTTGTTAACACTGTACAAATAGGCATTATAAATCTTAACAATGTGCCATATAATCTGCAATCTTACCTTTCGTAGGCCTTCCTTGCTCCGCAGCTGTGCTACAGTACTTTTCAGATTTGCTTTCATGTCAGGCAAACTGTTTCCTGTTAACACATTTTATTATCTTACTATAATGCGCGTAGAGTCTGTTTGTCTGTCTGTCTGTCTGCCAGCCCCCTCTAGCGCTTTCAATGTTGCACGGTAGCAGACCCCGACCTCGGCGTTTGAGTCCTTGGACCTTGGGTACGTGCCCCCCACCTTGCCCCCTCCACCTGCCCCACGGGCAGCCTGAAAGGGCGGGGGTTGAGTTGCCGGGTCTTCTTTCGCCGCTGATTCTGTCAAGTTCGTCAGTAAAGTGCTCAGCTTCGTGGCGACATCTGGTAAATGATGGCTACTTAAAGGTCCCTGCTTAAGGCCTTAAGACCTGCCATGAATTTCATAGTCTCTGCGACGTGTGCCGGCTCACGCTGGCAATTGGATCAGTAGCGCCCGTTATTACAACCGCGTACCACGTACTGCCTACAACCCCTCCGAAACTCTTGCATGCATTCATTTCACTAGCAAAGTAACCCGCCCGTACTACGGGCGGGTACTTTGCTAGTTTAGGTAAAGTCCAGTACTTGCTATAGCACTTCTTACATGAGATGGACTCAAGACCAGAAGCGCTTTACAATCTTGGAAGTGGCAGCTGATTGGCATGAGCTGATGATACCGCAGCGCACTTTCCGGCCATCTATTGCCTGCGTGAACGAACAATTGGACCCGCGGTTTGCAGCTAGCAGACATACCATCGCCTCAATCAGCCACACTATACCTTCACCCCGTAGCCCGTAAGCTACTACTCATTTCCCGTTCCACGGAGAGTAGGAGGCTGAGTTGGGCTGAACACATAGTAGGTTAGCAAGGTTGCTTGCAAACGACGACAGTAAGAATCGAACCGCAACCTGAAAGTTACGAGTCGACACCAACCACTAGACACTTGCACCTACACAGGCAGGTAGGTGTGAACAACTTGCCCAAGGCTATTACTTGGTAGCGCATCGGCTGGGCATTGAACCGTGGACCTTTCGGTCCCGTATCCAACGCCCTAACCGCTGAGCCACCAAGCCACCAAATTATGACAGAACAACGTGAAACATTGTGCACAGTGAGAACAATAATTAACAGAATAGCCCAAAACGTGTATCAGATTCAACACGGCAACGAGCACTATTTATAAAGTTGATAGGCGAGGAATGGCTGTCGACGTGGACCACTGACATAAAAAAGCAGAAAATAGAAAAAAATGAGAGGAAAAAAAGGGAAAAGGAAAAAAAGGTAAAGTAAGGCCGTTTCGCCACAGAAAGAAAGAAAGAAAGGGAAAGGAAAAGTAATAACAGTAGGCCTAGATGCCAGCTTACTTCTGTGAATACCTACACAAACATGGACACTGCATTGATGATGTCTGTGCCTGCGCCAAGCGACTCCTCTGTTTGGTGGTACGTATACCTTTTTATGGACCACGGTGTACAGGGTGGGCCAAAAAAATGGCACAGAATTTTTATACGCCAATAACTTTATCAAATATTAACCGATTTTTAAATTTTTTTCACTGTCGGAATCAAAAGAGAATTTGTAATAACAATATCACTAAAGATCTCACCACACCTCAAATGTGTCGCCACACTACCTAGTAAAATATCAGTGTCTTTAAAGCAACAACTGAAAACAAGACCATATCTGTAACAACACATTCTAAAAAATAAACAACAAAACAACCTGTTTATTGCCTCAGTTATTGTCCAACGTAACTGTAACATCTCAGTTTTCACATCAAATGTTCAATGTGTCCGCTTTGCTGCTGGACGATGCACTCAAGCCGGCGACGTCACTGACCAACATATGGCGCGATTAACCAAACGCTGCGACAGGGCAAACTGTCGCAGCGTTTGGTTAATCGCGCTCCAGAATTGTCGTGAATTATCAACATTAATAAACCATTTATGAAATAGCCCCACAAAAGAGCACAATTGATGAAATTTAAGTTCGGACTGTTTGGAAGCCACATGTCGGGCTCAATCAACGTTGATCATGCAATTGGTCATTGTCATCGCCGGCTTGAGTGCAATGTCTGACATTTCACAAGGTAGTGTAAAGATACTTATAAAATGTGATAAGATCTTAAGTGCTAATTTGCTACAAATTTTCTCCTGATTCCGATAGTGAAGGAATTTTGAAAATCGGTTAATATTTGATGAAGTTATTGGCATATAAAATTTTGTGCCACACCACAAGTGACTTTGCGTTCTATGACATCCGACTCTCTGTAAACTCGATGTCGTTCTGTCAACGTGTCATCAACCGGTTCCACACTGTACGTCTCACTGCCTGCTGTAAACTCTGCCCTGTAACACAGGGACAAACGAAATATGTTCTATCATGTCCTTCAAGTTAACATATGCCCCAGTAAACGGAAAAATTAATGCTCTTACTCGATTTGTCCTTCGTTCAGCGCGCGTTTGTGGCCAGGTCCGTCGAGACGGGGAGGAAGGGGGAAGTTTCCCTGGGTTCCGCGACGTGGTTGTATAACATTTCCCCCAAACATGTTTTCCCCGGACGTTTCCTCCTCCCGTTTTATGCAATACCCGGACGTTTTCCCTCCCAATACTTTTACATTAGAATCGAGATTTAGATACTGACATAGTTTTAATGTCAGCATGAAAGAATGCTGCAAACATCGAAGACATCTACTTTTGTATTATCATTAACAAAGTATGTAAGTATCAATACACTTAAATAACACGTCTCATGAAGTCTCAAGTCTCAAGTTCTCAAAAAAACAGCCGCCGGCGGCGATGTCAAAGTACCGCCCAAAGCGCACTGAGTTTGCCCAGCAAGGAGAGTGTATGCAATCTGTCGAATTTTGCTTTCTTCATGTACGTAAGAAATAGATGTTAATTATTTTTTCTCCACTGGTTCAGTCTGTATCGAGTCGAGTTCAATCGTCTCGTGGACCCGTAGGCCTACATCACTAATTGCTGTTAATTGTCGCGCCTACTATGACTCGTTGTGTTTAAAAAATACTCATCGGCGACAAGATTTCAAAGGCGGAGTTGTTTTTAGTGTTGCAAGGAATTTCTGCTGAAACGTGGCGTTGATTCCAATTATGTTGTTAATGGCCTACAGGGGAGAAACGTCCTAGGCAGTCAAAAAGCAGAAGGCAGCAGCGGTTGCCTTAACATCAACAGTAAAAGAAAAAAGTTGTATTATCGATGAAATTACATGACATACACGCAGACTATTGCGCACGACAACACGTGCACCAAGACCCTAAGCCCTATATCACGATAACTGCACTTTGCACTCAAGTCTACAGAATTAATTAGGCCTACCATCGACACGCTGGGTTTAGCACGGTCGTCAATAGAAAATAAAATCGCGTTACTTGTAGCCCTACGATCATAATTTATACAGCCGTCTCGTTTCAGGATGGCTTCGTGGCCCAGTGGCTAGGACGTTGAATTTGCAATAGTTCGTGAGTTTGCTACCAAGTAACAACTCGGGGCAAGTTATTTACATTGTGCCTGTCACTATGCAGTAGGCTATAATTTGGTACCAGCCAAAAAGTGGCGACGCTCTGCGGCTGGGACGGTGAACATAGGTCTGGCTTCGCACTGGCCATACGTCACGGACTCAGCGGTCTGTCCACCTACGAGCTCAACAGCCTAAGACATATAGATGAGCACCCCCATTTATGGTCCATATAGCCTAAAACACAACCTCTTTAACTTACATCGTTTTTACCTGCGGAAAATCAAATGATTGGCCGTTGCCAAAATTTACTGCAGTGTACACAATCCAGTACTGTTTTTATCGCAAAAGTCAAGCATCTAGCCGCATTACAAATTAATGCAGGTAATACATGTGTAAACGTACAGGAATCCGTAACAGGTGCAGGCTGAAGCGGTTGAATCTGCATAACCGTCAACCGAACCAGTGTAGAAACAGTGATCCGCTTTCTACGGCAAACAATATTTGTCTACAAAATTGACAATGAATAAATAAGAATAGATTTTAGTCTTCTTTTCACAGGCATTATTATCGTCGTTATCATCATCATATAAATATTTGTGTACAGTTTAATTTTTTAAACTGTTGTTTGTTTTTTACGTTATTTTTTCTATTATGTGTGTGCTTTTCTACGCTTTTCGTGTTTATCAAATCGCATAGTAATAATGTTTAGCCGTAGTGTTATCAAATCACTGAAATTCTTACCACGTTGCTGGTGTCTCGGTAAGTTGCTCCAGCGTCGGTTACTTCTTTCTCCACATACGATTTCGAAAACAAATAACTGTAACATGCAGAATTAACAGTAAAATTAATTTCACTTTTTTACAAATAGGCTACATGCATTTAAACGTGATATCTTATACAATCTTGTAGCTTGCTCTGTCGAACGATAGGCCTATACTAATTTTTTCATTGTAAAATCAGGCTACGTTAACCAATTAGCGTTTAATAAACCCGCGACAACTGCACAGATTTTAAAAACAACCGTTGAAAACAAAATCGTCAAACCCTGTTCAAAACTAATTACTGCCCGCGGGTAGCCAAAGTCGCTTCCGCGCTCAGCTACTTTCTGCCAATTGAAGGACAGCCTATGCGTCGTAAGACAAACCTACAGCAGCTACTGAGACAGATGACTGTCGGCCCAAAGATCGTCATCAATGAGACAAATAGCCATTGACTTTAAACAGCTTAAACAGCTGCTAACTGGACATTATTTTCTATTTGGCTGGTGACACTGTAGCGCTTTGTGACTGTTATATCGGCGCATATCGAGTTTTTTTATATACTCACACACTTACTTACTTACTTACTTACTTACTTAGACATACTTAATAAAGTGTGTATAGCTTTTTTAAAGAACACATCACAAAACTACGGAGCGTCACCTGCCATGATCACACAGTGTTATTACCCGCGACCCGACAGATATAAAAACCAGACAGGCCCGTACAGTATTTGCCTACCGCGAAAGGTTGAAAAACTGGGTTAATCTTACTTACTTATTTACGCGCATGTCCGTGGCGACGTCCAATCTGACTGAAAAGAGCAAACAACAGTATAAGCTTTGAAAAATCAACAAGAACAAAAACCGCAGAAATGTAAAAAAAACCGTCCTAGAATATCTACCTGTTTATATAAAGCTGCAGTGTGAACGTCTGACCGAATGCTTTGACGACAGTCGTGATATGTGAACAATGACCGCCAGCCTACAACAGTAATACCGACATAAATTTCTATTAAGGTACAAATAATGAAACAACCATTTCAGCGGCTCAGATTCTCGCCGACATTATTGTGTGCTATATACGCTAAGTTTATTTTTTACTTACTTACTTACTACAATAGATCATACTATCATTGTAATAAACAAACACTAATTTAAACATATATTACAGCACACAACAATGACATTGTAATAAATAAAACTATTGCCAGAAATCACGTCGAAAAAATCACCAGATTTAAACAAGAATATATATACGGTTTATTGCGTATGGCAGCCTAGCCTGTCGCTAGGATAACCGACCGTACTGGTTGTCAGTGACCTTCAAGGTCATCCAAGGTCGATGATTTCTATTCTCACACATTTGCCTGTCTGTCGTCTTTCACATTTATGACTTGCTTAAACCGTTCCACGAATTTAGATGCCATTCAGCGGGGTCCAAAGAAAAAGAACATTTCGAAAGTGAAACCCCCTCGCCAAAATACGCAACTGCAAATTGCAGCTAAACCATCAGTCCTATGCTGTTACCTGGCGAGCGAATACAAATGAACGATTCCGCCTATTGTCAAATTAGGCTACTTCTGTGCTTGTTAATAGTGGCAAGTTCTCTTCTGTCATCCTAGATGAATATTTTACGGTTATATCGACGATGAGTTCTTACTCCGTTCTGTGTAGACGAGATCCGTTTGTCGTGTCTGTAGACTTTGACATCAGCCTCTGAGTATCGTGTGTACTCACTGGTCACGGGGCGAGGTGCTCCCCAACGTCTCGAGTCTTCCGGGGCTATGTTAATCACAAATAATACATTTATTAAAGAAGAGGCAAATAAATAGACTATTTATACTTATAATAACCGTTTGAATTTGGCTACTTTTCAACATATTTTTTGCAACTAAAACGCACTTGGTCCAGCGTTTCTCCAAAGATCGGATTCCGTCGTAGACAAAATTTTGACCTTGGTCGTCTGGTCAACAATTTGCCGTGCAGATTACGAGCAAGTTTCATTCAGCAAGTTTGTAATCTGATAGGCGAACAGCATAAATGTCAGTAACACTGTGTTAGTGATTAGTATCATTTAGTACTGCAATACTGCACAAGTTATTATTGGGCTATAATTATTACATCATGAAAGTAGACACATTTGCTGAATACGAAGACGTAGTCTGCAGAGTAAATTGCTGGCTGGAAAACCAACGTCAAAAGCTATTCTACAACAAAATCAGAGCACTGGAGGCACACTAAACCAAGTGCATTTTTCCGAAAAGATATGTTAGAAAGTAGAAAAAATATAATGCATACGGGCCTATCTATTTTGTATAACTCATAGATGTAAAAAAAACGTTCCAGGAAAAAATTAAAAAAAACGTTAAAAACGTAAAAAAAAACGTGGCAAAAATAAAAAAAAAGTTTAAAAACGTTGAATAAAAAACGTTGGCCATAAGTTTTCTTGCTTAATGCTTAATGATGTAAGTGCAGTACCTAAAATCATAGTTTAGACAAAGGCAACCTTATTTAACCTTAATTCAACCATGTGGTCATAAGACCTTAGCATTCAACTAACAAAATATACTAGTTTAAAAACTTCTTATTTAGTATATTTGAACTAACTAAGTAAACTACATCACTATGACCTATTAATTCGTTTCTGTGGTTCCAAAAGTGCTTCACGAAACTTTTGATGGAATTTTCAATGCAGGTTTTTAAAATTAAAAACGTTGAGCAAAATAAAAAAAAACCCGTTAAAAACGTGGAAAACGTAGCAAGAATAAAAAAACGTAAAAACGTTTTTTACATCTATGGTATAGCTATGTCGGTCTACGAACTTTTTGAACGCCCCTCGTACTATCGAAAGCACACTTAGCTCCTCTGTTTAGGCTTTGCCCTCCTCCCGTTGCTATCTGCTGCTGCTTTGTTTCTCCTATTTATTGTCCAGCTTGTGTCAGTATCAAGTAATTTATTATGTTGTGATGACTGATGGGCAATTAATAATAGCTACAGCCCCCTTTATCGCTGTGGAATACCACATAATCAGCGATTATAATTATCAGTTCATCACCTGAAGATGTTGGCGCTACGTGGACACAAAATACCGCCAACAACGCGAACGCCGACAGTGTAATCATGATGTCAAATGACTCGTTCACACGTCATAGGTACGTCACAATGACGTCAGTTGGCAAGTTCCCTACTCCAAATAAGCGCTACCGACAAATCTAAATCTACAGCTCTCTGAACGTGTGGCCTAGCGTGCTCGTCCGACGAGTACACTTCACGCCTCTGGTACATTCTGAATTGTGTATACACGGACGTCGGAAAAGTATTCACTCAATCCCAGTAAATCTTTTAAGGCTGCAAGCGTCACCGACCGACTCGCATGAGCGACAAAGTGTGTACAAGCTTTCAGCTGTGTGGGGTCTACTGATTGTTCGGCTGACCGCACGATATACGTAACAGCCACCGGCCGATGCAGCTCATCCAGCAACGGGTTTATTCAACACCGTGTGCAGTGCTCACTTTAGCCTGGTTGTGTAACGTTGGCCCCACCATGGTCTGCTGCCTTGTCACGGTGGCGGGGCTTACGACTCCCAGGAGCCGAAAGATTTCTAACATACGTAAGCGAGCAGCCAACCAAGCGCAGACCAACTTCATGTGAACAGTAAGTGTTAATGTCACTTTACCAGTGCTCGTGCACTGGTTAATATTCGGCTTCAACGCCGATGTCGGCCTCACGGCTGTCTACGGCTTTATAGCCGTTTATCTACGGCTTAACTTTGCTTCGGTTACTGTAACTTTCTGGGGATGTGCATTGAGCCGAACTGATACGTCTTCGACGCTGGGCAGGTGTAAAAACTTGTCCGCCACGAAGGTAAGGTAAGGTAACGTAAGACAGAACGTTGATCATGAGAGATAGTGAGTTCGACTTCCGGTCAAATCGTTATCAATTGATCACTACTTAAATGGGTGATTGTCTGAAGACAGGTAAACTATCTCAGTAGCCTACACAGTAAGCCATAAAAGCGGCACTTCATTCTTCACTTTTGTCCATATCTTCGCCAAATATTTATTGATAAATATTGTAAAAAAATTCTCTACTATAGAAATTTACAGTCAAATGGTTATTATATTAATCATCACACCTCAACTGCGTTGCTACACTACCTGAAATACACATTTTCAAAATGACTATCAACTAATACAATAATTGTGCATCATTTTTGTTATTCAATTAATTATGCACAGTTTTAGATATATTTCCGGTGTCTATAAAACCAAATAATATTATTGTAAATAATAATTTTAACGCGGTGACAAAATACAAACTGTAACGTGCTATTTAACGCGGAAGACGAAGCAATAGATAAGAACTTACACCAGTTCAAAAAAGACAGTGCACAAATCATACTGGCAGAATTTTCGAAGAAAAACCTAAGAAGCAACTCACAGCACATTTTGATGAATAAGATTCGGGGAACAGGAAGCATTCAACAAAGGTACAACAGCGACAGATTGAAGCGGGCGTGTAGGCCTACTGCAGTGAACATGGCCGCTGTCGATGAACTGGCACGAAGTCAAAGAGAGAGACAGAATTATTATCGTTAGTTTTTTTTCTTACATTTATATTTCAACGGCTGTGTAGTAACGCATTTACAGTGAGGTGAGATATACAAAAATCGCATTGTCGCAAATTGTCCACGAAGTGTGCCAGAGAAATTTTTGAAAATCGGACAGTATTTAGCGAAGATAAGGAGAGAAGTAAGCCTAAAGTCATCATCATCATCATCATCGACAACCGTGGGCTCAATGCCCGTTGGTGTCTGACGCCATTCTTACTATCGCTGCCCACCGCTGCCTATCTAGGGCAGCGTGGCTTAACTCCTGCAGGGTTGTCCCACAC
>Ga0209367_1010428_pt1 | contig 12466 bp, 6 predicted proteins | sample WorMetLIZISLAND2_FD_187412 | JGI IMG/M metagenome (GOLD analysis project Ga0209367, IMG submission 187412) | Marine gutless worms symbiont microbial communities from Max Planck institute for Marine Microbiology, Germany - Olavius geniculatus... ... | reverse complement strand
TTGCGGTAATGCTTGCCGGGTGCGCTGTTTGCCATCGGGTTTCAATAAAATTAACTAGACGACATTGATTTTACCTAATAGTGCCGAAAATCGCAAGGATTCTTCGGCACTATTGTATATAATATCCATGAATTATGTGTCCAGTGGGACAGAGGAGAAAGATTTTCGGCTAAACGAGAGAAATTATGTTGCCTTTTCCCTGACGCTCTGAAAATCCAGGAATACTTTCACAGTCTCTGGAGCGTGGGAACGAGAAAATGCCGGTGAGTGTCGGGGACGACACAAACCGCATCAATGGTGTGGTGAACCTTGGTCGGGCAGGGGTATCTTATCTGACCAGCGGCGAACCGCATCTTCGGATGGTGGATGTGCCCGACTGGTTGGCCATGGGCCATCCAAAGATGCAGTTCGGCCAAACTCCCTCCTGCGTCGGGACAAGCTTGGCCTCACCACATCCTGACGGACTAAGCTGCTTAAGACGCGGAGGAGGTGGATTGTCGCCATTGAGCAAGATTGAGCATGGGAAAATAGCCTGCCGCGGGCAGGTGAGACAGGCGGGTTAATTGATGGGTAATTGATGGAGGGCTGTTGTGGGCAAGGTGTTGAATCCTGATATGTTGCAGAAATCAAAGGAATTTTTCTGTAAACGTACACGTTTATGTACCCAATCCTGACATTTACCGATAACATCGAGTTGGCAGATCCCCACGGATAGGTCCCGAAAGTTGGCCGCGAATCAACGTCAATGGACCGGAAATTGTGGTAGTGCGTCAGTTTGAACAATTACACCTTCTGGCGACGGCGAGCCACAGCCAGCCCGCCGCCGTTTTGTCCATCGCTTAGCCCAACATCCGCAGGGCGTCAGCGAACCGGCAAAACCTAACCATGTGTATGCACATGCGCCCAAACTGACGCACTACCGAAATTGTCGATGATACCGAACCGATCTCGACCGATTTGTGTTGATTTGCGTTCATTGGCGGTGAAAAAGTAGGTTCGAGTATCGGAGAAACCCTAACATTCGCTGCAGGAATGGACGAGGCAAGACTGGAGACCGCGGAATGACTTTCGATCACTCGGAGGAATACCTGCTCGACCTGGTACGGAAGCTGTGCAAGCTCCCGCATGAGACGGAGTGGGTAGAGCTCAAGCATAACAAGGCCGAGCCGGAGGAGATCGGCGAGTACCTTTCCGCCTTGGCCAATGCCGCAGCGCTGGTGGGCAAGGTCAATGCCTATCTGGTCTGGGGTATTGATGATAAGAGCCATGAGATCGTCGGCACCCGCTTCAATCCGGCAGCCGCCAGGGTCGGCAACGAGGAGCTGGAGAGCTGGCTGCTCAGGCTGTTGGAACCGAAGATCGACTTTCGTTTCTTCGCAATCGAGATCGATGACAAACCGGTCGTTCTACTCGAAATCGGCGCGGCATTCCGGCATCCTGTGCGATTCAGGCAGCAGGAATTCATCCGGGTCGGCTCCTACAAGAAAAAGCTGAAGGATTACCCGGAGAAGGAACGCGCGCTCTGGCGGGCATTCGATCAGGTTCCTTTTGATAGAGGTATTGCTGCGGAGCATGTCTCCAGTGAGGGGGTCCTGAAGCTCCTCGACTATCCCACCTACTTCGATCTCCTGGAGCTACCTTTGCCGGACGGGCAGACCGTCATTCTCGATGCCCTTGCCCAGGATGAGCTGATTCACCCCTGTGCGGCGGGCGAGTGGAATATCACCAATCTCGGGGTCATTCTGTTCGCCAAGAAGTTGGACGATTTTCCCAGGTTGAAGCGCAAGGCAGTACGGGTCGTCCTCTACAAAGGCCAAGGCCGGCTCGAAACCCTGCGGGAGCAGGCCGGCGGCAAGGGGTATGCCGGCGGGTTCGAGGGATTGATCGATTTCATCATGACATTAGTGCCGACCAACGAAGTAGTCGAGCAGGCGTTGCGCCGGACGGTCCCCATGTTTCCCAAGCTGGCGGTTCGGGAGCTGGTGGCCAATGCCCTGATCCACCAGGATTTCTTCGTGACCGGAGCAGGCTCGATCGTGGAAATCTTCGATGACCGGATGGAGATCACCAATCCGGGAGAACCCCTGGTGGATACCTTGCGCTTTGTGGATACCCCACCGAAATCCCGCAATGAGGCGCTGGCCTCTACGATGCGTCGCTTTCGTATTTGCGAAGAGCGGGGTAGTGGGATAGACAAGGTGGTCGCCCAGGTGGAGGCCTATCAGTTACCCGCCCCTTCCTTCGAGGTGCCGGAGGGATTCACCCGGACCGTACTCTTTGCCCATAAGCCACTGAATGAGATGGATAAGGGGGATCGAGTGAGGGCTTGTTATCTTCATACCTGCCTGAAATGGGTAATGCGGGACTATCAGACCAATGCCTCGCTGAGGGAACGTTTCGGGGTGGAGGAGAAGAACAAGGCAACGGTTTCCCGCTACATCCGCGAGGCGGTCGAAGCGGGGGCGATCAAACCGTTCGACGAAGAGGCGCCAAAGAGGCTGATGAAGTACGTTCCTTTCTGGGCGTAGTACAGCAGCGTCGAAGTACCGATAACACCAGTTTGGTTCTTCAGTCCGAAATCCATAAAGAGCCTTATTTTTTGCCGCAAATGAACGCGAATCAACGCAATCGGACGCTGTTTTTTGATCACCCTCACCCTTTACCCCGCACCTATCGCCGGTGGCTCCAGCAGCACCTCTACTGGCTCCCCCAGCGATAGGTGCGGGGCAGGCTCTCTCCCGCCGGGAGAGGGGCTTTGAGCTCAACTTAATGGCCATTGGCTTGAGAGCATCCGTACCAGGGCGACAATCCTCGGTCTGTCCGCGGTAGGCAGGCGCAGGCAGGTAAGACGGGCGGGTTAATTGACGGGTAATTGATGGGTAATTGACAGAAAACCCGTCGAGAGTCAGGTGAATAGCCTTAACCTTTTGAAAATAATGACCTTTTTTAATTGATGGGTAATTGATGGAGGGCTGTTGTGGGCAAGGTGTTGAATCCTGATATGTTGCAGAAATCAAAGGAACTTTTCTGTAAACGTACACGTTTATGCACCCAATCCTGACATTTACCGATAACATCGAGTTGGCAGATCCCCACGGAAAAGTTGGGGACCTAAAAACAAGCCCAGCCCAGGTGAGGGGCGTAACCCGACAACCGATAGGGTAAGAAGCAGTTCGGTTAAACAGGATCGCACCGGCAACACCTGCGGTTCCCCAAGTAGCGCAGTCCTGCGTTATATGCGTAGCCTGAAAAGGCGTCTGCTTTAGTGGGCTTATTGTCCGCAACCAGGGGCTTTTCCATACCCTTCTCCTCATGGGTGCAATATCTGAGTGATTTGTGCGCAACCCTAATGGTACAGGATTAACAGGATTTCCAGGATTCACAGGATGTTATAACTGTTATTGGCTCTTTATGGATTCTGGACTGTTTGGGAGTGCGCCGGCAAAGCGGCGCGGCCAAACCGAACCTCAGTAAGGGGGATCCCAGCGGTGTTTTGTTTGCCGGAAACCTGGGCGTCGGGTTCCCTACGCGCCGCGGCGACGGCGCTTTCCCCTGGTCACAATCCTTAGAGGGTGTTGAAAAAGTCTATCTTTGCGCTTTCGCTCTGCGGGAAAGGATAATGGCAATTTCCTATTCCCTGCATTTTCAAGCACCTGCGACGGTCAGAAATGGCGATCGTTCTCCGGCTCGTGACGGAAATTGCCTTTTCAAACACCCTCTTAGAGGCAGTCTAAAAACCTGAGAACCAGCCAACCGCTTGAATCTAAGATCCCTCCTCCGTCGGGACCAGGATTTCTCGCTACGCTCGAAATGACAAGGACGCCAGGAGTGTCATCCCGAAGCGTAGCGAGGGATCTTTATAATTCTTTCTTAGCATTTAAAATCAATGGGTTTGTTTTTAGACAGACTCTTAGCCTGGAACGGACGCATCGCCAAATCCAAAGCGGCGGCGGGCAGGTAGCCCTTAGCAGCACCTTGGTTACACAAATAAAATACCGCGGACTTCCGTCGATGCGGGAGTCAAGGCGGCCGCCGCACTCCAAAACGTCCGGTAGTGCCCGCCATGATCGTGAGCAGTCCGGAATCCATAAAGAACCTTGTTATTTAAGAAAAATAATCCTGTGAATCCTGATCATCCTGTGAATCTTGTCCGATTAGCGGTTGGCACGACGATGATGTCGATAGCCCCTGGTTCGGAGCCTCTCGGCAACGCCGAATCATGCGGAGTGACGGTGGGCACAGCCCACCCTACCTTGGAGTAAAATCCTGGTCTATGAGCAAGGACAAGCGGCAGACCGCGGAACGCCTCGACATCGCCCTCGAACGCATCGCGGCCGAGAAAGCTGCCCGCACCGGCCGCCTGAATCTCGGCAATCTGGGCCTGACCCGACCGCCGCCCGGTCTATCGGACCTGGACTGGTTGGAAACACTGAACTTGGGTGGAGTCATCGAGCTTTTCAGCACTGTCTTGAGCCGGTCGGACGCGGGAAGCTGGGAGGAAACCGACGAGGCATACAACCCCAACCACATCGAGCCCATTGCAACCTGGCTGACGGGGCTCTTGCGTCTTAGTCGCTTGGATTGCTCCGGCACGGATCTGCAAGACCTGCCTGCATTGGCCGAATGCTCTGCACTACGGTCCCTCGACTGCTCATTCACCCAAGTGGCCAATCTGGCACCGCTGGCCGAATGCTCCGCACTGGAGTACCTCGACTGCTTGGGCACTCAGGTCGCCGAGCTGTCTCCATTGGCCGGCCTCTTAGCATTACAGTCTCTCGACTGCAGAAGCACCCGAGTTGATAGTCTGACCCCATTAGCCGGCTGCCCCGCGCTGCAGTCTTTCAGCTGCAGTAGAACCAAGGTCAACGATCTGAATCCGCTGACCAAATGCTCTGCGCTGCGGGAACTCGACTGCTGGGATACCCAGAAGATTACTGATTTCCCCAAGGCGATCATCGAATTATCCAATTTGGAAGAACTCGTTATCAACTTCCATCCGGGGCTCGGCCACATCCCGTCCGAGGTCCTGTCCCAAGGCCCAGGCGATAATTGCTTGACTCGATTGCGCGCACATCTGGCCGATCTTGATGCCGGCGCGGAGTTGCTGCGGGATCTGAAGGTGATTGTGCTCGGCAATGGCCGGATCGGTAAGACCCAGCTCTGCCGGCGGTTACGCGGGGAAGGTTTCGAGGCGGACGCGGTTTCGACCCACGGCATCAGTGTGACCTCGGTCGAGCTGGCGATGCCGGCGGACGAAGAAGATGCGGTCATGAATCTGTGGGATTTCGGCGGCCAGGACATCTACCACGGCACCCATGCCCTCTTCATGCGCACCCGAGCGGTATTCCTGCTGGTCTGGACCCCGGACAGCGAGCAGGGGGACCATGAGCACGGCGGCCTGGTCTTCCGCAACCAGCCCTTGCCCTATTGGCTGGAGTACATCCGCCACCTGGGCGGTGACCCCGGAGCCCGGTGATCCTGGTGCAGAACCAGTGCGACAACGGACTCGGTGAATACCCGAACCTACCGGTGGACGAGGAGCTGCTGTCCCCATTGCTCGCGGATGGCCGGCTGCTCACCCGCATCGCCTACAGCGCCAAGGACAACAGCGGCCGGCCCCGGCTGCTGGATGCCCTGCGGCAGGCGGTGCGGCAGCTGCGCGAAATCCAGAGCCAACCGCTCATCGGCCGCAATCGGCTTGCGGTCTGGGAGCAGCTACGGGCTTGGCGTGATACGGATGCCCGCGAGACCCATGAGGCCCGCCGTAAATACCGCTTGCTGCCCTATCGGGAGTTCGAAACCCTGTGCCGGGAACAGGGGGTTCATAGTGCTAAAACCTTTGCCGAGGTCCTGCATCATGCCGGTATGGTCTTTTATCAACCGCGGCTATTCGATAACCGGTTGGTGCTGGACCAGTCCTGGGCCCTGAATGCGGTCTATGCCCTGTTTACTCGGGAGGGAGGCGTCTACGAGACCCTGCGCCGCCTCGGTGGCCGCTTTACCCGTCCTGACCTGGATGTGCTCTTGTGGGGCAAACGGGGACTCTCCAGGGCCGATCAGGAATCACTGCTGGAGATGATGGAGACCAGCGGCATCTGCTTCGTCCACCGCCACGGAGACCCGAACGAGGAGACCGAGTATGTGGCACCGGAGCTGTTGCCGGAGGGTCCCGAGGCACTTGGCGACGAGCTGGCGGCGCGTTGGGAGCCGCTGCCGGACGAGCCCCTGGAAGCGAATTTCGCCTATCCCTTCCTGTCGCCATCCATCGCCCGCTCGGTGCTCTCCGCGCTCGGCAGACTGGCCGGCGCCACGGCCCTGTACTGGCGCTACGGAGTCTGCCTGTACGATGGGGGAAGTCGGGCGACCGCCATCGTCGATGAAGTACCGGATGACAAAGGCTATGGCGGACAGATTCGCATCCGTACCAAGGGCGAAGGTGCCGCGGCTCTGTTAGCGCGGCTGGTCGAACGGATCAGGAAACTCGACGAGCGTTCGGGCTGGTCCGGTCAACTAGCGGAGCCGCTTCCGGCGGGTGGGATGGATTCGGACCCGGAGCAGATCCGGCCCGCCCCGCCGCCGCCCGTATCGCCGACCAAACCCGAGGTCTATGTCTCCTATGCCTGGGCGCGGGAACGGCAGGACCCCTTGGTCGATGCGCTCTGTGCCGAGCTGGAGAAGCAGGGCCTGCACATCCGCCGCGACAGCACCGAGCTCCAGGCCGGTGACCGTATCTCCCACTATATGGAGCGCCTGAGTGCGGGCCGCTGTGTGGTGGTGGTACTGAGCCGGGACTACCTGCGCTCCGAGTACTGCATGACCGAGCTCTACCGCCTCTACACCAATGCAAAGCAACGAGACGAAGATTTCCTGCGCCGCATCGTGCCCCTGATCCAGGACGATGCCTGTATCGGTAGTCTCCGCGAGTGCGCCGACCATGCCGTGTATTGGAAGCACGAGTACGACGAGTTGGACAAGCTGACCCGCGCACACGGCATGGAGATCCTGGGCCAGGAAGGCGCTCCCCGCTTCCTACGCATCGGTGGGTTCTACCGTCATGTCACCGACATGCTGGCCTATGCCAATGATGTCCTGATACCACGGGATCGCCCCAGCCTATCCGAAGACAAGTTCGCGCTGGTCAAGGAATTGATCGAACGCGCGCTGGCCTGAATAGGGTCGATGGGCACGCTTCGCTTTCTGCATCCTGTCCGGCAGCCGCGATTCTCAAACCCCCGTGGAACGACCGAAGTCACGGGCCATCTGCGGGGCGCTTACTTTGCCCATCCTACGGGCTATCCAATGATGCGGTTCGGCCAAGCTCCCTCCTGCGTCGGGACAAGCCTGGCCTCACCACACCCTGACGGACTGAGCTGCTTAAGACGCGGAGGAGGCGGATTGTCGCCATTGAGTAAGATTGAGCATGGGAAAGGAGATGGCTACCTGCCGCGGGCAGGTAAGACAGCGGGTTAATTGACGGGTAATTGACGGAAGACCCGTCGAGGGTAGGGTGAATGGTCTTATCAGTCGCAACGCTTTGGTGGGCCGGTTATGCTAATCGATAGCTGAAAAATACAGCATTTGTGTACATTTCCGCGCAGTGGAAAAACTACAAATCACGCGAACCAGTTTTCGCGTGGATTCGCGTGATTCGTGTTTTTTTGTCTTAAACCCAACCTGCAAAAAATCCTGTCAATCCTGGAAATCTTGTTAATCCTGTACTATTAGCGGATTGCAGTGACCGCAGGCTGGGTGGCTGGATAGCTACTCTTGGAGAAACCAGGCAACACACCAGGGCGGTAGGCGGTCGGTCGTCGAGTCGATCGTCAGAGCGGAGGGGTAAGTATAAAGGGGCTTGCCGGCGGGAAGGTCCGCGACCGTGACCGGCAGGGACGAATCGCCCGGATTGGCCACCAGGGTCAGAGTAGAGCCATCGCCCAGGCGCCATTGAACCCATAGCCCTTGCGTGCGGATCAGGCGAAAAGTGCCGGCGTTACCCTGCATACCAGCCAGCCGTGGAACGATCTGGTCAAAACGCAACACCAGCAGGTTGCGGTAGCGCCCGAGCCAGTCGGCGTGGGGTACCGCGTCCAGGCACTCCCAGTCCAGCTTGCTGTGCTCGAAGGTGCTCGGATCATTGGGGTCGGGGGGCGCCCGCTGTTCCAAGAGCTGCGCGAATCCCTCAAAACAGGCAAATCCCCGGCGGCGACCCGCGGCGACCGCCGCCGCCAAGTCAGGGCCGAAGTCGCAGAAAAACTGAAAGGGTTGAGTGGCGGCGAATTCCTCGCCCATGAAAAGGAGCGGAGGGGTCGGGGCGAGCAGTAACAGGGCGATTGCGGCCCCTAGCCGCTCCGGGTCGGTGAGGCAGTGGATACGTTCCCCGAACGGGCGGTTTCCCGTCTGATCGTGATTCTGCAGGAAGGAGACGAAGGCCGTAGGCAGCAGATTCTGGCTGGGCTCACCACGCTCGGCGCCACCACGGTAGGCGGATGGCTCGCCCTGGTAGCCGAAGCCCTGGGCCAGACAGCGTCCCAGATACCGGACGGGCCGGTCTTTGAAGTCCCCATAGCAACCATCCGTCTCGCCGGTGAGCAGGATGTGTAGGGCATGGTGGAGGTCGTCGTTCCACTGCGCGGTGTAGTGACGCGGGTATCCGTTCCGGTCGCGGACCAGATAACGCGCCGCATTGTGGTCGTTCTCCAGAATCAGGTGGATGTGACGTTCACGGCCGGGGCCGCGGCGCACGGCGGCCGCCAGTTCTTCGAGGAAATCTGGCGTCGAGTCGTCCCGGATGGCATCCACCGCATCCAGCCGCAGGCCGTCGAAGTGGTACTCCTCCAACCAATAGAGGGCGTTGTGGATGAAGAAGCGACGCACCGTCTCGCTGCCGGACCCATCGAAGTCGATGGCTTCTCCCCAGGGCGTGTGATGGCGGTCGGTGAAGAATTGCGGGACATAGTGGTGCAGGAAATTGCCCTCGGGCCCGAAATGGTTGTACACCACATCCAGCAGGACCATCAGCCCCTTGCGGTGCGCCGCCTGGATCAGCGCTTTCAGGTCCTCCGGCCGGCCGTAGCTGCTGTCGGGGGCGAAGGGGAGCACCCCATCGTAGCCCCAGTTGCGCGTGCCGTGGAAATCGGCGATCGGCATCAGCTCGATGGCGGTGATGCCCAGCTCGGCCAGGTAGTCCAGACGTTGGGTGACGGCGGAAAAATCGCCTGGAGGAGAAAAGGTGCCGACGTGCAGCTCGTAGACGACCGCCTCTTCCCAGGGTCGTCCGCGCCAATCGGCATCGGTCCACTGCCACCGCCGCGGGTCGATGACCTGGCTGGGGCCGTGCACATCCTCAGGTTGAAACCGGGACGCGGGATCGGGTACCCGCAACCCGCCATCGATGCGGTAACGATAACGGCTCCCGGCCGCGGCCCGGTCCGTCACCAGGCCGAACCAACCACCCGGCTCACCGATCAAGGGCAGGACGGACTCACCGGCACTTTCTTCGAGGCAGAGCTCGATCCGGCCAGCCACCGGGGCCCACAGGCGGAAACGCACCCGGCCATCGGCCTGTAGCTCGGCACCGAAGGGCAGGGGGTGAACCGAGCGCATCGGGTCACGAACGGGTCGTCGGAAGACCGCAGCTCTCGAAGAAATCGTAGTGGTCGACGGCCTCGAGGATGCCGAGGGCGTGGGGTCGACCCGCGAAGTAGATCCGCTCCAGGTCCGCGAGCTGCGACAGCTCCTCACCATGGCGGTTGGCGACGACCACCGCCAGGGTATTGCCGCGCATCATGTCTTCGTCCGCCCCGGAGCCGCCGGCGACCAGGATCCGTTCCAGCGGGACACCCCAGCGTTGGGCGACATAACGCAACGCCCGGCCCTTGCTGGCCCGGGACGGGATGACATCGAGGAATTTGCCGAAGGACTGGATCAGATTTGCGGTCACATCCCGGCTGCGCAACAACGAGGTAAGCTCCTCGATGTCCGGGGGCCGCTCCGGGTCGTAATGGTAGGAGACCTTGAAATGGGTCTGCTCACTCCGCGGCTGGAGCTCGAGTCCGGAAAACTCGGACAGGACCCGCCGCACCGTGGCGGGTCGCCACAGGTAGTCGATATGCTCGTTCCAGTATTTGTCACGGGTGAGCCGCGGGGCATAGTAGACCTCGGTGCCGAGACTTGTAATCAGGACATCGGGGTGGGGAATGCCATGGTGCTTGAGCTCGGTCAGGGCCGTATCCAGGCGGCGACCGGTCGCGATGCCGAAGGTCGCGCATTTGCGGTACTCGTGCATCACCGCGACGAATTGCCGCACGCCCTCGTCATCGCCGAGCAGGCTCTGATCGATGTCGGTGAACAGGGCCCGATCACGGTATCTTTTGCTGCGTTTCGGGGCCAGGGGGATGGACTCGTGACGCTTCAGCAGCGGCTTGGCCTGCTCCAGATAGCGTTCCGCATGGGCCTGCCAGGAGTAGTGCTCGCGGACCTTGGCGAGACCATTGTCGCGCATGCGGCGATAACCCTGCGGATCGGTGAGCAGCTGCAGCAGGGCCGCCGCGATGGCCGCCTTGTCGAGCGGGTTGACCAGAATGCCGTTGTCGCAGTTACCGATGATGTCCACCGGCCCGCCGTTCTCCGTCGCGACCAGCGGTAGCCCGCTCGCGGTCGCCTCGAGGAGGGTCAGACCGAAGGGCTCGGTGAGGGCGGGATTGACGAACACCCCACCCCGCTCGGCCGCCAGGCGATAGAGGCCCGCAACCTGGTCCTGCGGGAGCTGCTTGGGCATGGCGACGCGCCCGTAGAGGTCGTAGGCATCGATCCCGAGCAACAGCTCGGTCAGCACGGATTGCGCGCCCTCGTCGAGGTCTCGGATGTCGTCGCGATTGCCGGCGACGATCAGGAGGTTCGCGATCTTCTGCAGGTCATCGGACTCCCCATAGGCCTCGAGTAGGGTCTGGTTGTTCTTGCGGGTATCCGCCCGGGACAGGGCCAGGATCAGCGGCTTGTCCGGGTCTTGCAGAAAACGCCGAATATGCTCTGAAAAAGCGCTCGGCGGATCGTCCGGGGCCGGCGGATGGAAGCGACTCAGGTCGGTACCCGGCGGGATGACCGCCATCCGCTTGGGTTGGTAATAGTCATAAAGACCGTACTGCTCGTCGATCTCGTTGTGGGTGCTGGCGATGACCAGATCCGCGCCGGCGAGCACCTCTTCTTCGGCGTCCACGCGGCGGTCCATGTTGTAGGTCTCGTTGATGGCCTCCTCGCTCATGCCCGCGCTCAGGAGCCGCTGGCGTTTGTCCCGACCCAGGGAGTGCCCGGTGTGCACCAGGGGCACGCCGAGCAGGTTCGACAGGCGCACACCCACGTAGCCCGCATCCGCGTAGTGGCTGTGGATCAGGCCCGGCATCCGCCCCCCGGCATTCAGGGTCGTCACCAGGTTGTCCATAAAACCGTCGAGGTGATCCCACAGCTGTTCCTTGGCGATATATTCATCGGGGCCGGCGTCTACGCGCAGGATGCGCGCCTTTTGAGACAAGGGCTCGACCGGCTCGGCGTAGTCGCCGGATACCGCCGGATCCGGGATGCGGCGCGTGACCAGGTCCACCTGATCCACATCGTCGCGCTCCGCCAACGCGCGGGCGAGATCAACCACGTACAGCGTCTGCCCCCCCGTGTCCGCGTCGCGTCCCAGCTCCAGACCCTTCCCGCGTATCAGACCGTGGATGCTCAGCAACAGGATGTACATGGTTTCGGCTTGCTCCGCCTCGGTGCTCGAGTTTAGCCTATTAACCTACAGATTTGTGGAGCGTGCGTCGAGTCGGATTCCGGCACCGCGGGTTCGATTCCAGTCCGACACCGACGCTTGCTCCGATCAACGGACGCCGGCGTTGCTTCAGGAAGCGGCAGCTGCGCCGCTCTTTTTCAACCACGCACGCAGGGTTTGGCGAGAAACCCCATGACTCCGTTCGATCCCACGCAGACTCGGTCGTTCTTGATAGGCCTTTAGAATACGTTCCTTCTCTTCTTCCGTATAGCGCTCTCGGGGCTCCAGTACGCCATAGGCGCCACAGGTTTTACAATGATATTGCTGGTTGCCGCATGCATTGGTGCCATTTTTGGTGAGCGCTTTGCTGTGACATTTGCGGCACCTATGTACTTTGGTTTCAACGATCATAACCTAAACCCGTCGCTTGAATTCGTAAGCAATTACTATACTCCGGCACTTAAAAATTCACCACTACCTCCTCGCTAAGGCCGTGGAATCGTGCGCATAGACAAGGGTATCCTTATGGTCGAATTGCGCCCATGGTGGTCGTATCGGCCGATTACTTTCTTCAGGGGACCTTGAAAAATTCAGTTTTTCAGCGCGCTTTGTGGATAGTTGGTGAAACACTTATTCGCTCATGTTGAATGGGTATCCCAAACGTGGTCAATTTCCTGCGATTCGTGTTGCCAGATGACTTTTTGGTCTAGC
>Ga0209367_1010426_pt1 | contig 12466 bp, 7 predicted proteins | sample WorMetLIZISLAND2_FD_187412 | JGI IMG/M metagenome (GOLD analysis project Ga0209367, IMG submission 187412) | Marine gutless worms symbiont microbial communities from Max Planck institute for Marine Microbiology, Germany - Olavius geniculatus... ... | reverse complement strand
ACCGTAAGAATCCCATAACCCATCACATCAGGCCTTTTTAAAAAACCCATAAGAACCCAAACCCTCCCCCCCCAAAAAAAACCCACTGGGCTGGTTATTTTACAAAGCCTGGGTTTTTTTGCAACCTTATAGAAACAAAAGTCCTATTCACAAATACAAAACTACAAACTAAAGTCTCGATCACATCACCTCTTGTAGTTTGTCTTTTCCTCGCTGATGGTCAGCGTCTGTCGCTGCAGCGTCTCGGCCTTTCAGTATCGGCAACTCAAACCTTCGTCGGAACTCCGCTGCCGTACCTTTATTCACAACAGTGCACCAACTCTGACTGCCACTGCTGCCAGTTGCGGACTTTGTCGCAAAGTCAGCGCAATGGATTTGGGGCTTTAGTACTGAAATGAGTGACTTTTCAAGCTGCCCATGTCAACTCAGTCTGGCCATCCGTATGTGGGTACTGGGTAGGTACAATGAGTACTCAGTGCCAGTGAAAGTACACCACACAATACACTAGCCCCATTATCGTGATCTTGCTAATAAAAAGCAGATCAGTGCTGCCCTATATGAGCTTTATGGCTCGGAAAGGACCTTACGTTGTTATGTTACAAACATCGTGTAAAATGAGGAACAAAACAAACCGAGTATGTCACGGTTGACAAAGTGCACCAGGCTGTAGTATTCCAGAAGGTCATTCTGTATCGGCGTCCCAGACAGCAGAATACGTCGCTCGGCTTTCAAAGCAATCAGAGCCTGGTAAGTCTGATTCTCCGAGTTCTTCAGTCTGTGCCCCTACAAGGCGATTAATACAACAGTATTAAATCAGCTTAACGAATAATATAGGCTGGGACATGTAATGGAGAAGTCCAGAATACCCCATCAAGCAATAGAGTGGGAAATGGGGGCTACAAGAGAAAGCTGGGACGACCAAGGCAATACTGGACGGACATCATCAGATGCGACATCAGGATATGGACCCTAGCTGGAAAGAAGCCAAAGAACTGGCGACAGACAGAGCAGAATGGCGTCAATGTGTGGCCCAATGCATCCACTGAGATGCGGGTTGAACCAAGGTCTAAGGTAAGGACAAAGCAGCAGTTGAGATGCCCAATGCTGTTTTCAGCAAGAGCGTTCCGCATTAACACATCTTCCGTTTGGAAATCACTGGTCAAACTGTAGATCCGTCATACTGTAGGGCAGTAATTTTCAACCGAGGTTCCGCGGAACCCAAGGGTTCCACAAGCACCTGCCAAGGGTTCTGCAGCTGGTCAGTAAAAAGATAAAAAAAATAACCTAACATGTGAAATTACATCAGACCAGGCCATAGAAGGCAGGGCTGCCATGGGTATGGGAATTCCCATGGGTATGGGTATGGGATAGGTATGGGAACTGTGCAGAATTCCCACGGGTTCTGTGGGAATTCTGTGAAAATTTTTGAACAGATGCGAGATTAAGCGCAAACACATAATAGTCTTCCGAGAGCCGCAAGTTGCAGGTCTGTACGTCGCCGTCGTTTCAGCATGGTGACGCAATCAGAGTTACGTCCAGTCAGCAGCTGTAGCCGAGCACTATGCAGGCGTTACTTTTACAAATTCAACACTGTTGGTACAGCAACTGGTGACAATTAACTGCTAGTATTCTTGTAACTTCTCTGGCTAGACAGACTGACTTTCCATTAATAATAAATTCATCCGTGTTTTACTTTTAACGAAGTGGTTTATAAAATGCAGATTACAGAGAAAATGTTTTGCCGCCCTAACATGGCCACAGCTCATCTGTTACCGACCTCATTATATGTACCAAGTTGTGTCAAAAATGCCAATTAAGATTACACATTTGAGTTGTGTTGGTGTTGGGGGGCGGCGGCTAATTTAACAAACAGCAGTAGGCTTATAGCCTGGAGCCCACCACGTTTATAAATAGGCCTATCTTCTACTACGGACAGCAAATAAACCCACTGCACATAAAGTATACAAAGTCATTGAGAAACAGCAAAAACATGCGTCAACCGAAAAGATGCGAGGTGAGGGGTATAAGTATGGAAAATTTCTGGGTTCCTTGGGTAGGGAAAGTCTGAGGGGAATTTTGTGCAAATTTTATGGGAATTCCCACAGATTTTTCTGTGGGTATGGCATGGGTATGGGAATTGGAATCCAATTGCCACGCCAGCCCTGATAGAAGTACTAAACACCAAATACTTACACTGTGTCTCAAAAAACCGGACCCCTATTACGTTTTGAAATAACTCCAGCAAACTGTACCTAATAATAATAATGATTAGCTGAGAAAATCGTCAAAAGGTACTCAATACTTCGGCAGCTGGCAGGTGACGTGTACGTTTTCCAACAGGATAATGCACCCGCACATCGGGCACGTGCGACGATTGAGTTTCTGCGTCGTGAGACACCAGCGTTCATCCCGCCTGACCTCTGGCCGGCCAACAGCCCCGACCTCAACCCTGTTGACTACTGCATTTGGGGCCGTGTACAGCAGTGTGTGTGTACCAGAAGCCGGTGAAAGATGTGGATGAACTGAAGCAGCACTTGGTGGAGGTCTGGTCTGGCCTATGGCAGACCGTTGTCGATGACGCAATCGACGAATGGAAAAGACGTCTCCGGGTCTGTGTTCGAGTAAAAGGACAGCACTTTGAACATCTTCTGTAACTTCTGACTATGATGTTGCTAATCAACAGTTCGTTCAACTTCAAACGTTGGCGTTCTAACATTTAATGATTTCGTAACTGACGTTGTTGGTTCGTTGGAGTACTGCAGTGCAGTTGCCTCTACTGTTGGTGCCACAGGAAAACTTCAGCTGGTACTCTGTTCTTAAAATTTCTCGCAAAGTAACACATGCTATGAAGTGCTGATTCTCTAACGATTATTTTTGTCAAAATCTATTGCTATTGAACCAAGACTGTTGGAGTTATTGCAAAAGGTAGCAGGGGTCCGGTTTTTTTTGAGATACAGTGTAGATAAAACTTCATGACCATAGATATAAATCAGCTAGAGATGCGCTCAAGTTCAACATTTTACTTATTTTACTTCACGACTTTCTGGCATCATCATCTCATTATGACACACTTTTGGCCACTCGCTGTAGTTCCACTATGCATATATCTTTCATCAAAATGTATTGTAATTCTTATGAAACAGATGGATTACTACATTTAGTCCTAACTGCGTTCTTAGACACTTTACCACCTAATTGTATTTGGTTAATTTGAGCTAGATGTTTTTTGGTTGACAGCATGTTTTGTTGTCTGAACAGTATGTCTTAATGGAAAGGTGTCTGAAGAAGCCAAAGAGTTGCCCGACCGCTACCCTGTAGTATCTTAACCATGTCGCTATCTGCAGCAGTTTGGTTGCATTTTACAATGAAAGTTAACGCTTGCATAGGCTAAATGTTTGCAAATGCCAGAAGTAGTAAAGGTATTTCTTACCTTAGACCTTAGTTCATCCCGCATCCAGATGGCTGCATTGGGCCACACGTTGACGCCATTCTGCTTTGTCATTTGCCAGTACCTCGGCCTCCTCCCAAGTCAAGTGCATGTTCTTAAGGTCTCGCTTGATAATAATAATAATAATAATAATATGTGAACATTTATATAGCGCACTATCATTTCGAAGAAATCTCTAGTGCGCTGAATGCGTTATCAGTACATCAGAAACAAAAATGATTTAAGGAAACGTTTGAAAGTGTCCAGATTGAGTGTGTGATCATTCAGGTAGGTCGGGAGACTGTTTCAAGCTGACGGGCCAGCAACAGAGAATGCCCTTCTGCCAGCTGATTTACTCAGGTTAAACTAAAAAGTCATTTAGTAGGGTAGCCAACACCGTCCACAAACTTTTATCCCCGCGGTTTCGGGGGTAGAAAATCTAACCCCGAGGTCCCGGGGCTCCCCAGGGGCAGAACAACACCAGACATGCAATAATGAGTGAGAATGATCCCCTGTTTCCCCTTTCCCTTTTTCTTGTAATGTAAGCTAGATATTTTATGTTGTTTAAACTCAGAAATTGCACCTAGTTTAAACGATTTTACGTTGTTGTAAAAAGAAAAATGTTGAAAATGAAGTCTGCACCGCCGGGCAGAAACGCACGACACGTCAAGCAAGATGGGTAAGACTTGGCATGTCTGCAGCATTTGTGATCAATTTAAGCAAGTGTTATAGGTAAAAGCTGATGTAAAATGTTTTCTATAACTGACATATATTTTTAAACAGTAAAGTCTGCCCACCTAGTGATGCCTAATGATGCCGTTAGCAGGTTAACATTAGTGCCTGGAATAAATAAGTCGAAAAGTGTGTCAGTCACTATCGAGTGAGTCCTGAAAAAGGTCACGACAGGGAGTTAGGAAACTGACATGTCAGCCAGTTTAAGGCAGTGTAGAAGTAGAACGTCTGTTGACGTCATATCATATCATATCATTGACACGCCACCGACAAAACAAGCATCATGCGCATGGATGTGAGCGTGTGTCCAGACTGCCAGCTGCAGCAGTTCACAGCTAACAGAATGAGTGACTGAGACAGATGCTACCTGCATGCTGAACCGCCTGCAGCCATATACAAACGGGCGCCCGAGGATCCCTTCTCCAGGCCAGGGGCTGGCTGTCTGGTTCCCGGGGGGGGCGGGGCCCCGGGAATGGCTTCCTTCCCAGCTAAAAATTTTACGTTCTTAGAACGTTCGAAGAACGTTGCGTCAATGTTCGCAGAACGTTTCCTGTGAACGTTCCTAGAACGTACATTTGTGGACTACGATGTACGTTCTCTAAACGTCCGCCAATAACGTTCGGAGAACGTGCACAGAACGTTACTGACGAACGTTTATGGAACGTTCACAATGTACGTTTTCACGACGTTCACCAACAACATTTTACGAACGTTATTGGCGAACGTTTAGAAAACGTTAATTTAGCGGAGTTCCTGTGCGTTATCAGAACATTCGCCAGTAGCGTCCTGTAACCCGTGAGGCTGAGCGCTATTGGCCAATGATTTGATAACGTTTCAATATGCTTGGCTCACAAATTTGTCATTTTCGCAGAGATTTTGAACGTTTTGATTTTTGACTTTTGGAGTATTACTTACTGTGCGCGCGTTTTAGTACTTAACTTGTCAAAAAGTTGCAGTTTTTTTGATCCCCAAAATTAAAATTTAGGACGTGTATAATATTCATAAAAATTGCAAGTAAGTAAGTAAGTAAATGATTTATAAAGCGCTAAAGTCTCAGAAAGAATCAGGGCGCATAGGATGATGGACGCTAGGTGGCAGAAAAGGCTGACTGAAAGTAGTGGGTCTTTAAGTGACATCTGAATGTAGCCAAGGTTTGACATTGACGAATTTGAGGAGTTAAGGAGTTCCAAATTCTCAGAGCAGAAACACGAAAAGAACGAGAACCAAAGGATAAGTTATGCCGTGGAATTGCAAGTAACTGATAATCTCGTTAGTACATATTGTAATCAATTCAACAACTTAATTGCACTAGGGCCTATATATTTTGTCCGGAGACATGCACCATACTATAGGCTATACTTATGCACAGACGTCAACATTCAGTCAGTTGTTGCACATTGAGTCTCAGTATAATAAACAGCCCCTATACATATTTCACAGAATAGCCGAACAGCAGCATCAGCAAATTTAACTTTAACCAACATAACCAACAGAACGATTGAGTCCCAGTCATGAAACTTTCAGTCTGAAATTCTGAATCGTATAACATCGGTAGCTCTAAAGAACGCACAAAATCTTGACTTATCTTTGTTTTCGCCTGGTACAGAAATAAAACATATACCGTATTAAACGATTAAAATATAATAATTGGCCTACAGCAGCAACACAGAAAACAAAATGACTGGCTGCAAAAGCGATCATAACATCAATGTTATCGGTTAAGGTAAAGCAAGAAATAGACTATGATAATTATACGATCTTTACAAACTGAACAAGAAGCCCAGCTTTCGCTAAGGAGGGCCGACCGTACACAGGTGTCAGAAAGTCAGTAAATGATTTTTCGTGTCATGTGAAAGGCCTAATGCGACTGCCTATTGGTGATTAATAGCAACCTTGGCTCTACCCCAATAGCAAAGCCATATGGGACCCATATGGATATCATACATATGGGACTCACATATGGTTCCATAAGGAATCCATATGTGCATTCCATATGGAATCTATGTGTACATTCCATATGGAAAGCACATATAGATTCCATTATGTACAATCCATCATTTGAGTGAATTATGAAAAAAAAACAAAAAGAGGTCCCTTTTTATGAAACACCGTGTATACTAGATATCAATACCAGAACTGCACAACACTGTTGCACAGGCCATCAGATAGATGCACACTAAATGAGATAACACATGCAAAACTGCAGATATTCTAACACAGTAACAGCATTAATACATAATAACCATACTGTGGACACACAGCAACTTCAATAAGAAAAATATTTGCAGGTTAAGGCCTTTAGTTAGAACAACAGAAATCACTATACATAAACTGCTAGCTAATTAATGTGTTTATTTTACAAAGTTTTCAAAGTACATCCAGATAAAACTTGAGAAGAAAAAAGTTTGGAATGGCCAAATACGGAAAAGTGGGATTAGAATCAACATCAGCAGTTAAACTATAAAAAATCCAAACAAAAGTTCATAAGCAAAAAATTGCATAGCAACAGTGATAGTCATACAAAACAATGCACAACGTCCGTAAGATTCAAAGTGCTTAAGTAAAAATATACAGAAACACAAACTACATGAGCAACGTATACACTTTATGAGCAAGAAATTTCAGAAATAATAATACAACCATTCCTTTTCAAAGTACACAGATTACACAATGATACTATCCCCATCACTGAAAAGTACACTTATCTAAGTGTGCCGATGAATAATTTCTGAAATATACAACATAAACAAACATTCAGTTCAGATAGAATAACACAGGTATAGGATGCAAAAATCAATAATATAAACCAGATTACACTATCCTCGGAAATAGATGTATATACCATTGGATGTGACAGGGAGAATGGTGTGTTGAAGCGTATTTCAATGACAATAATGATTCATGAGCAAAAAACTGACTAAATGATTCACAAGAATAATAAACACAAGCCTAACAAAAAATATCAAAAATGCACAAATGTGTGCTAAGATGAAACTACCAGACAGCAAAAAAATAATTTCACAAAATGCAGTCAATAAAGCTATTTATATCGAGAAATTGAAATTTATACTTCCATTAGACATACACTTAAAAATGTCTGGGAGATCATACACAGATGACAAATAAATGCCAAGAAATATGACTGCAAATAAAAATGACTTAATTTCTTAATGCCATAACTTCGGAATTAATACGAGTACTAGATTTTCAACTGATGAGCCAAACAGTGAGTGAGTAGGGTTTAACATCCCACCCAACACAGTATAGGTCATTTCGGGGACAGCCTTTTCAGGCAGAATGCACATAAACGCAATAATGGAATGGTAAGTTTAAACTTTATAATAAACAGAAAGTTTAACCTTTACAGAAACACAAAACACAAAAATGAGGTTAACCTAAAATTGTAAGAACTCCATTATATGTGTGCATATGTAATTAACATAATGATAGTTCTAATTACCTTCCCTGTTATCCTCCAGACAGTCATCAATGTGATAATGCTGTCTATTGGAGGACAGGGTGGATGAGCCAAACAGTTACTGCCAAGGCTGTCAACAAAACTTAGAATATATATTGCAATAAAAAACGAAGTTTAATCACAGCGAATGCAGAGCAAAGTATCAGACAATAATGGCACAGATTGCAGAATCAATCAGGTGCAGCAGCTTGACTAGCAGTTACAGAATAACAAGCAAAGCAACAACAACATGTTGAGGCATCTACCTCTCTTCAAGACTATGCTCAAAGTGTGTTACATTTCTTGCGGGGGGAAAATGTTTTAAAATTTAAAAGGGGTGTGGCAGTCATCATTTCACCAGAAGTGTTTGCTGAAACTAAAAATGCACCAAATTCATTTTCAGCTGGGCCCAGACCCAGCAGGAAAAGCTTACGATCGATAGTCCCCAGACCCTCTTAGTGGCTGAAAAGGGGGATACCATTTCCCCATTCCCAACACTCCGCTCGACGCCTGCAGCACCTCGACCTCTTTGCCCTTTTCTAAAAAAATTTTCTGTGATGTGAGTGCTCATGAGAATATGGATGCCATCATCTAGCTGTCATTCAAAGAGTATGCAACACTTGACTGAGTTTGATGTGGGATGGCTTCTATGTTAAAGACTTTTTATGGGAGGGTTGTATGGTGTGTTCATGGGAAATAGACGCCCCTGACTACACGTGCAACACGACAACATCTAGCAGTTAAGCTAACACTGTTACAAATAAGACAGAAGCAGACACTGTGCAGCACACAGGTGGACAATACAAGCACACTCACTCACTCACAGCAGTACTCAGAGCACATTTAGAACCACTCATATTACACATAAAGTGCAAAAGCAACTGCAGTATTGTGTACAAGTTGCCCAGCTCACATAAAAGGTTGGCCTTACAAAATGTTTCATGTCAATCTGAAAGTTGGCACAAGTCTTTAGAGGTCAATGTCCCAAATCTTTTCAGCCAAGTCAAAAGTCCAGCCACAGAGTCCTAACACAGTGTGCTCAACAACAGTACATCTGATAAAAAGTTTTGCATAAGAAGAGCAGAAAGTTACACACCATAAAAGTTGACTGTTTCATTTGCTTTCCATCAGATGTCATGCAGAATGTTGAGATAAACTACCAAATCTTCAAAGGTTTCAGCAGTCATCACTAGTTACAATCCAGAGCTAGTTATTCTGGAAAAGATTCAAACATTCCAAAAATACCCAGATGTGTTTAAATAAAAGTACCCTGAATGACAGACTAAAACATGTGGATTTAATACATACATAATACACTACAATTTATGGCAACCAAATAACCATAATTTTGTTCAATACAGCATTAATTGTCTGTCCAGTGCTATGCACAGGGAAGGTGGAAGGAAGATAGCTTAAGAAAAGTAGGACGCACGCATGCACGGACACTCAGGTGATTTTATACTCTGGACATTGGACAGACATTGGCATTGGACAGAGTATAAAATCACCTGAGTGTCCGTGCGTGCGTGCATCCTATTTTTTTTAAGCTACCTCCCTTCCACCTTCCCTTTCCCTTGTGCGTCCCCTTTTCCTTCTCCTTCCGCTTTCCCTTGAGCTTTCCTCTTCCCCCTTTTCCTTTCCCTTCACCTTTCCTTTCCACTTCCCCTTCCTTTACCTTCGGCTTCCCTTTTCCTTTTCCTTCCATTCCCACTTCTCCTTCCTCTTTTCCTTCCTCTGTCCCTTCCCCCTTTTCCCTTCCCTTTTTTCCTTTCCATTCCCCTTTCCATTTCCCTTCCCCTTCCATTCCTTTTCTCTTCCCTTCCCCTCCCCTTCCACTTTCTCTGTCCCTTCTTCCGTCTTTCTTTCCGTGTCCACGTCCATGCGTCCAATATTTGAGGCGCCATATCTCCGTAACGGTGCAAGATAGACGTAGAGTCACTATGGACCACCCATATGAAGTTGACCTCCGGGAGTCGAATGGTCAAGTGACCGATGACGTCACGTGACCCCAAAAGGTCAAACTCGTGACCCCATTATCTTTGAGGCACCATATCTCCATAACGGTGTAAGATAGACTCATGGTGACGATGGACCTTTTATAGTAAAGCACTGGTGACGAATCGAATGGTCTCGTAATTGATAATGTTTATTGTTTAGTTAAAATAATACAGAAGGATGAAAGGTCATTGCTGCTGTACAATTTGAAATTAAAACTGTTTGATTTTTTCTACTGCAGTCTAAACAGCTCACTGATTACATTTATACGGACATATACTGTAAACTGTCGAAATGCATTGGACAGACTCCATGTTCATATGAACATTATTTGTTAACAAATATAAATAATTTAGGTCAATTAATCAGTACTATAGGTTAACTGCAAATAACCTGGACTGTATTTAAGGCCCAGCTTGCATTGACAAAATACACCCACTAGCCCAGACCCCCAGGCTGAGAAGAGATCCCTGGATCACCGTAAATTGATGGATATTAGGTAAGTAAACCAGTATTTGTGATAAATATGATGTAAAGTTGCTTCTTCTTTTACCCTAAAATCCTTATGTCTCTATAAACAAGTTGGAAATATTCGGGTGTAATTTGCAAGCAGCATGTCACAAAAAAGCATTTCTAGTGTCACGAGACTCTTTCAAATCCTCCGAGCTGATTTATGCTATAATCAGTAGGGCCGCCAGTTTTCTGTGGGCCACGGAATTTTGAGCCGAGCCATGGAATTTGCCCTTTTCCGCGGAATTTTGATATTGCCACGGAATTTTGCAGAAGTTAAGAAGTGACCGATGGTTAGTACGATCGTTGGCTTGATAACGTAATTAGACTAACTATATCACAGAAAAAAAATCAAACTAAACTGCCTAAAACTGCGTCCCTACTAATAATTACCATGGTATAGGCCTACAGCACAATTGTAAATAAACACAATGTGACTAATCGACAAAGTGCACTTTTGAAACAAAAAATCGATAATTTTCTTTGTATGTTGCTAGCATAACTGAACACATTGCCAGCAGCCAAAAACTGAAGTTTTTTAATAGAATAAAGCTTAGTTTACTCATATTAGAAAAACTGCGATAAGCTGCGAAATCTGGACAATATTGCCATGGTGAGCTGCGGAATTTTGTGAACTGGACTGCGGAAGTTGGCAAAATTTTCCGCGGAAAACCGTGGGCCCTAATAATCAGGAACCAAAATTTCAAACAACTAATGCACATTCAAGCACGACATGAAAAGTAAGCTACATTCTCCAAACTGTGACTATCAATCACGATTGTTGACAAAAAACATTTGTGGTTTAGCACAAAACATCTGAGTACCGCTGTTTTGTACAGTGAAATTATGCAGACAACAGATTAACAGTTAACTTGAAGGTATCCATCTGTCAGTCAGTCACTTAGCAGCATCGCCAGCAGCGGCGTTCCCATCCTCAGATTGGCTCAATTTCTTCTTCCTCACTTCCTCCGCATGACGCTCCTGCAGTCCACAAAACAGTGCTATGCTACACTGCCATCACTGAACAAAGTATGCCACCGTGGTGTAGACTTTGTAATACAAGTACATTAATCATGACAGCTTATCTGTCAATGTAAAACTAAACATATAATTAGATACATTTCACTATGCTTATTCACACTGACAGTTTTTTCCAACATTTTGTACAACACTAAATATTTTCATCTGCCTGTGGTCCATCTCCGCAGGCACAGTACAACTTTGTGCAGCACACGAACAGCAGTGCATACAGGAACACAGCATTTGATATAAGACACTAACATAATAATAATCATATGGTGACTTGTAGCTTGACAATCAGTAAAAGATAGGTAGATCATATACTCTTAATATTATTATTACAAATTAGATCACTAATAATCTAGTGCATCCACCAAAAAGTACATATTAGGTCAAGATAAGCTTGGCCGTAATTAAAATTTATGTAAAAAACTGTTCAGTTTATATACAGTGTAAGGGTGACATTGTGGTTGTAGATATAAAACAGCACAAATCATAATTTAAAAATTCAAACTTTACCATTACACAGTCAGCAAAGTTCTTCTGACATTGTGTAATGGTGATGTTTGAATTTTTAAATTCTGATTTGTGCTGTTTTATATCTACAGCCACGATGTCACCTTTACACTCTATATAAAGTGAACAGTTTTTTACATAAATATTTGCAGTTTTATTGCCATTGGAAGTAATCTGGATTAGTTAATTATAGCAATGTTAGAAAATGTAGAAATGTTTTTTGTTGCTAGACAATAACGATTTTTCGTATACTTAACATTTGATTTTTGCAAGGGTGTATATGTGTATTTTTGAATAATTGTGCACTGTCCATACTAAAATAAACCGATCTTGAAAACACATCATCTGATGCAAAGATCTTCGATATATCTCTTACATAAGCCAAGTTCTAACCCATTATGTCCCAAATTTTGTTGCCATGGCAACGAGGGTCGCTCGGGGAAAAATTCGCGTGGCATCATTCGATGGCCTATCCCTGAAAACCCCCTATAGACGCAAAAATCTTGCAGGTATCTCTTACACAGACCGAGCTATAGTGAATTTTGTCCCAAAATTTGTTGCCATGGCAACAGGGGTCGCCAGGAGAGAAATATAAATGACAACATCAGATAGCTCGGGCCCAAAAATATGGGGGTAGGTGCAAACAGCGTGCAGTTTTCTTTTAAGGGGCCGAGTTATCGCCCATTTTGTCCCAAATTTCGTTGCCATGGCAACGGAGGTCGATCAGGCGTAAATATAAATGACAAAGTTAAATTGACCGACCCCAAAAACCATACCCTAGAACCAAAAATTACGACTTTATCTTATAC
>Ga0209367_1010425_pt1 | contig 12466 bp, 14 predicted proteins | sample WorMetLIZISLAND2_FD_187412 | JGI IMG/M metagenome (GOLD analysis project Ga0209367, IMG submission 187412) | Marine gutless worms symbiont microbial communities from Max Planck institute for Marine Microbiology, Germany - Olavius geniculatus... ... | reverse complement strand
AAAAGTACCAAATTAGCATGTAGAAGTGGAAAGTGGATGTGTTTTTTCATTGACAGAAGTTGACTTCTGATACTTTTATTGTCTCTTACTATGCAAAACCAAACAGTCTGCAATGTTAAATGTTAATGTAGAAGTGAAACTCAATAAAAAGTGCAATTTATGGTGTAATGGTTGCAGGAGCGAAGCCAACTCGCCGCTTGAAGGAAGATGCTGTGCCGAGTGCGTTCAGCTACAGTCACTATGCGCCCTCCGTGAATGCTGAAGTGTGTGCAGCAAAGAGACGAAAGACAGTCAAGAAGCTTGAAGTTGGCAGAGTATGTTTAACTTTTAAGGCGCATACAGGACGATGTAACTGAACTGAATTGACATGGTTTAGTTTTTGATGAACTGACCAATGGACAAACAGTAATGCAATAAAGTAGGTATCTTCTAATGGCATATGTGACTACGTGACTACGCCAACGTAGATGCTAACCAATGACCAATGGGCTTGCGTGAGTGAGAAGTGAGTAGTTTCTTAACGGCACATCAACACAAAATAGGCCATTCAGTGCCATACGTGGTTAAAATTAGTTAAAAGCAGTTGATATATGTATTAAAAGCAAAGTTAAAATACTTGTTAAGATCAAGGCTATTAAGCTAATATAAAACAACATTATATACGATTGTAAAAGCCGATGTCTTTAACATAAGCGATGATGTTGCGAGATGCAACATTTTCAAAAACGTCCTTGAGTGTGTTCACTCCAAAATATCTCTGACGTGCTGCACTGTAACGGGTGCAGTCTACCAAAATGTGCTTGACTGTGAGCGAAGAATGGCAAGCTTCACATACTGGCTGACTGTCTCCCTTTAGGAGATAAGAGTTTGTAAGTCTTGTATGACCAATTCGAAGACGGTTGATGAGGACTGAGTCGTAGCGGCCCAGTGACGAACTGACACTGTGACCAACAGCCGGTTGCACACTGTAAAGTTTATTTGATGTACACTGGTTCCACAGTTGTTGCCATTCTTTAAAACACAGTTGGTTGACACAAGTTATTGGACAACTTAGATGCATTTCGACTCGGTATCGAGTTACTCAGTAATGGCTTTCTCAGTCCAGAACTCATTAGACCGAATGAATTGCGCAATGTGTTAGATCACGTTAATCGAAAAGTAGGCGTTCTGACAGTTGATGGACTGCACGTTCTTCGTAAAGAGGCTTTACATTACTATCGAATGCATGAGTTCATGGCTACCAGAAGTGGCAGGGACATAATCGTGAACCTCCTGATACCGTTGGGTACATTGCGACACACTTTTGCTTTGTATAAGGTTCATGTGATATCAATACCTGTTCCTGATTCCAGTCATGCAACTACTCTGATACAGGTACCACAATACATTGGCTATCATCCTGATTCAGAATATTTCATACAATTCGACACGAAACCTTCTGTTACGATGTCTAAGCTATTGTTTTTGGATCACACATTCGCTTTTGCAGTCAGTTTCTGGAAATTCTTGTGTTTTGTCATTGTTGCGTGATAATTCGACAGACATACACAAAACTTGCCAATTTGCAGTTCTCACGCACTCGGTCCAACCTGACATACTTGTTCTGGATAGTAAACACGTGATGTTGACAAACGTGAAACACGCTTTTATAAATTGCTCTGGTAATGGATCACGTAACGTGACTTGTTCAGATTCATGTCGTGTGACGGTTCCTTGTGGTTGTTCTTTGGAGTCGGATTCCTTTTACTTACCAAGCCGTATTGAAAACTGTCATTCTGAGAGAAGGTCGGAAGGTTCTTCATGCTGTCAATTTGGCTTTTCTTCACAATTTCTTCGAGGCATCACAATTAGCTGATTTGTCGGGAACAAGTTTGCTTGAAAATTCATTAAAAATAGTCACACCGAAATTGAAAATCCTAGAAGCAAATTACTCGCACGAATTGGAAGTCGACAAACGTGCTAGACTTGACCTTGCCAAATTGGCTAATCTTACTAAACAGGACGAACAAGCATACCCATTTTTGGCTCTTTCAATGGTTGACAGTTGGCAGGAGTACTCAAGTGGCTCTTATGACTGGTCTTTTAGCTTGGTCAGTTGGCGATCATGGACATTGGTTATTCTTGGACTACTAGCTGAAGCAAGTTTTGGACTCTCAGTTATTCTAAGCTACAGACTGCGTATTTTGGCCGCCACTGTCACTACTTTTTCTTTGCCGAGACATTCACATGCACTACCGACAATTCTAAATTACTTCCCATCAACAACTCCAACTGTGGACACTCAGAAATTTTTGGTTTTCCAACAAATTCATGTTGACTGGACTTTAGACACTGCAGTGATACTTTTGCTTGTGATAATTGGTTTAATGACAATCCTCAAAATTTGCCGTTGTTGTGAAAAACGACGTTACGAGTTCAAACTCTTTGCACAAATTGGTTACCAGAATCGTTTTGTACAAATTTGAGTTGAAACTTTCAAACTTCAACCTGAAAATTATCAATTTTCTGCATCAAAATATGTTGACTCTCTACATGTGACCGGATGCTTATTGCCGCATTTGAAAATAAATTGGCCTACACTTCATATCTATTCAACAATCACCAATGAAAATTATCGTCTGCCAAATTCGGTTTCCCTAACTTGGAGCCAAGCCAGATTTTTACGTTCAGTTCTTCGCAAGCCGTATTGGTGCATTTTTGTGATGGAAGTGGGAGAGACTCACTCGATTTTGTCCCTTCCTATACGAAGATGGGACTCTGCACCGTCATATGGACACATAAATGAAGGAATGTCAATGCTGAATGTGTCAGCTCCTGCTTTATATCCCTCATTTGGGGAGGCAGAAACCAAGTTTTGAATGACAAATGCTGACTTTGTCAAACGGTTCATGTTTTGCTTACCTGTCTTAGTATTGCGTATTATTATTATGCTTGTAGATGTGTGACGTTGCTTGCATATTTCTCTGACATTTATCGTAGTTGATATAATTTATTGATATTTGGCTTTGGTGTCATTTCACAATGTTGAGTGATTTTATAGCACATTATACTTTGTTTAGCTTTTACTAGTTATAGCTTGAGAGACATTTACATTGTAACTTTGCAGTGACGTTTGATGGAGATAAGGAACGTGAGAGGTGCTGATGATTATTGACTATTGATGATATTGATTTGCATTTGATGATTGTCTTGATATAATTATGTGTTGTTTCATCATTATTATCATTAGAGGCGTCATGTATCTTAATGTTACGCTTGTAGAACATATTAACTGTTGTTTGAAGTGTTGTGGATTTGTCTAGTTTCGTGCTTACGTGATTCGATATGTACACTCTGGCTCGTCGACGGAGACGGTGTAGTCAGCAACGACGCACGCCATCAGCGTATTACTTGTCAACTGCGTCATCAACAATTCTTTCTGACGTTACATCACCACTGCATCGACGAGGCCAGCTTTTCGATGCTTTCTGCATCTTGTACCCTATCTCCCTATGGACAAGACTACACCGTATAACAAGTTATTTGTTGAACATTATTTTCTATCCTGTCCTTTTCTCATTATGAACATTTTTTCACCTCCACATCAAGCAGGGGGCAAATGGAGGAAAGCTCATTCAACGTATAGCTATGCAGCTACTGGCATCGCATGGAATGTTTTCGCGCCAGGTCATTTGGTACTATAAGCTTAGTATAGCGAGGCGTCCTTGGTTGTTGGAACGCCAGCTATTCATAAAAACTAAGGTGAAGGTCATAGTTAAGCTTAGTTCCTGGGAATAGCCTGTGCAGGCTAGAGCCATGAGCGATACTGTCGTCGCTCCTTAAAAGGTCTTCTTGTCGGTTCGTATCTGCCTGAAGGAGAAGCTTAAGAATGTGTTTGCACTTTTGGGGCTACGGCCCTAGCCAGGAACTCGGCAGAGTAGGCTTCCACAAGTCCATGCCTTTTGACGTCACTGCTAGGCTTTAGCGCCGTCTGTCGAGTTGATTGACTTCACTTCGTTCTCTGACTGCATAGAGTGCGCACCGACCGACGAGTTTTGCTCAATAAAGTTGTTTTGGAGTGTTATTCTAAACCTGATCTTCAGCTGTCCTCTATATGTGAGCTCGCTTTAGTTTCAAAATCAAATTGATTGGACTATTATGGCACTTAATGTGTGTAAAATTAGATGTCTAATTTACAAAATAAAATAAAAGTTCGTAATTTACCGGTCATTTTGCAATTTTACCTTACCGTAATTTACCGTAAGTTACTGGTAACATTGCGGGAGCTTTAAACCCTACATGATAGTACAGTGTTTCCTGTACACTGCGTAATTTGTGCCTTTGCCTGAGTGAAAGTTTTAGTGTACAATTCACAGTCAGATCCTACTTGACTACTATCACAGGCTGACACTGACGAGCATAACTATTTTAGTTGGGATTTAGTTCTATGTTAGCAGCTTGTTTTTGTTTGGTTTCGACATATATAATATAAATATACGGTAGTTGTTTTATTACGTTAAAGATGATGGGACATACCAGGAAACGTTTCACTGCAAAGCAAGCTGCTGCTTTGCTGGCAGAATTGGATGACAACAGAACAGTCTGCCCAGTGATGACGTCTGTTCTGAGGCAGATGCCGATGAAGGTGCACATGACGAGCTTGAGACAGATGACAGTCTATTGTCTTCAGCCAGTGATGATCAGCGTGGTAGTTCAGCTGCTGCCACCAGTGACATGCAAGACCAAACTGCCAAAGATGCATCTGATTCAAGTGATGATGATGACAAATGCGCCCGCTCATCCTCAGCGCTCGTTAACCACGGCTTGCCAGTTGCCAATGACACCAGCAGCCAAGGAAATTGATCACGCTCATACTGTGGAGTTTATGAGGAGTGTGTTTGATTCCCCAACGAAGTCTCGCCATCTGGAGATTGCAAACAAAATCAAGCAGTTGGAAAGCGAGCGGCACAGAACTTCAAACCGCGTGAGAAAGCAGAAGCAGCAGATTCGTGATCTGGCGGCTGCATTGGAGGAGAACGAGACTCGATGTGCGCAGCTCGAGGAACAAATCCGTAAGCTAAAATTGGAGCAAGCTGCGCAATAAGCAGCATACATGCTGTAGATCATATAGTATGTAGTGAAAGTGCCAAATATCCTCTGCGTAGGGCTGGACTTACGTAGTGTTGTAGCTGTAGTTGTGATAAATAAAAAATAAAATAAAAAAAATAATAGCCCTCGGGAACTGAGTACTGGGGGCTTTAAAAAATATTTTTCGAGTGCAAGTGGAGAATGGCTGCATTTTCGCGACGTAAGCAACAACTCTCATGCTGCAGTGGTAAGATAGGGGTTCCACGTTACAATCATGGTGCTGCATAGTGTGGTAAGCAAGACGGGAGACGGCTGGCGCGTGTTGTCAAAAACGCGTGCACAAATTACTGTCTTAGTTATTTTTGAAGTAGGACGTTGCCGGCATGTGTAGCAAAATGGTCTTCCTTGCTGAAATATGCTCAACCGCCCCTATTTTATAGCATGCTGATTGACGGACTATTGTTGTATTGTTGTACTACTGTAAAGACTGGACTGAATATTTACAAGGTATGGCACGCACAGAATATTTAACTTGACAACATGGATGCCTAACAATAAATAAGTAAATAAGTAGCTAGAGCTGGGCAGTGCGGATGTCGCCAATAAAATAAGTAAAAGGCCTCGTCCTGTGGCCACAGGGCAAGTGTCCTGTTTCGCTGTAGCTTCCTACCGATTCACCAGAGGGCACCGCAGGCGACGTTAGTTGATAGTAAATATGGCTGCCGTGTACTTGTCATGCGAAAGTCGGCGTTTCTAAAGTCAACAAAACTCTGGTAAGCATTGTTCGATTTGATGCATTTTTGTTGTAATTGTTTGCTTTTCATGCTTAGTGTCCAGTAAATCACTCTGTTGTCGCTGATTGTTTGCAAATACGTCATTAAATGGGGAAATTAGTCCGGCAGACGAGTAGCATGCTAGCTAGCGAAACTGTGTCATATCGCCTGCATTGGCTCGGTAGGCAAAATGGCTGGTGACGGGGCATGTGTACCGGGGCAAGTGTCCGTGTGGACACTTGCCCCAAACTTTCTGCGGACACTTACCTGCATAACCTGAAAAACAGTAAGAGCTTTATGTGTTATGCTTATGTTATACTTCTAGAGAAGAATAGAAGATGGTGTGGCGTTACGTATGAAAGACATCGAGAACTGCCGTCAGCCAAGACGTTCTAGACCAGGCAAAGGCAGAACTGGAACTTGGTAGCAGCATCAGAAGTGGTGCATCAAAGTTCGGCATGGATGAATCAACTTTAAGAAAACGACTGAAGAAGGTAGCCTATGTTGATATAGCCTAATGTAGCAAACTTACAACTGAATTTACTTACCTTTTACTAATGAATAGCCTACAGACCTAGCCTTTATCTTGCATTCTTCTTGCAGAGTCAACATTGTGGTGCTTCGTGCCATTAGTGGTAAAACTGTCACTGTTAAAAATTGGACTTATGGATGGGCCTACATTGTCACCTTGCCTATGCGTACTATAGCACGGAATGAGGATTTGTGTGGATGTGTGTATAGAGCATGGCGGCACCTAGCTGTGGACGTTTCCAACCGGTGTTTGACCAAACTCAGGAATCTGAACTAGCAGAACACTGCAAGGAACTCAGTCGTCGTTTCTATGGCCTTTCCTTCAAAGATCTACAGTCAATGGCTTATGAATTTGCAGAGTCAAATAATATCAAGCATTCATTCGATAAAACAAGTCGTTTGGCTGGAAGAGACTGGGTGTATGGCTTCATGAAGCGAAATCCAACACTACCTCTGAAGTCGCCTGAGCCTATCAGTTTAGGCCGAGCTATTGGGTTCAATGAGCCCCAGTGAATCATCTATCAAGATAATCTGCAAAAATTGTACAAGAAGTATCATTTTCAGCCGGGAAGGATATATAATATGGATGAGAGTGGGCTCAGCACAGTGCCAACCAAACTCAGAAAGGTAATTGAAGAAAAAGGGCGTAATGTAAGCAAGATTGTGTCAGCAGAGCGTGGTGTCACAGTCACAGTCATCTGCTGTATGTCTGCTGCAGGAAATTTTGTACCTCCTGCACTGATATTTCCACGAAAGTGCCTGTCTGATGCATTGCTTCATGGGGCACCATTAGGTACTGTAGGAATGTGTTCAGATTCTGGATTTATAAATTCAGACTTGTTCCTTGATTGGCTGAAGCACTTTCAGAATACTGTCAAGTCAAGTGTCGAAGATCCAGTACTCCTAGTTCTTGATAATCATTCTTCACACATCAGCCTCAGTTCAGTATTGTTTTGCAACAGCATTCAATACATATTCTGAGTCTGCCACCACACTCGAGTCATAAAGCTCAACCACTGGACGTATGCTTCTATGCTCCACTGAAGACACATTATGCTGCAGCAGCCGAAGCACGGATGGCAATGCATCCTGGTAGGGCTATCACACCATACCAGGTTGCTGAGCTTCTAGACAGTGCCTATGGTAAATGTGCCTCTGTTGGTGTTGCCAGTAAAGCATTCGCTGCAGTTGGAATATGGCCATTGAACAGAAATGTTTTCACGTCTTCAGATTTCGTCGGGTCACTTGTGACAGACAGACCACAGCCATGTGTCCCAGCCGAAAGTGGAGAGTCTTCATCAACTGCAGCTGCCGACCTAGTTGGCTCCACTCCAACCACTTTGGGTCCAGCAACAGTTGGAAACAGCGAGTCGTCATCACTGCAGGAGCCATCAGTAGCTGCTGAAAATGGAGAGTCATCAGCAACAGTAGCATTAGACAACTACTGCACTCAAGCCGTTTCAGACTCGATCACAACAGTAGGCCAAGGCACAGATGATGGTATCACTACTCCTGTCAGTAATGTCTGCAGCATGTCTATTAGTGTATCCACAATTCCAGCAGCAGTTGAGAACTGTTAGTCCTTGTCAGTGACCGCAAATACCGAGATCGTCGGCGACGTCCTGTATTCGATGCCAACAACACCAACATCAGCAACTGTCGTGTCACCTGCGGCAATTAGACCGTTTCCGAAATGTCAAGATTCATCGAGTAAAAAGAGGAGAGTAGCGATGAGATCTGAGATATTCACTGCATCACCATTCAAGTCAAAGCTAGAGGAAAAAACATAGGAAACAGAAGCAAAACGAATGAAGATAGAAAGCAGACAAAAAATAAGCTTTCAAAGAAAAGCCAGAAATCTGAAAAATCACAAAAATGTGGAATGAAGAAAAAGAAAAGAGAGAAGAAAAAGAAAAAAGTAACATGTCACGATAGCAGGAGAAAATCAGTTAATTCTAGGGATGGATCTAAGGAGCCTAGAGGTGGTGGTAAGAAGATTCAGAAGTCTAGCGCACCACAGTCTTGTGCAGATGAAGCGGTGCGTATTTGCTGCCCGGCATGCGATGAACCATATAGTGAACCACCCATTGAAGAATGGATACAGTGTGGAATGTGTAAAAAATGGTGGCACGAGGACTGTACATCTTATGAGGGCGGCGATTTCGTTTGCGATCTGTGCTGAACTACGTGACATGAATGGGATACTTGCCCATACGAACTGGAAACTTGCCGCAACGTTGGGGCAAGTGTCCGCATTAAAATGACACTTGAACTTTTCAAAATATTGTCGTGTCGTGCATTATTACAATGTTCACTACTTGTGTATTACATTGCTGAGGTTTGGTTCTGGTTACAAGTGTTTCTCCATTTATTCCAAAGTAACACTGGTTGTCCCTAGACTTAAAATCTTCAAAAATGCGTACTCTTGCCCCACATACCCCTACCCCATAAAAAATAGTCATATTTCCACTATCGGCTTGTTCAGCGTGAAATCTGTTGCAGATAGAAGCACAATCATTAGGGCTTCCTTTGAAAATTTAACAGGTTAAAAATACGATGCAACAAAAATTATTTACTTTCTCAACTGATAAAGGTAAGCAAACTGTTATTTAAAAATTGAGAAACGTCCTAACGTTGACTTCACTAAGGTAGACAGTGTAAGTAGTGCGTGTACGGCGTAGAAAACAAGCGGAGACGCTGAGTCCGTGTGGAACTCTGTACATCGATGGTACCTTCAAGATGGCGCCGAAGCCGTATAAACAGATTGTCACGATCAGCGGCCTGTACAAGGACCATGTTGTCCCCTTGGTCTTCGCATCGAGCACGGGTAAAGAAGTCGGTCACTATCGACAGATTCTTCAGGCGAGAACCGCCAATGATCTTGCAATGCATTTACCATATTGACATAGTAGGAGTATCTGCGATAACAGTAGGCCGAGTATGACTAGCAGTAGTATCAATGAGAGTAATCGTAATCTAGCATTGCCCTCTGTGCCCTGGCCCTTTCTCCTTCCGTTGCCCTCTCCCCAGCTTCAGATTCCTAGCACCGCCTATGTCCAGTCAATGTTGTGTATCTACCTATCAGTAGCGAACAGATTCAGAATATTAGAATTTGGTTGACTGATCAAGACGAAAATCCTATGGATTTTAGAGGTGAGACAATAACTTGTAGACTAAATTTTAAACAAAATTAATCATAAAAGATTTTATGACAAAATATGAAATATAAATGATAAGACGCAAGCGTTCGCACGGTCACTCGCGAGGACACGGCTTATTCAGACCTATCGTAAACTTAGCTAATAAGGCGTCGGAATATAAAGACGAGGTTGCATCTGTGGCAAAAAATGTCGTCAGTGTCGGCAAGAACACTCGAGAAATAATTAAAGAGATTAAAAATCGGTCTGAAGTTGAAAATATTGTAAACAGAATAAACAACTGCAGACAACAGCCTGTTGTTGGTTTAGGATTTGCTTATATATGATTTATTTTATTACAAAAATATGTATAATAAATGACGGAAGAGATACTGACAATAAAAGAAGGATGTGTTAATGATGACAGCATTGAATCGTACCAGTATATAGAGAAGGACATGGATCAAGGCACCGGCAGCCTAAACAATCAGACTGAACTCACGATTACATTTCAGAATCAGGATGCGTGGCTATTTCCAAGCGATAGTTATCTGACAATAGAAGGTGTTTTAAGAACAGCAGACGGTGCCAACATTGCTAATAATGCAGCTATTGCTTTTGTTAATAATGGGCTGATGTACTTGTTTTCTAATGTTAAATACTTTCTCGGGACCTTACAAATCGAATATTTTGAAAATGCTGGTGTCACCACATCAATTCATAATTACTTAACAAAAAGCCAGATCTATATGGGTGGCAATTGGTTTTGGAGCCCTGATAGGGAAACAGCTGTTGCAAATGCTAGTAACATTGCATGGCGAACTAGGAATCTACTAGTTAATCCCCAAGCGCCTGGAGGTGTTTGGAATTTTAGCGCTACATTACCCCTCAGCACTGTATTCAGTTTCTGCAATGACTATCGAAAAGTAATATATGGAATGCAGCACAAAATATCGCTAACTAGAATGAATAACACGAGAGCCCTACTAAGAACCAATGCTGCCGTGGCCGCTTCTGGAATATATCCAGCGCTTGATGCCATAACAAACAATGTGGTTGTCAACATTACAACACTAAAATGGGTAATGCCAAGCGTAACGCGATCGCTAGACAAACAACTGGAATTGTTGGAGGTGATTAAAAATAAGGAAACAGTCACTCTGGCGTTTCTAAACAACAGATCAGAATCTATCAATGTTCCTCAAGCTACAATATTCAATTGAAAGCTGCAGTTAGCCGGAGGCATTGAACGTCCGAGATTCATAGTGTTCACGTTTCAAACTGATAGAGGTGCAAATCAGACGACTAACAATGTGAGCTCTGATTTGGATGGTCTAAATGTAACAAGCGCCTATGTCTCGCTTAATGGAATTAGATATCCTTATTCGGATGTGGGGACTGACTATGCCACCAATAGATATACGAAGTGGTATCATGAGTATTTGAGATTTTATACTAAGTACAATAACGACAATAGGGACGATGCGTGCCTGTCGCTTTTGGATTTCCTTAAAGTGGCTTGACTGTACGTGTTTGATGTCTCTAATCAACCAGAAAAGCTAAAGAATACAACGATTGATGCGACATTAAATATGACGTTTGCCGCCACAGCGCCTGCAAATACAGTTGCATACGTGGTGACCTACTTTGATTCGATGTACACTCTAACAGGAGATAACAATAAACAAATAATTCAGTTGTTCAATTATTAATAATTTTATATCATAATGTGCTAATATAAATGACAACAGTTGCTAAATTTAAACTAACAGAATCGCAAATGAGAAAACTGGCTGCTGCTCGCAAAAATGGAACTGATGTGACGCTGAGGTTAAACAAGAATATGATTGGACCAGATGGAATTCCTCTACCTTTAACACCGAGCGAATATAATGAGATCCAGAGTGGAAATACACATTATATTACATTCAGTGCGTCTAGAGTCAAAAAAGGAGGTTTTCTCCCTGCGTTGATTGCTGCATTACCCGCCATAGCCAGCGCAATCGGTATAACTAGTGACTGGAATCGCTCGCAATATCAAGTCAATGGTAGATAAAAAACGAAGCGGCTCAGGGGTGAGGCGCAAGAAAAAGTCTAAAGGCGATGGAATTTCATTAAACCCCAAGTAATGTTTTCAACAACAATTGATTAATTCATCTAAAAGATGAATATCAATTTTTAAGAAAATTGATTAATTTTCTTTAAAAATGATTAAGATAAATGAAAGGTAGTACAAATGTTAAGCTAGAAGAAAAGGCAAGAGGTTTGAAATTTACAAATTTCAGAGGAGTGTTAATGAGAGATGAATTAACGTTTCAGCCGAAACAGAATGAATGTGTAATTCTAAATTTGGACACATCTAAAAATGAAGGCACACATTGGGTGTGTTGGTATAAAAACGGAAAAGACAAGATCTGTTTCGATCTGTTTGGAGTACAGCCTCCTTTAGAATTGATCAAATATTTATCGTCTCCAATACTGTACAGAACATACCAAATTCAACAATACAACGATTCGAACTGCAGTGAATGGTGTTTACACGTTCTAAATGAATTAAATAAGGGCGGAGATTTCTTTGATATAATATTGAATATAGTAAATGACAAGTAATGAAAAACTACAGAAATTTTTACAACTGAAATTAGAGGAATGTCAAAAGGTGATTGCTAGAAGAAGAAGAAAAACAGGCTAATCAGTTCCGTCGTTGCTGTCCTGTCGTCAGTTACAGTGCCTCCGCTCGCGATCACCTGTGTTTCGAGTATAGCAACATTGTTGTCTGTGTTGAGTATTAAATTTAACTTGAAAGACAGGAAGAATAAGCTAGAAAAAAGTATACGAGAATTGCATAAAATAAAGGACAAATTAGATTACGTAATCAGCTGTAATGGTGACTTAACCGAAGAGAAATGTAAGGAGATATTGGCCGAATTTAGGGTTTTATAGCAAATAGTGTATATA